>ERZ1643250.302-NODE-302-length-56853-cov-6.362478_pt1 | contig 56853 bp, 58 predicted proteins | sample MGYA00579262_ERZ1643250 | MGnify/ENA primary metagenome ERZ1643250 (study PRJEB29033, sample SAMEA4952265) | chicken gut metagenome | biome: Broiler Chicken; feature: Gastrointestinal Tract; material: Caecum | place: Ireland | collected 2018 | study: Broiler...
GCTGCTACCGAGTCCTGCCGCAACGGTGGCGTTTACGTCAAGGTTCCGCAGTAATTTCCTAGTATAATCATTTATCCATTCGTTATTGCCCTTCTTAAAACGAAGCGCCGCCCATTTGGGCGGCGCTTTTTTATCCCCTCCCCAAAAATTTTTACGCGCCATTGAACCAACCCGAGGCCGTGCGGCTCTATTACACAGAACAAGCAAGAAAGGAGTGAGGCCCCATGGCATACAGCATATCCGCTGAAGGCGCACCAGCCGCCGTCCCCGATTTTGATACGCTGTTCGAGACCTACCAGACCGAGGCGCTGCGCGCAGCCTACCTCATCTGCGGCAACCGGGCAGACGCCGAGGACGTTGTGCAGGACACCTTCGTCAAATGCTATGAGTCCATGAGCCAACTGCACGACCCGACCCGTGTCAAAGCGTGGCTGTTCCGCATCCTGACCCGCACCGCATGGCGCGCCTGCCAAAAGCACCGCCGCGAAATGCCGGTCGAAACCCTGTATGACAGCCAGGAACCGACCGACGAGGATGCGTCCGCGCCGCTTCTGCGCGACGACCGCGCGCAGACCGTGCGCCGCGCGCTGCAGGCCCTGGAACCCAAACAACGCATGACCGCAGTCTTATATTATTTTAACGATATGTCGGTCAGGGAGATCGCGCAGACGATGGGCTGCTTCGAGGGCACCGTCAAGTCGCGCCTCTACCATGCCCGTCAGCAGCTGAAAGCAAAATTGGAGGTTGAGTTCGATGAAATTTGATACCTATATGCATGATTCGATGCGAGAGATCACACAGGATGTCCAGGCAGATCCCATGCTGCGCGCGCGCGTTATGAACCGCGTCCAGCTCCAGCGCACCAAAATCCGCCCGCGCCGCATGCGCTTTGCCGTCACTGCCGCCGCGGCGCTGTGCGTCCTGGTCGGCGGCGCATTTGCGGCCGGCCCGATCATCGGCCTGGCTTCGAGCAGCGATGCAAGCGACGTCGTTACCGCATTTTCCGACGAGTCCAAGGTCGAAGAGCAGGTCGGCTTTGATGTCCGTCTGCCTGAAACCCTAAACGGCGCGGCCTTCACCGGCATGCAGGCCATGCCAATCGATGCCATCGACGCAGACGGCCATACTGTTTATACCTTCCAAGAGTTCGACGCTTACTATGAAGACGGCGACACCATCCCGTTTATGACCGTGACCGAGGCAGAAAACGCCGATGAGAGCGGGCTAAGCGACAAGACGATCGTAGACACCCGGGAGATCAACGGTATTCCCGTAACCTACCGCGAAATCCCAACCATCTTCCTGCCGCCTGAGGGCGAGCAGCCGACCGCCGAGGAGCAGGCCGCAGCCGACCGCGGCGAGTGCTTCATCTCGTACGGCACCGAGATCCGCGAAGATGGTGTCTACCACACCATCCGCTGGGAAGAAAACGGCCTGTCCTATTCGATCGGTTCCAACGATGGTGATTGGGATGCAGACGACTTCTTCGCCGCAGCCGAGGACGTTATGAATACGGCGCAGTAATAGAAGGCTTGCCGCATCTCCTACAAGATCTAGAGAGGCCGTCCCTTTTGGGACGGCCTCTCTTTTTTGCAGCCTGCGCCGGACGCCGCACACGTCAGCCAAACCTTTTGCCCTGCCAACTATCTCTCCGGGCCAGTTCCTGATCGATCGCGTTGAGCACCTCGCGCTTGCGCTTGGTCCATGCCGGTCCGATCACATCCTGCGCCGGCCCGTCGCCGGTCAGGCGGCCGATCACGGTCTCCGGCGGCAAGGATTCTAACTGGTCGCAAGTCACCTTGACATACGCTTCCCGTGTGAGCCATTGCAGGTCCATTTGTGCCAATTTTGTGCCTTTCAGGACATGCAAGGCATGGATCTTGACGCCATCCGGGCGCATCTTCCCGAGCACCCGCGCGCTCTCACGCATATCATCCAGCGATTCACCGGGCAGACCGTTGATGAGGTGCACCCAGGTGCAGATGCCGCGCTTTTTGAGCCGTTCATAACCGCTGCAAAACTGGTCAAAGGTTTCGCAGCGGTTCATCGCGCGCAGCGTGCGGTCATGGATGGTCTGCAGGCCCAGTTCAACCGTCAGGTCGGTCCGCGCGGCGTATTCCGCCAACAGGTCGGCGATATCCTCCGAGATGCAGTCCGCACGGGTCGCGACGGCAAGACCAGCCGCCCCCGGCAAGGCGAGCGCCCGGTCATACCGGGCGCGCAGCACGGATGCGGCGGCGTAGGTCCCGGAGAACGCCTGGAAGTAGGGGATATACCGGGCGTCCGGCCATTTCCCGCGCAGCTTTTCAATACCTGCCGCATATTGCTGCTCCAGAGACGGCAAAGCGGCGATCTGATCGCCGCTGCCGCGCCCGGAACAAAAGGCGCATCCGCCTACGCCCAATGTCCCGTCCCGGTTGGGGCAGGTGAATCCGCCGTCCAGCGGCACGCGCGCCGTGCGGACGCCGTAGCGGCGTTTCAAAAAGTAGGCATAGGTGTGATATCGCTTGTTATCGCTGCTGTAGGGAAAAGGCGTCATTCCGGAAGCTCGGGCACGAGCGTCCAGTGGAAGCACCAGTCGTTTGCCTCCTCATGGTTGGCATGGTTGGCCGAGACCGGGTCGTCGGCCTCCGGGGTCACGTCATAGGTGATCATCGGGTCGGCCACAGGGTAAGACCCCTTGCCGCTGAACCGGTCGGTCATCGTGACGTTTGCCGTGTTTGTGACCTTCCAATCGTCGCCATCCTGCTCCACCAGGCCAAGCGTAAAGGGGACGCTTGCGTCCTCGGCCGTGTTGGCCCAGACCACGACAACCTTGCCCTCGCGCGCGTCGATCTCCTTGACAACCTCCTGCGATTCCTTGGTCGCCGCCTGGACGGCCTCTTCCTGGGTTGTATAGCTTGCAGCCGCCGTATCTTCGTCGCCCGTAGACTTCCCGCCGCATCCCGTCAAGGACAGCGTCATGGTGAGGGCGCTTGCGGCGACCAAGGCCATGGTCAGGATTCTCTTGAGTTTCATGATAGGTTCGCTCCTTTTCACAATTTGTTTACATTTTATCATCAAAAAAGCGCCGCGTCCCCGCAGCGCTTTTTCGATTGTCATAAAATTCAGATTGGTCCAGACGTTTACTTGGTACCAAAAATTCGGTCTCCCGCGTCGCCGAGGCCGGGCACGATGTAGCCCTGCTCGTTGAGTTCGGGGTCGATTGCTGCGGTAAAAATCTCAACGTCCGGATGCTCGGCCTGCACGACATCCAGGCCCTTCTGGGTCGCCAGCAGGCACATGAGCTTGATGTGCTTGACGCCGCGCTTCTTGAGCGCGGAAACCGCCGCCGCGGCCGATCCGCCGGTTGCCACCATGGGATCGATGAGGATGACGTCGCGCTCGGCGATGTCAACGGGCAGCTTGGCGTAATACTCGACCGGCTGCAGCGTATCGGGGTCACGGTACAGGCCCAGATGGCCGACCTTGGCCGCCGGGATAAGCTCCAGCATGCCGTCTACCATGCCGAGGCCCGCGCGCAGGATGGGCACAAATGCAATCTTTTTGCCCGAGATCACGCGCGCCTTAGCGTGCGCCAGGGGGGTCTCGATGTTAATCTCCTTGATCGGCAGGTCGCGGGTCGCCTCATAGCACATGAGCATGGCGATCTCGCGGGTGGCCTCTCGGAACTCCTTGACGCCGGTCTGCCGGTCGCGCATCAGGCTGAGCTTATGCAGGATCAGCGGATGATCCATGACATGAATCTGCGCCATAATCTCTTACTCCTTCCAAAGGGGAAATTATTACTTGCTGTGCTTGGCCTCGATCGCATGGATCTTATCGATGCGGCCCTGATGGCGTCCGCCCTCGAACTCGCCTTCCAGCCATGCCTCGACCATTTCGGCCGCCTCGCCGGGGCCGGTGATGCGCTCGCCCAGGCACAAGATGTTGGCATCGTTGTGCAGGCGGCAGTACTTAGCCGCGAAGTGGGACTGGCAGGCCGCGGCGCGGATGCCGGGGACCTTGTTGGCCGCGATCGAGATGCCGATGCCCGAACCGCAGATCAGGATGCCGCGCTCATGCTTGCCCGCGACGATGGCGTTTGCAACCGCCTCGGCTGCGTCCGGATAGTCGTAGCGCTCGGGCGAATAGCAGCCATAGTCGGTGAACTCGTACTTATCCTTGAGCATTTCCAGCAGTTTCACTTTGAGTGCGTATCCCGCGTGATCGTTACCGATTGCAATGGTCATTTTGAATTACCTCCGTTATTCTGTTTCTCCCGCATCTGCTCGGCCTGCGGCCGGCGCAGGTAGACTGCGTCGAGCTGCTGTGCGTCCACGGCCTGGCCGGCCAGGAATTTGGGCAGGGCGGCCATGGCCACACCGTACGCCCCCGGATACACCAGATGGGCCGGTGCGCGCGTCAGGTGCGGACAAGTATCGATAAGTTTAGTATAACACAAATGCGCGCCGTCTCCAACCAATATTTCAGCATCTTGCCCAATTTCCTCGCCGAGCGCCTGGATGGTCAGCGCACGGTCCGGGGTCAGGCGGGCGGGCGCGCCCGCGCCGTCCAGGCGGAAGCGCGCATTATAGACCTGGCCGGCGCGCGCGTCCATGACGCACGAGACCGTGCCGGTCATACCGATGAGGTTCCAGGCCATGGCCTCCAGGGTGGAGACACCGACGCAGGGCTTACCCGCGCCGAAGGCCAGGCCCTTGACCGTGGCCACGCCAATGCGGATGCCGGTAAACGAGCCTGGGCCCGAGGCCACGGCAAAGCCGTCGACCTCCCTTGCCGTGAGGCCCACGTTTGCAAGGAGCTGCTCGGCCATGGGCAGCAGCGTGCGGCTGTGGGTCAGGCCGCAGTTCTGAAAGGCCGACGCGATGAGCTTTTCCCCATCGGTCAGGCACACGGCGGCCGAGACAGCCGAAGACTCAAAACTTAAAATTTTCATGTAGGTTCCTCGATTTCCAGCAGGCGGTCCACCGGGCCTGCGCCGTACGTCAGCCGGACCGCTCTGTGCTTTGCGGGCAAGAGCGCGCCCGCGTTCTTGCTCCACTCGATGAGCAGGATGCGTTCTCCGTCCAGATATTCCTCAAAGCCCAGCTCAAACAGGGCTTCCTCTTCCAGGATGCGGTACAGGTCAAAGTGGACGACCGCGCCGCCCGGCGCACTGTACTCATTGGCAATGGCAAAGGTCGGGCTGGTGACCCGGCCGGTATAGCCCAAGCCGCGCAGCACGCCGCGCGCAAACGCCGTCTTTCCTGCGCCCAGGTCACCGTCCAGCGTCACAACATCCCCAGGCCGGAGCGTCCGCGCAAACACTGCGCCAGCCCGCTCGGTGTCCTCGGGTGAATGGCTGATGATCTGCATAAAGGTTGTCACCTCGTAATCGTTTGGCTAAGAACTTTCTCTATCATAACACAAAGGCCGCCGCTTGACAAACAAAAATCCCCCAAACGCGGGGAGGGGACCAAACCGCCCCGGTCTGGTTCCCTATGACTGCGGGGTACATCTAAACGCTTCCCGGAATACCTTGCCAAGATAACTGCCGCTGCCCAAGCCGCAGAGCTGTCCTATTTCGGTCACCGGCATATACCCTTCCTCCAGCAAGCGGCAGGCTGCCTGCAGGCGAAAGCACTCCGTTGCTAGGAATTCTCTTTGTTTCACTGTTGCACTTGATCGTATCATTCTCCCTCATCCCTCGTTCAAAGCCGGCGCCGGACGCATTTCTCAAGCAAAGCTTGTATTCTGTGCCCCAATCTGCTATCGTAGGGCTTAGAAAGGAGGGACTGGCATGACATCTATCCGCCGGCGTGTGCTGCTGATGCTCGCAGCCGCGCTCGTGTGCACCTGGGCGACGGCGTTTGCGGCCCGGCCCAGCCGCGAGGCCAGCCGCGCGGTAGCTGCGTATGCGCCGGACATCGCGCAGGGGATCGTATACGATGACTGGCTGGTCGAGACCCATGGCGGTTTCCACGGGGATGGCGACACGCTTATCCGCTTTGACGTGACCGATCCATCGGTGTTCGACGGTTTTTCACCGCCACCCTTTGACTACACAGTGACCTGGGACGACGAAAACGGCTTGGTCACGTACAGCATCGTACCGTTTTCCATGCGCAGCGCAATGCCCGACCCGGAAACGGCCTACTGGATGCTGGACGCACACGGCCCGGACAGCATGCCCTGGAGCAACCTGTGCATCGGGCTATACGATCCGGAAACCCAAAAATTTTACTGGTACGAGAGCGATCTATAAAAAAGAGGCTGCCCGGGAGGCAGCCTCTTTTGCACATATATAAATATTTTGCCAAACAGCGGAATCCCTGCCCGCCTCGCCGTGTCTAATGAGCAGAAAGGGGGAGAGGCCATGCAGTCCGAACACGACCTAACGCGCATGATGCAGGCCTATGGCACACAGCTCCTACGCCTGTGCACGCTCTATCTCAAGGATCGCGCGCTGGCCGAGGACGCTGTGCAGGAGACCTTCGTCCGCGCCTGGCGGGCAGATTTCCGTGGGGAATGCAGCGAAAAGACCTTTTTGACCCGAATCGCCATCAATGTCTGCAAAAATTACCTGCGCACTCCATGGCACACCCGGCGCGCCGCCGCCGCGCTGCTGGACCAGCTGACCACACACAGCCCGGACGCCGACGATACCCTGCTGCGCGCCGTGCTGTCGTTGTCCCAGGCGCACCGCGCGGTCATTCTGCTCTACTATTACCAGGGGTTTTCGGTGGCCGAGATCGCGGATATCCTGTCCGTCCCATCCTCGACCGTATCCACCCGCCTGTTCCGCGCGCGGGAAAAACTGCGCCTTATGCTAAAGGAGTGGTATTATGATGAGACATGAATCCTTGCGGGAGGCAGTCGACCGTATGATGCCGTCGGTCACCTTTGACCCTGCCATGCAGCGAGCTGTCCTAGCGCGGCTGCACAGGCGCAGGCCCGCGCGCCGTCTGACTCGCCGGGCAGCAGCAGCGGCCATACTGGCCATCGCGCTGGCCCTGTCGGCCAGCGCCATCGGGCTATCCGTGCTCGACCGCATCCGCACCCATGCCGGGCCGTTTGCCCCGGCCCTCCAGTCCCCGGACACAGCCGCAGTGGAACGGGACGGCATTGCAGTTTCGGTCATGGGTGCATACAGCGATCCCTACGGCGCGACGGTATACATTGCCGTACAGGACACCGCCGGCCAGAACCGTCTGAGCGCAGACAGCCGTCTGGACTTCTGGGAACTGGATGCCGAGGGCGACACCCCTCTGTGCCGTGGCGGATCGTTTGACCTGAACAACTTGGTCTCCTACGATGCCGAAACCCAGACCGCAATCTTTTGCCTGCAGGGCGACGGCATGAAGATGAGCGGTGCACAGCCGGGCGCGCAGCACACCTACACGCTGACCCTGGGCGCAATCGTGCCCGAAGCGCACGAGCTGACCTTCACCCTCCCGCAAAACGCCCTATCCCAGCCCATCTCCCGGACCGAGACCATCGACCACCCCATCGACTTGCATCTGTCTGCCGATACGCCGGCCGAGGTGCCGCGGGCGGTGCTGTCCCAGTCCGTCGCGGAGGGCGTCACGGTCACGGCGGCCGGCCGGCTGGGCGATGATTCCCATGTGCGCTTGCAGCTCGACCCTGGCTGGACAGCCGGCCGACTGACCGGGCCGATGTATGGCAGCGCAGTACGTTTGGCCCCCCAAGCTTCCTATGGCAACGTCATCTTTGACCAAGGCCATGCCGTGGACGGCATCCTGTATGGCGTGGACTTGTCGGACATACCAACCGGCGCTGACCTGTCCTTCCGCCTGACCTATTATACCGAACCGGTGCTGTACGGTGACTGGACGATACCGGTCACCTTCACGGTCAGCGAACAGATCCCCCTGCAAATCCCGGCAGGCTGCAAGCTGACCGATGCTGCTCTGACTGCATTTCATGTTCTGCTGACCGTACCGGCCGATCAGGCATACGCCTATGGCGGCACGACGGTCCGCGTCTATTCTCGCAGCGGCCAAGTGATCTCCTGCACCGGCGGGGTCCGTTCCCTGGCCGAGCCATCTGCAGACGGGCAGGCGCAATATTTCATGGCCTGGTCGGCCGACGCACCGGTCGACCTATCGCAGGTCGCCTGGGTCACGGTCGGGGACTTTACGCTCACGCCATGAGGGGCGGTGCACATTTTGTTTCTGCCTTGTAACTCATTGCCACAATGTAACAAGGGATACTTGTATATTTCTCGTATATTTCCAGCGCATTTTGCCTACTTTCCATTTGTCCTCCTGTCCTATCTATGATATCATAAAGAAAAGGGGTACAAAATGATAGGTCTTCAGGCAGAGGGGGGTGTGCCGGAATGCGTCTATGGCCTGACTATATCAGGAGCCGCCGTTCTTCGATCACGGTCCTGCTGCTGTGCACGATTTTTACAATCCTTGTGACCGGCACCTACGCCACCCGGCCGCCCAAGCCCGTCCAGACGCCCGGGCACATCGCCTCCCAAGAGCAGGCAATTGTCCTGCGCGAGCAGGAATATTACCGTATCCTGCTGCTCTACGAGCCGAAGGACCAGCACTTCCGCTGCGCCCTCAGCCTGCCCGGCGACCCATCGCCCATCCTCTACAGCCCCTCGGTCCGCTTTACCCTGGTCCCCGGGCATCCCCTGACCATCCGTTATCCTTCCGTGTCCCAGGCGCAGGCCTTTGCCGACCGCACCGGCCAGGATATCCCCGACATCAAGAATACCCTGCCCACCATCGAAGTCTGCATCACCCCGCGCGCACTGACCACGAGCCAATCCTCTCAATACACCAGCGAGACCTTCCTCAAGGACTGGCATATCCGCTGGAAGATCATGGAACAGGACTTTGGCCGCTACTAAACCGACAAAAAAAGAGGCTCTATAGAGCCTCTTTTTTTTTGGTTTCCATGCAAACTGCGGCTGTTAGAACAGGCCGGTGATCTTACCGTCCGCGTCCACGTCGATGTTCTCAGCGGCCGGCTTTTTGGGCAGGCCGGGCATGGTCATGATGGCGCCGGTCTCGCAGACGACAAAGCCTGCACCCGCCGACAGGCGCGCCGTGCGCACGGTGATCGTAAATCCGGACGGGCGGCCCAGCAGCGACGCATCATCCGACAGCGAATACTGGGTCTTGGCCATGCAGACCGGCAGGCTGCCGTAGCCCATGGCCTCAATGTTTGCCAGCTCCTTGGCGGCGGCAGGCAGGATGTTGACGTCCTTCGCGCCGTAGATCTGGGTCGCAATGGTGCGGATCTTGTCGGTCAGCGGCTGATCCAGCGTATAGATCGGATGATAGTCGGCCTTGCCCTCCGCCAGCACGTCCAGGACCTGCTGCGCGAGCGCCTTGCCGCCCTCGCCGCCCTTGGCAAAGACCTCGGACAGCGCCACGCGCACGCCCATCTGCTTGCAGTGCTGCTCGATGAACGCCATCTCCTCGGCGGTATCGGTCGGGAAGGCATTGATGGCGACCACAACCGGCAGGCCAAACTTGTGGATGTTCTCAATATGGGCATCCAGATTGACGATGCCCCGTGCCAACGCTTCCACATCCGGCTGGCCCAGGTCGGGCTTTGCCACGCCGCCGTTATACTTGAGGGCGCGGACGGTCGCAACGAGCACCACGCAGGACGGGTTCAGGCCGGCGGTGCGGCACTTGATGTCGAGGAACTTCTCCGCGCCGAGGTCCGCGCCGAAGCCGGCCTCGGTGATGGCGATGTCCGCCAGCTTAAGGGCCATCTTGGTGGCCTGCACGCTGTTGCAGCCATGGGCAATGTTGGCAAAGGGGCCGCCGTGCATGAGGCAGGGCGTGCCCTCCAGGGTCTGCACGAGGTTGGGCTTGATGGCGTCCGCCAGCAGGGCGGCCATGGCGCCGTCGGCCTTGAGGTCGCGCGCGTGGACCGGCTCACCGGCGTATGTATAGGCGACCAGGATATCGCCCAGACGCTTTTTGAGGTCTGCCAGGTCGTTCGCCAGGCACAGGATGGCCATGACCTCGGAGGCGACCGTAATCATGAAGTGGTCCTCGCGCGGCACGCCGTTCGCCTTACCGCCAAGGCCGATGGTGATGTTGCGCAGGGCGCGGTCATTCATGTCCAGGACACGGGGGAACAGGACGCGGCGCGGATCAATACCAAGGGCATTGCCCTGCTGCAGATGGTTGTCCAGCATGGCACAGAGCAGGTTGTTGGCCGCGGTGATGGCGTGCATGTCGCCGGTAAAGTGGAGGTTAATGTCCTCCATGGGAACGACCTGCGCATAGCCGCCGCCGGCGGCGCCGCCCTTGATGCCAAAGACCGGACCCAGGGAGGGCTCCCGCAAGGCGATGACCGCGTTCTGGCCCAGCTTGGCCATGGCCTGGCCCAGGCCGACGGTCGTCGTGGTCTTGCCCTCGCCCGCCGGGGTAGGGTTGATGGCGGTCACGAGCACCAGTTTGCCGTCCGGCTTATCCTGGAGGCGGTCCCAGGTCTCGCGGGCGAGCTTGGCCTTATACTTGCCGTAAAGCTCCAATTCATCGGGTTCGAGGCCCGCCTTTGCCGCCACCTCCGTGATGGGCAGCATCTTGCAGCCCTGTGCGATCTCGATATCTGTCAGCATTGCCTATCATCCTTCCGTCAACTGTTTTGTGAAACTGTTTGGTAACATTATACCACATTTTATGCCAATCCAAAAGAAATCCCGGCGCATTTTCTCTCGCTTTTCCGCTGAAATTATGGTATGATAGATTGCAGCCTTTTATCGAAACTTATCAAACCCCACGCACTTGCAAAAAGGAGGCCGCTTATTATGAGGCCACTGCGCTCTGCCGCGCATTATCTCAAAAATACCGATCTGTACCTGCTGCTCATTGCCCTGTGCTGTTCGGCATACAGTCTGATCTTGATCAATTCCGCCACGGCAAGCTCCGCCCAGCACGACCGCTATCTCATCGTGCAGGGCGCGGCCACGGGCATCGGCGTAATTGTATTCATCATCATGTCCCTTGTGGATCTCGAGTCCATCAAGCGCTATTGGCGCATCCTACTGATCTTAAACGTCGCCATGCAGCTGTCCATGTTTGTCCTTGGCCGGGATTCGGGCGGCAACCAGAGCTGGATCGAGGTCGGCCCGATCACCATCCAGCCGGGCGAGATCGGCAAGATCCTGTTTATTATCACCTTCGCCGCCCATCTGCGCGAGGTCTACGAGGAGATCAACCGCTGGCAGCAGCTTCTGCTCTTGGGCGTGCACGCCCTGCTGCCCTTCGGCGCCATCATGGTCGCCCAGCACGACGCTGGCGTTGCCATGGGCTACATCCTCATTGCGGTGACCATGATCTTCGCCGCAGGTATCTCCTACAAGTGGGTATTCGGCGGCGTGGTACTGTGCCTTGCGGCCATCCCGGTCGTGTTCCAGTTCCTGGGCAGCGGCAGCGGCTATCGTCTGGCACGTATTTTGGTCCTGCTCGACCCGTCCATCGACAGCCTTTACCCCAATCAGGACTATTATTACCAGACCGAACAGAGCAAAATCGCCATCGGCGCCGGACAGTTCAGCGGCTCGGGCTATATGCAGGGCTTGCAGACCCAGTATAACAAGGTGCCGGTCAACGAGTCCGACTTTATCTACACGGTCGCGGGCGAGGAGTTCGGCTTTATCGGCGCGATGCTGATCATTATCCTGCTGGCGCTGCTGGTCCTGCGGCTTTTATATGTCAGCTACCGGGCCGGGTCCACCTTCTCGGCGCTCATGACCGTCGGCATCGCAGGCATGTTCATGTTCCAGTCGTTCCAGAACATCCTCATGTGCCTTGGCATGTTCCCGGTCGTCGGTGTCACGCTGCCGCTGTTCTCATATGGCGGTACATCGGTCGTGACCATGTATATTGCCCTAGGCGTGGCCGCCGGCGTGCGCATGCGCGAAAAACCAAGTTGGCTGCAAAAATAGCCGTCCAATCGCCCTGCAAGAATTTAGTCCCCGTTCCTATGGAGCGGGGATTTTTCATGTCCGTTTGATGTCTTGCCGGCCGTTCCGGTCGGGCGATGCCAAAAAAACTGCCCCGCTGGGACAGTCTTTTTTCAGCTCTTGCTCCACAGGTACCGCTTGCGGTACTGTGTCTCGGCGTAGCCGGTAATCCGGCGGTACAGCGGCAGATTGTACGCCCCGCCCGCAGCGCCCACGAGCGGCAGACCCTGGACAAACTTCGCCGTCAGCATCCCCTCCGCCAAACTCTCGGCCGCCCGCCGCCGCAGCGCCTGCTCGTCTATCGGCATGGGCGCCCCTGCATAGAGGTACCGGGCGGTCTGGTCAAGGGCGCGCTGCTTATCTGCGTCCGGCGCGGCCGCGCAGTCGATGAGGGCCAGCAGATAGGCCCGCTCGGCGGGCGTGCGGTAATCAATCCCATAGGACAGCGCGATCTGGTATACGCCGCGCAGGACGACGCCCAAAAACAGCGGGATATCGGGCAGGCCAACGCCGACAAGCCCGAGCCCCACACCCTCGGCCAAGGCAACGCCCGCGCCCCGGCGGCGTACCCGGCGGGCCTGTGCGCCGACCGCGCGCAGGTTCTTGCTGTTCATCCGCGCCATGGCCTGCCGGTCCTGCGCCGCAAATGCCACGCGCAGGCCGTCTGTGTCCAGGCCCTTGTGGATAAGGCCGTCGCCTTTGTCCAAAACGACCTCAAACGCCTTGACGAAGGCCGCGGTCAGCGCCTGCCGTGCCCGGTCCGGCACCGGGATCTTCCCGGCCAGCCGGCTGCCCGCCACGGGCCTGCGGAGGTATCGCACCTGCTGCCGTTCGGCCCGGCGCAGCATCCGGTCCCTCGGTGTCTGCATGTTCCCTGCACTCCTTTCCATAGAAAAAACGCTGCCAACCCACAGGCCAGCAGCTTCTTTCATGTCGTGGCAAGCCTCCCTCGCCGCCTTGCGCGGCCGGACACATGCCCGTCGTCCAATCTTGGACAACAAAATCTCTTATCTGTATTCTTCGCGCCAGACCGCCTTGCCGGCCGCCAGGGAGCTGGGCACATCCAGCACCCTCTGGTTGGCGCTGCCGCGGAACTTGAGCTCCAGCCCGCGCTCGGCCTGTACATACGGCCCGTCCACCAGCAGCGTCAGCCGGCCCAAAAGCTCCCGCACCCATGGGTCGGGCAGTGCCAAGAGCTGCTCAAACGTGTAGCCCGTGTAGGCCATGAGCGGCTTTTTCCCGCCCAGCCCGTCAGCCACCGCACACAGGCCCTCGGCCTGGCAGAACGGCTCGCCGCCCGAGAAGGTTACACCGGAGAGCAACGGATTTTTGAGGATGTCCTGGACCAGCACATCGCTGTCGATTTCGGTCCCGCCCGCAAAGTCGTGCGTTTCCGGGTTGTGGCAGCCCGGACAGTGATGCGGGCATCCCTGGGTGAAGATCACATAGCGGAATCCCGGCCCGTCCACGATGGACTCGCCGATCGTGCCCGCAATGCGCAGTGTCTTGCCCATAGGGTTATGCCGAACGGCTGTTGTCGGTCAGCGAGCAGCAGGAAACGTCGTGCTTGACGCGGTCGTGCTCCTCGGCGCGCTTGCCGTTGTTGAAGCGGTCGAGCGTGCCGACCAGATAGCCGGTGATGCGGCGGATGCGCTCAAAGCCTACGCCCTCGCCCACAACCGGGACGCCGTTTACTTCGGTCACGTTAAATTCCTTGGTCATTGTCGTTTACTTCCTTTCTGTATCTCCAACCCTCCGGCAGCCTTGCGCGCGCCTGTCAGAGCGGATTTACCATACGGTCATGTTCTTCGTTCGGGTCTCCCGGATAGCCCAGGGTTGACCAGTTGAGGTTTTTGTACAGGCCGAGCTTGTGCAGCTTTTCAAGCGGCACGCCCTCACCCTCACGCCGTCCGCAGCGCGGGCACACATCGCCGATGATGCCGGTGTAGCCGCAGATGGGGTCGCGGTCGATGGGATGGTTGATCGCGCCGTAGCCCATGCCGGCCTCCTTCATGGCGCGGACGACGGTCTCAAACGCCTCCAGGTTCTGGGTCGGGTCGCCGTCGAGCTCAATGTAGCTGATGTGGCCGCCGTTCGTGAGGGCGTGATAGGGCGCCTCGCGGCGGATCTTCTCAAAGGCCGAGATCGGGTAGTAGACCGGCACATGGAACGAGTTCGTGTAGTACTCGCGGTCGGTCACGCCCGGGATCGAGCCGTAGCGCTCGCGGTCCATGCGCACGAAGCGGCCAGACAGGCCCTCGGCCGGGGTGGCGATCAGGGTAAAGTTCAGGTGATACTGCTGCGCTGCCTGGTCCATGCGCTCACGCATGTGGGACACGATCTTGAGGCCAAGCTGCTGCGCCTTGTCGCTCTCGCCGTGGTGCACGCCGATGAGCGCCTTGAGCGTCTCGGCCAGGCCGATAAAGCCGCAGGTCAGGCTGCCATGCTTTAAGATCTCGCCCACCGTGTCGTCCGGGCCCAACTTTTCCGAGTCAATCCACACGCCCTGGCCCATGAGGAAGGGATAGTTTCGGACCTTCTTCTGGCTCTGGATGCGCAGGCGCGCGAGCAGCTGGTCGATGACGAGGTCAATCTTGCGGTCCAGATCCTGGAAGAACCAGTCGATGTCGCCCTTGCTGCGAATGGCAATGCGGGGCAGGTTGATGGACGTAAAGCTCAGGTTGCCGCGGCCGTTGACGATCTCGCGGGACGGGTCATAGACGTTGCCGATGACCCGGGTGCGGCAGCCCATATAGGTCGCCTCGGTCTCGGGATGGCCGGGCTTATAGTACTGCGCGTTGAAAGGCGCGTCCAGGAACGAGAAATTCGGGAACATGCGCTTGGCCGATACCCGCATAGCCAGCTTGAACAGGTCGTAGTTGGGCTCGCCCGGATTGTAGTTGACACCCTCCTTGACCTTGAAAATATGGATCGGGAAAATCGAGGTCTCGCCGTTGCCCAGGCCGGCTTCGGTGGCCTTCAGCAGGCACTCCATGACCAGCCGCCCTTCCGACGAGACGTCGGTGCCGTAGTTGAGCGAGGTAAAGGGCACCTGCGCGCCGGCACGGGAGTGCATGGTGTTGAGGTTATGGACCAGGGCCTCCATGGCCTGATAGGTATTGCGCCGGGTCTCCTTGACCGCATACTTGCGCACAAAACGCAGCACCTTGGCTGCGGTGCGTGCGTCCATGTAACGCTCCAGCAGACGGCCGACCGTCTCGTCAAACCCATTGTCGCCGGCAAAGCAGGCGATCGTGCCGGTCTCCTGCTCGGCGTCCTTGATGATGGACTTGCTCAGCAGTTCGCCGTCCTCCTGATCCAGATAGATCTCGATGGCCTTGGTCAGATTATCGGTAAAAGCGCGGCGGAAGGTCTTTTTGACGCCGGGCGCCATGGAATAGTCGAAATTGGGGATGGACTGGCCGCCGTGCTGGTCGTTCTGGTTGGACTGCAGTGCGATGCAGGCCAAGGCCGAGTACGAGCGAATGTCATTTGGCTCGCGCAGGAAGCCATGTCCGGTGGAGAAGCCGCCCTCGAACAACTTGATTAGGTCAATCTGGCAGCAGGTCGTAGTCAGCGTCAAAAAGTCCAGGTCGTGGATATGGATGTCGCCCTCGCGGTGCGCCTTGGCATGCGCGGGATCGAGGATGAACATCTGGTAGAACTGCTTGGCGCCCTCGGAACCGTACTTGAGCATGGTGCCCATGGCGGTGTCGCCGTCGATGTTGGCGTTCTCTCTCTTGGTATTGTTCTCCAGCGAGGACTTGAAAGTCAGGTCCTCGTAAACTTTCATCAGCCGGGTATTCATCTCCCGGACGCGGGTGCGCTCATCGCGATAGAGGATGTAGCGCTTTGCCGTGCGCGCGTGGCCGGTTTCCACGAGGACGCGCTCCACCTCGTCCTGGATCTGCTCCACGGTCGGGATCTCATCCCCCAGTGTTTTTTCCAGGTTTTCCTCTACCTGCCGCGCAAGCGATTCGGCCATGTCATGGTCATGCCCACCCGAGGCTTTTGCCGCCTGAAAGATGGCATTTGTAATTTTATCCAGCTCAAAGGCCGTGTGCCGGCCGTCTCGTTTGATGATCTGCGCTATCATGTAAAAGGGGGACTCCTTCCCAGGCAAACCTGCCTGTGTATAAATCTGTGCACAACTTTTTGTTGCTGTGCATCGTTTCCGGCACCATATCTAGTGTGCCGGATTGGAATGCACTTAATAATATAGCCCTCTGTGCGAAGATTGTCAAGGCCGCGCGTTCCCGTTTGGACACATGTACAATTCTCGGCTTATTTTTTTGGCGAATGTGAAGCGAGGTAGCTATTGACAAGCCCCCGCGCGGCGAGCGGCCCGCGCCAAAGGCACAGGCATGCACAGATTGGGCGTTTTGTCAAGAGGGATTCCGGCGGTTGCATTGGACTTGCAGCCCGTAGACTGTGGCCTTGCAGGCGCGGATTTTTTCGGGTATTTTGCGGCGGAAGCAGGCGCGAAGTTCCTCGAAAACATTGTGATTTCGAACAAATGATCTGTGCTTTTTCGGCAAAAATGAATTTTTTAATCAGCAAAACTTGCATATTGTAACTTTTTGTCGAAAAACCAGCCCTGCGCTGCGGGCACGAGAGAAGGCCGGTACCCAAAGGATATCGGCCTTCTCTCGTACGTTTTATACGCGGTTCTTCCCAGCAAGGGCGCGTGCGCTGCTCATTCTGTCAGAGCGCTCCACAGGTCCCAGCGGGCGTCGGCCGGGATCGCCCCCAGGCGCCATACCGACACCTGACTGACGCCAAACATACGCGCCAGCTCGATTTTATCTGTGAGGCTCTGCGCGTCCTCATACCACAAGATATTGGTGTTGCCGTCGTCGTCGGTATAAGTCATGTACGGATTGCGGTAGGTGTCCGAATATGTGATGCGGGTATCGCTCTGGCCCATGCGCCGCAGGATGGTGTCCATAGCCGGGTGATTTGCGGTCAGGTTAATGACCTTGCCATCCTGGAGCGTCCAGCCCGCTGTATTGCTCACGCTCAGCCCCAGTACTAGCTTGCTGGTGTCCCGCACGCCGGTCTGGTCGTCGGTTGCCATGTGCAGGGCATAATAGACCTCCTCAAACGGGCTGACCGGTGTTGTGGTGAAACCGCTGTCGGCCGTCGCCTGGTCCATGGACGAGGCTGCATAGTCGTGCGCCATGAGGATGACCTTATCGACGGCTTCGCCCAGGGCCCGGTAGTCGTAGGCGTCATAGTAGGCGCCACCGTTCTTGAGCACCGGATGGACGCAGACATAGACCGGCCGGCTGCCGCCCAGCGCGGCCTTCAGTTCCTGCACGAAGGCGGTCAGGCCATTTTTCAGGCCGTCGCCCTTGAGACCCTCAAAGTCCACGGTCACACCGTCCACGCCCAGGTCATCCGCCGCCTGGACCAGCTGCTCAATGGCGCGCGTCCGCTGGGCGGCGTCGGGCAGGATGGCGTTGGCTGCGGCCTGGTCCGTCATCTGCACGGCCAGGTTCATCTGCGTACCTGTGCCTTTATAATAGTTGACTGCGTCCTCGTAACCGTCCGGCACGCACCAGCTGTTGCCGCCGGCATTCGTGGTGTTGAGATATGCCTGTCCGTCCTGTAGCTCCAGGCGGCTCCAGCCCAGCGAGACCGCGTCCATCTGCCCGCCCAGCTCGTGCTGGCTCCACGACGAGATGGCGTAAAAGCCATGCGTCCAGTCGGTCTGGCTGTGCGCGCGGTCGTACAGGCGCATCATCATGGCTGCGGCCTCCTCGCGCGTCGCGGGCTTATCGGGCGCAAAGCTCGTCCGGCTCTTGCCCTCGATGATGCCAAAGTCATAGGCCATGGCGATAGCGCCCTTGTTGTCAGTCACATCTGTGAACTGGATGGTCAGGTCCTCGTTCTGTGCGGCCAGGTCCTGATACCCCAGGGCGCCCACCAGCCAGACCGCCATCTCCTCTCGGGTGATGTCTGCATCCGGACGGAACACGCCGGTGTCGGTCACCGCGCCATGCGCCTTGGCGGTCTCGACCGCATCATAGTACCAGGCCGAGGCAGGTACATCGGCATAGCTCGCCTGCGCGGGCGCGGTCAGCTCCCAGCCCATCAGCCGGTCGAGCATGGCCGCAAACTCGGCGCGCGTGACCTGCTGCCCCAGGCCAAAAGTGCCATCGCCCCGGCCCTGGATGACGCCGAGGTCAGCCGACTGGTTGACGACGTCATACGCCCAGTGGGATTCCGGAATGTCCGAATAGGCCGCCTGCGCGCCCGTAGCCAGAAGGGCCATACAGCCGGCCACGGCGGCAAATATGCGTATTTTCTGTCTCATCGTCTCATAAACCCTCTTTCTGTCTGTATTTTCGTGCGCCCGGCAGCCGCCGGGCTCACCTTTATGATAGCACAACTTTCAAGCAGCGCAAGTGCGATCCATGACGAATCCCTGAAAGGCTTGGCAATGTGCACATTTTTTTCAATATTTTTTGTGTATGTTGCTATTTTTTCTGTGTATGTTTTATGTCGTTTCTTAATTTTTTGACCAATTCTTTCGCTGTATCCCTGTAAATCTGTATTTTGTATACGGATTTTATTAATATTTTTCCGTGATTCAAGGACACTTCTGCCCTCTTGCGTATCTCATATCCGCCCGCTATAATAGGGAGCACATGCCAGGCTCGGTGTGGGAATCCGCGTCTGTGCACAAAAACAAGGGGGTTTTCCTATGGTAAAAAAGAAGAAACTCGGATTGGTTCCCCGGCTGATCATCGGCATCATCCTGGGCATTATCCTGGGCCAGGCATTTGTTCCAGAAGTGATTTGCCGGCTGGTGGTCACGGCCTCGTCCCTGTTCAGCATGTTTCTGAAATTTGTTATCCCGCTCATGATTCTCGCCTATGTCACAATGGGCATTGCCGACCTGTCCCAGGGCGCCGGCCGGCTGCTGCTCGTGACGGCTGCGCTGGCCTACGCCTCGACGCTGATTGCCGGCTCGTGCTCGTATGTCGTGTCCAGCACCCTGTTCCCCTCCTTTATGAGCGCCGACGCGCTCGAGCAGATCGCGGCGACCGCCGGCAATTCGCTCGCACCGTATATCTCTCTGGAAGTGGAGCCCATCCTGGACACGCTGGCGGCCGTGCTTCTGGCGTTCATCCTGGGCCTGTGCATGTCCTCCATGCGCGGCAAGGAGCTTGGCGGCTCGCTCTATAACGGGTTCCATGACTTCTCGGCCATCATCGACAAGGTGCTGCATGTGGCCATCGTCCCGCTGCTGCCGCTCTACATCTGCGGTACGTTTGTGGACATGACCCGCTCGGGCAAGACCTTCGTCATCCTGGGCATCCTGTGGAAGGTATTCCTGGTCGTCATCATCATGCACCTGATCTGCATCGCGGTACAGTTCTGCATTGCAGGCGTCATCGGCCACAAGAACCCGCTCGCGCTCATCAAGAACCAGATCCCGGGCTATACAACCGCGCTCGGCACCCAGTCCTCGGCGGCGACCATCCCGGTCAACCTGCAGTGCGCGGAGGCCGACGGCATCTCGCCCGAGATCCGCAACTTTGTCGTGCCGCTGTGCGCGAACATCCACATGGCCGGCTCCATGATCACCATCACTGCCTGCGCAACCGCAGTCTGCCTGATGAACCAGATCCCGATCAGCCTTGCCACGGTCGTGCCCTTCATTGCAACGCTTGGCGTGGCGATGGTTGCCTCGCCCGGCGCGCCCGGCGGCTCGATCATGACCGCGCTACCCTTCCTCTATATGATCTTCGGCGCCGAGCTCGGCGACCCGGAGGGCCCGCTCTGCGCGATCATGGTGGCGCTCTACATCACCCAGGACTCGTTCGGCACCGCCTGCAACGTCTCGGGCGACAACGCCATCGGTGTTATCGTGGACACCATCTACAAGAAGTGGATCAAAAAGTAAAGCCATTCCCGCAAAAAGTGAGGCTCCCATCCTCACTTTTTGCCGTTTTCCCCGCGCTTTCCCCTCTGTCTGAAAGCGCCGGATTATGGTATACTATCCTTATATCCCCGGCAGACCATCTGATTTCCACAAAGGAGCAGCGTTTATGCAAGTATTTGACCTCATTGGGCCGGTCATGATCGGCCCGTCCAGCTCCCATACAGCCGGCGCCTGCCGCCTTGGGCGCATCGCGCGCAAGATCCTGGCCGACCGGCCGGTCAAGGCGCGCATCGGCCTGTGCGGCTCGTTCGCGCAGACCTATCGCGGCCATGGCACGGACAAGGCCATCATCGCGGGTATCCTGGACATGCACACCTATGACGCGCGCCTGCGCCACGCGCTTGAGATCGCGTCCGAAGAGGGGCTCGCGTATGAATTCTATCTGACTTCCCTTCCGGGCGCCCACCCCAACACGGCCATCCTGGAGCTAACCGGCGCGCAGGGCGGCACCTGCCGCATGGTGGGCGCGTCCATCGGCGGCGGCAATATCATCGTCACCAACATCAACGGCCTGGAGGTGCAGTTCACCGGCCAGTACAACACGCTCATCGTGCTGCACCAGGACACCCCGGGCGTTATCGCCGCCGTCACCAACACCATGGCCTACTCTGGCGCGAACATTGGCAACTTCCGCCTGTCCCGCCCGCAGAAGGGCGGCGAGGCCGTCATGACCATCGAGGTCGACGGCGACGTCTCGGACTCTATGATCAGCTTTTTGCGCCAGCTGCCGCACATCACGGGCGTGGTCCTCGTCCGCGCCATTTAAGGAGGAAACCGTATGCTTGAATATCACTCGATCTCGGCCCTCGTCCAGGCGGCCCAGGACAGCGGCAGCACGATCTCGGCCCTCGTGCTGGCCGACCAGGCCGCGCAGGCCGAGGCTGCGCCGGAGGACCTATACCGCCGCATGCAGGACAACCTGCATGTCATGCAGGAGGCCGTCCAGGCCGGCGCCGGGCCGGATATCAAATCGACCAGCGGTCTGACCGGCGGGGACGCCTACAAGATGCAGCAGTACGCCCAGGGCGGCGGCCTGTGCGGCCCCTTCTTCACGGGTGCGCTCACCCGCGCCCTGGCGGTCTCGGAGTACAATGCCGCCATGGGCAAGATCGTCGCTGCGCCGACGGCCGGCTCGTGCGGCATCCTGCCCGGCACCATCCTGACGCTCATGGACGCGCGCGGTCTGCCCGAAGAGACCGCCGTTATGGCGCTGTTCACCGCGGGCGCCTTCGGCATGGTCATTGCCGACCGCGCCTCCATCGCGGGCGCACAGGGCGGCTGCCAGGCCGAGTGCGGCAGTGCGGCGGCGATGGCCGCCGCGGCCCTTGTTGAGATGGCGGGCGGCACGCCCGAAATGTGCGCGCACGCCTGCGCAATCGCCATCAAGAACCAGCTCGGCCTGGTCTGCGACCCCATTGCCGGCCTGGTCGAGGTGCCCTGCATCAAGCGCAACGCGGGCGGCGTGGCCTGCGCGTTCGCTGCGGCCGAAATGGCGCTTGCCGGCATCCAGAGCGTCATCCCGGTCGATGAGGTCATCGACGCCATGCGCGAAGTGGGCGACTCCATGCCCTGCGCACTCAAGGAGACTGCCCAGGGCGGCCTGGCCGCGACGCCGACCGGCCAGCGCCTCAAGCAGGAAATCTTTGGGGAATAACCCCACATGGATCAAAAAACCCGGCCCGGTTCCACATTTTGGGAACCGGGCCGGGTTTTTGCTTTTTTATGGGGTTCAGTCGCGGTAGAATGCGCCAAATCCCAGATACGTCATATAGAGGTCGTGCTTCGAGATGGTCTCAAAGGGCGCGTGCATGGACAGGACCGGCACGCCCGCATCGACCGTGTCGATGTTGCGGTTTGCCAGGTACATGGCGACCGTGCCGCCGCCGCCCTGATCGACGCGGCCCAGCTGGCCGGTCTGCCAGGTCACGCCTGCGCCGTCCAAAATGCAGCGCACACGCGCCATGAGCTCGGCCGTGGCGTCCGACGTGCCGCTCTTGCCGCGCGCGCCGGTATACTTGATGATGGCCATGCCGCAGCCGATACGGGCATCGTTGCGGCCTTCCGAGACCTCAGGGAAGTTGGGGTCAAAGGCATTGCACACGTCGGCCGACAGGCAGATGGAGTGCTCATAGCACTCGTCGGGCAGCACGCCCTGCGCGCGGCACAGGTCGCCGAGGAAGGTATCAAAATGGCGCGACTGCATGCCGGTCACGCCGTCCGAGCCGATCTCCTCCTTATCGACCAGCAGGCACAGGTTGGTGTGCGCCGGCGTCTCGGCGGCGTCGATCAGCGCGGTGGCCGCCGGATAGGAACAGACGCGGTCGTCGTGGCCGTAGGCGCCGATGAGCGAACGGTCAAACCCGATATCGCAGGCGTTGAACGCGGGCACACAGGACAGCTCGGCCGACAGGAAATCGGCCTCGGTCATGCCGTATTCGGCGTTCAGGTATTCCAGGATGGCCTGCTTGACGCGATCCTTGTCGCCGTCCTTGGTGTTCTCGCTCGGGAAGGAGCCCAGGAGTACATTCATGTTCTCGGCCTTGATGACCTCGGTGGCCTTCTTGCCCATCTGCTCGCCGGCCAGGTGGGGCAGCAGGTCGGTGATGACGAACTTGGGGTCTCCGGGCTTGTTGCCCACGTGGACGGGCACGCGCTTGACCTTGCCGTCCTGGCAGACGCAGACCACACCGCGCAGCTCCAGCGGAATGGCCAGCCAGTGGTACTTCTTGATGCCGCCGTAATAATGGGTCTTGAAATAAGCCATGCCGTCCTGCTCATAGAGCGGCACGGTGCGGATATCGATGCGGGGCGCATCCAGATGGGCGGCGGTCAGGCGCACGCCGTCGGCCAGGGAGGCCCGGCCAATGTGGGCCAGGATAACGCCCTTATAGCGGTTGACCTGATAAAACTTGTCGCCGGGCTTGACCTCCATGCCGCGCACAAATGCCTTGTAGCCCTTGGCCTCGGCCATGCGCACGATGGCCTCCACAGCGTCCCGCTCGGTCTTGCCCTCGTCGAGGAAAGTCTTGTAGCCCTCGGCATAGTCCATGCAGGCCGTTTTGTCGAGCTTGTCATAGCCCGTTTTTTTGTCATAGAACAGTTCCATAGTGGTGATGCTCCTTTATATGGTTGAAAAAATAAGCGAAAAAGGGCGAGACCCCCGCGGGGCTCGGCCCTATCCTCTGCCCTGGGGCCCATCCAAGCGGCGGCAGAGCGCGTCGACCTGCGCTTTCAGATCGTCCAGGCTGCCATCGTTATCGAGCACGAAGTCACAGCGGGCACGATAAAATGCGCTGTCCGGCTGGGCGTCGATCCGGGCTTTTGCCGCGTCCTCGGTCAGGCCGTCACGCGCCATGATGCGCGCGATGCGCGTCTCACGCCGGGCGACCACGCCGATAACCGCGTCACAGGCGCCGTCCAGGCCGGCCTGGAACAGCGTGGGCGCGTCATAGAGGACGCGGCTGATGCCCTGTTCTGCCAGCTTGTGAAACTCCTCTTCACTCGCCTGCCAGATGTGCGGACGGGTGATGTCGTTGAGCTGTTTCAGGCGCGCAGGGTCGGAGAATACAATTTGGGAAAGTTTTGGGCGGTCCAGCGCGCCCTCTGGGGTCAGGATGTCCCCAAATGCGCGATGCAATGCACGGATGAGCGCACTGCCAGGCACGCACAGGCCGCGGTACACCGCGTCTGCGTCCACCCATCCAAAGCCGCGCTGCGTGAGCAGGGCGGCAGCCGCGCTCTTGCCCGCGCCCGAGCCGCCGGTCAATCCATAGATCTTCATGGCCTCACACCTCAATGATGTGGAAGCCGGCCGCTTTTTTGAGACGGTTGGCCACGGCCAGCCCAATGCCGGAGTCGTCCGGGCACTGGGCGAAGATAGCAGCCACATCGGTGTGGTCAAAGGCGCGCAGCGCGTCAAAGATGGCGTGCGCCTGGGCCGCCTGGTCGTCTGCGCGGCCGATGGTACGCACCACATGGCCGGGGAAACGGCCGGCGAACTCGTCAAAACAGATCACGCCCGACTTGCCCGTCAGATGGGCGGCGATGTAATCGGCGCCCTTAGCCGGATCGCCGCACACGGCCGTCACCGGCGCGTGGGGCGCATAGTGGCGGTACTTCATGCCGGGCGCGGACACCCGCACGTCGTCCCCGATCTGCTCGCGCACAGCGCGGTCGACCTCGACCGGGCCGAGCACGGCCTCGAGCTGCTCAAGCGTGATGCCGCCCGGCCGCAGCAAGCGTGGCTTCTCGCCGGCCAGCGAGATGACCGTCGACTCCACGCCGACCTGGCAGGGCCCGCCGTCCACGACGGCCGCAATCTTGCCCGCCATATCCTCCATGACGTGCGCCGCCGTCGTGGTCGAGGGGCGGCCCGAAGTGTTGGCCGAGGGCGCGGCGATGGGCACGCCCGCCGCGCGGATGACCGCGCGCGCGACCGGGTGGGACGGCAGGCGGATGCCGACCGTGGCCAGGCCGGCCGAGACCGCGTCCGGGATGCAGTCTGCTTTGGGCAGGATGATGGTCATGGGGCCGGGCCAATAGGCGTCAGCCAGGCGGCGGGCCGCCTCCGGGACCTCCGCCACCAGGCCGTAAATCTGGTCGAAATCTGCGATATGGACGATGAGCGGGTTATCGGCCGGGCGGCCCTTGGCAGCAAAGATCTGCCGGACGGCCGCGTCATTGAGCGCATTTGCGCCCAGGCCGTAGACAGTCTCGGTCGGGATACCCACGACCTGGCCCGCGGCCAGGAGCGCGCCCGCCTGTTCGATTGCGCCCGCGTCCTCCGGGCGCAAGAGCAACGTGTTCATGGAATACACTCCCTGTTATATTTATATAAAATATTACAATACGTGCGTACACATCACGCCTCGCCCTGTTCCTGCAGGCGGCGTGCCGTATCGGCCGCGATGAGCGCATCAATAATCTCGTCCATATCGCCGTCCAGAAACTGGTCCAGCTTATAGATCGTCATCTTGATACGGTGGTCGGACACCCGGTTTTCCGGGAAATTGTAGGTGCGGATGCGCTCCGAGCGGTCGCCGGTGCCGACCTGGGCGCGGCGCTCGGCCGCGATGGCAGCGTTCTGTTTTTCGCACTCGGCCTCGTACAGCCGGGTGCGCAGCACGCGCATGGCCTTGTCGCGGTTTTTGTGCTGGCTGCGCTCGTCCTGGCACTCGACCACCGTGCCGGTCGGCAGGTGGGTGATGCGGATGGCGGACTCGGTCTTGTTAATGTGCTGGCCGCCCGCGCCCGACGAGCGGAAGGTGTCGATCTTGAGGTCGGCCGGGTTAATTTCAAAATCGACCTCCTCGGCCTCGGGCAGCACGGCGACGGTCACGGTCGAGGTGTGCACACGGCCCTGGCTCTCGGTCTCGGGCACGCGCTGCACGCGGTGTACGCCGGACTCGAACTTGAGGCGGGAGTACACGCCGTCGCCCGCGATCTGGAACACGACCTCCTTGCAGCCGCCAAGCTCGGTGGCGTTCATGGACAAGATCTCGGTCGTCCAGCCGTGCTTTTCGGCATACATGGTGTACATGCGCAGGAGCGAGTGGGCGAATAGGGCGGACTCCTCGCCGCCCGCGCCGCCGCGGATCTCGACGATGATATTCTTGTCGTCGTTGGGGTCGCGGGGCAGGAGCAGCACCTTGAGCTCCTCCTCCAGCGATTGCACCTGTCCCTGGGCCTCAGCAAACTCTTCCTGCGCAAAATCGCGCATTTCCGGGTCGTGCATCAGTTCCCGCGCCTCGTCCATTGTGCGCAGCGCCTGGTCGCGCGCGCGAATGGCAGAGACGATGGGTTCCAGGCGGTTGCGCTCCTTGAGCAGTTTGGCGGCTGCCGCAGGGTCGTCATACAGGCCGGGCGCGGCCAGGCGCGCCTCGATCTCATCGAACCGCGCGGTCAGCGCACTGAGTTTATCGAGCATAGAAAAAACCTCTTATTGTGAATTAAAAAACGTCGTAGGTGGCGGCACGCCCCCTTAAAAATACCGTCCTGTGAGGATGAGCCCCAAGGTAGAGCAGTACTCCCGCATGTGGGAGGCCGCGGCCAGCGGCAGGTTGGGCACAGGCGCCGGCACGCCGTAAGGGTCCAGCCCGGCCTGCTCCATGAGCTTGCGCGCGCGGGCCAGGTGGAAATCGCTTGAAATCACCGCACAGCGGGCATCTTCCAGGCCGTACAGGGCTTTGGCGTTGGCGATATTCTGGATGGTATTGCGCGACGTATCTTCAATGAGCAGGCGGTCGGGGTCGGTGCCCAAGACCTCCACCATATACTGCTGCATCATGTGGGATTCGGGCATGGGCTCATTGACGCCTTGCCCGCCGCACAGGATGGCGGTCGCGTCCGGATGCGCCTCCAAAAACGCATCGGCGGTCTTGAGCCGCTCAATGAGCGCATCCGATGGCCGGTCCTGCAAGATGTGCGCGCCCAGCACCAGCACATACTGCGCATCGTCCGCCTCAGGGTCGGCATGTTCGCCGCTGACGATCAGGCCCTGAATGCCCACAAAAGACAGGCAGAACAGGGTAAACAGCACAAGCCCCACACGCGAGAGCATCCGCGCGGCGCGTTTTTTGGGGGCGAGCCAAGTCATCCAGCCCTCGCCCGCGCAGCACGCGCCGAGCGCGACCAGGAAATACCCGCCAAAGCGGATGGGTGAGAACGGCAAAAAGAACAGGCCGGCGCCGATCAGTACAGCGGCCAAAATCAGCCAAAATTTTGTAGACTTGGTCACAAGGCGCTCCCTCCTTCCGCGCGGCACATCACTCGATCTGCGCCGCAAGCTCCTCCCATGCAGCCATCTTTTCGGTCAGCGCGGCGTCCACTGTTTCGCGCTCCTGCATGAGTTCCATAAGTTTCCCGGCGTCCGCGCCGCAGGCCGCCATCTGCTCTTCCAGGGCTGCCATGCGCTCCTCGAGCTGGGCGATCTCCCGCTCCAGCACGGCGACTTTTTTGGCGATATTTTTGGTGCCGCCCTTGGGTTTGGGCTTTTGGGCCTTCTCAGCCTTCTGGGGCGCGCTGGCCGGGGCCGCGGCCGCCGCCTCGGCCTTCTGCCGCTCGCGGTAGGCCAAAAACGCCTCGTAGCTGCCGGTGAAATCGGTATAGGTGCCGTTTTCCAGATAGATGACCCGGGTGGCAAAGCGTGAGACAAAATACCGGTCATGGCTGACGAAGAGCAGCGTGCCGGTGAACGCCTCGACCGCCTCCTCAATCCACTCGCGGCTCATCAGGTCCAGGTGGTTGGTCGGTTCGTCGAGTACGAGCATGTTGAGCGGGTCGTACATGAGCTCGCACAGGCGCAGGCGGCTCTTCTCGCCGCCCGACAGCGTGCGCACGATCTTGAGCTGGTCCTCGCCCGAAAAGCGGAACGCGCCCAGCCGGTTGCGGGCGGTCTGCATGGTAACGTTCTTATCGTAGATGAGCGTATCAATGAGGTTCCTGCCCTCGTTTGCAAAGTGCACCTGCTGGGGCAGGTAGGCCGGGCGCAGGCCCTGGCCTTTTTTGACCGTGCCCTCATCGGCAGTCTCCTCGCCCAAGATGATGCGCAGAAGGGTGGTCTTGCCCGCGCCGTTGTCGCCCAGGATGGCGACACGCTCGCCGTTGCGCACATTAAATGTTACATCTTGTAATATTTTTCGTCCATCATAACTTTTCGTAATCCCACGTACCTTGAGCACATCCTCGGTCTCATAGTTCGGGTCGCCGAACGTCACCGACATCTTCTTGTCCTTCTTGGGACGGTCGGTGACTTTCATGCGCGCGATGCGCTTCTCGATGGACGCGGCGCGCTTGGCAAGTTTTTCCGTGCCGTGCTCATGCATCTTGCGCGCGGTAGCCTCCAGGCGCTTGCGCTCGGCCATCTGGTTTTCATGCTCGGCCATGCGCTGCTCATAGCGGCGCTCGCGTTCTTCGGCATAGTAAGAGTACGACCCGGCGTAAAATTCACAGGTGGTGTCGTGGATCTCGATGATGCGGTCACAGCACTGATCCAGAAAATAGCGGTCATGCGAGACGGTCACGACCGTGCCCGCATAGGTCTCCAGGTAATCGCCCAGCCAGCGCACTGCGTCCAGGTCCAGGTGGTTGGTCGGCTCGTCGAGCAGCAGGATATCGGTCTGCTCCAGGATGATGCGCGCCAAGTTGACGCGGGTTTTTTCGCCGCCTGAGAGCTGTGAAAAGAGCTGGGTGCGCTGGGCCTGGGGGATCTCCAGGCCGTTGCACACCTTGTCCACCTCAAAGTCATGGTCATAGCCGCCCAGCGCGTCGAGCTTCTGCTGCAGGGCGCCATAGCGGCGCAGCAGGCTGTCGTTGTCCGGATGCTGGGCCATCTGCGCTTCCAGCTCGTCCATCGCCGCGCGCACCTCATGCGCCCGGGCGAAGGCTGTGCGCAGCACGTCCTCGACCGTGGCCGCCGGATCGTACACCGGCATCTGGTCGATGACGCCGACCGTGCGCCCGGCGCCGATGGCTACGTGGCCGCCGTCATAGGGCAGGCGGCCGGCAATAATATGCAAAAGGGTGGTCTTGCCCGCGCCGTTCGGCCCTAAAATCGCGACTTTCTCGCCCGGCTGGATGTCAAAATTGAGGTCGGCCAGGATGAGCCGGTCGCCGTAATATTTTGTCAGATTCTGTATGGTAATATCAGCCAAAGGGATTGCCCTCCAAAGGAAAAATAGAAAGCGCCCGAAAAAAGGGGGCCGCTCCGGCCCCAAACATGTGGTTTTGCCAGCCGGGCGGCGGGACGGCCGTCAGGCCTGTCCCCCGGCCTCAGCCGTGTCCGGCTCCCCGTCCGCCTGCGGCTGGTCTTGCGCCGCAGGCGCTTCGGGACGGTCCGCGCCGCCGTCATCCGCCGTGCAGTCGCCGTCCTCATTTTCCTCGCGCTCATAGTACGGGATAAACTCGGCCGATCCGGTGTTGGAGAAGGGCACAAAGGTCTCCTCCTGCGGCTCGGGTTCTGGTTCCGGCTCAGGGTCGGGCGCCATCAGGGTGGCGGCGAGGTCGGGCCGGCTGGTCTCGATGAAGTTGACGCCGCGCGCCTTCATGCAGCGCAGCGCCTCGGGATCGCTCGTGTCGGTCGAGGCCAGGAACAGGCCGCAGCGCAGCGCCTCATTGCACAGCGCCTCGCTCAGGACCCCGGGCGCGCCGCGCAGGCCGAACAGGCGCAGGTTCTGGGCCGAGCGGACAAAGGCGACCGGGTCTTCGGGCGTCTCGTCCAGGTCGGCCATGACCTGGATATCCGGATAGCGCGCGGCCAGGCGGCCGGCCTCCTCCATGGGCAGGCCGCAGAAATACGCCTTGTCCAGATATTCGGAATACTTGAGCGACACGCGCACCTGGGCCGCGGCCTGATGGTGGTGCAGCTCAACGCCCAGCCCGCCGCCGGCGGCTTTCACGCACTCGAGCGCCTGGCCAAAGGAGACGATCTTGGGATAAGCCGCGCGCAGGGAGGCAAAGTCGTGGTCGCAGGCCGTCAGCGTCTCGCCGGTCTGGGCCGCGCGGTAGCTACCCGTGGCGCAGACCAGTGTGATGCCATCCTTGGAGGTGCTCACGGGCAGCACGCAGCCGCGCGCGCCGGCGGCTATGCCGGCCATGACGGCCTCCAGGCTGCACAGCTCCCTCCCCATCGCGCTGGGCGAGGCCAGGACAAATGAATCACGGTTGGAATAACGCATGGCGGTTCCTCTCAATCACTATAAAATCAAAAACTTGGGCCTAGCTCAGACCTTCTCGGGCGCGTCATACGTCTCGCCAAAGGTCTCGACGGTGACCGAGGCCATCTTCTGCTCGGCGCGCGGGCGGTCGTTCCAGTCACGGGGGGTGTTGACGATCGCATCGACCACGTCCATGCCCTCGGTGACCATGCCGAACGCAGCGTACTGGCCGTCCAGGTGCGGCGCATCGTCGGTCATAATGAAGAATTGCGACCCGGCAGAATCCGGCTCCATCGTGCGGGCCATGGACAGCACGCCGCGCGTGTGCGCCAGGTCATTCTGGAAGCCGTTTGCCGTGAACTCGCCGCGGATGCAGTAGTCCGGGCCACCCATGCCGGTGCCCTCGGGGTCGCCGCCCTGGATCATAAAGCCCGGGATGACACGGTGGAAGATGGTGCCATTATAAAAGCCCTGCTGGGCCAGGCTTACGAAGTTGCGCACAGTGTTGGGGGCAACCTCGGGGTACAGCTCGGCGACGATCTTGCCGCCGGATTCCATTTCAATCGTAATGACAGGATTTTTCATAGTCAAAGAAACGCTCCATTTCGTGGATTTCCGTATTTTGGATTCGGTTTACTCTTATTGTAGCAAAGACGCACCGGTTATACAAGGCGGAAAGTGTAAATTTAAATGATTCTCCGGCCCAGCGGCCGCCCCTCGGCACATACCGTCTGCCGCCCGACGGACAAATATACGCCCTGTCCGCAAGGTTACACATTTCTTTCGGCTTCTCCGCCATGTTTTACAGGTTTTCGCCCCTTTTTTACAATTTGATTACGATTTCCTTAAGATTTTTTTAAATCCATTGACAGGCCCTTCTCCCTGTGATATCTTAACTGTACTAAAACAGATAGTACAGTAGGACAATACAACCATACGACACAGAAGGGTGTGACACAAAGATATGATCTTGATCCCATGGCTGAAAGCCGCGATCTTCCTATCGAGCGCGATTTCCGTGCTCTATCTGGTCTATTTTGCGCTTTACCTGCCCTATGCGCTGCGCCCGGCAAAAAAGTGGGCGCGCCAGGCGCCCCGCTGCCGGTTCGCCGTGCTGGTGGCGGCGCGCAACGAGGAGGCCGTCATCGGCAACCTCGTGGAGACCCTGCTCGCGCAGGATTATCCCCGCGAACTCTATGACGTCATCGTCATCCCAAATAACTGCACCGACGACACGGCGGGCGCGGCCCACCGCGCCGGCGCGCTTGTCATGGAGTGCCCGCAGCCGGTCCGCGCCAAGGGCGACGCCCTGCGGCAGGTCATCGACATGCTCATGCGCCAGGACCGCTATGACGCGGTATGTGTGTTCGACGCAGACAACCTGGTCGATCCCGGCTTCCTGGCCGCGATGAATGACGCCTGGTGCGCGGGCGCGCCAGCCGGCCAGGGCTACCGCGACAGCAAAAACCCGCAGGACAGCATGATCTCGTCCTGCTACTCCATCTATTACTGGATGGTCAACCGCCTGTTCAGCCAGACCCGCGCCCATGTCCATCTGTCCGCCGTGGTCAACGGCTCGGGCTTCATGGTGTCGATGGACTGGCTGCGCCGCCACGGCGGCTGGCATACGGTGACCCTGACCGAGGATCTCGAGTTTACGACCCAGTGCATCCTGGACGGCGACCGGGTCGCCTGGGTGCCCGCAGCCAAGACCTATGATGAGCAGCCCTTAACCTTCGCCCAGTCCTGGCGCCAGCGCTGCCGCTGGTCGGTCGGCATGCTGCAGTGCCTGCGCGTGTACGGCCCGCGCCTCATCCGCGACCGCAGCCGCACCGGCCGCCAGCTCCATGCCCGCCTGGACCAGCTGCTGTTCCTGGTCGCCCCGCTGCTCCAGGCGCTCTACCTTGTGACCTTGGCGCTGTCCGGCTTGCTGGGCGCGCTGCAAATCCACTTTGCCCTCGCGCCGTACAGCGACATCCTGTATCAGCCGCTCTTCTCGGCCGCCCTGTCCTTTGTCGGCACGGTCGTGCTGGCGGTCGGCGTCATCGCTCTCGAGCGCAAACCGCTGCTCAGTATGGCCAAAGGCGTCTTGGGCTACTGGGTGTTCCTAATGAGCTGGGTGCCGATCAATGTCTATGCCCTGTTTACGCCCAGCCTGGAATGGAAGGCGATCCCTCACACGCGCAGCATACGCCTTGACCAGGTGCAGAAGAATAAGTGACCGTGCCGGGTTCGCCTGCGTGTATGGCGCCCCGCATCCAGTCCAAACCATTCAGAGACCGGAGCTGTTTTGCAAAACAGCTCCGGTCTTTTTTGCGCAATTTCCGGGCCTTTTTCCGCGCATATATTCCAGAAACAAATACCGGGCCTTGGCGCACTGCCCATCCCCGCCCTACATAAAATCCTCCGGGAAGCCGTACCGGATACTGGGAAACGGCCGGCCGGGTCCGCCACCAAAGAGCCCGCCTCGGCAGCCGCACGAGCCGACACCGGCAAACCGGCTGTCCAAAAACCAGGCAGGCCGGTTTCCCCGGCGGCCTGCCTCTGGCTTTCGCATCTTCCGCTGCATGAAAATTCTGAAAGAGCTTAGTTTTTTTGCACAAATTTTAAAAATATGTGTTATAATCGAGTTGGTAAGGTCTATATCGCGAAATTTACAAAAAATCTGCCGTGCCCGTCCGCCTATGTCGGCTGGGGCAGAGGAATTTTTGTGATTTCTTTTCTTTCTTCAGGATTCCAGCTTCATTCAGAAATATTATGAAATAAATTCGCTATATTTCAGAGACAAACCTTATCAGATTCGCCCATTGTATCAGGCCGCATCAACTGATATCTTGTAATATAGAAAGAATTATTTCCCGCAACATACAAGGAGGCATCGTTTCAATGAAGCTGACGGTTATCGGGGGCGGCGGCGTCCGCTCCATGTTCCTGGCAAAGAGCATCGCACAGCGCGCACACGACCTGCACATCACAGAGCTCGTGTTCATGGACTGCGACGCGGACAAGCTGCGCATCTACGGCGGCCTGGCGCGCCACGTGGCGCGCCTGCTCGACCCGGCGCTCAAGTTCACGCTGACCACCGACGCCGACGAGGCGGTACGCGACGCCGACTATATCATCACGACCATCCGTGTCGGCGGCGACCACACCCGCGTGCGCGACGAGCGCATCGCGCTGGACCTGGGTATCCTGGGCCAGGAAACCACGGGCGCTGCCGGCCTGTCGTTTGCTATGCGCTCGGTGCCCGCCCTGGCGGACTACTGCGAGCGCATCAAGCGTCTGTCCAAGCCCACGGTCAAGGTCTTTAACTTCACCAACCCCGCGGGCGTCGTCTCGCAGGCGCTGCGCGACATGGGATATGACTTTACCTACGGCATCTGCGACGCGCCGAGCGGCATGCTGCATCAGTTTGCCGACCTGTACGGCGTGGACGCCAGCCGCATTGTGGGCGAGTGCTACGGCCTGAACCACCTGTCGTTCTTCCGCTCTATCCAGATCGACGGCCGCGAAATCATGCCCGAGCTGATCGCCCGGCCGGACGCCTATGAGAAGACCGATCTGCGCTTCTTTGGGCGCGACCTGATCGAGCACATGGGCTGCGTGCTCAACGAGTACCTCTATTATTTCTATTACCGCGAGCAGGCCGTCCAGAACATCCTGAAGGCCGGCGTCACCCGCGGCGAGGTCATCGAGGACATCAACCGGCAGATGACCGAGGAGCTGTCCAAAATGGACATCGAGAACGACTTCGACAGCTGCCTGGCCTGCTTTGAAAAGTGGTACGGTAAGCGGGAGGACGCCTACATGGCCAACGAGACCGGTGTGCACCGCGACAAGCCGTGGAAGTTCGACGTCTTTTCGCCGGACGCCGGCGGTTACGCGGGCGTGGCGCTGCGCTTCATCGAGCTGGTTGAGACCGGCACGACCGGCAGTATGATCCTGTGCGCGCCCAACCAGGGCGCCATCCCCACGCTGGCCGACGATGATATCGTCGAGATCACCTGCGATATCTCGCGCGACGGCGCAAAGCCCCACAAGGTCGAGAACCCCGACCCGCGCGCCCTTGAGCTCATTCGCCGCGTCAAGAGCTACGAGCGCCTGGCCGCCAAGGCCATCGTCCAGCGCGACCGCACGGCCGCAGTGGACTGCCTCATGCTCCATCCGCTCGTCAACTCCTATTCGCTGGCCGTTCAGCTCGTAGACGCGTATTTCGCGCTCAACGCGCCCTTCCTGAACGCATAAAGGAGGGGGAGCCCATGTCTTTTGTCGCCGGTGCGGGCAGCATCAACATCGACCTTCTCTTTGAGGGCCTGCCTCGCATTCCAAACGAAGGGGAGGAGCTCTATTCCCGGGGCTTTTCCCTGCAGATGGGCGGCGGCGTATCCGCCACCCTGCTCAACCTCGCCGGCTTGGGCGTGCCCGTGCGCATCCAGACCGGCCTCGGAAATGATATGTTCTCCGACTTTGCCCGCCGCACTTTCGCCTCCTTTGGCGTCGAGCCTTATAACCTGGCAGACGGCACCACGGGCATCCCGCTCAATATCTCAGCCGCCCTGCTGACCCCATCCGACCGGACATTCGTCTCCTACACCGACGGCCTGCCGATGGACGACGCGCGCATCTATGAAAACTCGCGCGGCGCCAAGATCGTGCAGATGGGAGTGGGCAGCCTGGAAGCCTATCGCCGCCTCAAAGCAGACGGCGCCATCCTGGTCTTCGACACCGGCTGGGATGATGCGATGAGCCTTGAGACCTACCGGGAATATCTGGAGCTTGCAGACTACTACACGCCCAATCAAAAGGAAGCCCTCAAGATTACAGGCACCGACCAGCCCGCAGACGCGGCGCGTGTGCTCACACAATTTTTTGACAAGGTGATCGTAAAGCTTGACAAGGACGGCTGCCTGATCCTCGAGGACGGACAGGAACGGATCATCCCCAACATCCCGGTCGTCCACCGCGATTCCACGGGCGCGGGCGACGCTTTCCTTGCCGGCTTCCTGTATGGCCTATATCACGATTACAGCTTCGCCCAGAGCGTGCTGTTCGGCAACATTACCGGCGGCACCTGTGTCACTGCGGTCGGCTGCCTCACGGCGCGCCTGACCGAGGACGAGCTCCTGGACCTTGCCGAACGCTATCAACCCTTGCTCGGATGATGCGCCGGGCGCAGCACAGAAAAGAGAAAGTTGGCAGATACCTATGACAATACGTGAATTTGCGAAATTATGTGATGTATCCCCGGCCACGGCCTCCCGTTTCTTCAGCGGCCGCGGCTCCATCAGTGAGCCTGTCCGCCTGCGGATCGAGCAGGTGGCCAAAAAGACCGGCTATGCACCTCCGGCCTCTTTCCGCGGGCGCCGCAAGACAAGTTCGATCATTGCGGTGATTATCCCCAATTTCCGGCAGTGCTTTTTTAACGACATGATTGAGCAGCTCCGCGTCTATGCCGACCGCATGGGCAAGCGCCTGATCATCCTGCCGATCGACCAAAGCAATCCCCAAAATACCCTCGCCCTCATCTCGGCCTGTGAGCCGATGGGCGTTATCCTGCTGCACGAGAGCGTGGACTTCCCGCTCGCCGACGCGCTCAGCCGGCGCAACCTGTCGGCCATCGTGTGCGGCGGGCTGGCCGCCGGCCGCCGCTTCTCCGCCGTGCACATTGACGACATGATGGCGGCCTACGACGGCACCAACTATCTCATTGGCCTTGGGCACACCAAAATCGGTTTCCTGACCGATGCGTCCCGGGCCATCTCCTCGGGCTTCCAGCGCCTGACCGGCGCCCGCAAGGCCATGGAGGACGCCCATCTGCCCTTCGACGACAGCCTGACCCAGCCGGGCGGCATGACCTTTGAGGACGGCTACATGGGGATCTCCCAGCTGATGGAGCGCCACCCCGAGCTCACAGCCATCTTCGCCTTCAGCGACGACCTGGCTGCCGGCGCTATCTCCCGCCTGCGTGAGATGGGCCGCCGCGTACCCGAGGACATATCGGTCCTGGGCTTTGACGACAACTCCATGGCCCGCCGCTTCTCGCCGGCCCTCACCACAGTCCACCAGCCGATGGAGCAGATCGCACAGAAAACACTCGAGCGCCTGGCCAATATGCAGGGCGCGCACGATATCTCCTCGCTGACCCTGGCCTGTGAGATTGTAGAGCGCGCAAGCTGCCGGCCGCTCGACCCGAACACGCAGGCCTGAGGCTGGCTGCATCCCCCCAAAAGAAGAACATGGCAGGCCGTCCCGCCGGGACGGCCTGTGCTGTATCGCGGGCCATCCGGCCCACAAAAAAATACCACAAACACGCAGAGAGATTCCATTGCCGGCGCCAGCGCCGCCCCGTATAATAAGTCTCAGGACAGGCGATGTCCGGGACGAAGGCGCATACGGTTTTGGAACACGGAAAGGAGTCAGAACATGGTAGTAAGAGTTGGTTTAATCGGAACAGGCACGGTGGCACAGATGATGCACCTGCCGATTTTGAGCGATCTGCATGACCTGTACCGCATCACGGCGGTCTCGGACGTTTCCCCCTCGGTCCTGTCGGCCATCGCGGAAAAGTACCAGGCAAAGGCCTATGCCTCCCCGTTTGATCTGTGCCGCGCGGACGATGTGGACGCGGTCTTTGTCCTGTCGCCCGACCAGTACCACGCAGAATACGCCAAGGCCGCCATTGAGGCGGGCAAGCATGTCTTTGTGGAAAAGCCGGTCTGCCTGTGCCCGCAGGAGCTGGAGGAACTGATCGCCCTGCAAAAGCAGCATCCGGACCAGATCTGCATGGTCGGCTACATGCGCCGCTTTGCCACCGGATTTTTGAAGTGCCAGGAGCTGCTGGCTGGCGACGACCGCCCGATCGAGTATATGCGCTTCCGCGATATCATCCTAGAGGGCGACTACTTCATGGATCAGGCTCGCCAGCCCATCTTGGCCCAGAACGATATCCCGGCCGAGGCGCTTGCCGAGAGCCGCCAGCGCCGCTATGACCAGCTGTGCCAGGCGCTTGGCGCAGACTGCACCGAGCAGCAGCGCGTGACCTACACCATGCTGGCCGGCCTGGGCTGCCACACCCTGTCAGCCGTGCGCGAGCTCGTCGGCTACGTGCCCGAGGTCAAGTCGGTCGCGGTTGACGGCGAGCATGTCATCGTCATCTTCCAGTTCAAGGGCTTCCTGGGCGTCTATGAGATTGTCAATGACCAGGATATCGTGCAGTTTGACGCGGCAATCGAGATCTATCAGCACAGCCGCCGCATGAAGATCAAGCACGAGACCCCCTACCTGCGCTATCAGCCGCACACCTTCGAGGTCGTCGAGTCCACCAAGACCGACTCGCAGACCATCACCTATGGCCCGGACTATCACGATTCGTTCGAGAATGAGCTGCGCTACTACCATGACTGCATCGAGGCGGGCAAGCAGCCCAAGACCACCTTTGAGGACGCGATGGAGGACCTCAAGCTCTTCCAGGAGATTTGCAGCAAGATCTAAGAATGCCCGCGCGCGCCAAGGAGGCGGTATTGTCTATGAATGTGATGCAGGCCTATATTGACGAGCAGCCCGCGGTGCTGTCCCGGCTGCTGACGGGCTGGCCCGCGCAGGCCTCCCGCCTGGCCCAGTATCTGGACGGGCGGCCGGTGCGCCGCGTGATCCTGTTTGGCTCGGGCAGTTCCTATCACGCTTCGGTGCTGGCCGCCCCCTTCTGGGCGCGCGCCCTGGGCGTCGAGGCCACGCCGGCCGTGCCCACGCGCATGGATTCCCTGGAAGGGCTTGCGCCCGACGGCCTTCTCTGTCTGGCCGTGTCCCAGGGCGGACGCAGCACCAGTACCTATCACGAGATCCAGGCACTGCAGGCGCGCGGTATCCCGGTCATCGCCGTCACCCAATCGCCCGATACCCCAATCGGCCGGCAGGCCGATCTGGCCTTCGGCCTGCCCATCGGGGAGGAGACGATCGGCGCCAAGACCAAGGGCGTGACCGCGACGGCGGTGACGCTCATCCTGCTGGCGCTGACGCTCGGCGAGTTGCGTGGCACGGCTGACCCCGGCTGGATCGCCGGGGTGCGCAGCGGCCTGCGCGCGCTCGTGCAGCAAATGCCCGAGAATATCGCCCGGTCCAAGCGCTGGGCGCAGGCGGTCTGTCCCGTGCTCGCCCCGGCGCGCCACCTCTATGTGCTGGGTGCGGGCGCGGCCTACGGCGGGGCGCTCGAGGGCGCGCTCAAGTTGCTTGAGACCACATACCGCCCGGTTTCCTGCTATGAATTTGAGGAATATCTGCACGGCGTGCAGAATGCCCTGGACGCGCACGCCTATCTGCTGTGCCTGATGCCGCGCGGCGCGGACCAGGTGCGCATGCGCCGCTTGACCGGCTTTGCCGCCGGGCAGGGCGCGCATACTTTCCGCATCAGCTTTGACCCCGCAGACGGGCGCGGCGACTGCGACCTCGTGTTGGCCGGCGGCGCCTCCCCGGCACTTGACGGGATGGCCTACCTGCCCACGCTGCAGACGCTGAGCGCACAGGTGTCCGCCTACTGCGGCATTGACGTGACCACCCTGCGGTATCCGGATTTCTTTTCACAAATGGAGAGCAAATTGTAAGGGCCCGGCCCGCGCAATGACAGAAGAGCGGCCCTGTGCCGCTCTTTTTTCAAGCAAAATGGGATAAAGGAGGAACCATGGCTAAAAAAGGCAGTTTGAACGCGCGTTTCCTATGCCTGCAGGCGATCATCGTCATGATGAGCTGCGTGGGCAACTCGTTTATCACGCCGATTTTACAGCGCTTTGGCTATGAGCCGTTCGACATCGGCGTGACCATGACCTGCGCCGCCATCACGGCGGCGGTGGCAAAGCCGCTCTGGGGCTATGTCAATGACCGCTTTGCCTGCGCCAAGCAGCTTGTCCTCGCGGGCACGGCGCTCGGCTGCGCGGCCTACGGCCTGCTCATCGCGAGCGGCGGCCAGCGGGTTTTGGCCACGCTGGCCGTCATGCTGCTGTACCTGACCTTCCTATGTCTGCTGGGCTTTGTCGACTCCTGGGCGGTGCGCCTGATCTCGGACGGATGGACGCTCAACTATGCCATCACGCGCGCAGGCGGTTCGCTGTCCTACGCCTTTATGGCGGCGGGCTTCGGCGCTATCATGTCGGGCTATGGCCCGGCGCCCGGCCTGCCCATCCTGCTGCTACTGTTTATCCTGCTGGCCGTCACCGTGTTTTCCCTGCCTAACCCGCAGCGCACCCAGGCGGCGGCACGCACCGTGTCTATCCGCCGCGCCGTGCAGGCCCTCGGCCGCAACCGGGTATTCGTCATCGCGGTCGCGGCATATTTCCTGTGTTCGGTCACGAGCAGCGCCTTTGACAGCTTCTTCTCGGTGCTCGTCACCGGGCTTGGCGGCACCGAACAGCAGGTTGGCGTGGGCCTGTTCTGCCAGGCGGTCAGCGAGGTGCCGGTCATGTTCCTGTACAGCGCCCTGCGCCGCCGGGTGCGCTGGCCCGCGGCCTATTTCCTCGCAGCCGGCATGGCCTTTTTCGGCCTCAAGACGCTGGGGCTGGGCCTTGCGGGCAGCTTCCAGGTGGTCTTTGCGGTCAACCTGCTGCACGGTCTGTGCTATGCCACGATGACGGCCGGCTGCGTGGACTTCATCCTGGAGACCGTAGAGGCCGACTATCTCGCGACGGCACACCTCATGTACTCGGCCATCGGCAACAGCCTGGGCGCTGTGGCGGGCAACGCACTGTGCGGCGCCGTCGCGCAGGCCATTGGCGTGCAGCCCATGATGGTCCTCATCAGCGCGGGCGGCTTTATCGGCTGCGCGCTCATCCTGTACGCCATGCATCAGAAACGGAGGGCAATATGATTTTTTTGGGATGTGACGGCGGCTCGACCAAGACCGAGCTGCTCGTAGCCGATGCGGCCGGGCGCTGCCTGGCGCACCGGATATTTCCGGGCTGCAACTATGCGTTCCTCGGCCGGGACGGCTTCGCGCGCCATATGCAGGCCTGCGTCGCGGGTGTGCTGGAGGATGCGCACATGGCGCCCAGCCAAGTGACGGCAGCGATGTTCGGCCTGCCAGTCTACGGCGAAGTGCCGGGGACCGAGGAAGAGATTCCACAGATCCTATGCGCGCTCCTGCCCGGCTGCCCGCAGGTGCTCATTGAAAATGATGCTGTTGCCGGCTGGGGCGGCTCGCTCGGCGGGCAGCCGGGCATCCACGTCGTTGCGGGTACGGGCTCGATCGCCTACGGCCAGGATGAGGCCGGGCAGGCCTGCCGGGTCGGCGGCTGGTCGCTGCTCTTTTCGGACGAGGGCTCCTGCAGTTGGGTCGGCCGTCAGGTCATCACGGCCTTTGTCAAGCAGGCCGACGGCCGGCTGCCCCGCACAGCGTTGTACAGCCTTGTGCGCAAGGCAGCCGGCCTGCGGGACAACGACCTATACTTTTCCCAGGTCCTGCAGATCGATCTGCGGCAGGACGCCTCCAAGCTGGCCTCCCTCCAGCGCATCGCGCTGGAGGCCGCGCGCCAGGGCGACCACACCATGCAGGCGGCCTACCGCGCGGCGGCAGGCGAGCTCGTGCAGATGGTCCGGGCGGTCAAATCCCAGCTGCACTTGGCGGGCACGCCCCGCGTCTCCTATGCGGGCGGTCTGTTCCACGCGGGCGCACTTGTGCTGGCGCCGTTTTCCGTGGGTGTGCATGCCCTGGGCTGCCGTCTGGTCCAGCCGCGCTTTTCGCCTATTTTGGGCGCCGCGGCGCTGGCCGCGCGGGACATGTTGGATGCGGAAACACTGGAACGTATGCTCACGCGGCTGGACGCCGCCCTGCACGCCCCGGCCTGAGGCCGGGCATTCTCTCCCCGAACAAAATCGGTATCTGAAAAGGCGCGGCCAAATTGGCCGCGCCTTTTCTATATGGGCCGGTCCCGCAGACGGCAGCCGGAGCGCCCCGTCAGGAGCCTTCTTTCTTGGCCCGCTTTTTCTTTTTCCCCGCAGACGGCTCATCGGCCGAGACGATGTATGCCTTGCGGTACTTCTGCGGCGGCATGCCGACGTTCTTGGTGAACTGCAGGTTGAAATAGCTCTGGGTGTCATATCCCACCATCTCGGCGATGCGTGTGATGGGCAGGTCGGTCGTGATGAGCAGGGTCTGCGCCTCGCCGATGCGCCGCCGCAGCAGATACTGCACCGGGGAATACCCAGTCATCTGCTTAAAGATATGCGACAGATAGTAGGGGCTGATGTGCAGCGCCTCGCCCATGCTCTGCAAGGTCAGCGGTTCCATATAGTGGCTGTCGATGAACTGCTTGATGCGGCGGCCCATGATGTGCGGTTCCTCGTCAGGCTCTGCCGGCGGCTGATCGCCGTGGATGATGGTGTTGACCTTTTCAAGCAGCGCCACCATCAAATAGTGGCTGAATGCCTCAGCTCCGGGCCGCCCGCTCGACAGGTTCTGAAACATCATCTCGCACAGCGCCTCAATGTCGGAAAAGTGCCCGTTGGTGCGGAACACAGGATGCATGTCCTCCGGGATGAGGGCATTCTTGCGCAGGCCGGGCAGGTCCAGGCCTGCGATGGCGATGCAGTAGCTGCCGACCTCGATATCCGGGCCCGAAACCTCGTCATGCACGACGCCCGAATTATAGATGATGAGGTCGCCCGCGCGGATGTACTGTTTTTTCTCATGGATCAGGTATTCGCTGATCCCGCTGCAAATGAGGATGATCTCCACAAAGTCCTCGTGCGCGTGCATGACACGCGGATGCGTGGATGCGTCCGGCCGAATGCGGCTGACATACAGCAGCCGTGGCCCATTCGGGTCCTGCAGCATGGGTTGGAATTCTTTTTTGACAAAGCACTGTACCTTGAGCGCTTTTTCGGTCTGCGCCATGGAATACAAGCCTCCTGTTCTGGCGGTGGTGTGCAGTGCGCCCCGAGGGAGGCGCGCTGCGGCGATTCTTTTTTTTATGATACCACGGATGCCTGCGCCTGTCTTTCAAAATATTGCGTTTTTCGCTGTGCGGGCGGCAAAGCGCAGGATGTTAAAAAAAGCGCCGCCGTGGCCGGGCGCGGCGCGTGCCAGGGCCAGGCGGCCCGCCGCGCCAAAGGCCGGGCGGATGGCCGGGAAAGCCGCGTAAATGCCGGCCAAATCCTGCAATTTTGCAGTTTTTCAGACAAACCAAGAAGTTAGAAGAAAGGCGCGGCCGAACCTGGTAAACTAAAACCATCGAAAGCAAACGGAAACTCCCCCAATTCCTCCAAGATACGAACGAAAGGACGGCAACGACCATGTTAGACAAGAACAAAGTCCATATCGGCATCGCCCCGATCGCCTGGACCGAAGACGATATGCCCGAGATGGGCGCGGAAAACAGCTTCCTCCAGACCATCAGCGAGATCGCCCTGTCAGGCTACACCGGCACCGCGATCGGCTGCCAGTATCCGCGCGACCCTGCCATCTTGAACCAGGAGTTCGGCCGCCGCGGCCTGTCGGCCATCACCGCCTGGATCAGCACCTACTTGAACGAGCAGCCGCTCTGGTGGAACGAGCGCGCCTTTGTCGACCACATGAACTTTTTAAAGTCCATCGGCGCCACCCTCATCAACACCTCCGACCAGTCCTTCTCCATCCAACACCAGTGGAACACGCCGCTGGCAAACAAGCGCGTCCTGAACGACGACGAGTGGGAAGTGCTGGCCAAGGGCCTGGACCATCTGGGCAAGATCGCCTATGACAGCGGCATGAAGATCGTCTACCATCATCATATGACCACCACCGTCCAAAAGACCGACGAGATCGACCGCCTGATGGCCATGACCGACCCCAAGTACGTCAGCCTGATCTATGACACCGGCCACCTGACCTTCTCGGGCGAGGACCCGATCGAGATCCTCAAAAAGCACCACGACCGCATCGGCCATGTGCATCTCAAGAACGTGCGCCGCGCCGCCATGGAAAAGTGCTACGCCGAGGGCAAGAGCTTCCTGCGCTCCATCCCCGAGGGCGTGTTCACCGTGCCGGGCGACCCCGAGGGCTGCGTGGACTTTGAGACCGTGTTCCAGCTGTTGGATACATACCACTATGAAGGCTGGCTGGTCGTTGAGGCCGAGCAGGACCCGGCCAAGGCCAATCCGCTCGACTACGCCCGCATGGCGCGCGACTATGTCCGCAAGCACACCGGCCTGTAAGACTGCATCGAAATTTTTTGAGCTATAAAATCAATTAAAAGGAGAGTATTTCCATGAAAAAGCTGAAAATCGGTATCATCGGCGTTGGCCGCCTGGGCTATGAGCACGCCTGCAACATCGCAAACCGCGTCCCCGGCTCCGAGCTCGTCGCAATCTCGGACGCGAACTTTGACCGCGCAAAGCAGGTCGCGGAAGAGCTGGGCGTCACCGCCGTCTACCAGGACCCCAAGGCCCTGTGCGAGGACCCCAACGTCGAGGCGGTCGCCATCATCACGAACACTGCCTCCCATGTGGATATGATCAAGCTGGCCATGGACGCTGGCAAGCATGTCTTCTGTGAAAAGCCGCTGGCTGACACCGTAGAGAAGTGCAAGGAGGCCGAGGCTATCATCGCCGCGCATCCCGACCTGATCTTCATGCTGGGCTTCATGCGCCGCTATGACCACTCCTACCAGATCGCCAAGCAGAAGATGGACCGCGGCGACATCGGCGACATCATCCTGGTCCGCTGCTACTCGCAGGACCCGATCTCCATCATCGAGGGCACGCTGGAATACGCCCCGCGCTCCGGCGGCCAGTTTATCGATATGTCTATCCATGACTTTGACCTCATCCGCTGGCTGACCGGCTCCGAGCCGCGCAAGCTGTGGGCGATCGGCGGCTGCTATGAGTTCAAGCAGTACAAGGATTGGGACGACGGCGACAACGTTGCCGGCCTGATGCAGATGGAAAACGACGCCATGGCCTTCTTCTTTGCCGGCCGCGCGGCGGCGCACGGCTCACACGTCGAGACCGAGATCATCGGCACGCGCGGTACCCTGCGCATCTCGTCTGTCCCGACCGATTCGCTTGTTGAAGTCATGAGCGAGCACGGCGTCTGCCGCGAGTGCTATCAGGACTTTATCTCCCGCTGGCACGATGCGTACATCAAGGAGATGGAAGTCTTCTGCGACTGCGTCGAAAACCACAAGCCCGCAACCCCGAACGTCTACGACGGCACCAAGTCCACGGCCATCGCCTTCCGCTGCAAGGAGTCCTTCCTGTCGAACCAGCTGCTGGACATGAACTATTGATTTCCCCTTTGTCTCCTTACCCTTTGGATTGTATCATCCTTACCGCGATTCCAATTCCCTTGATTTGATATCCTTCATGATATTTTCTCATATTCATATCTCCTGAACACTTCGTGACGAACGCCCCGGCCGGCCCCTGCCCGCTGGGGCGTTCGCCATTCCACTTTGCAAAATATGGTCAAAAAATGCACAATTTATGGTTTATTTTATTGTATCTTTTGGATAGATTAGATATTGCGCTTTGCGGCAAAGCAGTATAAGATAGATACAATCAAAAAGGTTTTGGAGGGTTTTTCAATATGGGTATGTTTTATGATCTGGTCCGCCAGCTCAAGGCGGCCGACGGCAAGCAGTACGTCGAGCGCAAGCTCGGCGTCAAGGACGACGTCCATCGCTGAGCCGTCCCGCAAAGACAGAGCGGGGCGCAGCCAAAAGGCTGCGCCCCGCTCTCTTTCTCTTCACCTGGCCTGCAAGAGCTCTTTGAGCTTTTCGACGGTCACGCCGGTGATGAGCCGGCCATCCACGCGGACATTGGGCGAGGTGCGGCAGGCCCGCTGGCAGCCCGCCGTCTGATACAGCCACTTGCCGTCCAGGAAGGTTTTGCCCGGCCGGGCGCCCAGTTCCGCTTCCAGATAGCGCCGGATCTCTGCGCCCCGGCGGGTACAGTTCTGGCCTTGGCACACTGTGAGGGTGTGCGCCGCGCCTGACAGCTTAAGGTCGGAGATGCGCTTGGCAACGGCCTGCAAATAGCTGGGCTTGACGCCGAGCACTTGGCCGATCTCGGCCTGGGCTGCCCCGTCCAGCACGCCGCCGCAGGCGGCCTGCGCCTCGCGCAGGCAGGACAGCAGGGCCGCCTGGTCGCCCGGCGCACCCTGGCCCTTATAAAACTGTGCGATTTCCTGTAAGATCTTGTCCATCGTATAGCCTCCAAAGCTGTGTCTCCAGGGCCACGCCCCATTTGGGGTCGGTCCCCATCCGCGCGGTCTCCCGGATACAGGCGCAGACAAAGTCTGCGGCGCGCTGGGCCGCTTCCGCCATGTCCGCGCCCTGCATCAGCCCGCCCAGCAGCACTGCGGCGAACAGGTCGCCCGTGCCCGGATAGTATGCCCCGATGCGTGGGTTTTGTACGGCCTGGACGGTATCGCCCTGGCCGCACAGCGTATAAATGATCTGGCCATCCCCCAAGCCGGTGAGCACCGTGCACGTCTCGTAGCGCGCGCACAGCGCGCGCACCCAGCCGGCGGCCTCGTCCGCGCTGTGCGGCGCGCTGTCCGCCGGCCGGTCCAAAAGCACGGCGGCCTCGGTGACATTGGGGGTGATATAGTCGGCGGCACGGCACAGCCGCCGCAGGCTCTCGATGAGGGTGGGCGTACAGATCTTGTACAGCCTGCCGCCGTCGCCCATGACCGGGTCGACCAGCAGCACGCCGCCCGGCTTTTTGCACGCCGCTGCGCGCAGGACGCAATCCGCCTGCCCGGGCGTGCTCAGATAGCCGCTCAGCACTGCGTCAAACTGCAGGCCGAGCGACTCATACTGCGCGAGCGCGCGGCCCATCCACGCGGTCAGATCCTCCACGGCAAAGCCGGCGATGCCCGCGTGGGACGAGTAGACCGCGGTCGGCAGCGGCACACACTGATGCCCCATAGCCGACAGCGCACACATCGCCTGGGTCAGGCCGGCGCGGCCGACCGCCGACAGGTCATGCAGCGCAAGCGCCATTTTTGGTTCCATTTTATCCCCTCTTTCCCGGGTATTCGCTTTCTTACCAGCATACGATTTTTTAGAAGCCCCGTCAAGCCCCTTGCGAAATCCCAGCTAAAATGTTAGGATGAAAGAGAGGTTTGGGCCGGGCCCGCAGGGTCCCCCTTGCGTCCGGCCGCACAGCATCACAAAAGGATATGGAGGCATTATGAAACGAATTTCCCGACTGCTCGCACTCATCCTCGTGTGCGCGCTCACCCTGACCGTCCCCGCGTTCGCGGCCGGCACGCCTGCGGCGTCCGACGAGATGCGCGGCGTGTGGGTGTCCACGGTTTACAATCTGGACTATCCCTCCCAGGCGACCACCGACCCGGCGGCGCTGCGCGCCGAGGCCGACGCGATCCTGGACAACTGTGTCCAGTGGGGCCTGAACGCGGTCTTTTTGCAGGTCCGCCCCTCGGCGGATTCTCTGTACCCATCCGAGGTCTTCCCCTGGAGTAAGTACCTGACCGGCACAGCCGGCACTGCGCCGGCAGACGGCTTTGACCCGCTCGCATACTGGGTGGAGGCGGCCCATGCGCGCGGCCTGGAGCTGCACGCATGGATCAATCCCTACCGCATCACCCGCGGCGGCGACACCGAGTGGAACCAGCTCCCGAGCAGCCATCCGGCCAAGATGAATCCCGACTGGGTGGTCAAGTACTCGGACGGCAACTACTATTTCAATCCCGGCCTACAGCAGGTGCGCGACCTTGTCACGCGCGGTGCGGTCGAGATCGCTCAGAACTACGACGTGGACGGCCTGCACATGGACGACTACTTCTATCCCGGCTCGGATTTTGCCGATTCCGCTACCTACCAGCAGTACGGCGGCAGCTTCTCGCACATCGGCGACTGGCGGCGAGACAACGTAAACCAGCTCGTCGCCCAGCTCGACACCGCCCTGCACAACGTGCGCCCGGACATCCAGTTCGGCATCAGCCCATCCGGCATCTGGGCCAACAAGTCGACCGACTCCCGCGGCTCGGATACGAACGGCTATGAGCACTATGCCTCGAGCTACGCCGACAGCCTGTACTGGATCGACAACGGCCTTGTAGACTACATCATCCCCCAGATTTACTGGGAGATCGGCCATAAGTCGGCGGACTTTGCCACCCTGGCCGACTGGTGGAACAACGCCGTCCAGGGCACGGGCGTGCGCCTGTACATCGGCATGGCGGCCTACCGCCTGTCGGACAGCCCCTCGGGCGTCTGGACCAACATGGACACGCTGTTTGACAGTCTGGAATACCTCGAGCGCGAGCCCAACGTCGGCGGCTGTGTCTTTTTCCGCTATGGCTCGATCCCGGCGGTGTCCGGCCTGGCCGACCGCCTGGCCACATGGTACCAGAGCGTGCACAACTCCAACACGGTCACGCCGCCCGCAACGCCTGGCGGCACGACAAGCGGCGGTATCCGCGGGGACAGCTTTTCGGGCATCCTGTCCCAGTTCCTGCTATCTATGATTCGATAAAGGGGCCTTCTCCATGCAGCTCATATTTGACAAGGATTACGAACTGACTTACAGCCATATCGACTGGCGCGGCACGGCGCGTCCGTCGGCTTACTTTGACTTTATGCAGGATGCGGCGACCGTGCACGCCCGCCTGTGCCACCTCGACCGCGGAGACATCGGCGGCCTGTGGGTGCTCTCGCGCATGCATGCCGAGTTTACCCGTCCGCTCGCGCCCTATGACACCCTGCGCGTGACCACCTGGTGCGCGGGCATCAAGGGGCCGAGCTGGCTGCGCGCGTTCTCCTTCGCCGTGGATGGCCAGCCGGCCGGGCAGGCGATGTCCAGCTGGGTCATCCTGGACACGGACAGCCACCGTATCCTGCGGCCGAGCCAGATCGAGCAGGCGGCTTCCTATGTCTGCCTGGACCGCGAGGCGCTGCCCATGCCGGGCAAGCTGGATGTCAGCGGCCTGGCCCTGCACCACACGCACCCCATCCTGTACTCCGACCTGGACGTCAACGGCCACCTCAACAACGTGCGCATCGCGGCGCTCGTGTCCGACGCGCTCGACCTCACCGCGCATGACTTCGTCCGCTCGCTCCAGATCAACTACACGGCCGAGACGCCGGCCGGCCTGACGCTGTTCCTCTACGCTGCACGCACGGCCGACACCTTCCGCGTGCGCGGCGAGGCCGCGGGCAAGGTCCGCTTTGAGGCCGCAGGCACGTTTGGGCGCCTGGATTAAGTCCCCGCCATCGGATTTTTTGTGGGGCATCGCCCCGGCGAAAGGAGGCTCCCTTTTATGGCATTTGCCGACGAAATCGTCCAATCCATCCGGCAGCTATGCGTACCGCTCGCCATCATCCTATATGGCGAAAAGCGTACGCTGTCGACCGACAAGCTCAAGGCGGCCAGCGTCTGTGTGATTGTCCCCGACGGTACGGACAAGCATGCCCTGCAGCATGCGCTCTATCTCGCGATCGTCGCGGATGTCCCCGTCAACCTGACCCTGTACACCGTACAGGAGTGGGATGCGCTCACACAGGACGAGGACAGTTATGCGGCCTGGATCCGGCGGAAAGGGCGGGTGCTGTATGAGCAGATCACGTAAAGGCGGGCGCGACAGCCTGTACTACTACAAATGGCTGGACAAAGCCCTTTTGGACCTGCAGGCGGCGCGCATCCTCATGACCTGGAACGGCGACGCGTGCAACATCGCCTTCCACTGCCAACAGGCCATCGAGAAGGCGCTCAAGGGCTATCTGCTCTTTAAGACCGGCCGGCACTTTGATGGGCACAACCTGACATACCTATGCCGCCAGGCCGTCCAGCAGGATGAACGGTTCACCGAATGGCTGGACGAGAGCGCCGCGCTCAACAACCTCTACATCGAGACGCGCTATCCCACCGACCTGCCCCTCTCGATCGACGAGCGCGCCTGCCGGAAGTACTTTGCGATGGCCGAGAATATGTTCGCCGCCATCCGCCAGGAGCTCTATGACGCGGGGATGCCGCACCGCATCAAACACTGAACGCAAAAGAACACCGCAGCCTCCGAATGTGCGAGGGCTGCGGTGTTCTTTTTCTACAAGGGCGCCGGCGTCAGTGCTTGACGCGGCAATGGGCGCACGTACCGTGCGCAACCAATGTATATCCGTCGACCTGCGCACCGCAGGCAGATGCGATCTCCTGCCCCAAATCGTGCGGCAGGACGAAATCTACGACCTGGCCGCAGGTGTCGCATACCATATGGTCATGCGGGTCCATCCGCCAGTCAAACCGGTCCGGCATGCCTGGCATGGCTAGCTTGCGGATCTCACCGATCTCGGAGAGAAAGTTGAGATTGCGGTAAACCGTTGCCAGAGAGATGGTCGGCAGCTTGCGGCGGATCATCTGGAACAATTCGTCGGCGGTCGGGTGGCTGTTGGTCGCCCGGACAGCCTCCAGGATGAGTTGGCGCTGCTTGGTTTGAACCATGGGCTGGGCCTCCTTTCATTAAGAATGTTTCTTGTTATAATTTTTATTATATCGGGAGGCCAGCTGCTTGTAAATATGAATTTTACAAAAATTTCGACAAATTATACCTGTTCCGGCCGGTCGCCGCCGTCGTCTTCCTCTTTCACGCCCAGGCGACGCTCATTTTCATAGACGCGGTGCTCCAAACGGCACAGTTCCTGGGAAACGGGGTCGGGCATGTGGATCTGGTCGAGGTCAAAGGACGGGACGCGGTGGCCGTCGATCTTGACGACACGCGCCTTGACGCCGACGACCGTGGAGTTCGGCGGGACCTCCTGCAGCACGACGGCATTGGCGCCGATGCGCGAGTTGTCGCCGACCGTGAACGGCCCGAGCACCTTCGCACCGGTCGAGATCAGCACATTGTTGCCGATGGTGGGGTGGCGCTTGCCGGTGTCCTTGCCGGTGCCGCCCAGGGTCACGCCGTGATAGATCGTGCAGTAGTCGCCAACCTCGGCGGTCTCGCCGATGACGATGCCCATGCCGTGGTCGATGAACAGGCCGCGGCCAATGGTCGCGCCGGGGTGGATCTCCACGCCGGTCATGGTGCGGGCGAATTGCGAGATCATGCGGGCCAGGAAAAAGCGCTTGTGGCGGTACAGCCAGTGGGTCAGGCGGTGATAGATGACGGCATGGAAGCCGGGATAGAGCAAAAAGACCTCAGCGGTCGAGCGCGCGGCCGGGTCACGGTCGCGGATGGAACGGGCGTCCTCAATGAGTTCGCGGAGAAACATAGAAAAAACCTTCTTTTTGTAGAGAGCCGGCGGTCAGCGGGCCATCAGCTCGGCCAGGGCATCGCCCGCTTCCTTGGCGCGGGCGGCGTAGGCCGGCATGATCTCGGTCAGATGGGCGCGGATATCGTCCTCGCGCTCCATCAGCCAGCAAAAGGCGTTCTTGAGGTCATCGGGCTGTTTGAGGCTCTGCACCGGCAGGGTGTAGCCCTCATAGGTGCCGAACAGATCCTTTGCAATGCCCTTGGCCTTGACCGAGTAGCCCACGACCAGGGTGGGCACACAGGACGAGTATGCAGCGATGGTCGAATGGGTGCGCGCGCCGACAAAACATCGCAGGCGTGCGATATATCCCTTGAGCTCGCGGCAGCCCGCGTCCTCGATGAGCACGACGCGGCCGGTGTCCCGGAACTGCTCATACAGGCGCCGGAGCGGCTCGCGGTCGTCGTTGTAGCTCCACACGACGTGCGGGATGAGCGCGACGGCCATGTCGGTCTCCTTCAGGATATGCTCGATGAGAGCGACATAGTTCTTCATGGTCGCGCCGCCCTGCTCCTCGTTGGAGATAATCATGGGCGAGACATTGATGCCGACTGTGTTGCCCGGCTGGAACCCATCCGGCAGGGGCAGCTCCCGGGTCTCCAGCGTGAAGGCCGGGTCGGGGATGAGGCGGACCTTACCGCCAAGGCCGGCCTCGCGCAGTGCGTCGGCCGTGATCGACTCGCGCGCGCAGATGACGTCGAAGCAGTCCAGCTGGCGGGTAAACTCGGCATCCAGGTCGCGCGGCTCGATCGAGCAGCCCCACAGAAGGAGCTTTGCGCCCTGCTTTTTGAGCGCACGGTCGGTCGGCCAGAACTGCTGGCCCTTGTTGTAACAGTAATTGTCGCCGCCGACGGCGATGGACACGTCGCTGCCGGCCGCCAGGCGCAGACAGGTCTTTTCGGTCAAGAAACGGTCCTGCAGCGCCTTGGAATGGGTGACGCGCTTGTCGAACTGGTAGACAAACCAGGCCGGCGAAAAGCGCCGCAGCACCTGGTCGTTCTGCACGATGACATCGACCGCCTCCTGCATGCCGCAGGCATGGTCCTCCCGCGGCGCATAGGAGCACAGCGTAACCTCGGCGCCGGTCTTTTCCTTGGCAATGGCGGAAATGGTTCGGATGAGCGCTTCGCAGCCGTGGTTGAGGCTGCCGCCGTGCTCATAGAGCATTACTTTTTTCACAATTCAAATCCTCGTCTATCATCCAAAATCTGGTCGTCAGAAAAGAACATAACAGTATTAAGTTTACCGGTATTTTGTGCGTTTGTCAAACACAATCCTGCACAGTTTGACAGGGCAATCCATTTCTGTTATCATAAAAAATAACTGTAGTGCGCCGCCCATGCGGCAAAAACAGCGCGATCTGCGCATCCGGCAGACGGCTGGGCCAGGGCTGGCGCGGGCGCAAGGAGGGGCACGATGCAATCCACAGAAACCCTGCCCAATGGGCTGACGCTTTTCCAGGATGACCGCTTTTTCAAGCTCGGCCAGGATTCGGTCTTGCTCTCGGCCTTCGCCCGCATCCCCCGGCGCGCCCGGGTGCTCGACCTTGGCTGCGGCACGGGCGCCCTCGCCCTGCTGTGTTGGCGGGACGACCTGACAATCACCGGGCTGGAGCTCCAGCCCGGCCCAGCCGGCCTGTTCGCCCAGTCCATCGCACAAAACGGTCTGGAGAACGTACGTGTCGTGCAGGGCGACCTGCGCGACGTCCGCCGCCTGCTCCCCCACGCCTCGATGCAGTATGTCATCTGCAACCCGCCTTACTTTGCGCAGGGCACGGGGAAGGCAGCCGCAGGCGCCGCCCGCCGGGCCGCCCGGCAGGACGCTTCAGCCAGCCTGGACGATATCCTGGATGCCATCGCCTGGGTCCTTCCAACCGGTGGACAGTGCGCCCTGGTCTTTCGCCCCGAGCGCCTGTGCCCGCTGCTGTCCGGCCTTGAGGCCCGCGGATTTACCCCCAAGCGCCTGCGCTTGGTCCACCAGACCGCGCAGGCCGCGCCGTCCGCCGTCCTAGTCTCGGCCAAGCGCGGCGCGGCCGACGGGCTGGCCGTCGAGCCGCCGCTGCTGGTCTGTGGGCCGGACGGTGCGCTGTCCGATGAATATCGCGCCATCTACGGCAAATAGGCCGCGTTCCCATCCTCAAAGAAAGGGGTTTTCCCATGCCCGGTACCTTATATCTGGTCGCAACGCCCATCGGCAACCTGGGTGACTTCTCCCCCCGTGCGCGCACGGTCATGAGCGAAGTCGACTTCATCGCCGCCGAGGACACCCGCGTGACCAAAAAGCTGATGACCGCGCTCGAGCTGCCCTCCAAGCCGCTTGTCAGCTACTTTGAACACAACCGCCGCCAGCGCGGCGAGGAGATCCTTGCCCGCCTGCTGGCGGGCGAGAGCTGCGCGCTCGTGACCGACGCGGGCACGCCCGCGGTCTCCGACCCCGGCGAGGATCTTGTCGCCCTATGTGCGCCGGCCGGGGTGCCGGTGATCCCGGTGCCGGGCTGCTGCGCCGCCGTGTGCGCCTTGGCCGCATCCGGCCTGCCCACCGGCCGCTGGTGCTTCGAGGGATTCCTATCGGTCAACAAGAAGGCGCGGCGCGAGCACCTGGACGACCTCGCGCATGAGACGCGCACCATGATCTTTTACGAGGCGCCGCACAAGCTGCGCCAAACCCTGGACGACCTCGCCGCTGCCTTTGGCGGTGCGCGCCGTATCGCGCTCTCCCGCGAGCTGACCAAGCTGCACGAGGAGACCCTGCGCATGACGCTGGCCGAGGCTGTCGCCTATTTCGCCCAGACCCCGCCGCGCGGCGAGTTCGTGCTCATCGTCGAGGGTGCGGCCGAGGCCGTGGACCCGGACGCGCTGGATGACCGCATGGCGCGCGCGCTGGACGCGGTCCGCGCACGCATGGCGGCTGGGGAAACCCGCAAGGATGCGGTCAAGATGGTCTCAGCCGAGTTGGGTGTCAAGAAGAACGCCCTCTACCAGCTTGCCCTGGATGCACAGGACTAAACCGCTTTGCACCCGCTTGCGCGGGACGGGAAAGGCTCCCGTCCCGCGCTTTCTTGTTTTGTCTCAGCTGCATTTTGTCGGCCTTTCACAACCCTGCGTCCCCTGTTTTGGATATTTTTCCACTCCGTTTCCGAATTGATTGTTTCAGTAAATAAATCTTGCGAAATAAAGTAAAAAATCGTAAAAATCTCATTGTATCTCCTTTTCCCGTGTGATATCCTGAAGATAAGCAGATATGCTGTTTACGGCATCCGTATGGATTATCCGTCTATTTATCATCCGATATATTTACATAAACAAAGAGGAAACAAACATGAGTAAAGTCACAATCGCAACCGCGCCCTGCTCGTGGGGCGTCTGGTATGCGGACGGCACGCCCTCTGGCACGCCGTGGAATATTTTCCTGGACCAGGCCGCGGCGGCAGGCTACCGGGCGCTGGAGCTGGGCCCGGACGGTTACCTGCCCACGGACGAGGCCGTACTGCGCGAAGAGCTGACCCGGCGCGGGCTGGAGGTCTGCTCGGGCACGTGCTGCTACCAGTTTGACCGCTATGCCTCGTTTGACGACTTCCGCACGCCGGTCGAGGCGCTGTGCCAGCGCCTTACCGCCTTCGGTGCCAAGTACCTCGTCGCCATGGACGAGTCCGACGTGGGCCAGTACAGCGAGAAAAAGCGCGACTTTGCGCCCGAAGTCTGGAATGGTTTTTTGGAAAAAACCCGCCGCATGGGCGAGTTCACCAGGGACACGTACGGCATCGAGGTGGTCTACCATCCGCATATCAAGTCCATGATCGAGACCGAAGCCGAGATCGAGCGTCTGATGGACTACACCGGCCTGCGCCTGTGCTTTGACACCGGCCACCACGCCTATGTCAACGGGGACGGCGCGCGCGGTGAGACCTCTGCCATAGACTTTATGAAAAAGCATGCGGACAAGATCGCGTACCTGCACTTCAAGAACGTAGACCACGATATCTTTGCGCGGGTGCGCCGGGAAAACCTGGACTCGGATACCGCCTTCGACCTGGACGTCATGTGCGACCTGCGCGACGGCATCATCGACTTTGGCGCCCTGCGCGACGCGATCGACGCCATCGGCTTTGACGGCATCGGCGTCATCGAGCAGGACCTGCCGCGCGCGACGACCGACGAGGCGTTTGCCGCTGCCCGGCGCAACCTGGAATACCTGCGCGAAATCCATCTGATTGACTGACCAAAGGGAGGAATCTATCATGCATATCATTGTCTGCAAGGATTATGAGGAAATGAGCCGCAAGGCCGCCGCGCTGGTGGCCGAAGGCATCCAGGCGCGGCCGGACGGCCTTATCAGCTTCCCCGGCGGCGACACGCCGCTCGGCATGGTCCGCGAGTTCGTTGACATGGTCAACCGCGGCGAGGTCGACATCTCGCGCACGCACTATGTCTCGCTGGACGAATGGGTGGGCCTTTCGGACACCGACGAGGGCTCCTGCGGCCTCTTTAACCGTGAGAATCTGCTCTCGCGCCTGGAAAAGCCCTTTGCTGACGTCCATATCATCAACGGCGCAGCCGTCAACATGGATGCCGAGCGCCAGGGCCTAGACGACTATATCGAGAAGTACGGCCCGCTCGACGTGTCCGTGCTGGGCATTGGCATGAACGGCCACCTGGGCTTCAACGAAAACGGCGTGGACTTCAGCCTGAACGCCCACATCATCCCCCTGAGCGAGACCACCCGCAAGGTCATGAGCAAGTACTTTGGCGACAAATTCCATCCGACGCAGGGCATCTCCCAGGGCATCCGGCAGATCATGGCCGCGCGCCGGGTCATCCTGATCGCCAACGGCGCGCACAAGGCCGAGATCCTGCGCAAGGCCGTGCGCGGCTCGGTCACGAACGAAGTGCCCGCCAGCGTGCTGCAAAACCACCCGAACTGCTATGTCGTGGCCGACGAGGCGGCTGCGGCCCTGCTTTGAGCCCGCTGCATGCGGCCGTCCGGCGCGCTCAGGGCAAGCGCGTGACCGTCGGCTTTGACGGGTTCATCGACACCATCGCCCGGCCAGTCCGCCGCACGGCATCCGCCGCCGCCCCGGCCGAGCACTTCCCTACCATCCCCGATTTTGGCCGCTATCTGGCCGAGCACGGCGGCAAAAGCTGCTCGGTGGCCCTGACCGTAGAGCGCCGGCAGCTCGGCGGCAACCTGCCCCACCTGTCGCGCGCGGCAGGCACGCTGGGCCTGGATGTCTCCTGCGTTGGCATGCTGGGCGACCCTGCGATCGACCCGGTGTTCCGGGACATGCCGTGCAGGCTGTACAGCTTTGCCCCGGCCGGCCAGGCGACCGCCCTGGAGTTTGCCGACGGCAAAGTGTTTCTGGCCACCGATGTGCCCTGCCCGCCCGATCCCTGGGCCTATGTCACTGCGCGCGTGCCCGAGGCCCCGGCCCTGTTCCGGGACGCCGACCTCATCGCCCTGGTCAACTGGAGTGAACTCGATCTGTCCCAGCCGCTGTGGGAGGCAGTATTTGAGCACGTGCTCCGGCCGGGCCCGGCCGACCCCGGCCGCTACGCCTTCTTCGACCTGTGTGACTGCACCCGCCGGACATCGGACGAGCTGGGCCGCGTGCTGACGCTCATCGGTGCCTTTGGCCAAAAACGCACGGCCGTGCTCAGCCTGAACGAAAACGAGGCGCTGGACTGTGGGCGCAAGCTCGTATCCGGTACGTCCTGCCTGCCCGAAATCATGCAGGCCCTGCGCGCACGGTATGGCATGCAGGAGGTTCTCGTACACACCCTGCACGAAACCCTGCTGCAAACGCCGCGCGGCTTGACCCGGATGCCCACGCAGTTCGTGCCGCAGCCCAAGATCTCCACCGGGGCGGGCGACCACTTCAACGGCGCCAGCTGCCTGGCGCTCCTTGCTGGGCTACCCGACGCCGACCGCGTGCGCTTTGCCGGCGCTTTCGCATCCGCCTACGTGCGCACCGGCCGCACCCCTACCCTGGACGAGACGCTGGACACGCTGTAACCGGGCAAACTGCACAAAATACATCGGCCACGCTATCGGCCAAACTGCCGAAATTGGATCCCTCCCGCCAAAATCAATTTGCAATAAAAGTTTTTAAAATGGTATACTATTGGCAGAAAGAGGAGGAATATCCCGATGAAACGTATAAAATCTGCCTGCCTTCTGCAAACGCTCCATTTCCAGCTCAAGGAGGATCTGGGGCATGCCGCGGCAGCCCATGCCGTGCGCGAAGAGGTAAAAAATTACAAGCTTCAGCTTGAGCGCGCGCACACCCGTTATCAGATCGTCGATGAGGTCGTCCAGCCCGACGATTCCATCGTGGTGCGCGTCAAAAAACAGTATAACAACCATCCGTGCGACGCGTATATGGACTAACCGCCGTGCGGCGAAAAGGGGGGACGGCCCATGGGCCGTCCCCCCTTTTGTCCTGCGGCGCTGGGCATGCGCCTCCGTAAATCGCAAGAATCGTGAATTATTCGGCAATTCTTGACGTTTACAGGAGAAGCAAAACGCGCTATAATAAGGCACAAGAAAGCAAATAAAGGTTATTTTTCCCATTAGCCCTGCAAGATTGTCAATCATAATTTTGGTGATGGGCCGCGGGCTTTTCACGCAAGAAAAAGCTGAAAAAGGGTATCAAATGCACGGAGATCAGAAAGGGAGTACAGACATGATCACAGCAAAGGAACGCGAAGTCATCCGAGACCTGGCCAAGAAGCTGGCCGATCTGGCCAACCAGCCGATTATGGAGGAGCGCCGCAAGCTCTGGTACGCGCACAACGACCTCAAGACCGACCAGCCGGTCATCGACTGCTCGCCCGAGGGCGCTTGGCGCGAGGTCATCACCCCGGACAGCCTGGTCTGCCAGGACGCGGCCGCCCGCGAGATCGAGTGGACGCTGCGCGCGCGCATCTACCGCGCCGAGGTCATCAACGACGACGTGCCGGCCGAGCTGCGCTGGGACTGCCGCAAGCTGATCTCGGACACCGGCTGGGCGCTGGACGGCCACAAGGCGCACAATGCCTTCACCAACGAGTCGGTGCACGTGCC
>ERZ1643250.303-NODE-303-length-56715-cov-32.480957_pt1 | contig 56715 bp, 46 predicted proteins | sample MGYA00579262_ERZ1643250 | MGnify/ENA primary metagenome ERZ1643250 (study PRJEB29033, sample SAMEA4952265) | chicken gut metagenome | biome: Broiler Chicken; feature: Gastrointestinal Tract; material: Caecum | place: Ireland | collected 2018 | study: Broiler...
GCTTGACTTCTTGTTTTACAGGAACCCTTTTTGCGAACAATACTTGACGCAGGCGGATATTTTTTGTTGAAATTCATGAATCACTTCTATACAGATGTTTACAGTACGATATAAGTTGAAATTTACTCGAAATGTCGCTATAATAACAATAATTATGTGAGAAATTCGACAGTTCCTCGCACAATTTACTTAAGATAAGTGGAGATTTAAACGAATCCGGAGCCTTAAGTGATTTCCCATTCAGTACAAATTGTCACGGCAGGATGTGCCAGATATGAAAAAAGAACTGTACATCAAGGTTTTTTGCGCTTCAACATCCATTTTACCAACGGTTTACCAATATTGGGGAGAGCCAGACTTGCAAAATATATACAGACGGTAGAAATTCATTTGGCGGTTGGATGCGCACAATCAGCCTCACAATTTGAAAAATTGTGGGGGAAAATTTAGCAGTATTGTCTATGGTTTTGAATCACCGAATTTGATTGAATTCCAATAGAATTGCCCATTGATCCCAAATGGATCGGTGGGCAATTTTTTGTAAAAAGCATGTATTCTGCAATAGAAAAAGAATGGGCTGCGTTGGATATTTTTTGTTGAAATTCATGAATCACTTCTATACAGATGTTTACAGTACGATATAAGTTGAAATTTACTCGAAATGTCGCTATAATAACAATAATTGTGTGAGAAATTCGACAGTTACTCGCACAATTTACTTAAGATAAGTGGAAATTTAAACGAAGCTGGGGCCTTAAGTGATTTCCCATCCAGTACAAATTGTCACGGAAAAGAAAAAACGCGGTGTGTTATGTACAACCACAGCGGGAATGCGCCTGATCCATAAGCGGCGTTAGGACAGGCAAATTGCAAAGCAAAGAGGAGAGAATATCAGAATGGAAACTTTGGGTTATAAGTCTACCCTGCGAATCGTCAAGCTACTGAACCCCCTGCTGGTGACGGTCCCTTTTGGCATTTGCTGGTATTTGTTTTACGCCGATTTGGTGGCGCAACCCTATTACAACAAAGGAAACTGGATGGTCATTGCCCTGTTTTTTGTGCTTTATGTCACTTACGGGCGAATTTACGACGGTTTCCGTATTACATTAAGTCGGATTTATGAACTGATAGGGTCTCAGGCTTTGGCCTGTGTGATCTCAGATGCCCTGATGTATTTCGTCACATGGTTGTTAACCAAACATCTTCCGCCGGTATGGCCCATGTTCCTCGTGTTGGTGTGTCAAGTATTGTTGGCCTCTGTCTGGAGCTTGGTCGTGCACAGATGGTATTTCTCGGTGTTTCCGCCGAAAAGGACTGCCGTGATCTACGATCAGCGGGAAGGACTGGAGCAGCTGATTTCCTCCTACGGGCTGGATATTCGCTTCCAGGTAAGGCAGACTGCCGATGTGCAGACCGCTCTGCGGGAAAATCTGGAAATCCTCAATGGAAATGAGGTAGTGTTTCTGTGTGGGATTCATTCTCATGAACGGAACATCATTCTGAAGCGCTGCATTGCCCAAGGGATACAGGTATACCTGATTCCGCGAATCGGTGACGTGCTGATGAGCGGCGCCGAGCGTATGCACATGTTCCACCTGCCTATGCTGCGGGTGGGGCGGTACAACCCCAATCCCGAGTATGTCTTTATTAAGCGGGCTTTTGATATTTTGGTTTCTGCCCTGGCGCTGGTGGTCCTCTCTCCCATTATGGTAATAGTGGCGTTGGCTATTCGTTCGGATGGAGGTCCGGCGCTCTATAAGCAGTGCCGCCTTACCAAGGACGGAAAACAATTTAATGTGCTGAAATTCCGCAGCATGCGAGTGGATGCAGAAAAAGACGGTGTGGCCCGGCTCTCTACCGGCGATAAGGATGACCGGATTACTCCGGTGGGGCATTTCATTCGGAAATGCCGGCTGGACGAACTGCCGCAGCTCATCAATATTCTGCGCGGAGACATGAGCATTGTGGGTCCCCGCCCAGAACGGCCGGAAATTGCTGCTCAGTATGAGGAAGAACTGCCGGAGTTTGCCCTGCGCCTGCAGGCAAAAGCAGGCCTGACCGGCTATGCCCAGGTCTACGGCAAGTACAACACCACACCCTACGATAAGCTCCAGATGGACCTGATGTACATAGCCAATCCCAGCTTCGCGGAGGATATCAAAATTATGTTTGCCACGGTGAAAATTCTGTTTGAGGCGGAGAGTACAGAAGGGGTGGAAGAGGGACAAAAGAATGCAATGCAAAGCGATGAAAAACCGGATGTCGCAGTAATGTGAGGATGAAAATAATGTTGGTTAGCGTAGTGATGCCTACATACAATTGCGGAAAGTACATTGTGGAATCTATTGAGTCGGTTCTGCATCAGACGATACCAGATTGGGAATTGCAGATTGTGGACGATTGCAGTACGGATAACACCCAAGAAATCTTGCAACCTTATCTGGAGAGATACTCCAATATTCACTACTATCGTCTCTTAAAAAATAGTGGTCCGGCAGCTGCTCGTACTGAAGCTATAAAGCGTGCAACCGGTAAATATATTGCGTTTCTTGATAGCGATGATTTGTGGATGCCAAATAAGTTAGAAAAGCAAATTGCCTACATGGAGCATACAGGTATTGCTTTCAGCTGTACAGGGTATGAACAGATTGACGAATATGGAAAATCGCTACACGTTGTGTGTATTCCGCCTAAGAAAACAGACTACAATAAAATGCTTAGGCTGAGCAACCCCATAGGAAATTTATCGGTAATGTACGACCAAAGCAAGTTGGGCAAATATGAAGTTCCACCCATCAAAAAGCGCAATGATTTTGCACTTTGGTTGAAGATCCTTCATGACACACCCTATTGCGGGGGAATGCCGGAAATTTTGGCCAAATATCGGGTTCGCAAAAACTCAGTGTCCAGCAACAAACTGGGGCAGGCAAAATACCACTGGGAACTATACCGAAAAATTGAAAAGTTGAATCTTGTTAAGGCTGTCTGGGCTATAGTGTGCTGGGGGCTTGTTAAAGGTATAGGGGTAGGGCTCGACAGAAAAAAGTCTGAGTAAAGAATCTGGTATAACTCCTACTGATAATAAAACATTGAAAGAATGTGCAAAGGAATAGTGGTTTTGGAATTTGGGAAATAAGAATAGAAATGATTTTGTGAAAAAATAAGTGGGGTAGAAATGAAAATTGTCAAATTAAAGGGTGGACTTGGGAACCAAATGTTCCAATACAGCTTTGCGAAACTTCTTCAAAAAAGAACACATGAAGAAATAAAAATAGACTTAACGCCGTATAAAAAATTAACTCGGGACAATGTTAGGAAGCCTCGTATTTTGCAGTTTCAAACCACATTACCAATTGCATCACAAAGAGATTTGGATGAAATCTGTATCTTAAGGCATACACAAAATTCGCAAACGAACATTTATCGAATGGGGATAGCATTAGAGGTAACTCTGAATAAAAAATATTTTTTTGAAAAGAATCGTGCCTTTCGGAGACCAGAAACATTGTTAAATTATCAATATTACGATGGATATTGGCAATCGTGGCGGTATGTTGAAGAAGTTTGGAAAGGATTGCGCAAAGAATTTGTTCCGAATTATGAATTGAATGAAATGACAAAACGTTCCATAGAGAATATCGATAAGCAAAATGCGGTTTTTGTAGGAGTTCGGCGAGGCGATTACACAAAAGATATAGGCCATAATGGGATTTATGGAACAGACTATTATAGAAAGGCTATGAACTATATTGCGAAACGTGTAGTCGAGCCAGTCTTCTATATATTCTCTAATGATATTGATTGGTGCAAAAAGAATTTGGATCTGAGTGGGTATACAGTTATTTATAGAGAACCGGAAGTTCAGACGAGTGACTTTGAAGAACTATTGATTATGGCTTCTTGCAAACATGCTGTTATAGTAAATAGTTCCTTTCATTGGTGGGGAGCATGGATGCAGCAGAATAAAAATAAAATTATATGTTGCCCTACAAAGTGGTGGGCTGATAATAAACCTATCGATATCGAACCAAAAGAGTGGGTAAAAATTGATTGAAAAAGGCCATTTAATGGAGTGATTTGACGTGGAAGAAAAAAGCATAGCATCAAAGCAAGAACATGTGACAGTGTTAATGTCTACCTATAATGGAGAAAAATACTTGGAAGAGCAGTTGGAATCCATAATCCACCAAGAAAGTGTTGAAGTACAGATATACATTAGGGATGACGGCTCTACAGATGGAACAAAAAGTATATTAGAAAAATATGGTAAAATTTATCCCAACGTGTTAAGGTGGAGCGCTGGAGAAAATATCGGGTACATGAAAAGTTTTGACAGGCTGCTGCGTAGCGTTGGACGGAATGATTACGTTGCATTTGCGGATCAGGACGATGTTTGGTTTAAAGACAAACTTGCACATGCGATTTCCAAACTTAAAAAGCACGGAGTGGGAATGTATTGTGGAAATGCGATAGCAGTAACATCTACACTGAAAAGAATAGGGCTATTTATTAAAAATGAAAAAAGAATGATTCCTCCGTTTAAACTTCTTACATCTGGTGCACTTGGATGTACAATTGTTATGAATTGGGAAATGGTAGAAATACTGAGAAAGTATGAACCAACTATTAGTTACCCACATGACTATTGGTGCACTTGTGTTGCGTTGTACTGCGGAGGCTTGTTTTTTGATAAGAAACCGTATATGTATTACAGACAGCATGAGGCCAATGTGACAGGTGGGATACGAAAGAAAAGTATTGCAAAAAAAGTGGCTTCCTATACGGCCAGATACTTTTCAAATGCATGGAGTGGTATGGCGCAAGAGTTATTCGCAGGATATAGAGATCTTTTAAATGATCGCGATAAAAAATATTTAGAGTTAATGATAAATTCCAGAACGTCATTGTTGACGAGAGTAAAGCTGTTGGTGGACAAAAATTGCAAAAAGGATTCCGTGTTATCAACGTTTTTCTTTAAAGTTGCGCTTTTGTTTGGTTGTGCATAAGTTGATTATACGTGTTTGGGGCTTATGAGAATTAGATGGGTTGTACAATGCTATTATATTTAGTGTTTGGGCTGATTTTTTGGCTATCGCTTCTAATAATTCCAAAAATCAATGCTAGATCAAAGCTAATATTCACCTTCCTGACCGTGTTGGAATGGATTCTATTTGCAGGGAGCACTGGAAGTCCAGACTATTACAATTATTCATCTATGTATTATGGTCGGGAAGCAACTTATAAGAGCAGTGAAGTACTGTATTATTTGGTGTCGGATCTGTTTAAAGGAATAGGATTTTCATATGTTGCTTTTAATGCTGTTTTGATTGGTGCAAGTTTACTGGCGTTATGTCATGCAGCATCGTTATTGGTAGGGGAAAAACCGATTTTTTTGTTGATGTACCTTGTTTGGCCAGGACTCATCGATTGGGTACAAGTACGAAATATGCTAGCAATGGCGTTATTAACGTGGGCTGTGGCATGTTTAATAACAGACACTAAAAGGGGTAAGCTCAAGTTTGTGATTTTAATTGCAATAGCGGCGGGATTTCAAATTATAGCTATTGCATATTTTCCTATAGTAATGCTGCAGGATATTATGCCTAAGTATAAACATAATAAAAAAAGTAAGCGCATGTTTCTTTTAGGAATTGCAGCATTGGCGGTTTTATCGGCCGTTCCACAAAGTGTATTTTTATCTATTGCACGCATGGTTACGGCAATAGGAAGCTCTTTTGATGGAAGACTTAGCTATTATCTTAATTCGACGGTAAAATATGGTTATCTCATGAATTGGGCTATACAGATTGCCAATTACATTTTTGCTAGATGGGCAAAGATAATAGCAGATAAAAGGCAAATGAATAAAAATCTCACAAGCTATAAAGTTATTGAGTTAATGGAATATATCAATTTGTATATGTTTGTATTTTTTCCGCTTTACAGATTGAACACTAATTTTTTGAGATTGACAAGAAATCTTATTCCGCTGATGTATTTGGATTTAATTGCCTTAAACGGAACTTATCGACTAAAAGTAAGAAAAATGAAAATGGAGCAATTTATGTTTACTGCCGCATTTATTTTTTATGTTGCCATGGTTATGGTTGTCCAACTGATTGTCCCACATTGGAACGATGTGGTTATGCCACTCATAAATGAAAGATTATTTTGAAAAATTGAGTAGACCTTAATCAGTGGCGGGGTTCAAAAAATGATTAAAGCGATATCGAGTGTTGTTATATTTACGCTTATAGCAAAACTTCTTGGATTTATCAGAGAACTCATGTTGTCCTTCTTTTTTGGAACGACAGGAGTGTCAGATGCATATTTGATATCCCAAACTATCCCGGGGACAATTTTTCAGTTTGTCGGAACAGGCCTAACAACCTGCTTTATTCCGATTTACTATAAAATACTCCGAAAAGAAGGCCGAAGTGCAGGAAATGCATTTACAAATCAAATTATAACAATCGTTCTGCTTTTTTCTACTGTTGTCATTACTTTAGTATGGGCGATTACACCCGTATTTGTTAAAATCTTTGCAGCAGGTTTCCAAGGCCAAACATTGGCATATGCGATTGTGTTTACCAGAATAGGGATATGCAGTCTTTACTTTTCCACTTTAATCTATGTGTATAACAGTTTTTTGCAAGCCAATAGTATTTTTGGCCCCACAGCCTTTGCGGCGATTCCCAACAGTTTGGTTATTATTGTATCGATAATACTTGGAAGTTTGTGGAATTTATGGGCTTTAAGCGTTGGCAGTACATTTGCTCCAGTGGCACAATTGATAGTACTATGGCCGGTCGTTCATAAGTTGGGATTTCGCCTTCGGTTGAACTTTTACTGGAAAGACTCCTACTTAAAACTGTTTTTCAAAATGATGGTGCCCGTGATTCTAGGCGTCTCTATCAATGAAATAAATACGCTAATAGACCGTAGTGTGGCTTCTCAAGTATCCGTAGGTGGGATTTCTGCGTTGACCTATGCTAATAGTTTGATCATGCTTATTCAGGGCGGTTTTGCGCAACCGGTTGCGACAGTATTTTATCCCAACATATCCAAAGAAGTTGAAAAAAAGAATGTTACAAAGGCAAAAGAGCTGTTACAAGATGCGACGGAAGTGCTTTTTATAGGATTAATACCGATAACGATAGGCTTTATTATGTATGCACAGCCGATAACGAAAGTGCTGTTTGGAAGAGGTGCATTTGATGAACAGGCTATTGGCATGACATCTACTGCGGTTGCATTTTATGCGATAGGGATTGTGTTTGTTGGATTGAGAGAGCTATTATCAAGATATTATTATTCGTATGCGGATACAAAAACCCCAATGAAAAATGCTATGATTGGAATGGCTGTGAATATTATTCTGAATCTAACATTGTCGAGACTTATCGGGATTGGGGGATTGGCTCTGGCTACAAGTGTTTCGGCATTAATCACTACAAGTATTATGTGGGTAGAATGCAGGACAAAAACAGCGGGAGGAAAACTGCATTTAAATGTGCATGAATTTTTAAAGATTGTAGTAGCTAGTATTGTGATGGGGGGAGGATCGTTTATTGTATATCAGAGGCTCGATTCACCGGACCTTATAAGGTTAATCGTTAGTGTGGCTGTGGGAGGAGTGATATACCTGCTGCTACTGCTGGTGCTTCGAGTTGAAATGGCCATACGCATAGTCAAGAGCATACAGCGTTATTGGAGATTCTTGCGTAAGGCTTTATGATAGAGGTGAGATTTATGTCATATAATATTTCTATTGCGGGGACAGGCTATGTGGGTCTGTCCATCGCCACCCTGCTGGCCCAGCACAACACGGTCACCGCCGTGGATATCATCCCGGAAAAGGTGGAACTGATCAACCTGCGCAAATCGCCCATTCAGGACGAATACATAGAGAAATACCTGGCCGAGAAAGAACTGGACCTCACAGCCACGCTGGACGGGGAGGGTGCCTACCGGGACGCAGACTTTGTGGTGATCGCAGCCCCCACCAATTACGACAGCAAGAAAAATTTCTTCGATACCGCTGCCGTGGAGGCTGTCATCGAGCTGGTGCTGAAAGTGAACCCCAACGCTATCATGGTCATCAAGTCCACAATCCCGGTTGGTTATACCGAGAGCGTTCGCAAAAAGTACAACACCAAGAATATCATTTTCAGCCCGGAATTTCTGCGGGAGTCCAAAGCACTGTACGATAACCTGTACCCTAGCCGCATCATTGTAGGCACGGATAAGAACGACCCTCGTCTGGTAGAAGCTGCCCACACCTTTGCGGGCCTGCTGCAGGAAGGTGCGATCAAGGAAAACATCGATACTCTGTTCATGGGCTTTACCGAGGCGGAGGCCGTCAAGCTGTTTGCCAATACATACCTGGCGCTGCGGGTCTCCTATTTCAATGAGTTGGATACCTATGCGGAGATGAAAGGGCTGGACACCAAAGCCATCATCGATGGTGTCTGTCTGGATCCCCGGATCGGTAGCCATTACAACAACCCCAGCTTCGGTTACGGTGGATACTGCCTGCCCAAGGATACCAAGCAGTTGCTGGCGAACTATGCGGATGTGCCAGAAAATCTGATTCAGGCCATCGTGGAATCCAACCGTACTCGCAAGGACTTTATTGCGGATCGGGTGCTGGAGATCGCCGGAGCCTACGAGGCCAACGATGCCTGGGACGAGAGCAAGGAAAAAGAAGTGGTGATAGGCGTTTACCGCCTGACCATGAAATCCAACTCGGACAACTTCCGTCAGAGTTCCATCCAGGGTGTTATGAAGCGTATCAAGGCCAAAGGCGCTACTGTCATTGTGTACGAGCCGACATTGAAGGACGGGGATACCTTCTTTGGAAGTCTTGTGGTCAACGATCTGGATGAATTCAAGGCTCGCTCTCAGGCCATTATTGCTAACCGCTACGATGCCTGTCTTGACGATGTGAAGCAGAAAGTCTATACTAGAGATATTTTCCGCAGAGACTAAAGCAACTGTATACAAGGAGCTTCATGGCAGGTTTATTGCATCAAATTCATCACAGCTCCAGCCTCAATATGACACCAGCGGAATTGGCATTCCTCGTACTCATGGGGATTTTGGCGTGGCTCGGGCGAAGAACACTGCCCTGGCTACCAATGGGCTACAGCATCTTTCTGATTCTGTATATCACCCTTTTGCGCCGTGCTCCCGGGTATGATGAAAATATTCGCCTTACATTGAAGTCCCTGCCAAATGCGGGCCTTTGGGCTGGTAATTTATTGAACCTGGTTCTCTATATCCCTTTGGGCTGGACGGCTCAGAAATGTCTGCGTAGTTCCAAGAAAAAAGTGATTTTCGGAGGGTTGGCGTTGTCTGTCTGCTGTGAGGGAATCCAGTATATCACCATAAGAGGGTATGCAGATGTGAATGACATACTGTTCAACGCACTGGGGGCGGCTATTGGTGCGTGCCTGACGGTTATTGTATGAAAAATGCAGCATGGACCGGGTTTTCACGCGGTCTGCCTCTACCGTTCAATTGGGACGCTATGATTGCACTTTTATAGTATTGTGCATTCTTTTTAAACGTGGTTTGCTGTCTCCGTTTGAATGGTGTGCCGAAACCTCCTTCAATCAGAAATTTGCAAACCATGCCTTTTTAGCGAAACTTATTGTGCTTTATCTTTACATATAAAAACAAGCGATATTCGGTTAGTAAAACAAATATCGCTTACTTTTTGCGATTCTGCCGCGCGATACATGGACAGAACCCAACCTTATTTCAAATCCTCCAACTGCTCCTTAGTCATGGCCTTCAGCTCGGCCATGTCGTACTTACTGAGATCAACAGAATAGAGGGGCTTATCGGTCAAAGGCTTTCCGCTATGCCGTGCTATTTCTTCCTGCGTCCAGGTCTTCAGGCGGCTGGGATTGTGCCAATAATCTTCGCTCCATGCACGCTCGGCGGAAAAGCCCTCCAGGAGAAAACAAAGTGTCTCATTCAGGACGGCATCGGGATCATTGGCCCGAAATGTCAAAGAGGCGGAGAAATTTCCATCGTCACACCGTTCGTGGGTGATTTTCACATCAAAATGCAGCTCTTTCTTTTTGTTAAGCTCATAGAGCATTGCGATAACGTCGGACAGAGAGTTCAGCTGTAGTTGGGGCTCCACAAACCCCAAGAGATAAGAGGGGGTTACCCCCAAAAAGTTTGCGATGCTGCAGATGGTGTCAAAGAAAATCCGGCTTTCACCGCTTTCATAGCTTTGCACGGTGCGCAGGCTTTTGCCCAGAAACTTTGCAAGCTGGGTTTGCGTAATATTTTTTTCTGTACGGACGGCTTTGATACGCTGTCCGATTTTTTCGTTTGTAAGATTCATGGCTTGTCACCTCGTCCTAATCCTATCATAGAAATGTGAAGAAATCAAGCATTGTTAACAAAATATATGAAATTATAATGCATATAATTGATTGACATGTGCAATCAAACTGCGTATAATGAAATTGCTGAAAAACAATCGCCACAAAAAGGAGGTGGGAGCATGGGAGTGAATCAGTGGTTTCAACCCGGAAAATGATGTTGGGCAACAAAAAGAGCGCTTACCCGTGCAGGGGTAAGCGCTCCGATGAAAGACAGTACCAGCAGCGGTTGCTGCAAGTAACTATCAGGCACCACTGATATTCTACCACAGCAACCGCCATTTTTGAAGAGAGAATGGAGGTTTTATGGAAAATGAGCATACCGTAAAGTTAATTTCTTTAGATACGATCCCCTTACAGAAAGTGGAGTGGCTGGTATATCCATTCATTCCCTGCGGAAAGATCACCATCATTCAGGGTGATCCCGGCGAAGGAAAAACCACCTTTATTTTGCAGCTGATCGCGCGCCTGACCACCGGCAGACCCGCATGGGACGGAATGCCGCCCATGACACCCGGCAAGGTGATCTACCAGACGGCAGAGGATGGTTTGTCGGATACCATTAAGCCACGTCTCGTCGCCGCCGGTGCGGCCTGTGATAGGGTGCTGGTGATCGACGACAGCGACAGAGCATTGACGCTGGAAGATGACCGGCTGGAACAGGCCATTGTGCAGACTCATGCACGGTTGGTTGTACTTGACCCGATTCAAGGCTACATCGGGGCCGGGGTAGATATGCACCGCGCCAACGAGATCAGACCGCTGATGCACAGGATCGGTGTCCTGGCTGAAAAGCATCACTGTGCCATTGTCCTGATCGGGCACATGAACAAGAACAGCGGGGAAAAGTCCAGTTACCGGGGGCTCGGCTCCATCGACTTTCAGGCTGCGGCCAGAAGCGTTCTGGTGGTGGGCCGCATCAAGGATGATCCGACGCTGCGGGTTGTCTGCCCCACCAAAAGTTCTCTGGCTCCGGAGGGAAAGGCCATAGCCTTTCGCCTCGATCCGGAGCAAGGATTCCAATGGGCAGGTGAATATGACATCAGCGCAGAAGATCTGCTTTCAGGCAACAGGCGCGGGCATAAACTGCGGGAAGCACAGAGTTTCCTGCAGGAAGTATTGGCGGAGGGGGCTCTGCCACAAACAGAAATAGAGGCAGCTGCGGAGCGAAAAGGCATCAAGCCCAAAACGCTGCGCAATGCCCGGTATGAGTTGGGCGTCACTTCCCACAAGGCGGGCAAACGATGGTTGTGGAAATTGCCACAAGAATAATGCAAGAAGGCAAGATGCCCTGTTCTTATAGATAGGGTCATCTTGCCTCCTTGAAAACAAGAGATTGCTTTTTCAGCTAGGTAGCCCCGCAGGGCGCAAAGGCGCTTTTGATGCGAAGTGTCAAAAGTGCTTTTGCGTTACTCTTGGCAAGAGTAACAGAACCCGCCGGCTTGCGCCGGAGAAAGGAAAAGTTTTGAAAAGGACGATCAGCGCCATGGTTGGGAAAGGCTCCCTCAATCATAACAGCCGTGAGTTTTACGCCCCCAATGTAGACCCGTCCCGCAGCCATCTGAACGTGGAATTCTGCAAGGAAGATATCCGAACGGTGTACCATGAACTGTTTGACGCAGCACAGCAGCGTTACAATGCAAGGCAGACACGCAGTGACCGCCGTATAGCGGACTATTACACAAAAATCAGTTCTTCCAAGCAGGAAAAGCCCTTCCATGAGATTGTGCTGCAAATCGGAAACAAGGATGATACCGGCATCGGCTCGGAAACGGCGGAACTTGCCCGGCAATGTCTGGAAGCGTATGCCCGTGGCTTTCAGGCACGAAACCGCACATTGCGTATGTTCTCCGCTCATTTGCACATGGATGAAGCAACGCCCCATGTCCATATTGATTTTGTGCCCTATATCACCGGCAGCAAACGAGGAATGGATACCCGTGTATCCCTCAAACAGGCGCTGGCACAGATGGGTTTTGTGGGCGGAACACGCAGCGCCACAGAGTGGAATCTTTGGGTGCAGCGGGAGAAGCAGGTGCTGGCAGATATCATGCAGGAGCATGGCATCGAATGGGAGCAGCTCGGCACCCACGAAGAGCACTTGTCGGTACTGGAGTACAAAAAGCAGGAGCGCAGCAAGGAGGTCAAGGAGCTGGATTCGGCTATTGCGCAGAAACGCACCGAAGTGGAAAAGATAGAGGACACCTTACAGGCAGTCCAGAAGCAGGTGGTGGACCTTGATAAGATCGAGGCCGTCAGTGCGAAAAAGGCGCTTTTGAGTGACCGGGTAACACTGCCGCGCAGCGACTTTGAAAACCTGCTTCATGCGGCCAAACAGTATGCGGTGTACCGCCGTCAGGATGAACAGCTGCAGAAACTGCTGGATGCCGCTCAGGAGAAAATCCGGCAGCTGGAAAGTGTGATGAACAGTCTGAAAGAGAAAGTGGCCGATCTGACCAACAGACTGGGAGAGCAGACCTTTCAGCTGCGTCAGGCGCTCATGGGGGAAAGAGCCCGGCGGATGCAGATGGAAAAGGAAAACACACGCCTCAAACGGGAAAAGGCAGGCATGGTGGCGCTTCTGCGCAAACATGGAATTGCATGGAAGGACCCCCCCGTTGGAGCGGGCGAAAGAAGAGTTGAATATCAGATAAAAGCTATGGAGGTGGCTTATGGACAATGAAAAGGAAATGGCCTGTGGGAAGAAATGTTCGGATGTTCCGGTTTGGCGGCGGTATACATTGACCATCGAGGAAGCCGCCGGATACTACCATATCGGGGAAACCAAGCTGCGGATGTTGATTGACGAGCATCCCAACGAGGATTTCTTTGTGATGAATGGGAACCGCGTCCTGATCAAGCGGGAAAAATTCGAGAGGTATCTGGATGGGGCAACGGCGGTATAACTGCCTTCCCAAGGGGGAAACGGTAGATTGCCGATTTCCTGTGGCATAGCTATGCAGGGAGCCAAACTTGTGCTATGATAAGAGTGCAAGTATGGCTCTCCTTTCTTTTACAAGGAGAGATTACCATGAGTGAAAAAAGACGTGACAATCGCAATCGGATTTTGCGCGATGGAGAGTATCAGCGCAAGGATGGGAGGTATCGGTATCGCTACGTTGACGAAAACGGCAAGGAGCAAAGTGTGTACAGTTGGCGGCTGGATAAGAACGATCCCATGCCCAAAGGGAAAAAGCCCGAACTTTCTCTGAGAGAAAAGAAAAAGCGGATTGAGGCGGATCTGTATGACCACATTGTAACCAATGGCGGAGACTACACGGTTCTGGAACTGGTAGAGAAATACATATCTCTGAAAACCGGCGTCCGCCAGAATACCATTGCAGGCTACAAGACGGTGATTGCCACCCTGAGAAAAGACGCCTTCGCAGGGCAGCGCATTGACAGGGTGCACTTGTCCGATGCAAAAGCCTGGCTGATCAAGCTGCAGCAGGTGGACGGCAAAGGGTACAGTTCCATTCATTCCATCCGGGGTGTTCTGCGCCCGGCTTTCCAGATGGCGGTGGATGATGACCTGATCCGCAAGAATCCCTTTGATTTTGAGCTGGCTTCGGTGGTGGTCAATGATTCGGTGACCCGGGAAGCCATCACCCGGAAACAGGAACAGGATCTGCTGCAATTTATCAAGGCGGATAAGCATTACAGCAGATGCTACGACGGGATCTACATCCTCTTTCACACAGGGCTGCGCATCTCGGAATTCTGCGGCCTGACCATGCAGGATATTGAATTTTCCGAGATGCGTATCAAGGTGGACCATCAGCTCCAGAGAACGTCCCAGATGGAGTATGTGATCCAGCGGGCCCAAGACGGAACGCGGCATCCGTTATATTCCCATGACGGAGGATGTGGCAGCGTGTTTCCGGCGGATCATTGCCAACCGGCGTAAGCCGAAAGGGGAGCCGATGGTGAACGGATACGCGGGATTTCTGTTTCTGGACAAGAACGACATGCCCATGGTGGCACTCCATTGGCAAAAGTATCTGCAGCATATTGTGGAGAAGTACAACAGGATCTACCGCATCCCCATGCCCAAGGTGACGCCCCATGTGTGCAGGCATACCTTCTGTTCCAATATGGCCAAATCCGGCATGAACCCCAAGACCCTGCAGTACATCATGGGCCATGCGGATATCAGCGTTACCCTCAACACTTATACCCATGTGAGCTATGAAGATGCCAAGGGAGAACTGCTGCGTTTGGCCCATGCCTGAAAAGGGCCGTTGGTAAATTTTTTTGAATTTACCAACGATTTACCAATTTTGCAGGGGAAAATATGAGAAATGATGAGAAGAGCCGAGAAGATACCGCCTCTGCACGGGTTGTTGTGACTGGGACAAAAATAACGATATACCAAATAATATTGGCTATTTGAAACGAAAAAAAGCGCTTTTGAGGAGTACTGAAAAGATGGTAAAAATCCTGTTTGTTTGCCACGGTAATATGAGGCAGTTCATACATCTGTCCTGCCGACAGGTCATAGATCCAAAGGTTGCCCGGCTCACCTTTCATCATCCAGCGCAAGGTACCGTTCTGGCTGAAAATCCAGTCCGGGCGCTCTCTTTCCAGCCGCCCCGGCATCTGTTGCCAATCACTGCCATCCAGGGCACAGCTCTCCACACCGTTGGCCGAGCCATCTTCATTGTACCAACTGAAATACAACCGATCTCCGGCCATTCCCAGGAAGTCGTGGCGGCGGCGCTTTCCATCCGGCTGTTCCTCGCCGTAATAGGGTTCTGCCATGACTTTTTCCATGGCACCGGTGGCCGGATCATACTAGTCGAATTCCCGTTCTCCACTTTGAAGAAGTGCGTCATACACTTCCCATTCTTTGTAGGAAGGAAGCGGTGTCTGGGTGATTGCCCGTGTCATGATAAAGCGGGAGGTGCCTGTCTGATCGATCCACTCGATCTGCCCGGGAAGTTCCAGATCGGTGATCTGCCCCGTTTCCAAATCAATCCGTTTGCCGCTGTTTCTGCCCCTATCCATACGGTACTCAAACTCATAGACAGCATACTCATCGACAAATTCGGGATTCAGTTCTTTCCCCAAAGGGAACTGCTGTGCGGTGCCGCCCTCCTCGGGCACCTTGTATAACGTATCCCAGCCAAACAGGCAAATCTGCCCCTGCCAGGACAGGACTTGTACACCGTACAAATCCGGACTGTCTCCCATATACAAACTGACGCGCTGTGCATCTGCCAGATCAACCTTCAGCAATTGGAACTGCGGTTCACCCTCATCGGTCCAAAAATTCACGGTGCTGTACACGGCATCTGCCGTCGACTCATATTGCTGGATTCGCCGCAAGTGCCCTACCGGAAACGCCGCGCTCTCTCCCGCCGTGGCGGTCTCGGCGGTTTCCTCATTCACCGGGGGCGTGTCCGATTCCGGCGTGGTGGACGCCGCCGGGGTACAGGCAGTCAGGCAAAACACCAGCGCCAACAAAACGGGCAGGGATTTTTTCATCGTCAGGCTCCTTTCCCCCTCAGGCTTCAGGCGATGTCGCGGCATCTTCGATGGGTGTCCAGTCGGTGGAACCGGCCAGGTAGGCGTCCCCGTCCATCAGGCCACAGACGAGTTCCCCCTGTCCGTTCTCACCGTCAAATTTCAGCAGCACCTTGCCGTTCTGGAACAGCTGACAAGGCCAATAATCTATGGCTGTCACATGAGGCATCTCGTGATACTGTCCCGTGGTCAGATCATAAATCCAGTACGCCCCGGTTCCACGACCGCCCAGAACCCAGCGGCATTCGCCCTGCTGCTGCAGCGACCAGATGGCTTCCCCTTCTACGGGCGCATCGGGCAGAGCCTGCCAGTCCTGACCGTTGGCATCGCAGGATTCCATGCCATAGTCCAGCGGCCCCTCCCCCTTTGATACCACCCAGGAAAAGTAGAGCCGCCCGTCTGCCATGCCCAGAAAGCTCCGATGGCGCCGGGAACCGTCCTCCTGCTCAACCCCATAGTAGGGTTCCTCCAGCAGTTTCTCCGTTGCTCCGGTGGCGGGGTCGTACCAGCTGTAGACACAGTCGGCACTCTGGATAGCTGCGGCGTACTGTTCTCCCTGTTCCACGCTGGGCAGAGGTGCATCGGTAACCAGATTGCAAACCAGAAGCCGAGGTTCTCCCACCGCCCAGATTCCCTGGGTCTGGGCGGGCATCGACAGAAGGGTGATTTCACCGGTCTGCAGGTCCAGGCGGCTCAGCTGAATGTTGTTGGCACCGGCATCAAAGGTATAATCATACCCGTAAGTACCGTCGGCAATCATGGGGAATACCGGCCGTTCCAGCGGCACTGTCTCCATTTGCCCGTCTTCTTCCGAGATCCGGTAGAGGGTCTGGTCCAGCACGAGGTAGACCATGCCGTCGCGGGCCAGGGGTTCCCCCACCTGCTGGGGCGATGCATCAATGGTGCACAGGCAGTCCTGTTTGCCGGTGTTGTAATCCAGGCGCAGCAGCTGGACCTGCCGGACGCCGTTTTCGTCCCCCACCGGGTTCACGGTATACCAGGCATGGCCGGAATCCGCCTGGCAGTTATCGCCCCAGATGGCGCCCCCGGCAACCGGGGCTGCGGACGACGCAGATTCCTCGGCAGGGACTGCGTTTTCCACCGTAGCGTCCATAACTTCACCGCCAGCTTCCGATTCCGGGGCAGAAGTGCAGGCGGAAAGGCATACCGCCAGGGCCAGCAGGAAAAACAAAGCTCGTTTCATGGTTCAACTCCTCCTTATGGTATGGTTCCATGCTTCCAGTATGACACCTCTTTGTATCGGAGTTGTACCAAAATCCGCCTTTTTTCGGATTTGATACAAAGTTTTTTGTCACGAAAAACAGCCGCACCGCAGCGAAGAGGCTGCGGTGCGGCTGTGGAAAAGTCCGGGTGACAGGATTCGAACCTGCGAAATCTCCTGGTCCCAAACCAGGCGCGATACCAAGCTTCGCCACACCCGGGCGTCTGTAAGCGCTCGATTTTATTATTATAGTACGCCGGGTACAGCCGCGTCAAGAGCTGCCGCCCACTTTTCCCCTTGCCGCAACGGGAAACAAAACTACCGCAGCCCGGGGGCTGCGGCAGTTTGCTGCTGTTCTGTTTTTTATGTGAGAATGCGGATCATGTGCACCGTCAGGTAGATCAGTTCCTCCCGCGGGACCTCCACCCCCAGGTTTTTCTGCACATAATCGGCAATGCGCCGGGCGCAGGCATACGCCCGGGGATTCTGGTCCAGTACCGGCTCCAAAACCGAGATATCCTCGCTGCCCAGCATTTTGTGGTCCAGCACGCGCTCAATAAAATACTGCATGTGGGTCAAAAAGCGGGCGTAATGCAGGGAATTTTCATCGATTTTCTGCCCGCTGGAAAGCTGCACAATGCTGTAGATATCTTTGAGCATCCGCAGGGTGAGCATGGTACGCTCCATGTCCGGGTTTTCGGTCTGGGCATTCACAAGATGAAAGGCAATGTTGCCGGCTTCTTCCTCCGGCAGTTCCACCTGCAGGCGCCGGTTCAGAAAGTCCCGGATCTGCTGGCCCGCCGCATACTCCCGGGGGTAAAAACGCCGCACCTCCCAAAGCAGGCGGTTGGGCAGCACAATATGCTTCTGGCTGCGCTCAATGGCATAGACCAGGTGGTCGAACAGCGTGACAAACAACTGATCGTTCAAACGTCCGGGGAACTGCTCATAGGCCAGCTGCAGGGCTTCCTCAATGGCTTCGGCAGATTCAGCCGGCACATCGCGCAGCAGCTGCATGTACCGTTCCGCCGCGCCTGCCTCCTGCAGGACAAAAACCTTCTGCACCCGTTCCCGGGGCAGCTCCTGCCCTACCTGGCAGAAAAAGCGCAGCCCTTTGCCCATGACGATCTGTTCCCGACCCTCTTCATCGGCAACCAGGACCAGATTGTTATTCAGGATCTTTTGCACGATCATGCCAGGCACCCCTTCTGCACCATGATTCTCCTTTTTTACTATATTACAGGTTTTTGCCGTTTTCGGCAATGGTCTTTTGGTACCAGTAGAAACTGTCCTTGGGAATACGCCGCAGGGAGCCGCCTTCCTCTTCGCCGCGGTCCACATAGATGAACCCGTACCGTTTGCCGTATCCCTGGTGGGTGCTGACCACGTCCAATGCGGACCAGGGGCAGTACCCCAGCATCTGGACACCGTCGGTAATGGCTTCCCGCATGGCATGCAGATGCTGCTGGTAGAATTCAATGCGGTAGGCATCATGCACGGTGCCGTCCGGTTCCAGTACATCGGGCGCGCCGATGCCGTTCTCGGTGATGAGGATGGGCAGGTGGTACCGCTCGCATACCTTGCGCAGGGTGTAGCGGAACCCGGTGGGGTCGATGACCCAGCCGTACTTGGTCTTGCCCACGTAGGGGTTTTCCGCCGCGCGGTAGACCCCCTGCTCCCCCAGCATGATCTGCTGGTCCCCGGCCCGGGCCGACACATCGGTGGCATCGCCGTGGCTGGCCGCAATGGTGGCGGTGGAGTAGTAGTTCATGGCGATAAAATCGGGGTTTGCCCCGGCCAGTGTTTCCCGGTCGCCGGGCTGTACCTCCGGCATCAGGCCGCGGTCCTCCAGGTAGCGCACCGCCAGGGGATGATACCACCCGAACACCGGCACATCGGCAAAGTTCCAGCAGCGAAGCACCTCCCAGTTATGGGCGGCAATGGCATCCTCGGGGCGGCAGGTCTCGGGGTACATGGCGGTCAGGTTCAGGGCCGGGCCGATTTTGGCGTCAGGGTACATCGTATGGCAGAGTTTCATGACCCGGGCCTGAGCCAGCATCAGGTGATGGTTCATCTGATAGAGAGTCTTGCGGCTGGGCAGCACACCGCCCTTGGGCAGGCCGATGGCACCGGGATGCAGGATCATGGTGTTCTGCTCGTTGATGGTGAGCCAGTATTTGACCTTGGCGCCAAACTCGGTAAACAGCACCCGGGCATAGGCTTCAAAGGCATCGATGGTGGCACGGTTGGCCCAGCCGCCCTGTTCTTCCAGACACCAGGGCAGGTCAAAGTGGTACATGGTGACCACTGGCTCAATGCCGTGAGCACGGCAGGCACGGATCACCGCCCGGTAATGTTCCACACCGGTCGGATTGACCTTGCCGGTACCCTCGGGCAGAATGCGGGTCCAGGCAATGGAAAACCGGTAGGCTTTCAGCCCCATCTGCGCAAAGAGAGCAATATCCTCCTCAAAGCGATGGTAATGATCGCTGGCCACCGTAAAATCAGCATAGCCCGCCGGGTGTTCGTACCGGTCAATGATGGAGGGACTTTTGCCGTCGGCATTCCAGCCGCCCTCCACCTGATAAGCAGAAGTGGAAGCGCCCCACAGAAAATCCGCGGGGAAATCCAGCAGTTTCTGGTAGATCATCGGAAAAGACTTCCTTTCTTATTCCACGGTCAGAACGGTATCGCCCACGGCAACGTCACGGCCCGTGACTGCTGTGCAGCGCTTGTACTCGTCGGAGTTGGTCAGCAGTACCGGGGTCACCGTTTCGTATCCGGCGGCCTCGATGGCTTCCCGGTCAAAGGAGATCAGCAAATCTCCCCGGTGCACCCGGTCCCCTGCCTTCACATGGGCCTCGTAGCAGCGGCCCTGCAGGTTGACGGTATCAATGCCCACATGGATGAGCAGTTCCATGCCGTTGTCGCCGCGGATGCCCACAGCATGTTTGCTGTCGGGCAAAGAGGTGATCTCGCCGTCCACCGGCGCGCAGACCTTGCCTTCGGTGGGCTGGATGGCCAGACCGTCCCCCAGCACCTTCTGGGCAAATACTGCGTCGTTGACTTCTTCCAAAGCCACCGCATGACCGGCCACAGGGGCCACAGCGGCAGCCGCTTTGCCTTCCGCTTTGGGAGCGGCCGGCACCGCCGGGGCAGGCGCCGGGGCAGCGTCCTCCTCATTGGCAGGGTCGTCAAAGCCCAGCACCCAGCAGGCGATGAAGCCCGCCACAAAGGAGATCACGCAGGTAATGATGGCGTGAACGATGTTCATGGGGTTCTCGCCGATGAAAGCGGGCAGCGCCGCCAGACCCGGCGAAACAAAGGCATACCGCACCAGACCGGACAGACCCGCGTAGATACCGCCGATGCCGCCGCCGATCATGGAGGCGATCAGGGGCTTTTTCAGTTTGAGGATAACACCGTAGAGGCAGGGTTCGGTGATGCCCATGACGGCCGTAAAACCGGAGGAAGCGGCCAGCTGGCGCAGTTGATGGTTCTTGGACTTGCAGGCAACGGCCAGCGTGGCACCGCCTTGGGCGATGTTGGAAGCCAGCATGCCGGGGCCGTTGACGATCTCATATCCCAGAGAGGAGATCTGCACGGTGGCAATGGGGGTCATGGCCCAGGCCGTACCGGTGAGCACCAGGAAGGGCTGGAAGGCACCCATGAGCATGGGCAGCAGCCAGCTGGCGCGGGCATTGATGGCGTTGGCCGCGGTTTCGATCAGGGTATTGAGGAAAGCGCCGAAGGGGCCGACCACCAGCAGTGCAATGGGGGCCGAGATGAAAAGAATAATCAGCGGCTTGAGGAAGAATTTGATTACCGAGGGGGTGTATTTTTCCGCAAAGCGCTCCACATAGGACATGATCCAGATGCTGAGGATGATGGGAATGACCGAGTAGGTGTAATCCACCAGCCGCACCGGGATGCCGAAGAAGTCCACTGCTTCCCCGGCCGAGACCATTCCGGTCCAGGTGGGGTGCAGCAAAGCGCAGGCCAGGGTCATGGCCAGCACGGGGTTGCATTCAAACTTGATGGCAGCACCATAGGCCAGCAGTACCGGCATGAAGTAGAAGGCCGCATCGGACACAAAGTTGAGGATCTGATAAGTAGAACTGGTATCGGACAGGCCGCACAGCACCAGGATGGACAGCACGGCTTTGATCATACCGCCGCCGATCAGCGCCGGAATGACCGGCGTGAAGGTCGTGGAGATCACGCTGACGATCCGGTTGATGATGGACTGCTTTTTCTCCGGTTCCGGGTCGGTTGCCGAGGAACCGCCGGCCGCCGTGCCGCCCATCTCGTTGATAAGGGCGCGGTAGGTGATGGGCACATCGTTGCCCACGACCACCTGGAACTGGCCGCCCTTTTCCACCACACTGATGACACCGGGGGTCTTTTCGATGGCTTTTTCGTCCACCTTGCTGCGGTCGTGGAATTCAAACCGCAGCCGGGTGGCACAGTGGGTCAGTTTGCTGATATTCTGCGCACCGCCCACCAACGGCAGCAGATCATAAGCCAATTTTTTATAATCCATACATGATTCCTTTCTATTGGTGTTCCCGCCGGGCAGCCGCGCGCCTGCCGCCCCACAGGCATAAAAAAAGACCACAACAAAAACACCATCGGGAAGATGGTTTTTGTGTGGTCTTGCCTGCATTACCAGTAACAGCCAATATTGATTTGGTACCATGATAGCAAACTGTCCGCAGCAAGTCAACGAGCAACTCTTACAAATTCACGGTTCCAAAGTTGTGCAATCTGCGCAGTTTTCTTCCGCCTCCGCCGCATCCAGGGACTGCTTTTCCTCTTCGCCGCCGGGGTTTTCCTCCTTCTCATACAGGAAAGCCGTCTGCTGCATGACCTTCTGGTACTGTTTGGGGGAAAGGCCGTACGCCTTGCGGAAGCGGCGGATAAAGTAGTTGATATCGTTATAGCCGCAGGCCGTGGCAATGGCCGTGATGGACAGGGACGATGCGTTGAGCAGCAGGATCGCCCGGCGCAGCCGCACCTGATGGATGAATTCCGTCAGGGTGGTGCCGGTTTCCTTGCGGAAGAGATTGGACAGATAGGTTTTGGACATATTGAACATCTTGGCAAAATAAGCCAGGCTCAATTCTTCAATGTAATGGGAATCAATATACGAGATGATCTGTTTGACGATGGGGGAGTATCCTTTCATGGCATGGTCATTGACCAGTGTACAGTAACCGCGGATCATGCTGGCCATCAGCTGGTCCAGTTCCTGTACAGTCCCCCGCCGGCTGATCTCGTAGGCAAAGCGGGTGGAAAGATCGTCAATATACAGCGGGTGTACGCCCGCCACCTCCACCGCCTTGCGGCAGAGGGAATTGAGAATGACCGTGCGGTGGCGCCAGTCATCCAGCGGATTTTCCGCCCGGGCGGGAATATTACAGCGCTGCAGTTTGCCGTACTGTTCCCGGGCTTTCTCGAAGTCGCCCGCGCCGATGGCTTCCAGCAGGCGGTTTTCCAGCGAATAGCGCTGTTCAATGTCCGTCCACACCTGCCGGGGATTTTCGTGCACCTCCCGCACTTTTTCGTAACTGACCGGAAAGGCACCGTCCAGTTCGGGGAAGCGATTCAGGTGATAAGGCCGCGCAAACACCCCGGACGCCAGATACAGGATCAGGCACTCCACCGCATCCACATCCTCGATGGCAGGCAGCGTATTGTAGAACTCCCACAGTTCGGTGAGCAGCTTACCCGGCAGATGGTTGCGTTCCAGTATGGCCAGGGTCTCCTCCCGGGTATGGGGCTTGCTCTGCAGGGGACCGATGGCCAGGATCTCCTGTTCCTGGGAATCGGTCTGTTCCGGCGGCACCGAGAGGTAGAAATACTGCAGATCATATTCGTCCCGCAGGTGGATCATCATATCGTTCTGCACCCGCCGCAGCAAAAAGTCAAAAGCTGCCGCATAGGAGAAAGATTCAAACAGCATCCCGCGCAAGCGGCCATCCAGCAAGGGGAGGCCGTCCTCCCGGTTGCGGACGACCTGCACTTTGAGGCCGACCACACTTAACGCTTTATCGAAGATTTCCAGGCTGCGTGGTTCCATCCCGGATACCTCCCTTCAACTTGCACAAAAATCAACACAGTTTTATAGGCATTTTTACAAAAGAATTTTTGTGCTACTTTTAGGTTATATTATCATAGCCTTCCACTTTGTGCAAGTTTTATCATGAATAGAGTCATATACATGATTTATCAAGCAAAAAAGGATGTACGCCTCCTGGTTCCAGGATATGGCCATGGGCTTCAAGATTTTCTGGATGTTCCTGACCTATCTGCTGTGGGGCAGCGTGTTCTATACCAGCATCAACATTCCCTACGGTTCCATGGCTTCTGCCATTTCTCCCGAGGCAAAGGACCGTGCCAGCCTTTCCAGCTGGCGTACCATCGGCGCCACCCTGGCCAACGTGGCCATCGGCGTGGTGCTGCCCCTGGTGGTCTACTACTCGGACGCTAACGGCAACACGGTCCTTTCCGGTTCCCGCATGTCCCTGGCCGCCCTGGGCTGCTCCATCGGCGCCGTGATCTGCTACCTGATCTGCTATCACCTGACCACCGAGCGTGTTAAGATCGAAAAGATCAACCAGAGCTTCAATCTGGTGCAGCTGCTCAAATCCCTGGTGACCAACCGGGCACTGGTGGGCATTATTGTGGCCGCCATCATGCTGCTGCTCTCTCAGCTGACGCTGTCCAGCATGGGCCAGTATATCTACCCCAACTACTTCGGCAGCGCCGCCGGCCTGTCCATCGCCAACGGCCTGAGCAGCGTGCTGACGCTGGTACTGGCCATGATCGTGCCCAGCCTGACCGCCAAGGTGGGCAAAAAGGAACTTTCCATCTTCGGTTCCCTGCTGGGTGCCGCCGCTCTGTTTGTGGCGTTCCTGCTGCACACCGATAACCTGATCGTCTGGATCGTGCTCTACCTCATCGCTTACATGGGCATCGCCTTCTTCAACGTGGTCTGCTGGGCCATGATCACCGACGTCATCGATGACGCCGAGGTCCGCACTGGCCAGCGCACCGACGGTACCATCTACTCGGTGTATTCTTTCGCCCGTAAGCTGGGCCAGGCTGCCTCTTCCAGCCTGAGCGGCACCATGCTGACCATGATCGGCTACACCAGCGCCACCGCCTTTGATGCCGCCGTTCTGGACGGCATTTACAACATCACCTGCCCGGTGCCCGCCGCGGGCTTTGTACTGCTGGCGCTGGCCCTGATTTACCCCCTGGGCAAAAAGCAGGTGGAGAAAAACATTGCTTACCTGAAAGAAAAAAACCAGCAAAAAGACCAATAATCTGCTTCCGATAAATTGTCGGCAGCAGCACCTCTCTCTCTTTTTTCAAAACCGCAGGCCTCCCTTTTGGGAGGCCTGCGGCTTTTGTATTGCCTTACCCAAAACGGGCAGCACTAAAAAACAGCCTCACGCTGCGGTGAGGCTGTTTTTTTATTTCTGCTCCCGGTTCCAGGCCGAACGGATGGTCTGCAGGGCCGGGGCCCGGCTGAACGCATAGGGATTGTCATGCGCTGCATCCAAAGGCCAGTCCCACAGGGCGGCGCCCCGCAGCCAGGGCCGGGTTTCCATGGCCGCAAACAGCGCCTGATACCAGCGGTTCTGTTCCTCGTCATCGGTTTCGCCCTGCAGGGTCCAGTCGTTGGGGACCTGCGCGGACCCACGCACCCGCATACAGCCTGCCTCGGCAAAGAAGAAAGGTTTGGCCGCCTTTTCCACCAGCGGCCGGATGCGGTCCAGATTTTCCCCGATGGCATCCACCGGGTAATAACCGCTGGACGCCATCACATCCACCGCGTCCCACCAGGGCACGAACGCTTCCCCGTATTTATCGCAGTTATAAGCCACGGCGCCGTCGTAGACACTGCGCACCGAGGAGATGCAGGCGCGCCATTCCTCTTCCCGGTGTTCGGTCTTGGTCATCTCGCAGCCCAGGATCAGCAGCTCGATCCCGGCCTGCTGTGCCAGCGCCGCAAAGTGGGTCTGAAATGCCGTATACCCGTCAAACCAAGGCCCCCACTTGGGTTCACAGGGAACGTCGTGGTCAAAAAAGCTGATGTGGGCACGCCAGGTGCCGTCCAGACAATTGACGGTGGGTTTCCAGAATACCCGCAGCCCCAGGTCTTTGGCAGCCCGGGTGATGGCCAGCAGTTCCTCATCGGCGGTGGTATGGGCACCGGTAAAATCAATGGTTTCGGTGAACGGAGTTGCCTGCACGGCACCGGGACAGAAAATCACGGTATCGGCCCCGGTCAGCCGGTGCATACGGCGCAGCTCATCGCGGACGGCTTCCCCCGCCAACGCGCCGCGGGGAGAAAAGGGAGCAAAGTTGATGCCATGTACAGTTTGCATGGTTCAGTCCTCCTGTTGTAAATAGCAAAGATACCCCGGCAAGTCTGCCCGAAGGTCCGGCAGCGGCAGACCATGGACCGCCAGTTCCTCGCCGTCCCAGCGGTGGTTTTGCAGGTCCTGGCCGGTAGCCCGTATATGGGCGCGATACATTTTGCCGGGCACGGCAAAGGGCAGCACCAGGCAGCGCCCATCCAACGCACGGCCCGACGCAAAGACCACCGCTTCGCTGCCATCCGGTGCCGCAATGGCCCAGGCGGCGCCGTTGCCGTCCGGCGGGCAAAGCCGGTACAGGCTGCCGGTGCGCAGCAAGGCACCATGCGCCCGGTAGAAGTCCACAAAGGGACGCAATTCGGCCAACTGCGCCGGGGAATAGCGGGTCAGGTCCAGTTCAAACCCGAACGTGCCCGAAAGTGCCGCTGCCATGCGGGCTTCCACACTGGCGGTGCGTCCGGTGGTATGGTTGGGCACGGTGGAATAGTGGGCCCCCATCACACAGGGCGGGTAGAAAAAGCTGGTGCCGTACTGGATCATCAGGCGGTCCAGGGCGTCGGTATTGTCGCTGCACCAGATCTGCGGGCTGTAATACAGCATACCCAGGTCAAACCGGGCACCGCCGCCGGCACAGTTTTCCAACAGCAGGTCGGGGTAACGGTCCACCAGGCGCTGCTGCAGCTCATACAGGCCCAGCACATAGCGGTGGTACACTTCGCCCTGGCGGTCAGCAGGCAGGGCTGCGCTCCACACATTGGCCAGGCTGCGGTTCATATCCCATTTAAGGTAGCTTATGGGGCAGCTGTCCAGCAGTTCGGTAAGCTGCTGCCAGATGCCTTCCCGCACATCGGCGCGGGAAAAATCCAGGGTGTACTGGTGGCGGATCTCCAGCGTATCGCGGCCGGGAATCTGCAGCGCCCAGTCGGGATGGGCACGGAAAAGGTCACTGTCGGGGCTGATGGCTTCCGGTTCCACCCAGATGCCGAATTCCAGCCCCAGGGCCCGAATCTTACTGCAAAGCCCTGCCACACCGTCGGGCAGTCTGGCTGTATCGGCAGCCCAGTCGCCCAGGCTGGTGGTATCGCTGTTGCGGCCACGGAACCAGCCATCGTCCAGCACAAACAGATCGGCACCGGCGGTTTTGGCGGCCCGGGCCAGCGTGAGCAGCTTTTCTTCGTTGAAGTCAAAATAGCAGGCTTCCCAGCTGTTCAGCAGCACCGGCCGGGCTGCGGTCAAGTCCTGCCAGCGCCCGCGCAGCAGATGGCCGCGCACGGCGTTATGGAAACAGCGGCTCATCCCGCCCAGGCCCCGGCTGCTGTATACCAGCGCCAGTTCCGGGGTAACAAAACATTCCCCGGGTGCCAGTGACCAGGCAAACCCGTAGGGTTCTATGCCCGCCGAAAGCCGGATGCCTGCGGTGGTACGCTCGGTCTGAATCCGGAAATTGCCGCTGTACACCAGCGCGGCACCCCAGCATTCGCCGGAAGTTTCGGTGGCATCGGGGGCGCACAGCACCACAGCGGGATTGTGTGCATGGGTGGGAATACCGCCCACGCTGCCCACGCTCTGCACACCGGGACGTACCGGAGCACGGAACGGGGTGCGCTCCCCTGCCCAGGCACCGTCAAAGGTGATCAGGTCCAGCTCTTTGCGGCCGAAATCCACCACGCCGGAAGGCACTCCCTGCAGGGTGAGGGGCGTCGTGCCGGTATTTTGCACCACCGCGGCACGGGTGATCAGGTCACAATCTTCAAACACGGCGTAAAGCAATGTTACCGTCAATCCCCGCGGGTCCTGCAGCGTCACGCGCAGGGTCTCGCCGCCGGTATGAAAGGACGGCAGCCCGGGCAGCGGTTCTGTACCGGAACAGACTTCCGCCCCGGCAAAACGCAGATCCGCGGCACGGGAGCCATCGGCCCAGTCCAAGGCAAAAAAAGGCGCGTGGTTATCGCCCAGGCCGGGTGCAGGCCATTCCTGGGGCAGCAGGTCCGGCCAGCATCCGGGGTCGTTATGGGGCGGCGGCACCGTGCGGAAGGCCCCGGTACGCGGACCGTAATAGAGATGCAGCAGCCGGCCGTCGGCATCTGCCGCCAGCTGATAAGTGGTGTGAGCGGTATGCAGCGCACAGGTATGATTTGTTGGATCGTAAGCAATCATAATGGGTCGCTCCTTGTGGTAGCGTAAAAATCAGCCGGGATTCCCACTGCACACCGGCAGTGGGTCGCCCGGCTGTATCTTGTTTTTTCTTGGCGCCCACCCGTCGGGAGTTGGCGCGGCAGCCCGGCTTTTAGTGCTGCCCTTCCTCGATTTTCACAAAGGCAGGCCGCAGAAGCCGCGCAGTGAGCACGATTGCGGTGCCGCCCCCGATGAGAAGCCACAGGGGGAACAGGTACCAGAACAGCTGGGGGGTGCTGCCGTACAGTACCGGCAGCGTACCCATGAACACCAGCCAAACCAGCGCTGCCTGGGGGCGCGCCAGGCACAGGCGCAGGCCGTCCTTCATGGCATCCCGGCCGCGGCGGTAGGCAAAGCGCCCCAGCAGGGCAAAACCACCGCCCAACGCAGCCAGCCAGATCACCCCGAATGCCGAGGCAGAAGCGATCAGGATGCCGCCCAGGGAACCGGATTTGGCCAGCCCCAGCTGGTAGTCAAACCAGAGCAGCAGGCCCAGCACCACCATCACCAGCCAGGTGCGGGTGGAAAGGGCAAAATCACGCCGGAAAGCTGTGCCGTAATCATGAAAAACGCGGTATTCCTGCCCGGCTGCCATTTTACCGGCCACCGAGAAAGCCGCCGTTGTGGAAGCTCCCGCCGTGACCACCGGCAGGCAGCCTGCCAGCCAGCAGAGGTTCAGCAAAAAGACATCCCCGACCACATCCATAAAACGGAAGAAGGGAGAATCGGGCAGGTGGTTGTTTTTCATGGGTCATTCCTCCCGGAATCAGACAGAGATAAGCGGTGTAGCCCCAAAGGGGACGGCGGGCAGCCCGGTCCCGCCGTACAACCGGGCCGGACCAAAGTTATACCAGGCATACCGCACAAAGGAGGGGTGCGGCACTTCCGGGCTGTGCAGGGTGACGGTATCCACCGCGGCATAAGCCTGCGCCGGCACAAAGTTGCCGTCTGTACCGGCCAGCTCAAAACCGGAAGGGTCCCCGGCCAGCTTCAGCCCGCCGGCAGCGTGGGCAAAACGCAGGATTGCCTTTTCGCCCTGCCGGGTCGCTCCGGCCAGTTGGGGCGCGTGCCCCGCAACGGGGCGGTCATAGGCCGTCTCCAGCGTCAGCAGTGCCAGCCGACGGCCCACCGGGGCTTTGTCCACGGGGTGGATGTTATCCGCCTCCCCCAGGTCCGCCAGTACCACCAGCCCCGCATTGGGTTCCCGCCGGGCCACAGCGGCCTGGGCGTCCCGCAGGATAGGCCAGCTGTTCTCCCCTGCGCCGGTAGCATACATGGGCAGCTGCACCAGCAAAAAGGGCAGCCGGGCATCGGCATCCTGCCAGTCGGTGCGCCAGCGGCGCACTAGGCAGGTCAGTTCCGTTTCGTAGTCCCGGGGCCATTCCTCGTCCTGTTCCCCCTGATAGTACCAGAACCCCCGCAGGGCATAGGGGCAGACGCGGCGCAGCATACTTTCGTACAGATTGCCCGGCCGCTGGAAGCCGGTGCGACCGGCGGGCGGCGGCCACGGATACAGACCGCACTCCTCGTTCAGCACCGTCCAGCTCACGTCCGGTTCCACAGCACGGCGGGCGGCAATGCGGGCATTCCAGCTGTCCACCTCCGCCTGGTAGGCTGCGCATTCGGCTTCGAACGCTTCGTCGGTCTTGTCCCCTACCCGGGCATCGTACCAGGCCAGGCGGCGACGGCCTTCGGGGAAGGTGGCCAGCTGCTCCCGCGGCAGCCAGCAATGGGCGTAGGTACCGCCCCAGAAACATTCCAGAATGCCCACATGGACATGCAGGGCATGGGCCAGTTCCCGGGCGGCGTAGTAGGCCACCGCCGAAAGATTGGCGGCGGTTTCCGGCCCTACGATCTGCCACCGGCTGGGGGCAGCCTCGGCCGCTGCCGTCGTGGTGACCTTGGGGGTCTCGTAAAAATGCAGCAGTTCATCATGGCAAGCGGCCAGCACGGTTTCCCCGTCCCGCGAACCGGACAGGGGCAATTCCATATTGCTTTGCCCGCCGGCCAGCCAGACTTCGCCAAAATACACGCCGGTAAAGGTCTGGGTATCCACCCCGCTTTGCAGCACCATGGTGAAGGGGCCGCCCGCAGGCTGCGGGGACAACGTGAGCATCCAGTGCCCGTCTGCATCTGCCACGGTCCGGGCAGAAAGCCCGCCGGGCGTCAGGCGGACGGTGACCGCTGCACCGGGCACGGCGGCCCCCCATACGGGAACCGCCGTTTCCCGCTGCAGCACCATGTCACTGCTGAACACAGCAGCCGCTTGCAGCTTCATTTTACTTTCCTTCTTTCAGGTAAGCAAGATTTTTTTCAATGAGTTCGCACCGCTGGGCCACACAGTCGCGGCTGCGCAGCGGGTCCGCCGGGGTGTTGAACGCAAAGTCCAGCAGTTTGTCCACCGTGGTGGTGGCCACATGCAGCCGGGTATCGCTGGCGGCGTAGTAGATGTAGACGCTGCCGTCCTCCCGGGCGATGGCGCCGTTGGTGAACACCACGTTGGACACATCGCCCACACGCTCCCAGTCACGGGGCGCGATGAGGAAGCCGGAGGGTTCGGCAATGACCTTCCAGGGTTCTTTCAGGTCGGTGACGAAGAGATACACCACATACCGCAGTCCGGCGGCGGTGTTGCGCACGCCGTGGGCAATGTGCAGCCAGCCCTTTTCGGTCTTGATGGGGGTGGCACCTTCGCCGTTCTTGGCCTCGGTGATGGTGTGGTAACGGCGAGGGCTGGTGATGATCTCCTCGTCGATGACGGCGTGGGTGATATCCTCACACAGGCCAAAGCCGATGCCGCCGCCCGAACCGGTATCGATGAAATCGTCCATGGGGCGGGTATAGAAGGCGTACTTGCCGTTCACAAACTCCGGCAGCAGGTCCACGTTGCGCTGCTGGGGGCTGCGCTTGGTCACCAGGTTGGGCAGCCGCTCCCAGGTTTTCAGGTCCTTGGTGCGCACAATGCCCGCCGCGGCCACCGCCGCGCTCAGGTCGGGATTTTTGGTGGCCTTGCTTTCGGAGCAGAACACACCGTAGATCCAGCCGTCCTCGTGCTTGGTCAGGCGCATATCATAGACGTTGGTTTCGTCAGGCTCGGTATCGGGCAGTTCCACGGGCTTCTCCCAGAAGCGGAAGCCATCCACGGGAGAATCGCTTTCCGCCACCGCAAAAAAGCTCTTGCGGTCGTTGCCCTCTACCCGGGCCACCAGATAGTATTTGCCGTTCAGCTCAATGGCACCGGCATTGAAAGCAGCGTTGACGCCCAACCGCTCCATAAAATAGGGGTTGGTGGCGGGGTTCAGATCAAAGCGCCATTCCAGCGGGATCATCTCCCGGGTCAGCACAGGGTACTGCCACCGGTCATAGATGCCGTTGTAAAAGCTGTCGTCCACCACGTTGCGGCGGGTCAGCAGCGCTTCCAGTTTCGCCTTCTGGCGGTAATATTCGGGGTGCAGATCACACTTGGACATCGGGGTCCCTCCTCATAAGTTCCAGGCACATGCGGCCGTTGTGGTAGGGGCATTTCCACGGCTCCACAATGGGGCGGCGGTCACTGGGCCGGGCATTGTCGTCCAGGCACCAGAACCACTCGCCGCCGGGGCGGTGGTCCACCACATGTTCGGTGATGTAATGCCATACATCGGCAGCCGCCGCGGCATATTCCGCCCGGCCGGATTTTTGGTATTCATTCACAAACCCCAGCACAGCCTCGGCCTGTACCCACCATACGCGGGTCAGATCGTCCTTGCCGCGCTCGCACTCGTTGATGACCGAGTGATCACGGTAAGCCTTGTGCAGAATCGCCTGGGCCAGGTCGCTGTTGATGGCGGCAATGCGGGCCGTCAGGTCCTTGTCGCCCAGCAGCGCGCAGCCCCAGTCGATGAGCCAGCTGGATTCGATGTCGTGGCCGTAGCTGTACAGGTCAATGATGGAATGGTAGTGTTCGTCAAAAAAGACCAGCTGCCGGTGCAGGTCGGGGGCATAGATCTTATCGGCATAGATGCCCAGGATGCGGCGCATGGCCCGGCCCACGATTTCTTCGGGGGCTGCTTCATACAGGCCCGCATACCCCTCAAACACATGGAGCAGCGTGTTCATGGTCTTGGCGGCCAGCACACCGTTTTCGCTGAGTTTTTCGTTGCTTTCGGGCTGCCAGTCCCGGGTAAAGGCTTCCAGGTAGCCTTCTGCGTCGGTGCAGTGGTTCTCGATGATCCTGAACAGCTGCCGGGCGGATTCCAATGCTTCGGCCTCACCGGTCAGGCGGTAGTAGGACGCCAGCGCATAGATGGCAAAGGCCTGGTTATAAGTGTGCTTGGTGGTATCCAGCGGCTGCCCGTCATAGGTCAGGCTCCAGTAGACACCGCCGTATTCCTTGTCCAGGCAATGGTCCCGCAGGAACCGGTAGGCGTGGGCGGCGTGGTCTTTCAGGTCCTGCCGCCCGGTGGCCAGGGCCGCCTGGGCAAAGAACCACAGGATGCGGCTGTTCAGGATGCAGCCTTTCTCGGCGGTTTTGTCCACCTGCAGATCAAAATCCATCAGGCCGTAGTAGCCGCCGTGCTCGTCGTCGCGCAGATTCATCCAGAACGGCAGGATGGTGCCGGTCAGCATTTGTTGTGCTGCCTGTGCAATGCGCATACCACTCGCCTCCTTCTCAGCGCAGGCCCAGCGAACGATCGTCGTCGTTGGCGTTGTCATGCGCTTTGATGTAGCTCACCACTTCGTCCACCGTGGTGAAAGCCAGACCCACATAGCTGTCGGCGCAGCCGTAGTAGATGGCAATGCGGCCGGTTTCGGCATCCTGCAGGGTGGCACAGGGGAAACAGACGTTGGGCACAAAGCCCCGTTCCTCGTACTCGGTTTCGGGGGTCAGCAGGTAGGTGCCGCAGCGGTAGAGCACCTTGCTGGGCTCGTCGCGGTCCAGGATGGCGCCGCCGATGGAGTACACAAAGCCGTTGCAGGTGCCGGTAACGCCGTGGTAGAACAGCAGCCAGCCTTCGCTGGTTTCGATGGGGGCGGCGCCGCCGCCGATCTTCACATTTTCCCACCAGTTGCTGCCCTTGCCCATCACGTGGCGGTGGCAGCCCCAGTACTTCATGTCGGGGCTTTCGCTGATGTAGATATCACCGAAAGGCGTATGGCCGGAGTCGGAAGGACGGGACAGCAGCTTGAAGTTGCCGTTGATCTTGCGGGGGAAGAGCACCGCGTTGCGGTTGAAGGGCAGGAAGGGATTTTCCACCCGGGTAAAGGTCTTGAAATCGGTGGTCTTGGCCATGCCGATGGCAGCGCCGTAGGCGTCCTGGCACCAGATGATATAGTAGGTGTCCTCTACCTTGACCATGCGGGGGTCGTAGGCGTAGGGCGGCATGAAGGGCTCCCCTGCCTCGTTGACGAACTGGATCTTTTCCGGTTCAATATCCCAGTGGATGGCATCCTTGCTGCGGCCCAGGTAGATAAAGGGAATGCCGTTGGTCTGTTCGCCGCGGAACACACCGATGTAGGCACCCTCGTAGGGCATGACGGCGGAGTTGAAGATGCGGGCCACACCGGGCAGCGGATTGCGGCGGATAACGGGGTTTTCGGTATAGCGCCAGAGCGGACCGGCGCAGTCAGCGGGTTTATCCTGCCAGGGAATGTTGGGCAGGGCGTCGCAGTACAGTTTGACAGTGTTCATAGAAGGGACCCTCCTGATGAGTGATAGGCGGCCGGGCAGCCCCGGTAGGCCCGGGGCCGCGGCACGCCGGAAGAGGCGTTAGCCTTTGACCGCACCGGCGGCCATGCCGCTGTAGATCTGATCCTGGCAGAGCAGGAAGATGATCAGTGCGGGGATGATGGTGATGAGCACGCCGGCACAGATGTAGTTGTACTGGCTGCCCATGGGGCCGGAGAATACGTACAGAGAGGTGGAGACCACCTGGTACTTGGTCTTGTCCTGCAGGTAGAGGTTGGCCATGTAGTATTCGTTGTAGGTACCCACGCCCTTGAGGATGGCGCTGGTGACGATGGCCGGCTTGAGCAGCGGCAGCAGGATCTTGAAGAAAACCCCGAAGTAGCTGCAGCCATCCAGAATGGCGCTTTCGTCCAGGCTGACGGGCAGATTCTCGAAGAACTGCAGGAAGATGTAGATGGTGATAACGTCGGTGCCCATCATCAGAATGATGTAACCGGGCAGAGAGTTGACCAGGTGCAGCGAGGTCATGATCTGGTAGACGGTAACTTGGGTGGCAATGCCGGGGATCAGGGTGGCGATGGTGAACAGGTTGCGGATCAGGGTATTGCCATGGAACTTGAACCGGTTGAGCACGTATGCCAGCATGGAAGAGATCAGCACACTGCCGGCCAGCACGCAGACCAGCACGATGAAGCTGTTCAGGAAGGCATGGCCCATGTCGGCCTTCTGCCAGGCGATCACAAAGTTATCGAAGTTGAGCCAGCTTTCGGGCAGCGTCATGACGCTGGTGGAGGCGTATTCCTCGTCGGTTTTGAAGGCGGTGATGACGCAGGACACAATGGGCACCAGGGCCACAAAGGCGGCAAACACCAGCAATACATATTTGGCAATGTTGATCAGCAGGCGCTTTGCCTTAATGGCAGCAATCTCGTTAGACATCTGCAAAGGCCTCCTTTCAGCTCACTTTGGCCGGGCTGGCGCTGGACGCCGTAGCGGCGGTGTTGGGATCGGTATGGACCAGTGCCTTGGGGGTACGGCTGTCCCGCTTGTCGAGCCAGCGTTCCACAGCCTTCTGGGCATAAGTCACGATCATGATCAGGATCAGCAGCACAACGGCCATGGCCGAGGCAAGGCCAACCTTCTGGTCGGTATGGGCCAGCTTGTCCATAATGACGAAGTAGGTGGAGGTGCCGAAGCCGCCGCCGGTGACAACGTAGGGCATTTCGAAGGCGGACAGGGCGCCGGAAACCGAGATGATCAGGTTGAGCACCACGATGGTGCGGATGGACGGCAGGATAATATCCTTGAAGCGGTGCCAGGCGTTGGCGCCGTCAATGTCGGCAGCCTCGTAGAGGGTGGAGTCCACCGAGGCGATGGCACCGATGAACATGACGATGTTCTGGCCGATGTATTTCCAGATGGAGCAGGCCACCAGCACGATGTTGTTGATGGATTCGTCCCGCAGCCAGTAAGGCAGGGACTCGATGTCGAAGCCTACCCAGCTGAGCAGGGTATCCAGCACAAAGCCATGGGTAAAGAAGAACTTAAAGATGAAGCCTACCGAAATACCGCAGATCAGGCAGGGGAAGTACAGCGCGCCGCGGAAGAACTTGCCGCCCTTGACCTTGAAGCTGAGGATGGTGGCGAACAGAAGGGCCAGAGCCATCTGTACCACGGAACCTGCCATATAGTACAAGCTCAGCAGCAACGCCTGGAAGCAGTCGTCGCGGGTGAAAACGTCAATGTAGTTTTCCAGGCCCACAAAGGTACGGCGGCCGATGTAGCGCATATCGAAAAAGCTGAACTGCACCATCTTGAAGAACGGCAGGTAGGTGAAGGTGAACAGAAGCAGAAGCGGCAGGATCAGAAACACAATGGTGCATACGATCTGCTGCCCGCGCATGCTTTTGAGCCATTGGCCGAAGGTTTTGCGGGGTTTGACTGCCGCAGTGGATTTGCTCATGATATTGCCTCCCTTTCATAAAAGCTGCACGGCGGGCCGGCGGTTGCCGGCCCGCCGTGCAGGGCTTGGCTCCGCGCTCCGGCGGAGCGGATTCCGAATTTACTGCGGGGCGTTGCGGTCGACTGCGTCGTTCCAGGCGGCGTTCCAGTCAGCCACGATGTCGTCCAGGGTTTCGTCACCGTTGATGGCCGCTTCGATCACACGCTTGACGTGGGTTTCGTCGGCGTTCAGGGTCAGTTCAGCGTCACGCTGGACGTTGGTGGCCAGGTCGGCCAGCTCGGTGGGAGCGGCATTGTCGGGAACGAGTTCGATGCCGTCAAAGGCTGCCAGGGTTTCGGGGTATTCCTGGCTCTTCAGAACGGGGATGCCGCCCTGGTCATAAGCAAAGTTGCTGGATTCGCTCAGCCACTTGATGTACAGCATGGCGGCGATCTTGTTGTCATCGCTGGAGTTGGCGTTGATGCCGTAGCAGTAGTCGGCACCGGCGGAGGCGTACTGCACGCCGTCCACGCTGATGGGGAACGGCATATAGCCGATGTCATCGGCGTTGGGGCCGGCGTCCTGCATCTGGATGATGGCCCAGCTGCCCAGCACCATGGTGGCGATCTGGCCGTTGTTCATCATGGGCTTGCTGCCTTCCCAGTCGGTGGTGGTGGGGTCAGACTCGGTCAGGCCGCGCTTGACAGCTTCGTACAGGATGTTGTATACGGCGTAGGGGCCGCTCTCTTCATCGCCGGTGGGCACGCCCTTGGCGAAGGCATCGTGGGTCTGGGGCATGGTGACGTTCATCCAGTCGGCATCACCGGTGGCACCGCCGCCGATGTAAGCGTCCCAGGCGCTCATGGTCCAGCCGGCCGCGTAGTTGGTGTACAGCGGGATGATGCTGGAGTCGTAGTCCTTGATCTGCTGCAGGGCATCCAGGAACTTGGTGGGAGTGGTGGGCAGCTCGGTGATGCCGGCAGCCTCAAAGACGGCCTTGTTGTACACAATGCCCTGGGCGTTGCCCGTGGAGGGGATGCCGTATACCTTGCCGTTGTAAGCACGGTTGTCGGCAAAGTTGTAGTCATTCTCGATGGCGGACAAATCGCACATGGCGTAGAAGTAATCGCTCAGTTCCGGCAGGGGGATGGTGGTGGGGATCATGCAGATATCGCCCCAGTCGTTGCTGGTCAGACGGGTGGTCATATCGTTGGCGTAGTCGGTGATGCCCTCATAGCTGATGGTGATATTGGGGTACATCTTCTGGAACTCTGCCACATACCCGGCAAAGGTGCCGTCATCAACCAGGTCGGTGCGGTGGGTGATGAACTTCAGATCCGCCTTCAGGTCGGTGTAGTCGGTGCCGACGGTCAGTTCGTTGTAGGCGGGCAGGCTGCTCTCGGCACCCTCTGCCGTCTGAGAACCGCCGTTCTGGCTGCCACCGCAGCCGGCCAGCAGGCTGGCAGACATGGCCGCTGCCAATGTGAGGGCAATTGCTTTTTTCATGATTTTCCTCCTTTTAAAAGTGCGTCTTGCGGACAGTGATTACTGTTTTTCACGGAATTGTTTCGCGTGATTTACCTTGCACATTAAGTATACGATTTAAGTTAAAAATAGTCAATATATTAAGTAAAAGTTTGGTGAAATGGCGAAAAAGGCCCCTGTCACTTAGGCAAATTGCCCGGAAAAAATCTCTTGTATATGAAAAAAAGCAGGCTAAAAATTTTTTTAGCCTGCTTTTAAGTTAACAAACACGAAGGAAATCAGGTAGAATCCCGCCGTACAAAGGCTCCCGGTACAATGGTGGTAGGTGCCAACGGCGATTTACCGTTCAGCTTCCGGCGCAGCTGGCTGACCACCGCCCCTGCCATACCGTCCACATCAATACGGTAACTGGTCAGCTGCGGGCGGCAGATGGTAGAAAACCGGTAGTCATCGTACCCGGTCACCGCCACATCCCGGGGAACTTCATAGCCGTTGCGATGCAGCAGTTCCACTAAATTGAACGCCACTTCGTCACAATTGCAGACAAACGCCTCCGGCATATCCTCGGGCAGCCTGGTCTGAATCAACCGCCCGTCGCTGTCGCGGTCCTCCAGGCGCCAGTCAGGGCGCGGCTCAATGCCTGCCATCAGCAGCGCCCGGCAGTAACCCAGATAGCGGTCCATAATGGAACTGGTAGCACACACGCTGCCCACAAATCCGATCCGCCTCCGCCCGGTGGAGAGCAGATGTTCGGTCATCTGATACCCGCCGCTGGTGTTGTCGCTCAGCACACTGTCCCCTGCGATGGTATCATCATAGAAGTCCAGGAACATGAACGGCAGCCCGTACTGCAATACCGTACTGATATACCGGCGGTGCAGTTCCCCCATAAAGATCAGGGCATCCACCTTCCGGTTTACCAACAGCGTGGGCATGATGCAGTTCTGTTCCGACTCGGCAGGTACAATTTCCAGAATGCAGTTGTACCCCAGGGGCGCGCAGTGGTTGAGCAGCGAACGATACAAGCTGGAATAGAACGCACTTTCGTCAAAATGTCGGTCTGCCACCAGAATCCCGATGTTGATGCTGCGCTGGGCGGATGCTTCGGCCTTGACCGGCATTTCGTACCCCAGCTCCTGGGCTGTGGCCAGAATTTTTGCGCGCATTTCGTCGCTTACGCCTTCTTTGCCGGAAAGTCCCTTGGAAACCGATACCACACTGATCCCCAGCCGCTGTGCAATGTCAGCCATGCGTACGCTCTTGGCCATCCCTAACACCTCTGTTTCGAATTTTACTTAAATAAAGTATATCAGCCCCTGTGGATATCGTCAATGTCAAGCTAACTTTTTTGTACTATTTGCTTAATTTTTCCTTTCCTCTTGCAACAGCTTGCCGAATGTGATACAGTGAAGAAAATTAGCTAACAAACTCTTTGAATTAAGTTAACAGGAAAGGAAGGTTTTGCCATGGAACAGTCCGTCTGGGAATTGCCCCAGGTCCGTATTCTGGGGCGCCACACCCATGCGGGGGATGCACTCACCTTGTTTTATACCGCCTCAGGGATCGAGTGCCTTTTTACCGGCAGCGAGCTGTGGCTGGAACTGAATGCCGACTACGAAACCTATGAACCCTGGATCAGCGTAGAGCTCAACGGCGCCTGGATCAGCCGTTTTCCGGTAGCACCCGGTCACAGCGAGGTCTGCGTTTTCCGCGGCATGACACCGGGCGCACCCAAACATGTGCGGGTATTCAAGGATGTGCAGGCCATGTCCGGTGACGAACGGCATTTGCTGCAGATTACTGCCCTGCGTTGGGCGGGCGGCGACTTTTTACCGCTGCCCGCTCCCGCTTACCGGCTGGAATTTGTGGGCGACAGCATTACCAGCGGCGAGGGTGCCATCGGTGCGCTGCCGGAAGAAGATTGGATCTCGGCCTTTTTCAGTGCCATGAACCATTATGCCCGGTTCACCGCCGACGCCCTGGGTGCCGAATACCGCCTGGTCAGCCAGAGCGGCTGGGGCATTCTTTCCAGTTGGGATAACGACCCGCATTGCCGGGTACTTTCCTATTATAAAGAGGTTTGCGGTTTGGCCCAGGGTGCGCGCAACCGGGAACTGGGCGCCCAGCAGCCCAACGATTTTGCCGCCTGGCCCGCCGACGCGGTGATCATCAACCTGGGTACCAACGACGCCGGAGCCTCTCACAACCCGCCGTGGACCAACCCGCAGAGCGGCGAAACCTACGGCCAGAACACCACACCCGCGCATCGGGCGCAGCTGGAACAGGCCGTAGTGGACGGCCTGCAGATGCTGCGCCGCTGCAATCCGCAGGCGTTGCTGGTCTGGGTATACGGCATGCTGGGGGATGAGCTGCGCCCCACCCTGGAACAGGCCATCGCCCGCTACCGCCGGGAAACCGGAGACGACCGCGTTTGCTTCTTCCCCCTGCCCGATACCACCCCCGAGACCGTAGGCGCCCGGCAGCATCCCGGGGTACAGTCCCACCGCCGCGCCGCCGATGCCCTGACCGCCTTTTTGCAGGAAGCACTGAACCGCTCCTGATCCGTCACATCATTCTATCAAAAGGAGTTTTGCCCTATGCAGTATCAGAAAGAATTGGACCTCTGGCTTGCCCGTGCCGTGGAGGATGCCGACCTTATCACCGAACTGAAGGCCGTTGCCGGGGACGAAGCCGCCATCAGCGACCGTTTTTACCGGGACCTGGAGTTCGGCACCGGCGGCCTGCGGGGCGTCATCGGCGCCGGCACCAACCGGATGAACCTGTACACCATCCGCCGGGCCACCCAGGGCCTGGCCGATTACCTCAACGCTTCCGGTCTGCCCAAAAAGGTAGCCCTTGCCCATGACAGCCGCCACAAAGGCGAACTGTTCTGCCGGGAAGCAGCCCGGGTGCTGGCCGCCAACGGCATCACCGCCTATCTCTATCCCCGCCTGGAACCCACCCCGGCCCTGTCCTGGGCAGTACGGTACCTGGGCTGCGGCGCAGGCATCTGCGTAACAGCCAGCCATAACCCCGCCAAGTACAACGGCTACAAGGTCTACGGCGCCGACGGCTGCCAGATCACCCTGGAAGCAGCCGACCAGGTGTTGGCTGCCATTGGCCGGCACGATTACTTCGACAGCCCCAAGTTGGCGGATTATGACCAGGCAGTTGCCGATGGCCGCATCGTGACCATCGACGACCGGTGCCTGTCCGACTTTGTGGACGCCGTACTGGCACTGCGCCCGGGCAATGATGTATCCCGCCTGAAGCTGGTCTACACGCCACTGAACGGCAGTGGTCTGGAGCCGGTAAAAATGCTGCTGGACCGGATGGGCGTGACCCAGGTGACCGTTGTTCCCGAACAGGAAAAGCCGGACGGAGATTTTCCCACCTGTCCTTACCCCAACCCCGAGATCCGGGAGGCCATGGAAACCGGCCTGAAGCTGTGCGATACCGTGCACCCCGATCTGATGCTCGGCACCGACCCCGACTGTGACCGGATGGGTGCCGCTGTGCCGGACGGGCAGGGTGGCTACCGGCTGATCACCGGCAACGAGATGGGTGTGCTGCTGCTGGATTACATCTGCCGGGTACGCCAGGCCAACGGCACCATGCCCGCCCATCCGGTGGCCGTGACCACCATTGTTTCCACCGATATGGCAACGCCCATTGCAGCCAAATATGGTGTGGAACTGCGCCGCACCCTGACCGGCTTCAAGTTCATCGGCGAGCAGATCGGTCTGTTGGAAGCCGAAGGGCACGTGGAGCGCTACCTCTTCGGTTTTGAGGAAAGCTACGGCTATCTGTCCGGCGGCCATGTGCGGGACAAAGACGCCGTGAACGCCGTCATGCTGGCCTGCGAGGCGGCCGCCTACTATGCAGCCCGGGGCATGAGCCTGCTGGACGCCGTAAATGCGCTGTATGCGGAATACGGCTGGTACCGCAACGCGCTGCACAGCTTTACCTTTGAGGGCGAAAGCGGCATGCATATCATGCAGGGCATCATGGCAGGGCTGCGCGCCGAAACGCCCGCCGAAATTGCCGGTTACCGGGTGACCGGCTGCACCGACTACAGCGCCGACGGCACCGGTCTGCCCCGTGCGGATGTGCTGGAATACCGCCTGGAGAACGGCGCCAAACTGATGGTACGCCCCTCCGGCACGGAACCCAAGATCAAAGTGTACCTGTCAGCCGTGGCAGACAGTGCCGAAGCCGCTGACGCCATCAATGCAAAACTGGCTGACGCTGCAGCCTGCTGGATGAAGGGGTAATTTGTATGGCAGTTTTTCCGCATGATTTTCTCTGGGGCGCAGCTTCCGCCTCCTACCAGATCGAAGGCGGTGTCCGGGAAGGCGGACGCGGCGCCAGCATCTGGGACACCTTCTCCCACACACCCGGCAAGGTTGCCCGGGACGAAAACGGCGATGTAGCCTGCGACAGCTACCACCGTTGGGCCGAAGATGTGGCCGCCCTCAAGGCCATGGGCCTGCACGCCTACCGGTTCAGCATCGCCTGGCCCCGCATTGTACCGGACGGGGACGGTGCTCTCAACGAAGAGGGCTTTGCCTATTACGACGCACTGGTGGACGCCCTGCTGCAAAACGGCATCGAGCCCTATGTGACCCTCTACCACTGGGATCTTCCCCAGGCGCTGGAGGACCGGGGCGGCTGGCAGAATATTGAAACCGCCCGTGCCTTCGGCCGTTACGCGGCGGCGGTAGCCGCCCATTTTCGCGGCCGGGTCCGTCACTGGTTCACCATCAATGAAATCGCCTGCGTGGTAGGATTGGGCTACGGCAGCGGAATCCACGCCCCGGGACTGCGCCTGCCGCTGGAAGGGCAGTTTGTCTGCTGGCAGCATGTGCTCTACGCCCACTGCCTGGCGGAACAGGCCCTGCATGCAGCCGACGCCGCCAACCGAGTAGGATTTGCTTCCACGGGGCGGCTGTGCTACCCCGTCAGTGATACGCCCCGGGACATCGAAGCCGCCCGCCGCCTGACCTTTGGCAGCCCCGACGACGACTGGACCTTCACCCACCAGATGGCACTGGACCCGATCTGCCTGGGGCACTGGCCCCAGGAGGATGTGGGCCCGCGGCTGGCAGCCTGCATGGCGGCCGTCCCCCAGGAAATCACCGATGCCCTCCCCTTTGGCAAACCGGATCTGTTGGGGCTGAACATCTATAACGCCCAGCCCGCCCGCATGGGTGAAGCCGGCCCGGAATATGTCCGCCGCCCCACCGGATACCCCCGCACGGCCCTGGGTTGGCCCGTAGAGCCGGACAGCCTGGACTGGGGGCCGTACTTCATCGGGCAGCGGTACAACCTGCCCATGTATATCACCGAGAACGGCCTGTCCTGCAACGACAAGGTCTATCTGGACGGCAAGGTGCATGACGCCGACCGCATCGACTTTACGGCCCGCTACCTGCAATCACTGGCCCGGGGCATTGACCGCGGGGCTGATGTGCGCGGGTACTTCCACTGGTCCCTCATCGACAATTTTGAGTGGTACAGCGGCTATAACGAACGGTTCGGTCTGTACTTTATGGACTACGCCACCGGCGCACGCATCCCCAAGGACAGCGCCGCCTGGTATGCCCATGTGGTAAAGACCAACGGCGTCTACCTGTAACCCCTGCGGTGCCGAAACCGGCAACAAACATTTCGCTTTTCCCCACTTACTTTTTCCCTCATAAAAAGGCAGCCTTACGAAAATCGTAAGGCTGCCTTTTGTTAATTTACCCAATCTTTTCTGATGTTTACGTTTGTTTCTTCCAATTACGGAGCAGAAGCCAGACCGCAGAGGGTATCGAAGTAAAATTCCCGGCACAACGCCAGCATTCCCAGGCCACGGCGTTCTTTTCCCAACGCTGCCGGCACCACTTTCGGTGGCAGATAGCACCGCGTGTTCACAATATTTTGTACCACAGGGATCATCTGGCTGCTGAACGCTATGTACTCTCCTCCCAGAATGATGATATCGCAATTCAGCAGCATATTCATATCAGCCACGATACATCCAATATCCAGCGAAATCTCTTCCACACATTTTTTCAGGAAGCGGTCCCCTTCTTTCCACAGATTGACCACCTGAAGGAAAAGCTTTTCGTCGCTCAGCTGAAGGTCCAGCTTTTCCAGAGTCTGCGCGGGAGCCTGTTCTCGGATCAGGCGCATCAGTGCCTGCACACCAATGCGCTGTTCCAGACGATTGGGCTCATCCAGCGTATTTCTGGTAACAAAGTTTCCGATCTCACCGGCTGCCATCCCGCTGCCCTCATACAGTTGGCCGTTCAGGATGATGCCCGCGCCAATACCTTCGCCACAGCTGATGTACAACACATTTTTAAAGCCCTTGCCCGCACCGGCTTCCACTTCTGCCACCACATACACGTTGGCACTGTTCTTGGTATACACAATGCAATGGAAATTTTCCTTCAGGCGTTCCACAAAAACCCCCGCGTCAAAATTTCCTCCCATGGCGCTGGGAATAATGCAGCGCTGGTCGCTGCTTACCACGCCAGGGGCCGAAAAGCCAATTGCCGCCAGGTTTTCCATTTGCAACCCGCGGGAAAACAGCAAGGTGTTCACAGCGTTGACCGACATATTGACCCACGCCTCAAAGGATTGTGCCGGGGTCTGGTTGACAGAAAACTCCTCTACCACTTCGCCTTTGATATTGCCCAGAATAAACCGGGTAAAGGTGTAAAAGAAATCAATGGTCACAATGTATTTATGCTCACCGTTCAGCATCAGCATAACCGGCCGCCGGCCGCCGTTGGGTCCGCAGTCCCCTTCGCCGCCTTCTTTTACGATTCCCAGATCCAAAAGCCGCTGCACATTATCGGCCATGGCCGGTTTGCTCAGTCCCAATGTCCTGGCCAGTTCTGCTTTCGACATGCTTCCGTTTCTTAAAATGCTATCCAAAACCGCTCTTTGGTTAATCTGTCTCACATGAGACGTGTTATATGTTTTTTGCATCGGAGAATCCCCTTTTTAACTACGTTTTACTCCATAAGGAAGGCGGTTTTCCGGTTACTGCCTTATATATCTATTATAGCGCCATCAGGATTTATTTTCCATATAATTCACAAATTTATCATTTATAAATAAAATTTTCTATCGCCTTTTGTGCATTATATCAATTTACTTAGTAATAGTATATTACTATAATAAGGGTATGCCGCCACTTCAGAAAGGATCTTGAAAAATCATGAAAAAACGCTTGATTTTAGTGTCTTTGGACGCACTTTCCACCACCGATTTTTCCCTGGTGAAAAACCTGCCCCACTTTAAAACCATGATTGAAAACGGCGCCTACTGCCCCAAAGAGTATTCCGTCTACCCATCGCTCACATTCCCGTGCCACGCCACCATTTCTACAGGCTGCCGTCCCGGAACACACGGCATCGTGAGCAACTACCTGTTTGATCCCTACCGGAAGATTCCTCACTGGAATTTTTATGCAGCCAACCTGAAGAAAAAAGGATTGTGGGATTACGCCAACCAAAACGGCAAAACCGTGCTGAACATGTCCTGGCCCGTCACATCGGGAGCAAAAATCCGCTGGTCCATGCCGGAAATGACCCCTGTAAAGCCCAAGGTATGGACTACCGCCAACTTTTTCCGCCAGTTGGAAGTATTCCGCCGCTACGGTACGCCGCTTTTTGCCGTGCAATCCTTTTTGGCGGAACGCGGGCTGATGAAAAACTGGCTGACCGGCAAGCAGCCCGACCTGGACCGGCACATCACCACCCAATTCCAGCGGGCAGTCCGGCAATACCCCTACGACATCGCAATGCTGCATGTGTACGGCATGGACAACGCCAAACATACATACGGCATCGACAGCCCGGAAGCCCATTCCTTCCTGAAATTTTATGACGATTTTCTGGGCAATTTAATCGCTTATGTGGATGAGCGCAAGCAGGCCGGCGAATCCATTTGTTTGATGGTCACCGGCGACCACAGCCAGCTGCCCGTAAACAAAGCGATTTACCTGAATATGTTATTGAACCACATCGGCCTTTGCCGCTACAAGGGCGGAAAGCTGGCCGACTGGGACGCCATTTTTGCCCCTTGCGACGGCAGTGCCTACCTGTATGTAAAACACCCCGAACAAACCGCCGCAGTAGTACAGCGTGTGCGCAAAGTATTGGCAGACAACCCCGCCGTACAAGCCATCTTTACCCCTGAAGAGGCCGCCGCACTGGGCGCTGACCCCCAGTGTGCCTTAATGGTGGAAGCCGCCTCCGGGTACGGAACAGAAGTTGCTTGGCACGATCCTCAGAAGTTGGACTCCAACTTCACCGGTCCCTGCCACTGCAAAGGTCTGCACGGCTTTTTACCCGACCGTCCCGATTACCAGACCATGTTTTTCTGCTACGGGGCCGACGTACGTCCCGGGTTTGAAATTCAGGATATGTGCATCACCGATATCATGCCCACCATCTGCCACTGGATGGACATGCCCATCGAGCCGGTGGACGGCAAAGCCATTCCCGACATTTTCCGCACCTGAAGTTTACCACAGCAAAACCGGTGTATCCGCGTCTTTCGAAGGCGTGTACACCGGTTTTTTGATTGCCTTTATTTTTCCTGCTTTGCGTTCAGTTTGTATACCATGGCACTCCAGGGCATAAGCTGCCGGGGCAGTGCATCCTTGGGAAGCTCCTCATTTGCCTGCACAAGACAAACCGGTTCCGCCTCGTATCCTTTCAGTTCCACCTCTTCGGCCAGTGCTCCGCTTTGGTCGCTCAGGTTTACGATCACAAGAAGCTTTTCTTCCGTACCGCATTTTTCATAGGCGAAAACCGCATCGCGGGCGGTATGCAACGGACGGAACGTACCGTGCAACGCATCGACATGCTCGCAGCGCAGCGCCAGCATCCGCTGATAAAAGTGGAAAATGGAATCGGGCTTTTTCTCCTCCTCTTCTGCAGAACAAAGAACCGAGTCTCCGCTCCAAATCCAGGGTTCGCCCGTAGTAAATCCATGTGCATGGGAACAATCCCAGGGGAACACCGTCCGGCCATTATCCCGTGAGCGCTGCGCCAGAATCCGCAGCACTTCCTCCTCGCTTTTTCCCTGTTCCCGCAGGATCTTATAGTGGTTGATGCTTTCCACATCTTTATACTGTTCCAGCGCCGTGAACCCGGCATTTTTCATCCCCAGTTCCTCGCCCTGGAAGATGGAAGGGATGCCGCCCATCCAATACAGGACGGTGGCCACCGCTTTTGCAGACTTTTCCGGTTGTCCCGCCGGGTCCCCGAAGCGGGACAGTGCCCGTGGCTGGTCATGATTGCTCCAGAACAGCGAAAGACAGCCAGATCCTTTTTCCACGCCTTCAACCCAGGAGAACAAAGTATCTTTCAGCAGCCGGTGATTCAGCCGTCCCTCCGTCCATTTCTGGTTATCGGTATAATCTGCACGCATATGATGGAACTGGAACCCCGTATCCAGTTCCTGCCGTGCCGGATCGGTAAACCAGGAGAGGTTCTGGATATCGCAGCCAGCCAGTTCCCCTACGGTAAGAATCTCCGGATGTTCGGCAAACACTGCGCGGTTCATTTCGTGCACAAACTCATGCACACGGGGTCCGTTGATAAATGGTTCGCGCTGTCCCGGCACCGCATCCGGGAAATCCTGCGGCTTGGAGATCTCGTTGATGACATCAAAGCGGAATCCCTTGATTCCCTTTTGCAGCCAGAATTGCAAAATATCATACAGTTCCTGCCGCACCTGGGGATTTTCCCAATTCAGATCGGGCTGGCTGACCGCATACAGATGAAGATAATACTTGTTCAGCGCCGGGACAAACTCCCATGCCGAACCGCCAAAACTGCTCTGCCAGTTGTTCGGCGCACCGCCATCCGGCGCCGGATCACGGAAAATATAGTAATCCTGGTATTTTTTGTCTCCGGCCAGCGCCTTCTGGAACCAGACGTGCTGGCTGGATGTATGATTGAATACCATGTCCATCATGATCCCCAGCCCCAAAGCATCCGCTTCGGTCACCAGCCGTTCCAGGTCCCGCATGGTACCGAACATGGGTTCAATATTCCGGTAGTCCGACACATCATACCCATTGTCATCCTGCGGAGAGCAAAGAAACGGCGTGATCCACACATGGGTCGCCCCCAGCCGGTGGATGTACGGCAGCCCCTGCCGCACACCTTCCAGGTCTCCCATACCGTCACCATTGGAATCCCGGAAAGATTTGATATAAACCTGATAGATCGAAGCTTTGCGATGTATGTCTCTCACACATAGCCTCCTTGTCATGATACCCAAATACGAGGAGTGCCACAAAGCCCTCCCCGTATTGGTATGGTTTTTCTTTTCTTACCTGCGAAGCCGCTTAGGCATTATAATTCGCGATCTCCGTCTGGATCTGTGCTGCATATTTGTCCAGCGTGGTCTTTACATCGGCACCATCCAGCAGGATTTCCTTGGAGGCGTCGTTGATCGCCTGCTGCACTTTGCCCCAGTAAGGTACGTTGGGCAGCGGCTGAGCAGCAGCCAAAGCCTCGGTCAGCGCCTCAAAGTAGGGCTTCTGCCAATCTTCCACTTCTTCGTATACGTCGTTGCGGAAGGACGCCCAGCCATTTTCTCTCATGAGCGTAGCCTGAACGTCTTTGCTCTCCAGGTACTGGATGAACTTGATTGCCAGTTCCTTGTTGGGAGAACCAACGGGAATGCCCAGCACTTCGCCGCCCAGCGTCTTGACATACTGTTTGGGACCAGCCACACCGGAGTTGGCTACAACCTCAGTCTTGCCGCCGTCCTTCACAATCACGTTCATGGCAAACGGCCAGTTGGGACCATAGTAGACTTCTTCCTTTGCCAGGAAGCCATTCATCGTGCTGAAAGATGCCGTCAGAGTGTTTTCGCTCAGTTCCGGCCACAGCTTCTGCAGGAAGGTGAAAGCCTCTACACAGCCCTCATCGTTGAGCACCAGAGGATCGCCGCCTGCACCACGGATAAATTCCACAATCTCGATGGCGTCGCCGTTCATGCCGATCTTCAGGCAGACACGGCCCAGACCGTCAGCTTCTTTGATGGTCTTGGCAGCATCATAAAGTTCATCCCAGGTAGTGGGTGCTTCCACGCCGTACTGCTCAAAATACTTGGTATTGTAGAAGTTGATCTCAGCATTGGGGCGGTAGGGCATGAAGTAGGTCTTGCCGTTCACCTTGCCGGCTTCGCTCAGGCTGCCCAGAGCCTCTTCCGGAATCAGATCTTCATATTCCGTCAGATCTTCCACCAGGCCCTTTTCAATCAGCTCGTAGGTCTGGTTCACATCCTGCGCCAGAAGGTCAATTTCCATCTTGCCGGCGCTGTTCATGGCCTCCAGCTTTTTCACTACGTCAGAAGCTTCCACCTGGACAGCTTCCACGGTGCAGTTGTTTTCCGCCTCAAACTGCGGAATCACATCCTGACGCATGACCGCCCATTCCTCTTCGCTGAGGGCCATGGTAACCCGCAGCGTGGTGGGTTCTGCACTGGCAGCGCTTTCCGCACTCTGGGTACCGGCCGTGCTGGTGGACGTGCCGCTGCCGGAGCATCCAGCCAGGCTGGCCGTCAAAGTCAGCGCAGCAAGGGAACAGCAAAGCCATTTGTTTTTCATCTTCATCATTTTTCCTCCTTTTATTTCAATGCCCGGATAAGGCATTTCGTTTGCGAACAGGTTCAGCCCTTTACCGCACCGGTAAGGTAATCCGATTTGAGATACCGCTGCAGAATAAAGGTAACAATAATGACCGGAATGGCCAGAATGGTAGAGTATGCAGCCTGCTGGAAGAATCCGCCGCGCTGCACATAATAGTAGACCGTCAGCGGCAAGGTTCTGGTGGTGAGAGACAGATACAACGCATAGGTAAATTCATTCCAGGAGTTAAGCCACACATACATGGCCGCCACCGCAATGCCCTGCCCCGCAGCAGGGAACACAATGCGCATCAGGATCTGCAGTTTATTGCCGCCGTCGATGGCCGCCGCTTCTTCCAAATCAACAGGCAGCGACGAAAAAGTAGATACAAGAATCCACGCCATAAAAGGGATCTGCCCGATCAGGTTGGCCAGAATCAAACCCAGGTTGGTATCCAGCAGGTTCCACTTCAGGAACGTGATGGAAATGGGAAGTGCAATACCCACAACCGGGAACATTTTGGTCAGGAACAGCGTGATAATAAAAATGTATTTCACCTTGCGGCTCATCCGCGCAATGGAATACGCCGCCGGGGAGACCACCAGAATGGAGATCACCGTGGTGGACGTGGCAACGATCAGGCTCTTTTTCAGAGGTTCCCACAGGTTGCCGGAGGCGAGTACTTCCTGCCAGTGCTCCAGCGTAAAGCTATGAGGCAGCAGGGTCGGATGCTGCGTAAGGATCTCGCCCGGATCACTGAAGGAAACCTTGACCAGGATATAAACCGGTATGATCATCACAGTGCCGATGAGAATTGCCACAATCGCGAGCAGCACTTTGTTGAGCAATTTTCTGTTAGCCAACGTCAAATCCCTCCCCTTTATCCACAAACTTCAGATACAGCAGTGCAAAAGTCAAGATCAGCGCCAGCAGAATCGTACAGGCTGCTCCGGAGGCATTGGGGTTGTTGAAGGTACCGTACTCTTCATATGCATAGGTAGCCAGGAACGGAAGCGCCTGCCCCACCATAATCTGCGGCATTTCGAAAACGCGGAACGCATCCACAGCACGGAACAGCAGGGACATTGTCACCGTGGACTTGAGCAAAGGCATCGTAATATAGCGGAACTTTTGCAGTGCACCTGCGCCATCAATCGCACTGGCTTCATACAACGTATCAGAAATACCTTCCAGACCCGCCAGGATCAGCAGGACCATCGTAGGAAGGACTTTCCACGTGTCCGCAAGAATCACAACCAGCAACCCTTTGATGCCGCCGGTCGTCCACACCACCGGACCATCAATGATACCCAGGCGGTAAAGTACCTCATTCAGGTAACCGGATGTACCGAAGATGTACAATGCAATAACACCGGACACCAGCGTAGGAATTCCCATGGGCATCAACACAAAAGCACGCAAAATGCCTTTGCCTTTGAACTGCTGCTTGAGCACCAGTGCAATGCACAGCGCCACCACAAACTGGAAGCAAAGGCTGATCAGCCCGAAGGCTGCCGTATTGAAGATTGATGTTACAAAAGACGGTCTGCCAAAGAGATACGCATAATTCTCCAAGGTAAAAGCACCCGTGAATTTATCCTGGAATCCCATGCCAATGGTCTGCAGAATAGGCCAAACCGTAAAGCCTAAAATGTAGATCGTCATGGGCAAGACAAGCACGGCACTAAATAAATGTTTTTTACATAGCTTTTTGATTTTGCCCATTTTTTATCCTCCTCACATTGGTTTGTAGCTCTTGTTCTGGTTCATTTATATCATACAAACCAATTATTTTCAATATAAAATCGCCTTTTTACATGAAATTTGTACAACATTTACAGTTACACCCCCCACACTTGGGCAATTTCACAAAGTAATTGTTTATTATCAAGTGTCTTTCTTCGGCATCAGCAGAAAGAATGTGCGCCGAATTTATAATTCACATTGTTTTTCGTTTTCCTCCTTTTCTTTCGGCAATCATGTTTCCGAACGGTTCCAACAGAAAAAAACGCCGGACAGCCACCACCGTCCGGCGTTTCCTTTCTCTTGCAAACATATCTATTTTGTTTTCTGCCCCCTTTATCCGTTGTGCTGCAGTTCCCGCCAGTGCGACGGCGTAACATGATAGAGGTGCTCGAACTTCTTGTAGAAAAATCCCAGGTTGTCATACCCGACCTTTTGGGCGATTTCGCACACCGGCAGGTTGGTATTGCTTAAATAAAAGCAGGCCTGGCACATTCTTTGCAGAATGATCAGTTCCTTGAAGGAGCGTCCCGTTTCCTTTTTGATATAGGCGCTCAGGTAATTGGGATGGAACCCGAAAATCTGTGCCGTTTCCTGCAAGGTTGCGGTGAGATAATGGTTTTCGATATAATCGAGAATATCCACGATTTTCCAGCGGGTGCCCGGCTCCCCGGAAAAGGTCTGGTTTTTGTACTGACGCAAAATTTCGCAGAAGAGCAGTACCATGTAGGCATCGATCATCTTATCGCTGCACAGGCCCGGGTCATAGGATTCACACAGGATATGCTGGATGATCCCGTGGATGGGGTTTTCTTCCCTCTTTTTGAAGAGCAGATACTGGTCATGGGCAGCATTCTGCGACAAAGCATTCATAAGAAAGTTGTTGATAATGCCGTTGTTGCCCAGGCGCTGCAAAAAGCCGCGGGTCAGATAGTCTTTCTGCATTTCAATGGTGATGACAATATCCTCCGCCCCCAGATAGCCGATACTGTGGGGGACCTGTGTATCCAACAGGCAGATGTCCCCCTGCTGCATGGTCACTTCGCGGCCATCGATCATCTGGGTACAGTGCCCGGCATAGACATAGACGAACTCGATCACCGTATGGATATGTTCCGGTATATGCGTGAACCGGGACTCCTTGTTTACGCAGACGTATCGGTTTTCCAGCAGGGTTTTGAACCGGAACAGGTACATTTCCCGCCCGGCAAACCAGGTGCGGGCAATTGCCTGGTACCGGGGCGAAAGGACCTGTGGACCCTGCTGCAAGTGCCAGCGTTCCGACTCGGTATAAGTATTCAAAAAGCGGTCCAGCTCCTCCAGTTTCATGGCAATTCTCCTCCTTTGGCTCATTATATAATATTAAGTTTGGTAAGTAAACAAGTTTTGTGAGGAAATTGAAAGCTTTGCACGGCTGCGCTATCATAAAGACAGAAAGGCGCTGAACAGACTATTCCGCCAGCATGCAGGGGGAATACCAACCATCCATCCGCAGCAGAAATCTGCGGATCAGCGGCAGATGTAGAACGGTCACTGTTTTGGTCAACGTACCGTTGCGCCGTTGTACAAAATCACAAAGGGGAATCAGTATGCAAAACGCATCCAACTACGAATACGGCAAGATGTGTTCCGACATCCTGGACGCCATTGGCGGCGCCGGGAACGTAAAAAATGTTTTCCATTGCATCACCCGGCTGCGTATTGTGCCCGTCAACCGGGATCTGGTGGATATGGACAAGCTCAAAAACGTCAGCGGCATCATGAAGGTTCTGGAATCCAGCGGTCAGCTGCAATGCGTCATCGGCACCACCGTACCGGAAGTGTACGCCGATTTTCTGGCCATGACCGGAGCAGCCGCCGGGGGTGAGGTATCGCCGGAACCGGCAGACAAAGGGGAAATTGAAGAGAAGAAGCTCAATCTGCTGACCCGCGGTCTGAATACGCTGGCATCCTGCGTTACGCCGGGTCTGTACGCCATTGTCGCCGGCGGCATGATCAAAGGTGTCATTTCGCTGTTTACTTCCCTGGGGCTGTTCCCGGCAGACAGCGATATCATCACGGTTCTGGAAGCCGTGGGCGATGCGCCTTTCTACTTTATGCCCTTTATCATTGGTTACGCAGCCGCCAAGCGCTTCAAAGTCAAGGAGATCTTCGGCATTATGGTGGCCGGCATCCTGATGTACTCCACCTTCCTCTCTCCGCCGAAAGGTGTCACCAGCTACTCGTTCGGCCTCTTTGACATCCCTGCCTACAATTACAAAGGGTCCATCTTCCCGGTGATTTTGTCCGTGTGGATCTTCTCTCTGTTTTACCATCTCATCGACAAATACATGCCCAAAAACCTGCGCATCGTATTTTCCGGTTCGCTGGCGTTCTTAATTTCCGCCCCGCTGTTCCTGGGTTTTGCCGCCCCTCTGGGCAACTGGGCAGCCAACATCATGACGGGCGCCTTTGCCTGGCTGTTCAACAACGCCGGACCTTTGGCCGGTGCCCTGTTCTGCGGCATTGTGCCCCTGACCATCATCTTTGGCATCAAGGGCTGGTCCGCCATTGAGCTGAACAACCTTGCCACTTTGGGCTATGACTTTATGCTGCCCAACTTCTTCTACTCCAACCTGGCAGTATCCGGCGCCGTGCTGGCCTACGCCCTCAAGCTCAAACGGGGCGAAGCCAAGTCCGCCGCCATCTCCACCGGTTTGGTCTGCATCCTGGGTATCACCGAACCTGCTTTGTACGGCATCGCCCTGCCGGAGAAAAAACCGCTGGCCGCCGCCATGGCCGGTGGCGCCATTGCCGGTGCAGTCGCCATGCTGCTGGGGGTCGTAACCTACGCCTTCTCCATGCCGGGCATCACCAGCATTGCCACCTATATGGACGGCACCAACAACTTCCTGATGCTGCTTGTGGTCATGGTCATTGCCTGGGTCAGTTCTTTCGTGATTTCTTTCCTGCTCAACAAAAAGGAGCAGTAACGCTGTGCAAAAATAACGGGAGGTAGTATAATGAAAACCGGATTTCCTGAGAATTTCCTGTGGGGCGGCGCCATGGCGTCTTCCCAGGCCGAAGGCGGCTGGGATCAGGGCGGCAAAGGACTGGACACCCAGGACCTGCGCTATTTTGACCCTGCCTGGACCCGTGAGGAGCGTGCCAAAAAGGAAAACCGCCGCATGAGCGACGCCAAGTTCCGGGCGGCTTTGACCACCGACGACACCGTGCATTATCCGTTCCGCCATGGTATTGATTTTTACCATCGCTGGCGGGAGGACCTGGACCTGTTCCAGGAACTGGGCATCAAAGTACTGCGCACCTCGCTGTGCTGGGCCCGCATCTATCCCAATGGCGATGACCCCACCCCCAACGAGGAAGGGCTGCGCTTTTACTGCGATCTTTTCGACGAATGTCACCGCCGGGGTATCAAGGTGTTTGCCACCATGCTGCATTACAACATCCCGGTCAATCTGGTGCAGAAATACGGCGGCTGGAAAAGCCGCAAGACGGTGGAATGCTACCTGCGTTACACCCGCACCCTCTTTGAACGGCTGGGGGACCGGGTAGACTACTGGCTGCCCTTCAACGAATTCAACGCCGGAAAATTCAACCCTTACAATGGCGTCTGCCTGGTAGAGGATCAGGAGTCCGACTATCAGAACGCCATCTTCCAGTGCCTGCACAATCAGTTCATTGCCAACGCTCTGACCGTAAAGCAGGGGCACGAGATCCTGCCCGGCAGCAAGATCGGCGGCATGATTGCCCGGTTTACCACCTACCCCGCCACCTGCAAGCCCGATGATGTGATGCAGATGATCCTGGATGACCAGTATTCCAACTGGTTCTATCTGGACGTGATGGCACGGGGGCACTATCCGGCGTACATGGACCGCTATTTTGCCCAGCAGGGAATCCACATTCAGATGGAACCCGGTGATGCGGACATTTTGCGTGAAAACACCATCGACTTTGTATCCTTCTCCTACTATTTTTCCCAGGTATCCACCACCGATCAGGGCTGGGAAAAGACCAGCGGCAACCTGATCATGGCCAACAAAAACCCCTATCTGGAAACCAGCGAATGGGGTTGGCAAAAAGACCCTGTGGGACTGCGGGTGACCCTGAACCAGGTCTGCGACCGTTACCAGCTGCCGGTCTTCATTGCCGAAAACGGTCTGGGCGCCAAGGATGTGGTGGAAGAGGACGGTTCCATTCACGACCCCTACCGCATCGACTACCTGAAGGCTCATGTGGAACAGATGAAAGAAGCCGTCAAGGACGGCGTGGACTTGATCGGTTACACCATGTGGGGATTCATCGATCTGGTTTCCTGCGGTTCCATGGAGATGAGCAAGCGCTACGGCGTAATCTATGTAGATCAGGACGACGCAGGCCACGGTACACTGGCCCGCAGCCGTAAAGATTCTTTCTACTGGTACCAGCAGTGTATCCGCTCCAACGGCGAAACGCTGGACTGAGCCAAAATTCTATCGGGAGGCCCCCATGAACGAAAAGACGATCAATGTTTGCCGTGCCTATGCCGATGCCTGCCGCGCGGAACAGCGCGACCTGCTGATGGCGCTGGGTAAAATACCTGCCCCCACCCGGCAGGAGGACTTGCGAGCTGCTTTTTGCCGGGACTGGCTGCAGGCCCAGGGCGCACAACAGGTACACATCGACACTGCCAAAAATGTAATCTGTCAGTTAGGTGCCCCCGATGCCCGCGATCTGATCGTTTTTGCCGCCCATACCGACATCGTTTTTCCCGACTTGGAAACACTCCCCCTGCGCGAAGAAGGGGGCAAGCTCTTTGCCCCCGGTATCGGGGATGATACCGCGAACCTGGTAAACCTTTTGTTGGTGGCCCGGTACCTGATCCGGGAAAAGCCCTCTCTTCCCTGCGGGGTTCTGGTCGTAGCCAACGCCTGTGAGGAAGGGTTGGGTAATCTGGACGGAACCAAGGCCCTGTTTGCCGCTTACGGCACCCGCATCCGGGCGTACTATTCCTTTGACATGTATCTTCCCGTATGCTGCCATGATGCAGTGGGTTCATATCGCTACCGTGTCACCTGCCGCACACCGGGCGGACATTCTTACAGCGACTTTGGCAACGCCAACGCAATCCGCCTGCTTTGCGGTCTGGTGGAGGAGCTCTACCATATTCAGCCGCCGACCCGTGCCCGCACCACCTACAATGTAGGGCGCATCGAAGGCGGCACCACGGTAAACTCTATTGCCCAGCAAGCAGAGTTGCTTTACGAATTTCGTTCTACCGACCAGACTTGCCTGGAAGAGATGGACCGCAAATTCAAAGCAGCACTGGAGCACTGGCAGCATCGCGGCGGCACGCTGGAAGCGGAATTGCTGGGCGTACGCCCCGGCAACGGTCCTTTGGACCCGCAGGCGCTGGCCCGTTTTACCGACCACAGCATCCATGTGATCCGCACTTTGACAGGCCGGGAACCGGACCTGACTCCCGGTTCTACCGACAGCAACGTTCCCCTGTCCTTGGGCATTGTGGCCAATACCATCGGTACGGTGGAAGGCGGCCGCCCACACACACGTCAGGAATGGGTAGACCTTGAAAGTCTGCACACCGGCCTGCAGGTGGTACTGGCCCTGATGTTGGAACCCGGCACTTTTTAACATAACTTTACGGCTCCTTGGGCTTTGCGCCCGAGGAGCCTATTTTCTTTCTACGCTCCAAAGTCCGCTGTCGGAAGTATCGGCTTTCGTTTTTCTGGCCATTTCTCTGCTGATTCTTTGTATATTCCAAATAGAGAATAAAATCATGCTGCGTCCCCGGACAAAGCAGTATTTTCCCGGTGGACCGCCAACCCTGTTTTGGCTTTCCGTTGTCGCCTCCGCAGCGGTTCTTGTCCCCGATGGTGCACAGGCTGCCGCGGCATCCCGGATTATTGCAATAAAAAAAGAGCCTTACGTTTTCCGTAAGGCTGTATAGTGGGAACATCTCTCCCCCCGGCACGCTCTGCTTCCTTTCCCATTCCCCGGGGACTCTCCCGCGGGCTAACCAACAGTCCACTGGACTGTTGGTTCCGGCACTGCGGTGCCGTCTTACGAGTTGCGGTGCCCGCATCGGCCGGCGCCCCTTGGGACGGGGCTTGTCCTCTGCGACCGCTGCCCCTGCGACTGCTCCCTGTTTCCGCCGCAGGCGGCGGTCGCCTTCGCGGCTGTTCTCGTCCTCCGATGGTGCACCAGCTCTACTTTCTGGATTATAGCAATAAAAAAGAGCCTTACGTTTTCCGTAAGGCTGCGTAGCGGCAACATCTCTACCCCCGGCACGCTCTGCTCCCTTTCCCATTCCCCGGGGACTCTCCCGCGGGCTAACCAACAGTCCACTGGACTGTTGGTTCCGGCACTGCGGTGCCGTCGCCCTGTTCGAGTCCTCCGAGCGTGCAACCAAAATAAAAGCCCCTACGGCGGGACACGCCGTAGGGGCTTTTATTTTGGTGCACCATCGGGGACTCGAACCCAGGACCCACTGATTAAGAGTCAGTTG
>ERZ1643250.305-NODE-305-length-56480-cov-55.257102_pt1 | contig 56480 bp, 60 predicted proteins | sample MGYA00579262_ERZ1643250 | MGnify/ENA primary metagenome ERZ1643250 (study PRJEB29033, sample SAMEA4952265) | chicken gut metagenome | biome: Broiler Chicken; feature: Gastrointestinal Tract; material: Caecum | place: Ireland | collected 2018 | study: Broiler...
CTATGAGCTATAGCTCATAGGGCTTATTACTTTTGTCCTAAAATGCTACTTTTTATCATATTATTATATTTTTGTATTATTTTGCTACATTTCGTTTAGCCCTATTCGCATTTTTCATTTTCTTCTATTTTTATATTTTTGTTGACTTTATATTTAAGTTGTGATTTATAGTTTTACTTATTTTTAATCATCATTTTCCTCGCTTTTCATCATTTTTTCTGTTCATTTTTCAGATTTCTCAAGATTGCACTATGTTGATTTTTTATTTTAAAAACATAGTGCATTTTTAGTCCGTAAGTAGACTATTTTTGAGCAAAAAAAGAAGAGTAATATAAAAATAATCTATATCGCTCTTCTCTTAAAATTTATTCATGTTCTCCAGCATAATGCCCATGATAATTTTTAGGTTGTCCTCCGCCTTGGACATACTGCGAATTATAATATGAACCTAATGCAGATAATGCATCAATTAATCTGTCATATGCTCTTTTCGTACCAATATATTCTCTCTTTTCTCTAACAGCTCTATGGAAATAATTCATACTTTTATATACAACGCGCGAATATTCTAACACTGTATAGCCTCGTCTAATATACATGCTTGGTTGTCTAGCAGCATGCAACACGTCTACAATATCCTCCGTATCAGGATATTCGGGTTCATTCCAATCATTTTCCCATCTCAGTATTTCATGCAGTCTCTCAGATTGAGTAAAAAAGCTAAACTTTTGTAAGACAGTCAGAATTTTTTTAAGTTCTGAAGCAAATTCACCATGTTTAAAGCCTTTATAACTTCTTCCCATATAATTATCAGCTAACAATGTAAGTTGCTCAGAAGCCCATTCTGCAACTCTTATACGCTCAGAATTTGCGTAGTCTATATTAGCTCTTTTTCTCAGTGAATAAAGCAATTTTCTTTTAGGTACATTTACATTTCTAAGAATAAATCCATGCATCGTATCTGCATAATCTACAGTGAAATTTCTTCTTGTTAACTCACTCAATTCACTCAAGCCTTTGATTCCATCAGGGCTAATTTGAGATTGAAAATTATCAATAATTTCAGCAGATTCTCTTCTAATTTCTAGAATCAATTCATTTATCAAATCTGCCTTTTTTTCCTCTTTTTTTGCTTCTTTTTTTAGATCTGAACTTATGCTAAATATAATTCTTTTAACTCTAAAAAAGCTTGTTCTTGCTTCTCTTGACCACTCATATCTTTTTTTCAATTGATCAAGATATGCTTCCATTAAAGGTGTTAAATTATCTCTACACAAAAGCAAATTTTTTATTTTTTCATTATTATTCGGCATCTTATTCACCACTTAACCCGGTTAACGTTACTTCGGTTCTAGGCTTCACTAATACATTAAATTTCAGTGCCTGAACACCAACCACACGACTATCATCAGCCTTAATATTATTAAATATTGAGTCAATACATGCCTTTAACAGATTATCAATATCTGGGGTGGTAGTTTTCAAAATCCTAACTATTTTTTTCTGGTTTTTAGGAACTTTGCAATAAAAATTTATGTTTGCAACGACTCCTAAATCAGCATTAGTAACTTCATTCAATTCATCATTATATAAATTATTTCTCATCAAATAGCTATCTATTTTACGCAAATATTCATCATAATTCTGTGAATTATAAGTATGTTTCTTATATATCTTTTTCCCGTTTTTTTCTTTCTCCATTAAGGTAAATTTAATCATTGGTCTCGGTGTAGGGACAGGATTATATGGCAATATTACACTCCACTTAAGTTGCTCTGCCTTAGCCTTGGATAATACACTATTTACCTTCAAAATCGTCTCTGTTGGCTTAATATGGTCGTCAGTATCATCTAATCCAGTTAAGGTTATATCAGTTCTAGGCTTATCTGTGGTTTTCAGTTTAAGCGCTTTCACTCCTACAACTCGACTATCGTTGGTTTTTAATAAATTAAAAATACCATCTATCACAGCCTTAAGCAGGTTATCAATATCTGGTTTAGTCGTATGAGTAAGCTTTGTAAGATTAGTTATGCCTTTAGGTATCCCAATATAAAAAATGACATTGACCATAACACCATATTTGGCGCGTGTAACTTTATCTAAATTGTCATTATATAATTCCTTAGATTTTAAATACTGCTGAATAGCAGCCAAATAAGCAGGGTAGGTAGCAGGATAGTAGGTTATTACCTTTTTACCAAATTTAGTATCCCTAATTGTGAAATCTGGACGAGGAGTAGGGACAGGATTAAAAGGGAAGACTACGCTCCAACTACTCATTAGAATGTTTTTCCTTATAATCAAGGTATTGTTCTTGCTCTTTTTGTGACATCTTTTTAAATAAGGATCTGGCTTTACTTTGCATTTCAACATCATTAGCAGTATCTAGTATATAAATTTGTTCAAATTTAGCAGATTGACGAGAATTAGACTCGCTATCAACATTAGCTGGTGCTGAAATCTTAACATCAAATCCTTGCGCTCTCAATTGTGCTGTCAATTGTTTAGCCTGTTTGGACATTTCTTTTTTCTTTTGTGCATTTTGCTTCCGCTTTTCATCAAATAATTGGTAATCCTCAAGCTCTAATTCTACAAATCCCTTATATTGATTGACTGTTGCAAAATCTTGCAGAGACTTATTTTCTTTTTCAATTTTATCTTTCCAGCGGATTAGCGTAGTACGTGCTATACCCATTTTCTTACTTGTTTGAGTAAAATTTGCATACTTGATAAACCATTCATCAACCGTTTTAGCTGCTGCTTTTGGATATGAGAACTTCCTGATTTTTTTTGGACTCCATTTCTTGGCCATGATTATTCTCCTTACAAATTCTCCCTTTTTTTAATTCTATAGACTTGTTGTCTACTAATTCCTGCTTTACGAGCTATGCCACTAATTGAAGGATATTTTGCCCTATCCTTCAGCATTTCAACAACTGTTTCCCAAACAAGCCGATTTTTAGGGTCTCTTGCATCTTCCCCATATTTAATAGTTCCGCCTTTATACGCTCCTCTTTGTTTAGCGATTTTTATTCCTTGTGCTTGGCGCTCCTTGATTTTCTCACGTTCATTTTGTGCAACGAAACCCATTAACTGAATCATAATGTCCATCATGAACTGATCTACAAGCTCATTATTAGTTTGAGCTTGAGGTAAATCATCTACAATTAATCTAACCTTTTTACGCCTTAGTTCTTGCACAAGTTCTTTTAAATCGTTATAGTTTCTGCTTAATCTATCTAAACTTACAACTTCAAGAACATCACCCTCACGCAGATATTTCATCATCTGATTTAAGGCTGGTCTGTCCAAACTTTTACCACTAAATTTATCAGTAAAAACTTTATCAGCTTTGACTTCCTTAGCTCTTGCTAATTGTCTTGCAAGATTTTGATCTTTACTACTAACTCTTGCATAGAAAACTAATGCCATTTATTGTCCTTTTATTAATCAATTTGATCATTCAAATTTTGCTCTACAATTTTTTCAATTTCATCTGCAGACAGATCAACTTCATAATCTTTTTCGATCTCATCCATAATGGTTTCAATCAACTTCATAATTGCTTCTTTATCATCATAATTTTCAAGTTTAGACACATAAGTATCTATTACATCTCTAACCTTTTGTAAAAACTCATCTTGCGTTTTAATTTGATAATATTTAACTAAATCTGTATCAAACTCTAATCTTCCTTGTTTAAGATTACATAGTTTTTCAATCTTCCGTAAGTCTGTGGTTTCAGTATCTACTAATGCTGCACATTCAAAATCATCAGTAGTTTCATAATTAATTTCTCCTGTCATAACTTCTTTAGAAACAGATAAAACATATTCCTTATTTTTTAAGTCACGAATAATTGCTTTCATAATTCATTTTCCTTTCTTTGTTACACTCTAAAGTTACATCTCAAGATCAATAATACCATATACCCCTTTCTGTAACAACAGAGAGTACTCTATTGTTACGCTAAAAAGCAACTAGACTGATTAAATTATCTGAACCCAATCGTATTTCTCAATTTTTAATCTCGATCTATCGTAATATAGTCCTGATTAAAAGCCCCCCTCTTATATTTCCATTTTCTATTTTGCTTAGTAATTCGGAGCAATAAATATTTCTTTGAATTAACATCTTTAAATAAAACCACAGCATCAGTTATGCCTTCAGCAAAGTTAAAAAATATATTTCTATTACCTCCAGGCTTAATTGAAATCGTATTATCCTTATCACTACTACGAATATACTCTTTTTTAAAATCCGTTACTTTTAATTGGAGCTTAACAGGATCTGCTCCCATGTTTTTTAAATTTAATCGAACTATATCAAAAGTATCGTGATGCCAGCCCGCCTCAATATCCAAATGCTGAACTGGCTTAATAAAATGCAAATGATCAATAATACTTAAAACTGTTGAAAGACTAATAGATTTCAAAAAACACATTATTTTTCCTTCCTATATATGGTGTCTTGTCACATTGTTAAGAAAACGTAGAGATTAATTTCTAATATTTGATTTAATAGGAAACACTACTTTGTTGTTTCCTACTAAAACATCAATTTTACGAGCAAGATTATTTTGTTTATTAATAAGCTCCTGACGCATTTTTTTAATCTCTTTAATTGACTCATTATTAGCTTCTATAGTATGCATCTGCTCCTCTTTAGACACATTGGTAATAGGTAGTTTCTTTAATTCAGAAATTGGCAATATCTTTACCGTAGTTCCACTACTAAACTTTTTAATAAAATATTTTGCAAGAGTTGATTTTAAATAAATGCATAACCATTCAGGTTCAACATTATGTGCTCTTATAATTACTAGATTCGAACTTATAAGAATTTTTTCTTTTGGTTCTTCAGATATGTATACGGCTTTCCCTAAGCTGCCTCGAACTGAAACGACAATATCATCTTTATGAATTTGATAATCATCTACATGTGTATTAGGCTCAACCGTTACATTGCTTAACTGTGAATAGTTGATCTGTTCATTATCTCCTAAATCCGAAACTTTTAGAATCTTATAATTGGATCTTACAGCTTTATTTTTATGTGCCATATTAAATCCTCGTTGAATACTAGCAATTTTTTCTAATGGGATAGTATTCAAGCGTTCCAATTCAGAATTATCAACACGATACTCTACATTATTAATACTTAAATGATCTTTAACGATATGGCTCCTTGGTATCAAGGTTTCTTGACAGTTTTTAATTTCTTCAATTTTAGATACATTGACTATAGAAGTAGGATGATTAATTAATTCTTTTATCCTGGTAACTCCCTCAGTAGTTAGATGAAGGGTAGTTTTGCCCTTTTTCCCTTTTTGAAGCCATTTATCTTGGTTAGCATCTATAAATAGAACTTTCGATTTTAACTTCTTCTTATTTAAATTTAAAATCAGCAAATTTATTGATATTGGGCTATTATTTACAAAACCACCAGGAAAACTTATTACTGCTTCAATCAAATCACTATTCAGAATATTATTTCTTACTATTTTTCGACTTGCTGAACCAGATAAATCACCATTACCAACAAAAACAGCTGCTTTACCATTTTCAGATTTTAAGGACGCTAAGACATTGCTTACGAATCCCCAAGTAGCATTAGTAGAAATGATTTTTCCATATTTAAAGCGATTATACAGATTATTTATTAATTCAGTGGCAAAGCGTGTACCCAGCGGAGGTGTAGTAACCACACGATCAAATTGTTCAAGATTGTTTTCATTAACATATTGTGGATTAGTTAAAACATTACCAGCATAAATTTGTACATTTTTACCATTATTAATACGAGCATTTAAATAAGCAAAACATGCTTCCAATGGTAGCAAAGTTTGCAATGTTATCCGTTGCTCATGATTTTGTTCCAAAATATTTAGCCATGCACCATTAATTCCAGCGGTAGGATCTAAAAAAGTATCAGTTTTACTTATTCCAATCAAAGATATGGCAAGATTATCCAAATCATTATTGCCTGAGAATGATGTAGATCCCAGTTTGGAATAAGGATATGCCTGATTAAATTCTTTCATTAATAATTCTTTCGAAAGTAAGTTAGCTTCATTAATAATAGAAAACAAACGCTCTTCACCTAATGAAGCAATATTTAAAGACACCCATTTCTTAAATTCTTTTAGCTGAGAGAATCCTTCTCTTTCAATAGCTTTACTGAGAAGATCCAAAAAATCATCTCTATGGTTTATTGCATTGGTAGGTAATTCATTGAGCTTAATTAAAGCCATTCCACTAATTATTGCTAAATTAGCATTTGTTGAAAATTTATTAATCATTTTTTCATTCCTTTCAATAAACATTATACCATTATTTTAGTATTTAAATACTAAAATAATGGTAAAAAATAAAATATATGAATCTTAACACTCCACGCTTGATAATATTAAAATTAATATATTTTGAGCTGTTGCTATTACTACCTGCATCGTCTTAAACGTTTCAGTAATTTTTCTATTCTTTTAGACATTGCTTACGCTATAACAAAAAAAGCTAATCACACAGATTAGCCAACATAATAGTCATCTTAAGTTACGATTGAAGTTAGTGAGTTGTAGCCAATAACTTCTTTTCTTATACCAGAAATATTTCTATTTAATTTCTAACTTCTCGCGCCAAAACACCATTAATACATGTACTTTTTAGCCAGAACTACTTCTTTTGCTGCCTTAGTCAAGTTAACAGCCACAGGATAAACCTTAGCATTCGGATATTTTTTAGCACAAAAATCTTTTACTTTTTCTAAATCAGTTGGCTCAGGCAATTCATCAGTAGGAATATTATAGAGCGCCAATCCCAGTGCTTCTTCAGCATTATATAAAGCTTCTGCTATTCCATGTCCTTCAGTAAAAGCGCCCTGAACATCTGGAAATTCAACTGTATAATATTCCTTTTCATCATTCTCCGTATCATCTAGAACGGCTGGATAAGCAACTATTCGTCTATCATTTACCATTGTTGTCACCTCTACGAGCTTTTATTATACACTCACGTGCGCACAACTATTAATGATTACCTCCCTAATTCCTGCCATTTACTTTTGCCATTAACTGCTCTGCGAACATCTTTATGCACACCTGGACTAACAGTATCCTTCAAGCTTTTATAGTTTAGTTCAGCAATCAATCCATGCTTATTTTGAAACTTATGATGATCTCCCCTAATAGCTTTTAGTCTAAATCCATTGACTTTCAAAAATTGAATTTCATCTTTAATTGAGTATTTAGTCATTAAAAGTTACTTCCTTTTCTGCTCGTCTATTTATATATTGAAATTTTAGTCAGAAAATCTATTAATGTGTTTTTTTCTTTCAAAATTGAAAAACAGACTTTTGATATAAAACTAAGATATGATTTTTTAAAAAATAGACCAAAAAAGGGATGCATTTTCATGCATCCCTCAATAACTAAATATTTAATTCAATTTATTTCATTCCATTAACATAGACTAACCATCCAGACGATAATTTATTACATTGAACTTCATCTTCTAATCTTTCAATCTTACTAAAACAATAGTATGTACGTTTAGATTTAACATCAATAGCTTTAAACACATTCACTCGCATCACAGATAATAAAACATTCCATAAATAATCTGTACTATTAATAGTTAAAAAATACATCATAATCTGGATAAAAACTGAACAAGCAAAACCGGTTAACCATCTATCTTTACATAACATTGCAACCATAGCTGGTATCAAAACTGGCAATGCAGCAGAATCAAGTTTAACAGTCATTAATTTTAGTTTAACTGTTATTGGATTCTTAGATATTTTTTGCCCGTTTATATTTTTTATTAATAAAAAGAAAGATAATATTCCCACTAAAAGTTGAAATACCAGTATTCCCTCTATAAATCTAAATTCTGAAAAAGATGGTATAAACCAAATTATCAGCATTACATAAACTGGAACTTGTGAGCTAAAAAAATTTAGTGATTGAAACACCTTATAATTCATTGTTTTCATAAAATTCCCACCAAAATAAATATTTAAAGCTATCAAACAACTGAAAGACTAATTAACAGGCTCAAAGACTATGCCATTTTCCTGAAGAAAGCCACCCTTTTTAATATTAATTATGTACTTGTATTTGCCTTGTCTAACTACTTTTCCACTTAATCCATTTTGCAGAATGTCCGCTATTACGATTACCAAGCTTAGAAATTCCAAAATAACTAAAATAATCCAAATATTCATTGTTTAAAATCCTCCTAATCAAAAAAGCTAGAGACATCAGCATAGTGTCTCTAGCTTGAAAATTATTGCAAATGCTCTTGATAATCAGGCGCATAACGCTCTGCAAAGGTCACTAAACCATCTTCGCTTAGATAACCTTGCATTTCTCTAACGTTATGGACTTGCTCAGCACAGCGATTCCAGTAACTATCATCATTCCCATTACTAAATCTACTATCATTAGTAATCCACAAAACCAAATCGTCTCTTTGCTCTGACAAAATATCATCTGTACTTTGACGATGTTCGATCTGTTGCCTCATAAATGATGAATCATAATTGGAATTAATGTATTCCTGAACGTCATTTTCTAAAGTATCCTCTGTTGTTTCAGGATATTCTCCCAAAAATTCATCCGTCGCTTCGCTGTATAGACTCCTAGCTACTTGACCTGGTGCATCATTATTGACATAACGCGTATCCACACCAGTTTCTTCTAGCCAGTTTTCCTCTGCTTCATCAGCTTTATGAACTAGATACTTTAAAATTAAAGTCTCTGCCTGGTCTTTCAATTCATTTGCATTTGCTACAGCCATTAGAACTGTCCTTTCTATTAAGAAAGTCTAATGACCTGCTTTAGGCACTACTATTATAACCTAGAATTTAATTTTTACCTGTATATCTCTACTTATTACGATAAAAGTCCATTAACTGATCTTCCGTAACGGTAATAGCATCTTCGAACGAATCTGCTGATTGAGTATACTCAGTATAAATTTCTGCTAACTTCTTAAAACCTCTATAAAAGCTGGCATAAATATATCCTTTTAAGTTTTTAACTTCTTGCTCGCTCTTCATTGCTTTGACAATTGCATAAAGTGTCGATCTGACAAAATCTGGGAAATCCTTAATATCAAAAACCATGCCACTAAAGAAGCCTGCATCATGCAAAGCTTTAGATTTTGCCTTAAAAATAATATTTTTAACGTCCTTGGCTGTCAGATTTGAATTAGCTGCAATCAAATCAATCTGTTGTTCAGCAGCATCAGTGAAGATACTGAAATAATTATCTTCTTTAGATTTATGGGTCTTATCCTTTTGAGAGTTATTTTCTTTATGATTCTTACTATTATTGTTTTTACTAGAATCTGGTTGAGGTTTATTAATCTTATTAGGTTTAGTAGTAGCTTCAGCTTGTTCATCTTTTTGTTTATCAAGCTTAGCGTTGTTCTGTGCCTCACGCTTTTCAATCTCATAAACTTCTTGTGCAGTTACCTCTGGCTTAAGTAAATACAATCTATTAGGCTGATTACATCCCATTTGCTTATGACAAAGTAAGCCTAAATCTTCTAATTCGGCTTTTACTTTAGCAAGTTTCTGACTATGGCAGTTCAGCATCTGCATTAGTTCTTTATTAGTAAAAATAAAGTAAATGTTGTTGTTCTCATCAAACCAATGGTTTCTGATTGAGTATGAATTACGTGACTTGAGCAAGGTGTACATTACACGAGCATCATTGCTCATATTTTTATATTTATCACTGGTAAAAAATACCTGTGGCATTTGATAGTATTTTTCGTTATAAGTTTCTGCTACATCATATTTGTAGTAATTTAGATTTTGAGTCATAATAAAACCTTTCCTTGCTATCACACAGAAAGGAAATCCACATACTACATATAGTAGCGTTTTGTAATTGTCATCTAGCCCTATTCTGCTATAATGAAATTACACAGGATTCTTTCTTGTGAAGTTATACAGGATTCTTTCTTGTGAAGTTATACAAAATTCCTTCTCTAGAGTTTTTCCTTTCCTGGAATTCTTTCTTGAATGGATTTTTATTTCTGTGTGAAATGAAATTACATAGGATTTCTTCTGTGTGAATTTCTCGTTATATATTTTTTATTGAGATTCCTTTCTTAAATAAAAAATATTTCAAGGTATTGAATAAAAATTAGCAGTTCCTGTTCAAATACCTACAACTACCGCCTATGAGAGGGGCGGTTTTTTTATACACTTGATACTTTTATCATAGCGGATACACCAAGGCTTTACAATGTAAGATTATTTGTTTTCATTGTTTCATCATATATCTGTGCTAACTGATGTATCCTTTTCCAAGCTGCCTTATTCAGTCTTTTAATATCTTTTCTATAGGCATCTATGGTAGTGTATGGTAATGCAGACAGCCTGTGAATCTCAGGAGTAGTTAGGTCTGGATTAGTAATTACCGCTTTTGCTTTATCAAATTCGGTTTTTTCTCCAGAGTCATCTGGAGAAAGAATTTGTCCAATTTTATAAACTCTATCCCAGACTACATTTACCATATTATCAGGATGGGCACTGTAACTATGTATAGTGGCTAATGGTATTCCTGTTTCTTCACTCACATTTCTTAGACGCTGTTGCTTAGTTGTCGTTGCTATGACCTTTTTAGCTTTATCTAAGTCATTCATTTTTATTATCATCCCTAACAATACTTAATTTAATTAAAGTATATCACTATATTTACAATATGTAATTATGAAAAGAGAAATTTATGCATAATCTTGATCAGAAAGAACCTAATTTAAGCAATATGGTTACAGTTAATCAAATAATTAACCATTTACTTCCTAATGGAACAAAAGAAAACAGGCAAAAACTTCGTATTAAAATTTATAATTTTGCTCGCACTCATAAACAACCAAGCATCACAATTAAAAGAACAAAGTATTTTGATCCTGCTATTGCTAGCTTTATCAGCAAAAATGTACAAAACTACGCATCTGAACTAAATCCTTCTAAAAAAGACATTAAAATTCAAGTAAGTCGTAAAGCTTTCGTCAAAAATAAAGTTCGCAACCATGCATCTCATCGTAATAAAAATTTTAAGCACTATAACAAGCAAAATAATCTTCAAAAGCGCTATTATATTGCTTTAAAGAGATATACGACTTTAGAATCTAAATTTCATAAATTAGAAGAAAAATACCATACAGTTTTAGATGATAAGGAACGTATGATTAAAGCGAAAAAACGAAATATTCATCAAATAAAGGGTCTAATAACTAATTTGATTCAACAATACTAAATCTTAGTCATTAAAAAAACCGTAAAAGCGTCTAACTTTTACGGTTTTTCTATGTTTTATGCTAATTTATGCTGTAATGCTTCTGTCAATGTTTGAGAGAAATTAATTCCTGCCTGTTCAGCCTTGTATGCTAAATCGCCAGGAATTGTTGTATTTTTTTTCACAATTGCGGGCTTAGTTTCAAGTCTTGCTTTTTCTAAGTCCGCAAAAATTGGAACAACCAATTTATTAGGATTATTTTTTCTTATGGTTTCAATGTCTGTTGGAACAGGTAACTGATCTTTAGGTAAGTCATATAGAAATGCACCTAAAACTTCTGAACCATTTGCCATTGCTCTGCCTTCTCCACGACCATCAGTAATAGCACCTTTAACGTCTGGAAAAGTTACCGTATAATAACCTTTTTCGTTTTCGCTATCATCTAAAATAGCTGGATAAACAACAACTGACATAGTATTTCCTCCTTATACATGAGTTGTTCAGGTGAACAACTCATGTATAATTATACGCATCAATACGCATTTGTTCAAGTGATATTATGTCTTGTTTTGAATATGCTATATAATATATAAAGAAAAAAGAGCTTTTCAGCTCTTTTAATTAGTTGTTTTCACACTGTTCAATAATGCGAATGATTTCATGAGCTGTTCCTACTGCAATATTGTCTTTTCTTCTTGCATATGGAACAACAACCATTTGACCATTTTTCATATTTCTAAAAATATGATGATCACCTGCAACACGGATTTCTACAAAGTCCGCTTTTTTCAATCTTTTCAAGATGTCTTTAACTAAGTATTGTGCCATTTCACCCCTCCCTTCATTAACTACTTAGTATATTATACGCCTTGAAGGCGCATCAACCAACAAACTAGGCAAAATATTTTAAGTAACACAAAAAGCCACTCTCAGAGGATCAGTTCCTCTGAGGTGGCTTTTTATGCGATTATTTTTAAATATCCACTAAGTATCTATGCCTTGACTTTTTTTAAATTTCTTATTCATTCTCTTTTTTTCTAATGCTATATCCCAGCATTCCAGCTACACTAGCTAATGCCAATCCAACTAAACCTAATTCTTGCTTATCCTCTCCTGTTTCTGGTAATTGTTTTTCTCTAACTTGAACTTCAGCCGGATGTTTTTTATGCTCTAGCATCTCTGGCTTATTTTCTACCTTACCTTGACTTACCTCTTTATCCTTAGACGTTGATACAATAGCAGTATTTTCAAAATGCTTGTCTTCCTTGGATTTTGAAGACAAACGCGTAACTTTAGTTTTTGTCTTCGTAATCTTGTCCTTAGAAACAGGATTCTTCTGCTCATCATCAACTTTAGGCATAGTTGGTTGTGACTGTTCTTGAGTTGTAGGTTGCTCTGGTTGAACTGGTTCACTTGGAACATAAGGCTCATTCGATGATTCAGGCGTATAAACTACAGTAAATGCCAAGTCTTTGCTACTTGCATTTACTTTCTGCTCAGAGATTGAGTCTTTGCTTGGAACATAACCAGGAATACTTGGACTCTTAACTGCAGCAAACATATCCTCTGCAGGAGAATACTTATTGTCCCATGCAGTTGCGCCAGTTACTTTATCCTGAATTCCATGATCAATAAATTTCTTAGATACTACATAATCATCATGCGCCTTAGTGCCATCACTATAGACATAATGAATTGTTTCGTTAATTGTCTTAGAACGAGTTACATCGACTGTCCCATGTTTTAAATGCACAGTAAATTCATTCTTGCTGTTATCTGCAGTATAATTTTGATCTTTGAAGTTGTTTGAAACCAATTCATAGCCTTTATTAATAAAGCTTTGAATAGTATCTGCAGTCTTAGGATCAAATGCAATCTTTTCGCCAAAGAGACCATTAGAAGCCGTCTTTTGCAATGTTTGGCCGGTTGTATCATCAACATAAGTAATTGAGGCTGTTTGAGGGTTGGCTGAGTAAACAACTTCTGCCTTTTCTGTAGTATTCTTTGGTAAAAGTTTACCATTTTCATTAGTAAACTTCTCTGCTTTAGCTACAGGGACTCCCTTTTTGTCAATACTAATAAACTCACCTGGCAATGCATTATTAATATGAGCAGTATAGCCTTCTGGTACATCAATCCTATCTTCATGCACATTTGCTACAGACCAATCACCAAAATTATACTTTTTAGTTACCTGATCCTGTGTGCCTGTACGAGTAATTACGTAATGTTGCGTAATTTGCTTATTTTCACCGCTAGGGAGCTTTTCCGTGATTGTCCGATCAAATGTAGCTGTTAAAATTCTTTGATCTGTAACAGGGCTTAAATGATGTTCTACATGAACCTCATAAACTTGGTCTACTTTATCATGAGCATCAAAGACAATATTCTTGCCCTCAGTATCATCACTTACTAAGTCATAACCCTGTTTTAACAAATATTCTAGCTGCTCTTTAGTTGAGTAATCAGAATCTGAATCAGACTTTCCTTTTAATTTTTTGGATACTAGCAAAGTTTTATCAGTATCATCAATGTAATTTACTCTTGCTCGCTGATCATTTGCATCATAATCAATTTCAATAGTTTCAACTTTGTTAACTGGATTAGCAGAATTATCATTTGCATTAGTAAAGACTTCTGCTTTAACGATTGGCTTGCCATTAACAACGGTAGCTATATCAATTGGATCCGCTTTTCCAATTACTGCAGTATAACCATCAAAGACGCTACCATCATCTTCATGTACGTTAGCAGTTGACCAGTTACTAAATTTATATGCTTTAGTTACTTGGTCTTGTGTACCGGTACGAGTGATCACATAGTGTTGCGTATACTGCTTAATTTTGCCGCTAGGTTGCTTTTCGTTAACGGTCCGATCAAATGTAGCTGTAAGCAATTTAGAGTCTGTCACAGTCGAAATATGATGCTTTAAATGTACATTATAAATTTGATCAACTTTATCCTTAGCATCAAAAATAATAGATCTACCGCTAGTATCATCACTTACTAAATCATAGCCTTTTGACAAATAATCCTTTATTGAATTTTGTGTTGAGTAATTTGAATCAGTATTTGATTTACCGCTTAAATTTTTAACAGATAAAGTTTTATTTTCAGAATCATCAATGTAATTTACGAATGCTTTTTGAATATTTGCATCATAAACAACTTCAACCACTTCATTTCTATTAACTGGAGTGGTTGAATTATTGTTTTCATTAGTAAAAATTTCAGCCTTTACTACTGGCATCCCCTTATCAATCACGGCAATACCATTAGGCGTTTGAGTGTTAATTCTCGCAGTATAGCCATCAAATACTTGACCGGCATCTTCATGTACGTTTGCAGTTGACCAATTGCTAAATTTATATGCTTTGGTCACTTGATCTTGTGTGCCTGTACGAGTAATCACATAGTGCTGCGTAGATTGCTTATTTTCACCGCTAGGAAGCTTTGTAGTTACTACACGATCAAATGTAGCATTAAGCATCTTAGGATCAGTTACGGTTAAAATATGATGCTTAAAACGCACAGTATAAACTTGATCTTTAGTATCATCCGCATCATAAATTAAAGGCTTTTGTTCGGTTTCATCACTTACCAAGTCATAACCTTGTGCTAAATAGCCCTTAATTACATCTCCTACAGAATAGTTAGCAGTAGTCTTAGTCTTGCCTACTAACGAATCTGAATGAATAACTTGATTATTAGCATCTTGATCAATGTAATTAACAATGATTTTTTGATTATTAGCCTTATAAACCACAGTTTTTACAATATCTTGCGTATTGCCATCAACAGCTACCGCAGCAACTACAGGCTGATCTGCAGTGTAACCATTGATCTTAAGGGATGCTACTTCAGGAAATTCTCCTGTAGACCAATCACCGTCAAAAACAGTTTTTCCAGTTACAAGATCTTTATAGCCAGTTCGATCAAGTACAACATGCTTAGCATTGTAGTCGTCTAACGCTTTTGAACCATCTTCATATACATAATGAATGGTCTCCGCAACAACTTTAGAGTCAACTGCACTTTGGCGCTTATGTCTTAAGTGAATAACAATTGGATTATTGGTATCCTTTAAAGCATAATCTGAAGGAATGCTTTGATTAGGTACCAACTCATAATTAACAGGTACTGTATATTTAATATCTACAATATCACCAGTCTTGCCTCTAATAATTTGAGGCTTTCCAATAATCAGTTGATTATTATCATCATCAACTGTTTGAACATTAACGTATCTTGCGATCGAACCGTCAGCGTTAGTTGTAGCTTCTCCAATAAAGCCTGTATCTTGGTTGTGCCTATCATCACCTGGAGTTAAATCTTTAATTGTAAAATCAGTTTGATGATTTGCAGGAAGAAAAACCCCACTGGTTATATTGAGAGGAGTGTTTTTCAAAGCTCCGGTATAAAAATCAACCGTATTCTTGACAATTTTGTCCGCATTTTGTGGATCAATAATATTCGCATAGACAGAATTATTTCTTATATTATTTTCTAAATCCGTCATTTGATAATTTGCAGGTGATATATTCCAGCAAACTAACCAACTACCATCAGCTTGCTTAGAAAATCCAAAAGTACCGCTGCTAGTCTGTTGGTAAATCTCTTGAGGAGTTAGATCATCTGCAAGCTGGACCTTTTTAACAGTATCATAATTTGTTGCCACACCGATCGTATCATTAGTCAGCTTTCCATTTGCATCTATTACATTAATTTGGCAATCAGACCAAACTGGAACGTAGTCTGCTATATTTTCAGAAAGATTACTACCCGAAATCTGAACGACTCTCTTCAGATTTCTTAATTCAGCTGACATACTAGATCCATGGCTTTGTTCCAACTCGTGAATCAAAGTGGTTTTATTGAGGTTATCATCAACAAAAGGAATTCTTGCATTTTCTGCTCCAGCTGTAGAATTATTTTGCCAAGTATCTATTTTGTCATCTGGATATTCGTATTCATGGTATGTTGCAGCATTAAAAGGAAACTCAAATTGATATGAATGCATACCAGTATTAATCGTTGCTTCTAACGGTTTAGAGGAACTGACCCCTTTATATTGTTTAGCAGGAACCATAAAATTATATTGAATACAATCAGGAACATTAACATTAATATCAACATCTCCGACAAAGTCTTCATTTTTACTCATTTGTAATAGTAATGCTATGTGATGTGGAGTATCCTTTTGAAGACTAAATGTACCTATGTTATCCCCGTCTTTTATCCATGACCAAATTTGGTGATTAATAAGGTATAACCTTAAATCGCCATTTACGTTATTAGATTCCGTTATATCAGCAAGTTTAATTTGTACTCCAGCTGAATTTAATGCTGTTCCATCTACTTTAAACTTACCTTTCATTCCAAATCTAATACTATCTTGCAAGCCATTCATTCTAGTTTTATCTGCTAATGGCGTTGACTCACTTTCTGTATTACCTGACCTATTAAGCTCAACGTTACTTTCTTTTACTGGATTTGATTCAGTAGCTTGTTGAGCTAATAAACTAGTCTTACTCAACGATTTATTAGTAATATTTAATTTTGAATAGTTATTTTCTTGAGTAGATAATTCACTAGTTTTAACAGTTATATCTGAAGCCTGATCATTTGATTGCTTCTTGCCACCAAACTTAGAGAGCGTTTGGGTACTATCTGCAACATTATTCTCTGCTTCTTTCTCCTCATTCAAAGACCGAGTTTGGTCTTGAACTGGAGTAACGTTCTTACTATTTGTCTTAGTATCAGTTTGTTCAACTTGCACTTGAGAAGATTTATTTTCATTTTCCGTGGACTGATTAATGGACTTATCCGTTACTTGTTGCTCTTGGGTTTGAGATTCGGATTGACTTAATGTATCAGCTTTAACTTGATTCGAACCCATACCAACAAAACTAAGACCGATTAAAACTGAAGCAGCTCCTACAGATAACTTTCTAATTGAATAATGTTGTAACTTCTCTTTTTCCATTTCTTCTATCCTTATAAATTTTTGTACTCAAAAAGGGATGCCTTAAACATAAGGCATCCCTTTTATCTAGGTAAAACCTAGATGTTCAATCTTTCAATTAATAAAAATAAAGTCATTTTAATTTTCTTTCTTTTTTAAACCTAAACCGAATAGACTACCTAAACTTACTGCAGCTAAACCTAAAGCAGCTAAACTACTATCTTCTTTTTCACCTGTTTTTGGCAATTTTTCACTAGAAGGCTGTACCTTAATCACCTTTACAGGCTTATTATTACCTTCAGAGATTTTAACAGTGGTAATTGCCGGATAATTTGTCTTTTGCTTTTTTGCCACCGCTGAATCACTTAATTTTGCAACAGTTGATTCTTTGCCAAAATCGGTTTTAGCTCCATGTTTAGTACTAATTTTCTTAACTTTTGTAGCAGGCTTATTATCTGCAGAGTCATTATTAGTATTTGGTTGTTCAGAAACGTCCGGCTGCCGTACTTGGTTATTAGTATCGGCTTGAGGCTGTTCCGGCACAACGTCATTAGGAACATATTCTGATGTCTTAGTATAAGTTACTTTAAATTCTAAATTCTTGCTTTCAGCATTTATATTTTGTACTGGAATATTAGCTTTATCAGGAGTGTATCCTGGTATATCTGGACTAGTTACTTGATCAAATTGAACATTATCAGGAGTCCATGACTTGTCCCAAGTAACTTCACCGGTAACTAAGTCTTTAACTCCATGATTAGTAAACGTTTTGGTCACTACATAATCATCATGAGCTTTAGTACCATCATCATAAACATAATGAATCGTTTCTGAAATTGACTTAGAACGACTAGTATCTAATGTTCCGTGTTTTAAATGAACTGCAAAGATATTTTTATCATTATCAGAATCATATTTTTGACCATTAAAGTCATTTGAAACTAATACATAGCCTTTCTTAGTAAAGCCATCAATGATTGAAGATACTGCTGGAGTAAAGTCAATTGCTTCTCCATAATGCCCCTCAACCATCACCTTTTGCAAAACCTTATCTGCAGTATCATCAATGTAGACAATAGCAGCAGATTGAGGATTTACAGTATATTCAATTTCAGCCTTTTCAATTCGATTTTGTGGTAGCAGTTTACCATTTTCATTAGTAAATTTTTCTGCTTTAGCAACCGACTTGCCGTTAACCAAACTAATAAAGTCACTTGGAGAACTAGATTTTACATGTGCTGTGTATCCTGGTAAATCATCAATCTTATCATCATGAACATTTACTACTGACCAATTACCAAAAGTGTACTCTTTAGTTACCTGATCTTGCTTACCATCACGAGTAATCACGTAATGTTGCGTTATTTGCTTATCCTGCCCTTCTGGGAGATGTTCAGTAATCACACGATCAAATGTAGCTGTTAAGATTCTAGAATCATTAACATCTGAAATGTGGTGTTTTAGATGAACTGCATAAGCTTGATCTGTTTTATCTTTAGAATCATAGACGATCTGTTTGCCTTGAGTATCATCACTAACTAAGTCATACCCTTGCTTAAGATATGCTGCAATTTGATCTTTAGTATCATAGCCAGAATTGGTGTTAGATTTTCCAATTAAGTTTTTAATCTGTAAAACCGGATCAGAACCATTGGCTTTTGCGTCATCGTCAATATAGGTAACCGTTACCTTTTGATTGTTAGCATTATAAGCAATTTCAACAGTTTCTGATCTATTAACTGGATTAACGGCATTGTTATTAGGATTAGTAAAAGTTTCCGCCTTAATAACAGGCTCACCGTTAACAATAGTAGCTACCTCTGCTGGAGTTGCCTTAGCAATTACTGCAGTATAGCCATCAAATACATCACCATTATCTTCATGAACAGCAGCACTTGACCAGTTGCTAAAGGTATAAGCCTTAGTAACTTGATCTTGTGTCCCTGTCCGTTTGATTACATAATGCTGAGTCAACCGCTTATCTTTACCATCCGGTTGATGTTCAATGACTGTTCGATCAAATGTAGCATTCAGCAACTTAGGATCAGTCACATTAGAAATATGGTGCTTCAAATGAATTGCAAATGTATTATTTGCAATTCCATCTTGAAATTTACCAGGTTTATAGCTATTGGATACTAAATCATAGCCTTTGCTTAGATAATCTTTAAGTAACTTATCCGGATCTTGTTCAAACTGCATATTCTGGTTATATTTACCACTTGCGTTATCCGTGAACAGTATCTTGTTAAGCGTATCATCAATGTAATTAATCAGAGCTTTTTCATCTTTAGCTTTATAAGTAACTGTTACATAAATATCAGGTGTTGAGTGGCTAACGTTCTTATTAGAAACCACCGCAATTGTTGGAATATAACCAGTTTTATTAGGTGTAGCAACATCTTTAAAGTCTTGGTTTTTGCTCCAAAGTTCGTTAAGCACTTTTCCATTGACCAAATCAATTGTTTTAGTATCCGTAAAGTGCAAGCTGTCATTTACATCTGGGGATGCTTGACTACCATCTTCATATTGATACTTAATATTTCGCTTAACGTCATGATAGTAATTCTTAGCATCAGGATCACCATTAGTATCATCTGGAGATGAAGTTCGCGTTGCATGGGTGAAATGTACCACATAATTGTTTAATTGAGGATCATCAGCAAATGTTTGATTAGTAAAGTCACTATCAACAAAGTTGTAATGTTGCTTTTGATAATTCTCAATTTCACTTGTTACATCACCAAAATTAATCTTTTGGCCAAACTTTCCTGATACGGTTTTAGGATTTGCTAAAGCCTTATGATCTGTATCATCGTAGTAAGTTATCGTTGCGGTTTCATCGTTAGCTTTGTATTTAACCGTCTTGGTAATTGATGGACTACCATCGGTTACAGTTACGGCTTCAACTGTAGCAATATTTGGTGTATATCCTTTAACAATCGGACTATCAACTGCTGCAAATTGAGCTGTTGACCATTGACCTTTTTGAGTGTTAGTAACTAGATCCTTAGTACCACGCCAGTTAACTGTTGCACTTTGATGTTGACTAGCAACTAATTTTTTACCTGATTCATCAAGATAATCAATTGTTTCAACAATATTTCGACTTTGAGTTACTGGCTCTGTTTTATGTTTGACATGAATTAAAATTGCTTGATTAATTGGCTTAACAGTACCATTAACGTTATTTGATTGACCTGTTGCTAATTCATAATTGGTTGGGACTTTAGCAACTACATAATTATAGGTTTCATCAGTCTTACCATTAACAGAATCGGTAGCAACAACTTTTGCATTAGCATCATCATCAACATATTGAACAGGAATGTTTTGATTTTTAGCCACCACATAAACGTTAATTTCATTATCAGAGTCCTTAAACAGGTAATCCTCTGAACCAGCTTGTCCTGGGGCAAAACTATAACCAGCAGGTTCTTTAAAAGTAATAGTTGATGTTTTACTGTTCGCACCTGAAGCAGTATCGTTTGCTACAGTTTTACCATTGTCCTTATTCAAGTAATGGATATTGGCTGTTCGCCAAAAACTAGTATCAATTTGACTACCGTTAGGAGTATAAGTCCCCTGATAAGTCTTCATAGTGCTAAGATCTGTTAACTCATAATGATATGGATTATTCTTATCACGATCTACACTAATTACCCATAATGCAGCATCTGGAAGTATATAATCGCGATTAGCATAATAATCTAATTGTGTTTGTTTAAAATCCTCTGCATTAGCAAAACCATATTTAGTTACATCACCAATGTTATAAAGAAAACTATTATCAACTTCGTCCTCAATTGTCTGTTTATCAGTTTTCAGTAATTTAGGATCAATATTATAGGCTATCAATACGCTATTGCTAGCCAAATCATAAGAATAGTGAATACTGTTATTAGGTGTCGCTTGAAGCAATGAATTTGCATCTACTCCATCAGAATCTTTCACGATATTTATAGATGATGGCTTTGGCTCACCCATAAAGCCATAATTCTGCTCAATGATTTTTCCATCTTTAGTAACAAACTTTGGCATTCCAGTAACAGCAAAATCTAAATTATTTGATTTAGAAAGTATTGCTGACTTTCCTGTTTTATTACCAGTATTATCTATTTCATCTAAGGTCAGCTTATAAACAGTTTTAAAGTTGTTGGTCTGATTAGGGTCGTTCTGATGAAAATCATATGCAACAACATAATTACGATATCCATCATAGTATAGTTCTACGTCTTTTCCGTTGAAATTGCCTATTTCACTGGTATTTGCAACAGTTTGTCCATCCCAATTAATTTGAAGATCATAGTCATAATCACTGCCATCATTATTAGGTACTACCCACTTATTATGAAATGGATTCTCAGGTGTAGTTCCTCTTAGTCCCTTATACTGATTAGACCAATTATCAACGCTAAATGAATGTTTAATATCCATATGGAATTTTACATCATCAGCAATATTATTTAACTGGTCATTATTAGCTGTAATATTAACTAAATAATCCTGTTCTAAAGTATTATCATTATAAGATTTCGGAGATAAATAGATGTTACCTAAAACAAAAGATGTTCCATCGGAATCAGAAACAACAATATCTGCATTAGCAGCATCGTTTTCCTCACCATCAACAGGGATATACCTGTTATCCTGATTTATTACTGCTATGGTGCCAATTAAGATCTGTTTTCCATGTTGTAAGTCTTGTTTCCGTAGCTTTCCATCTAAACTTACGCCATATCCCCAAGAATCAAAAATAGTTTTATTTTGATTCTTTTCAACTTTATCGTTAGTACCATCTGCTAAAATTTTTAGGTCAGCTTGTTCAGCAACCCCAATTGCCTTTCCATCACCAACATCCTGCTTAGTCCAGCCAGCAGTGGTTTTATGAAAACCATGTGAAGCCGGATCAGTCCAATCAGTTGCTGCTTTGCTTTCTGCAAAGCTAAATCTTGCAGCTTTAAAGTTTTGTTTAGAGTTTAAATTTAAAGTAGTTGTTTCGACTTTATTTTTATTATCTACTACTTGTTTTTGATTTTGGTTTTCTACGGTGGAGGTTTGCACCTTTTGAGTATTAGAAGATACATTTTCTTGACCAACTTGTTTAGCCTTTAGTTGGTCGTACCCCCCCGATCAGAACTGCTTATATTGACTTGTGAGGCTTTTTGAGCATCTTGAGTATGATTTACTTGCTGAGTGTTTGAAGCTTCTAAAACACTTGAATTTTGACGCTTTGAAGCATCTTGCTGGGATGCATCCCTATTTTGAGTGGCACTTGTAGCTTGTTGAGTCTCACTGCTTGTAGTTGGTTGATTATCCTGCTGTTGAACAACTTGAGCTTGAGGCTTATTGCCTTCAACTGTAGCAGCATTTACCTGATTAGAATTTGCTAATCCTGCAAATCCAATACCAATCAGTACAGAAGCTGCACCAACACTTAATTTTCTAATTGAGTAACGTTGTAACTTTTCTTTTTCCATCTTTATCTCTTTCAATATTAATCAATAACCTTTACTTTGATATTTCCTGTTTGATCTAAAACAACATCCCATTTTTGAGAATTGTCACTGGTATGTACTCTAACTTTTAATGTTTTCCAAGCTACATAAGACTTATTCAAAAACTTAATTTTTTTATCTTTAGCTTTGTCACCACTCTTTACATCATCAGCTCTGAGCTTTAAAGGATATTGAATTTTAGTCTCTGACTTAATCAGCCAGTCTTCTACTGCCATGATTGCAGAATCTTTAAAGGCTTCTCTTTTTGCAGTTTCATTAAAGTAGCCAGCTGAATACTTAATTAGTGTTTGAACAAATAACCAACCAGCAATTCCTAAAAACGTAAAAGCATACATCCAACTCCCCAGCATTGATGATTCAAAATTGATCATCACTAAAGCAAATGACACCACAGCTCCAACAAATAAAATTAAGCCATTACTTACTAGTCGTAAAAATTTCATATATGAAACCGGCTTTTTAATTTTTAAAGTTTCCAAAATTTCTCCTTTTTTTCCATACAAAAAGATTGCTAATTCTAGCAATCTCTTAAGTTAATTTATCTTGTTTACCTTCGTCATACCGCCAGATGTATACCCAACGGTCATCTATCCACTCTTTTTGTGCAATAAGATTATATTGACTGTCGTACATCTGATAATGCCAATGCAGCCAATGATCTTTAGGATCAATCCAAATGTTAACAGTCCATATAATATCTTGCTGATCAGAAAGATCTAAGATTCCAATTTCAAATTGATTCATTGGATTCATATTTAGCCAACCATCAAAATCAATTAGTAATCCTTTATGACTTTCAATACCAGTGGTTTGCGCACTAATTAAGTGAGTTCTATGAGGGATGTTTTTTTTCAATGAGCCTGGAATCTTTGAGTTTTTATTCTCAGGATAGTTTTTAGCTGCAACAATATAACTTTCTTGTTGTCTCCTTACACCAGCAGTGTAATCTCCAGGAGATTTTGGAAAAACTCCCCTCTCATACTCGCCATTAGTGTTAATCCATGCTCGTTCAAACTCTGCTTCACTGGTTACACCATGAGAAAACAGATTCAGTGCTTTACGATTAAATTTATGACCATGTCCTGACTTAATGTATACAGCAGCAGTATGCCATTTGTCTGTATGTTGCCATACAACTGCTCCTTTGGGCACTTGCTCAAGCGCAAGCTTAACGCCAAAGACATTATTTAGTTCAAAAGATCTAACTTCGTAAACGGGCGTAGCGCCCTCTTGAGCGAACTTTAAATATCTTTTGAACTTTGCCAGAGCCTGGTCATAAGTTATCAGTTGGCTATACTGCCTACCAAAAATATCTACGTTTTCCATTTATCTTACATAGTGCCTCCTTCTACTCCATGAGTGATTTCAGCAACACTATTTCCTGAAGTCTTTCGTGTCTTAGCTATATCTGCTGTTCGAATTGTTCTTGCTTTAGTAATTGCAGATTCCAGCGCCTGCTGTACCAATGCTCTTCTAGTCTTCATCCTTTTAGGAGTTGTATTAAAGAATGCTTCATTTTGAGTAAATGCAGGTCTTTTAGGATTCGCAGCAGCCCATTCAGGATACTTTTTAATCATTTCAATCACTTGATCTACTGGAGTTTTAATAGTTGGAGCCTGTACCGGCTTAGAATAGCTTGCATTTGAGCCACCTTCAGAAACTTCTAAGTCCTCACCATCCATTTCAGCCAAAATTTGGTCACGAGATATTACATAATCATGGTGACCAAATTTCTTCTCCAACGAGTCATTAAGAGCATACATCGTATCATCAGTAAGATATGGCGCATTACCATGTTGAACATTTCTAGCACCATGCATTGCTGAATAGAACTCACCAGGTTGGGTAATCAAGTTAACTGCTACTCCTGAATCTGGTAAAGCAATATCAGATTCAATTGGTTCAGTAACACCTAAAGAAATACGTCCAGGAATGTTAGCAGTAATTCGTCCGGGAACCTTTTCCTTTCTGGCCGTCTGGTTAGCAAGAATCATTCTAATCCCAACTGACCGTGCCATTTTAGCTAAGTACTCAAAAGCATCAGTCATTCCCTTTTCAGCCATTTCACTTGCTTTAAGGTTAGCATCACTATCAGTTAGAGCAGAAAATTCATCAATTACTGCAACAATGATTGGCAATGCCTCATCCGGATATTTCTTGTTAAATTCAGCGATCTTTGAAACTCCTCGCTTCTTAAACAAGTCAATTCTTTGCCGGCACAAGCGAACTAAGTGCTGAACTAACGCTCTGGCATACTCTAAGTCACCTGATCCATCAGCCGGCTGAGCATATATATAAGGATTAGGGTGATAGCTTGGCGAATCCTTGTTATCTGTTCTCATAAATTCAAATGAGTTACCCTTACCATCAACAAAGACAAACTTTAAGTGATCTGGATCCATTGCACTCATCATAGAATACACAATGTCCATAATTAATACAGTCTTACCGGTACCGGTCTTACCAAAAAGCATTGCATGCGGAATTTTATCACCCAAGATAAAATCAATGATATTCCCCATTGCATCTAATCCTGCAATACCAGAAGCAATTTCTGGAATTCCTTTAGGACGTTTTTGAATCATTTCTCTAAAGTCAACTGGAATATTAACCCCATTAACCATAGTTACCAACAAATTACCTTGTTGCGTACGAATAATTGGTATATCTGTTGTCCTTAATAAGTTGGCCAAACCTTCCTGAATTTTAGTCCAGTCAGTAGGAATATGAGCTGATCTTGACAGAGTATATTTATAAACCGCCGTGTTACCGCCAACTTCTACACTGTTAAAACTAACATTGACTTTGTAACGTACTAACGCATCAGTAACATCCGAAACACGATCATGTGCCACTTTCAAAGCCTGCTCTTTTAACATTGCAACTGTAGCACCAGTATCTTGGTCGGTTGGCTCTGGAACAACATTTAAATCCAAATTTTGCTGTGCTTGATATTTAGCTCTTGAAGTAGATAGGTCTGGAGTATACTTACTTTTTGCAAGTGATTTAACACGCTCATAGATTGCAGCAGGAGTTAAATGTACAACATATTCCAACATACCTCGGTATATGTGCTTTATTGCAGTTCCAGCTCCTTCACCACCATTGGCTACAGAAAATTCTTTAGAAAAAGGATTTACAAAAATAGCTCTCCAAGATCCTAACTCATCGCTAGCATTATATTGAACATCTGAGTCAAAAATATAACCGCCCTTTTCAGGGTTCAAAATTGGATCTTCCTGAAATCTAATGCTTGATGCAGCTAATCTTAAGCCTAATCCCTTTAGTTGCTGTTCAATAACCTGATCTGTAGCAGTTTCACGAGAATTTCTAATAACTAGCTGCGCATGTCTTACACCATTTGCGGTTTTAACTTCAGCCTTAGTCTGTCTAATGGATAACGTAGCAGCTTTAATCTTTTGATTTCGTTCAGTACCACCTTGTCCATTGTCAAATGGTTTTCCCGTTTCATCCCTACCTTGTAAAGCATCAAAAAAGCTATCACTAATGTTTTCTTTGATTTTAGCAATATAAAGTCTCTTCATGATGTAATCAAAGAACGGAGTTTGATAGCCTAAGAGATATTTAAAGCAAAGATATGGATATAAAAGTACGACTCTCAAAATAATATTGGCTGCACGACTAAACTTAATACGCCAGATTAAGCTTTGAATCCATATTAAAAATGATGGAACCCATACAAGCACAAATGCTCTTACATAAATTGGAATCCAATTTAAAAAGAATTGAACAATATTGCGCCATGTATGTACCACCTTATTTTCAGCACTACTAATAAAATCAAACTTTAATAATTTTATTGAAGCTTGCTGAGCATAACTTATTGCCTTGTTTAAAAAAGGAATATTTATCAGGAACACATATAAAAGAGCTAACAGACCTATTCCAATTCCTATTCGCAATGTAACTTTCCAGATCCTATCAACATCTGCCTTTTCAAAGCTCACATGTGACATATGCAGAAAAATATAAAAGGCACCTAAGGCAAACGACATAGGTAAAATCCAATAGAATATTGCGTGCAACACACTAGAATTCATATATTCTTTCACCAGCCTTTATTTTTCTAAGATAATCTTTCAGTCCAATGCACTTCACGTTATTACGCGTAAATAGGACGATAGATGGCTTTGATTGCAGACTAGCTATGTCTATACTATTTTCCGAAAAAAGCCGCTTGAGCTGCTTATATCCTTTATTAGATTCGTAAATAGCAACATACCCTTGTAAAGTTTTTCCAATTATCAAATTTTCCCTAGCTAAAGGTATAACTTTAGCAATACCTTTAATAGTTCTATGTTCAAAAGATTTGATTGGAACATTTTCCAAAAAATATCTTTTAGGTGGTTCTTTTTTCAGATTTATCTTAATCGGCTCCGGCTTAGTCTCCTTTGCCTCATCAGCTGTAGCAATGTTTAATGCTTGTCCTGAATCCTCTTTCAAATCTTCATTTGATCCATTCTTAGCAATAAATTTAAAGTAATCTTTTTTTATCTTTTGATAAACCAAACCACTTTTAAAAATAAAGATTATCCAAATAGCCAAAATTGGAATAATGAACCAAATCACTAAGAATGGCTTAGGTAGATAGCTGGCGAAAGCGTTAAATGGACTATCTATCGCAATAACTACATTGCTAATGTATGGCAATCGGTTTAAGTAATTAACCCCTAACCAAAGCGCTCCGCTAACTAAAACAACTGCTATGGTTGCTGAAGATACAGCTGAAATTCTTTCAACATTTTTAGGCTGGCGATAAAGATACGCATTATAAAACGCTTGTATTACTACAAGCGCTGATAATACTATTACAAATTTAAGGATAAACTCTACCACTACCTCACCTTCTTCTGTAGCTTCTTACTTTCATTCAACACAGGGAGGTAGTGCTTTGGATTGGCATCTTGACTAAGCCCATCTATTTCAACCACAGATTTACCACTTGCATCTTCTGTAGGAACTACGTTAACTACTGTCGGAGTAGCTAACTTATCACCATATACAGCAATTTGAGGAATCTGACGTATCAACTCGTTCCACTGCTTTTTATTTAGCTTTTTAACATCAAGCACTAAATAATCTGCATTTTTGTTTTCCTTAGCGATAAGATATGTCATCATCATTTTTTTCTGCGCTTTTTTACAGTCCTTACAATCAGGAGCGTACAAGATTAAGGTAAATGGCTTGTCACTCGCAATATCATTTTTTATTAGTTGCATCCCTTTTGCAGGATCTACAGCATTAGCAGCATACGTTGGTGTATGACCTTTTACCGCTAAAACAGCCATCACTATTAAAAGCACTCCCAACCAAAAGACTGAGCCGGCAAGCATTAGCTTTTTATATTGATCCCAGAAGTTTTTTATTTTTAAATAGTAAACTCCTAGTTTATCTCTTGCCCTAATCATTGCCATCACTGCTTTCAGTGAAAACCAGCTTTAAATTAGAAATCTTATTGGTATTCAAGTTATAGACTAAATCATAATAATGAGTTGAATCCCCAGCGTTAGCCTTTCCATCGCTATACCATGCAGAATTGGTTACTTTCACTAAAGCCCTAGCAGTAGATCCATGACCTTGAGATAAATACGCCTTTGCGCTTTCAAACTCAGAGTGTAATTGCTCATTTTGAATGATATTGCCACCAGTAGTATCTTTCCCATCATCAAAAATCTCTTTATTTTTGGCTAAATTATTAGTAATGATTTTAGAAGCCTTCTTAGCCCGCTTCATATAGTTGTCGTAATCTGACCAAGTGTAATAAATATTAAAGAATTTATTAGCTGTTTTAGTTATTTGATTACTGTAGTAAATTTGCTTTGCAACTGTATTAATAGCAGGATTTTTACTAGTAGCAGCTTCTTTTTGTGCTTCCTGAGTAACTTCTTTTGCTTTTTCGTGATACTTAGTCTTGCTTGTTTTTAAACGCATTTCAGAACGCGTCACCTCTCTTACCAAAGCTATTCGCTTTTGATAAACAACAGTAATACCAATTATTGACGCAACTAGCAAAACAATAGCACCTATTAAGCAAGGTAATTTCAATGACTCATAGTTTTTATTTCTGAGCATTAGCATTACCCCTTTCATGGTCAATAAAGCCTAGATCTCTCGACTTAAGTTCATATTGCAATGTATACAAGTCTTGACCTTTAATCTTACTTTTTGATCCCACAGCAGATGTCTGATAATTAACAGCCACATAAACAGGGACTTCTATCGTATGATAGTTATACTTTCCAAAAGTAATCACTACATCTGTTGTTGGACCAAATGGGAAAGATTTTTTCCCCGATTGATTAACAACCGGCTTATCAAGCTGAATTAAATTGTAACTAAAACTTTTTCCAACTAATTTAGGCAAAGTTTTAGAAAGATTTTTATAATCCTTTTCGTTTTTAGTCTTGTTATAAGTTAAATCTATAGCCTTATTTATTCGATCAGTTACATCGTTTAGAGATGATGTAACATTAACATTTTCTTTCTTCAAAACATCTAAAATTTGATTTGGTGATAGCTGACTTGTTTTTCGTTTGTAATCAGCAGCAAGAGCATCATTTTTTCGGCTCTCTGATTGTAATTTCTGCGTTTGACCATTAAATGCAATTACTAACCAAAAAATGAAAAATAGGACTGAAATTGATCCAATCAGCCCTATCACCAACCATGGTATCTTTTTTATTTTCATTTTCTTTATCCCCACTTATTTCTTAATTGGACGGGCTATCACAGGGCTTCCACCTTGCTGTAACAAAGAGTAGAAGGAATATCTAAACGTACCTTCACTAACACCTTTTCCGTTATCAGTCATTTGAATAACTTTGGTATCATCGCCCTTCCAGCGACTTTCCAAAATTGCAGTGTGTCCGCCATCTCCTGCTCCGGCTCCAACATTAACGATTACTACGTCACCCGGACGAGCTTCTGATTTAGAAATCTCTCTTAACCAGTGATGTGAACCTTTAGCATCATCTTCCATAGGCATAGTAAACCATCCCATATCAGGTGGAACTTTATACCCAGCTTTGGCAAGAACTAGCCAAACAAAACCGGAACAGTCAGTATCGCCGTTTTTATCTGGATGTTCCACTGAACCAATATAGCGAACTCCATGCACTTGATGATAGTGGAAATAACCTAACAACGATTTTGCAATCCTAACTATATTGCCATCCGCCGATTCAGCAGGTCTGTTACATGGATTTTGACTAGCAGCTTTGGCTACGCCAGACTCTGCTGCCTCAGTACCGCCTAACAAGGCGCTGTTTGCTGAAATATTGGCTCCGCCAAACATCTCATACGCCTTACGTGCATCCGCATGAATCATTTCTGGTTTGGTCTGAGGATCGCTTAACGATACGCCTTCATAATATAGTGACCAATCATCAGCCGCCTGAGTAGGGCTGGTATCATGTCCAACTTTATCTTTAGCATGCGTATAACTATGACGTAATTCATATTCAGTAAGCTTCATTTCATTTTCAACAGTTAAATCGCTGCTAGAATGAATAAAACCACCGCTATGAATTCGATCACCGTTAACTTTATTACTCCAACCCGACCATTGAAAAAGTCCGGCAACACCCCCACCAGCATTCATTGCTTTAGGATTCATAGTGGACTCACGATTCGCAACAGCCACCGCACCAGCAGCACCAGCACCTGAGAACCCGATTTTCTTAGTTAAAAAATCGAAAATTGCTTTAGCTACCTTGTACGCTGGTGATCCTTTCTGAGTCCATATACCACCTACTCCGCTAACATTTGAAGAAACTCCTGTACTAGAACTATTTTTACCTTGTCCTTGAACACAGTTAGTCTCATAGCCTTCAAAGTTTGCATAAACTGGACTAGTTAACAGGGATGCAGCAATTAACGATAAAGAAAGACCTGTCATTACTTTTGACAGGTCTTTATTTACTATCTTCATTTTTTCTCCTACAAAATAAGGTGCGTATCAACTAACGCACCTATGTGATCCCTTCTTCGATAAAAATATAAAATACCTTTGTTAGCAGCTACTAGCTGCTTGACAACCGTTATAGGTAGATCCTGTTGCCAAGAAGAACTAAATTTTTTAGCATCCTCTTCTGTAATACCGCCTAGTACTACCATATCTTGCTGACTTAATCTGCCAGTAAACGTATCATAGCTAGCAGGATTTACAGGATTTTTAATGTGCTCAAAGACGCTAATTAAATGAATCCCCTTCTTCTCCATTCTCCGCTTATAAATTGCTAAGCTTTGAACAGGTAAATTAATTTCATCAAGTCCTTCAACTACGATTGTCTCACCTGGCAAGGCTCTATGTGTCACATATGCTAACGTGTTCAAGAAGGTAATCGACGTAATCTTTATATCTTCACCTAAATTTGATAAATCGTAATATATATTACGATCTTTAGCTTTAAAAACATCCGGCAAAGTCGTGTGTTTATCAAAAATTGATGGATAAGAATTAACCAATGTACTTAAGGTTTCATACATTAGCTTAGCATCCCGTCTTTCTTCCGGACTTGATAGAGCAGCTGCAGAAACCATATTGTTCATATTCAATAAAAAATCAGCCGGCGTTGGATAATCTTGATGATCTTTAGTAGCCAAAATCTTCTGTGCTTGCACAGGATTATGTTCCGGATCATCAGTATAAATACCATTACCTTTAGCCTTATAGGTATACCAATCAATTAATTCGTTCTTTAGGTGGTTTTTGATGTAGTCATTATTTTCTACACCAGCTGCAATTAGCAACATTGTATTAATTTTGTCAAAAGTAGCATTCGCATCCGCTTGCACCGTTTCTGGAGTACCAAAAACTTCAAAAGGATTAATCCCCTCTTTTTTCATATCAAAATACAAGCTATCAGTCGTATGAAAATTATTCTGAGAAAGTACTATGTAATGGGTTCTACCACCTCTTAGATAGTTTCCGTCTGCAATCACATGAGCAACTGCAGTGCCACCATTTTGCATAAATGCGCCACCTTCATAGCCGCCAATCGAAACAAATGGCTGTACACCACCCATATAAATTACTGCGTCCTTAACTTCACTAAAGTCTATTACCGATGTATTGCGTGCTATAAGCGAATGGATGTCAGTGCCTACCATTACACCTCTTGGATCGGAAAACCCAACAGAGGGCAAAAATAAGCGCCCTGCGGCAACTGTAGACATGTCAGTGTTATGGTAATGATCTCCATGAACTGAAAGCAGTAAATCATGCAACGACTTGAGCTGCTCTCCTGTTCTTCGAGTAATCATCACACCACGTACACTATCGTTTTTATAGTTGATTTTCATTTCGTAAATTGTACGTTCAACATCTTCTGGCGTATCTGCTCTAACTATCAGCATTACATCTGAATCAATCATAATATCGTTTTTAGATAGGGATGCCGATATTTGCATATCTGTAATTCTTGAGGAATTTTTAGCACTTTCTTTTGCATCTTTATCTTTGGTATTAGCCATTGTTTCTATACTAGAAGCTAAAGTTTTATTAGTAATATCGTCTTCTGTTTCTTTATCAATACCCTTTTGCCGTTGCACAAAAAGTATTTTACCCGAATCTAATAGCGAACTAGGAATTAGCTTAGTTACCCAACCAATTACATCTGGTCTATTAGATCCATAAATAAAAGTAACATCGAAAACGGAAATTACTTTTTTACCCAAAAATAAATAGGGATCAGTATCAACATAACCGAATGGATACATGAACCCTATTGAGCCTTTAAATTTATTACTAAATTTAAATTTCTTTTTCTCTTTTTTTGGTTTTTGCTTCTTTTTATTTCTATGCTTAAATTTAAAAATCACTAAATCCGACCTTCCCCAAAAATATCTTGAAATACCGATTTAATATCTTTGCCTTTAAGCCTACGATAGCCTACTACCAATCCTCGATGAAATGCTGCTTCAAGGTGAGTAGATCGCTGAGTAAGTAATTTAACATTAGGTGCCGCTACTATAATTGTCGTCGTAATCTGCTGATTATACGGCAAATTAGCCGTCAAATTATACTGAAGATCTCTTTTAGCTTTCATAGCTGGTGTTGCATTGGATGGTAATACTTTTTTCTTAACTGCCGTCTTATCAATACTAACAACTGTTGATAAGATCGTGTCTCGCTCGTTATTAAGCAATAAGTCTTCATCCGCACTAGCAGCCAATTCTAAATCAGAATCAAAAGTAACAGGGCTAACAATACCGCGGACATTATAACAAGCAAGATAATAGTGTGTTTTACCATAAATCGTTTCTACAATATTGTCTTTGCCGTTATCCCAAAAGCGCCACCATCTTTCATTTCTACGAATTCTAGCAGTACCAAGACTTTTGACTTTTCTAAAAATAAATTTAGCACTAACCCCTACTTGACTGCCTTGTACTGGATTTGTTAGCAAGGCATTTAGGGCAAATAATACAATTCCTATCACCATCAGAGCAGCAGGCAAGGCATTTTGAAAGATGATTGCTAAATCAGCTAGCCTTAGGACCAGAAATATAACAATTACACCTATTGCTAAAATTCCTAGCGAGATCATTACACCACCCCAAGTAGTAGTTAAGAATTCTCCTAACGCTCCTAGGTGTTCAGAAATAGCAGGAATACGTTTGATTTGATTATAGGCTTTAGCTCTTAAATTAGCGCGATTCCCAGCAAAGTCGCTAATCTTATGATAACTATTATTGTCTTCATTAGGCATAAACTATACTCGCTTCGCACAAAACAATTGAACTATAGCAATAATTGCTAAAATTAATCCGAAAAAAGCAAAATTAGTAGCTTGTGCAGATTCAATATTTGTCTGTGGCAGCTTATTCATCACAACATGGCCATCTTTTTGAATATGCGCATAAACTGGTTTTTTATTTTTAGGTTTTACATTAATTACGTTATTAGCACCTTTATTCACGCTGTTTACATCATGAACATTAATAACTGGTACAACTTCTATCATCATCTAGCCTCCTTATCTGAATAAAACAGTATGTGATACACCATGGTCATCAATATAATGACCACTGTGATCATCATCCTTAATTACCGCATATTTTTTGCCACTTTTTGTTGTGTACGTAAATGTATTAGGAGTACTGCTAGATTGTTTAACAGAATTATTAGTAGCTGCAGTATTATCTTGAGTTGTATGAGATTGTACTGTAGCTTCAGGCTGTTGAACAACTGGCTGACGTGAATTGATAGTAAAAGCAGTAAAAATGCTACTCAAAGACATAGTTAACAGGACTATACCAGCAATTCCAGCATATCTTTTCCAACCGCTAGCATGATTAAAATTAAATCTGGATCTATGTTGCTCTTGAGTTTGTGATGATTGTGCAGTTGGCATCGCTTGAGGCTGAATCATATTAGACTGATTTTGCATTTGCTGGTTATTACTCATTATTTGAGAATTTTTTAAGTTAATACTAGTTATATCATGCAAAATCTGTTGTGTTTGATCCTGAGCCTTTGCAAGGCTTTTTTGCATCTCCTCATATCGATCTTCTGCCAATTTTCGACGATTATCAGCATCTTCTAATTGTAACCGATAAGCGTGAGTACCATCATTGATACCTTTAGCAATTGCCGCTTTAACGTTAGCATCGTAAGTCTGTTTATTAATTTCTAATGAACTTTTTAAATCAGCAATTTGCCTTTTTAAATCAATATTCTCATTTTTAGTTTTTTTTACTTCATCAAGTAATCGCTTCTTCTCATCAGCAATAACCTGGCGATAGCCCTCTATAATTGACTTAACATCTGCATTGTCAGTTACATGATTGAAAATGGCTTTCCGTACTTGATTCTTATAATCATCAAACCCTTGATTTTCATCTTGTATATCTAAATCAAGCTGTTCACGAATTGGCTGAGATTTTTGACTAATAATGTCATTCATCTCATTCAAATGATCCGCATCATACTGCGCATAAAATTCATTTAACGCAGCTTGACCAGCATCATGCTTTCTCTTGTTATAAGCTTTCTTTTCACTAGTTTCAATTGCTTGAAGTTTAGTCTGATTATTTTTCTTTATCTGATCAATATTTTTATCATGCTTTTGTTGAGCTTGAGCAATCTGATTTTTTTCAGCTTCTGCGTATTCCTTATCATTACTATCCTTAAGTAAATAGTAAATATCAGAAATTGCTTCTTGTTTAGCACTAGCTAAATGATTTTGTGCATCAACTAAATCTGAATTAATCAAACGTTTAGTTTGATTATCAAATGCAGGCAAGCCATCACCCAGCGTATTTTTACTAAACAAGCTATTTGCTGCTTGATAAAACGGATCATCATCGTCAACATATTCAGTATTTTCATCTGGGTTTTCCTGATATTCTTCATTGGCAGGCACGCTTGACGAATCGTCTGGTTCATCAAACATATCCATCAATTTATCTTTAGAATACCCATCCTCTTCTTCAGGCTGTTCTGCCGGCTGATTTTCAATCTCTAAATCTTGAGATTTATTCGAACCACGGTCATTAAAGTTGATCACACCTTCTTCATTTTCTTCATCAGGGAATGAATCAGGAATCTCATCTTCTAACTGGGCTTCATCATTAGGTTCGCTTGTTTCTTCTACATCAGGTTGTTCTAAGTGTTGATCTTCATTATCTGGAGCTGGTGATTCTTGTGAGTCATCAGCTTCAGACTTATCAGTTAAATCAGCTTGTTCTTTAGCAACTAAATCTTGTGAGCTATCAACAAAACTAATAATTGTCGGTAAATCAAAAAGCTGAAACGTGCCGTTATCGAAATCTACATCCCTTATTTTCGATGTTAAATTACTCTCTTTAACCTCTGAATTTGCAGGATCAACCCAATCCAGACTAAGACGAACCTTTTCCGGATCAAGATCTATTCCTGCTATATCAAAAGCATCACTAAGATCTTGACTAATCGGATATAAATAAAGGCGTTCACCTTCTTCATAAAGATGAACGCCCTTTTGATGAGCCTCGCTTTTAAGTTCGCTTACACCGGCTTTTGCCCCATCAGCAACACCAATTGCTAGATGTAATGTGTTATCACTCATCATTGATTCTCCAATATCTTTTATGCGTGTGGGATTTCGTTACCCTTGTTCTTGAAGAACATGAATACACCGGTAGCGCCCCATACCATTAGCAATCCGCCTAAGAAACCAATGGCAAGACCACCAGCTGCAGCACCCCACTTCTTTTGGTTAGGTGCAAGATTTAATACAAGGTCCTTAATGGCTACAACTACAAGGATAATGCCCCCAATTAAAAGGGCTAAACCCAATACCCAGTTACCACTTAAATTAATCCATGATGTCATTTTTATTTACCTCCAAATTTATTACTATTTTGTAATTCAAAAAGATTTTCTACTAAATTTTGTTTGTTAATCTGCTGTTTTATCTCTGGATTCAAAGCTCTAACCGCTTTTTGCAATCCTCTAATATTACGCTTAACGTCTGAGATATTGCTACTTTGATACAAGTTACGTAAAGGCTTAATCATCCGTTCATCTGCGGCTGCTGAGCCAAGTGAACTAATTACGCCTTTAAGCTGATTCTTAGTAACGAAATTATTAGTTGTTGATTGTTGAATTACAGGTTTTTCAATCCTATCTCTCACAATCTGACTAATTTCTTTAGCATTTCTTACTTTAACAACTGGTCTGTGACCTGAGCTACGAGCTTCAGTTGTCTTAGTAATTACATCACGTTGATGCACAACATTAGGTTTCGACTGAACAGTTTTAACTTTACGATCATAGTACTTACTACTTTGTCTCTCAATCTGACGCTTAGGCACTTGAGTGTATCGTGTTTCATGTTGAGTAGTTTTGACTTCATGTCTTACTAAGCCTGATTGACCACTACCACCCAATACCTTATACGTTGTAGTTTTACTCTTATTAACAGTTCTAATAGGCTTGTTAGTACCACCTTCATGTTTAGCCCAAGTGTCATTTGCCTTGGATCTAATTCTATCTTCGCCTTGTTTGAAGTATTTATTGTTATTCCAAACATCTTGATGTGCACGATTATGAACTGTCACAGGACTTTCCGACTTCGGCTTTACAACTTGAGTTGCTGCAGGATGATTGTCACGTGTAGACGACTTTTCAATCGTCGTACTTGTAGTTCGTCTATCATGCATTGATAAAGCTGGTTTTTCTGACTTCGGTTTATCGACATTATCGACACTTTCAACAGTTCTAACTTTGGACTCATTAGAAGGCTGTACAGAAGATTTAGATTGTGAGACTTGACTTGAACCTGGCAACCGTTGAGAACTGTCAGGACTAGCTAAATGATTATCATGAGTTGATGCTGACGGACGCTCTGATTTCGGCTTTACAACATGAACTTGATCAGATTTTGGCATCTCCAAGTTACTGTCATTCTGCTTACTATCTGGAGCCATCGTCGGATTATCATACCTAGAATCATCATTATCAATTTCATTAGTATTCTTGGACATTACAGGCTTTTCACTTTCTACCTTTACAGGTTTCAAGTTATAGCCTTGTCCAATATCCTTAAGTTCTCTAATTGCACTGTTAACAGTAGCAATTTGTGAATTAGATGCACCTTCTACTTCAAGTTGACGAGCTAGACCATATAATCCAGTTTGAGCTGAAGCATATGTTTGATTATTAGGCTTAGCCTTAAACTCGTTGACAGATTTTTGAGTATTCAAAATACGATCAACGACTGGACGAGATATGTTTGGATCATTTTGAATTTGTGCAAGATCTTTACCTACACGATCAAATTGACCTCGACGCTTAATCTCATCAGGAGTACTTACCTCACCATCATAATTTTCAGTCTTTGCTGAATCTTGCTCTAAGTCAACATCTGGCTCATCACTTGAATCATCATCACCTGGCTTGTGGCTATGGCTACTATCTACGATTCCTAAATTACCGTGTTTTAATCCGTCAACAGCGGTAATTGCATCTGCAACAGGAGCAGCTGGCGTTTCTTGCATCGCTGCAAGTGCTAATTTCTTTAGTGCTTCTTGCATGCGCTGAGCAGCTATAAATGGCTTTTCAGCACGTGCATTAGTTTTTTTAGCAAAATACTTTGTACCATAGCTAGTCTTCGATACAGAATTCTCCATTCTTCGAGCTGCAGCTTGTGCCCAGTTCCATGGCATGGTAAAGAATTCATTAAGTCTGTCTCTAAACTTAGAACTTCTAAGCCAGATAAAGAAAAATACAAGTGAAACAATACCATCAATTATCAACGGCATCCCATTGAATGCTAATGATTGCTGAGCAGTAGCTGGTTGTACACCTGCTGCTAACGGTACACCTTTGATTACCGCACTTGAAATGGCTCGCATGATTGTAATTATCATAGTCGGCATGATAGCCATCATTACCGCAGTTCCACCAATACCTAAAGTATAGAAAATAAAGGCTGCTAGATACTCAATATCACCTGCTACTAGAGCCTTAAATAAGGCTGATAATGGCTTAATATTCATATCCAGGATTCCAACGCTAAAGATAGCTAACAATAGTGCCAATAATACGACCAAAGTAAGGATCGGATCCGTAATCATTCCAATTAATGTGAAGAATGGGTTACCAATCATCGATACGACATAATATTCGGATCGATTACTATCAAACTGACCTTGTACCTGTTTAATACCACGTGCCGGCGCATTAATGTAGTAACGACCACCATTTTCTTCAAAAATGGTTGATAAAATCAAAAACATTGATTGATCACTTGGAACGGTAGCGTTACTAGTACCACCAACTTGATTCTTAACCATTTCCTGACTTGGCGTATCACCATAATATTTATCAAGATTACCTGAGTTTTTAACCCCGTAAATATATCGATCACGCCAGGCATTCTGTTTCGATGTATTAAGCTCATGATGTCCAGCATTATAGTCATCAATAGCAGATGTATATGAACCGTCCTGATCCTTTTTATTAGTGACCTGTCCGGTTGATGGCAAGTGCGCATGATGAGTATCAAGCAATTGATTATTACTAAATGCTGAGGCATATCCATAATAGGATCCATAAGTAGGACTGCTATTGGCTTGCCAATTTTCACCCAATAAATGTAAAGACTGATCTGAACCCTCAAAGTTAACATAGTCAGTTGCTGAAAACGACTGACTCATACCATAAGCAATTAACAATGATGTATTAGGGAATACAGAATTGCTTCCTGCTAATGAACTATTTTTATTAATTTGAGCAATTCTATCTGTTCCTTTGCCATTATACGGGTCAAAACTTAAATCTACGAAAGAACCAGTAGTTTTATCAACATCGGCATTTTTGCCCTTTTTATCTTTTTTATTAATATCAGATTTTTGATTATTATCACCAAGCGGAGCAAAGTTAAAGTTATAAGCCCAACTACGATCATCAACAAGATAGCGACTAAAAGTAGCGTTAATGGCCGGAACTTTGCTTAACATATCACCTATATTTAGCAGGAACGTTGACATCCCACCAACTACAAGTGGAACAGCAATCAATGTTACCAAACGACCTTCAAACTTATGCAACCACCTTTGATCAATATGTTGTGATCCACGTCTTAACGTCATAACCAGAGCTATAACTAAAGCTGTAATAGCAAAGTATAATAATGCATTAAACCAAGCATTAATTTGATCTTTAGACATCCCTAAAGCATCAAGCATTCCTGATCTAAATCCCATATTCGTGAATACGGCTCCTAGAAGTGGAATGATGTTGAAGGTTGCCAATATCCTTAGCATTGCTGGTATTAACATTGTGATGAAATCCATTATCAATGATAATGGCATCAACAAACACATTATTAAAAATCTGCCAATGTAGGCACCCCAACTTTCAAACCCTTGTACTTTATTTGAAAAGTAATTAAAGGTTGAGTAGGTTGCCATCATTGAAACAAATTTTTTAGCTGTATCTTCTGCTGTTGAGTTTGGTGCTGAGTTAACAATATCGTTGTACGAAAATGTACCACTGATACCACCAGAACCTAAAGGCGCAATATTAGCAACTTTTTGATTACCAGCTTGATTCTTAGTACTATCTGCACGATTATCAAGCATGTAATACTGATAGCACGTAGCAAAGTTATAGTTATCACTGGATGCATTAGCCTGTCTAGCAATACCTAAGCCAAAGATTGCAAATAAGACGATTAAAACTGCTAATTTACTCTTTAACATTTTTTGGAGACAAAGAGCAATTTTTTTACGCTGCATAATCATCGGCTCCTGAAATTCTTTCTTCAAATTTCACACTAATATCGGCATTTTTGTGGTCTGTACTTTCAAAAAAGGCATGATGATTTGTACTGATAGCGAATGTACCAAAATCAGCATCCACTCGCTCACCAGCATCAATCCTATCAGCAATAACTTGCGTAACTTTAGCAACTAACCGCGTATTGATAATTTCTTCAATCGCTCTAGCACCTTCCTGATTAGCTTTAGCACTAATCATATCGTTAGCTATCATTACTGATAAAGGATCACATTCTGCATAGTCAGTATTACCAGTTCTGTCATGCCACCATTGAGCATCTCGCTTTTTAGGTATCTGAATATCAATTCCAACGCCACCTAACGAGTAAATGCTGCCAGGGATGCTCCATTGCTTTTTAAGCTTAAGAATCTTTAATCTCGCAATCATCGCCATGATTGCCTTAGGCAATGGCAAATATGGAATAATATTTTGAAAACGTTGCAAAATTTCTGGTTTAATCCCATTATTCTGACCAACATCTCCATCAATTAAAGCTTGAATTAAATCAGCTCTACCATTAACGAATCTATGATAAAGCTCATCACTATATTCATCAGGAGTTTGATTACGTCCAAGCTTCATATTTTTACCTAAATCATTAAAGAATTCAGCTCCTAAGTTAGATGTCGCAAAAACTATTGTGTTGTTAATCGAACGGTCAACACCATGACTATCACGCACAATCCCTTCATCTAGCATACGCATAAGTGAGAATTGTACAGTCTTATGAGCTTTTTCAAACTCATCCAGTAGAATTACTTTCTGCTTATTAGCAGCCATATCATTACCAATAATTTTCTGCACCTCTGGAGCATCTTCTGCAGTAGGATAATCACCACAGTTTATTGTCAAAATTGCATCATCTCGACCAAACATTGCTTTAGCTGTAGCCTTAGCAGTTTCAGTTTTACCAGTACCGGTAGTACCAACCGACAAAGCCACTAAAAGTGGCTTTTTACGATTACGAGGAGCATAGAACGCATTATTAATAGCATCACCAATTAACTTAACAGCTAATGGCTGTCCCTTAATCCGTTTGTGAATTTCCTCTCTCACAGCTTCAGCACTAGCAGGAGGATCAATATTATAACCATTCTGCTTAAACACGTATTGATAAGTTTCATGATCAATCGGCTTAACTTTGCCGGTTCTTTCGTGCAACCTATTCTCATGTCCAATACAGCTCATTAAAACCTTAATGGATTTAGCTGGATTAACTTGATTACGTACATAAACATCAGTTAATGATACTAATTCTCTTAAAGAACGTACTGTTACTGGAGGGATGTAACCATAGTCAGTTGACCTAAGGTGTTCAATTCGTCGTTTGAGTATCGTTACCGTTGTTGCTAAATCAGGAGGATCCATAATTACCTGATTAAATCGACGATCAATCGCATCATCTTTAGCCAGATTTTCAAAATATTCTTTTGATGTAGTCGCTGTAATAATTGGGAAAACGCCTCGACCTAAGCCTTCCTTAAGCGCATTAAGTGCAGCTGATGATCTGACCCCTTTGCCATAATCATTAAGCTTGTGAACCTCATCGATAAACAAGATCATTTTGAACTTTTTACCTGGATTGCCTTTTCTAGTAGCATCTCGGATATTACGCATATCCTCTAGTAAAGTACTCATGCGAGAAATCATAATTCTTTCAGGTAGTCCACCTAGAATTTCAATTCCTAATCGCACCACTACGAATGGATCGCTAGTATTTTCATGTAGATGGATTAGCTGTTCTACTAAAGCCGTCTTACCAATACCAGCTTCACCTAAAATCACGGCACTTGGATTTTCGGGATTATACATAATGTCTTCTAACATCTGTAATTGTTCCTTATCACCCACTAGCGTACCTTGACCTGGTGGCAAATACGACAAAGCATGATTGTACTTCTCATCAATTTCTGATGGTAAAACCAAATGTACTTTACTTACTTCATTCACCTTTCTCACCTCCTTTCATGGGCTTTCTAACTTTATTCATAGTTATCTTCATCATTTGGAGCAAAAGTTGATTCATCCTTATAAGTTTCATGCTTGATAATTTTGCTATCGTCATAAACATCATGGCCATCATCTAATTGCTTAGTAAGTTTGACCACTTTCTTAGGCTGATAGACAGGGATAACTGCATTTTTGGCTCTATCGTATGATTTTTTCGCAATAACTAAAAAATCATCCATGCTCTTGGCTGGATGATTATAGAAATATTTATATAATTCGTCTTCAATTTTCATTTTTTCTTTTGGTATGCCTACTTAATGCTTCTGTGGCAATCAGTATTAATACTAGAAATCCACAAATAACAAAAACTCCTAGGTAATAAGCCCATAAATTGGTTTTAATGCTTAAATATCCTAAGATCAAAATTGTTATGGTGTACCAAATCAATATTTTATCTACTAAAAAATTTTTTAACTTTTGCATTTTTAATGAATCGTATTTAAATCACTAACAGTGTAAGTATGATAATGCGTCTGCTTAGGATCTAAAATGTTTGAAGCAATGATACTGTTCTTGAGCTTCTGATACTTGTTTTTATTTTTTTCGTAGCTAGCAGTTAAATCATTCAATGAACTCTTAATGTTTTGCTTGCCAGTACGAGCAATCTGATCATGACTGTTCTCTTGAATACGTCTGTTCATTTCGTCTAATGTTCTATTAGCCTTTATAATTTTTGCATGCACTTTATTCATGCTGCTTTTCAGAGTTGCTAAATTTTCTCTAACAAATAGATCATCTATCATTTCGGAATCGGAATTCCAATTACGGTAATTTCTGATAGCATTATGTGCATTTAATCGGACATAGTAAAGTGGTGGCAATTTAGCTCGATTCTCATCCTCGCCGTTAGAGTTGGTACTAGAATTATCACTTGAGCCAGATAGTTCAGCAGTAATTGAATTATCAATGTCGCTGTCGCTTAACTGGGTTGGATCATTTAAATCATCAGTAGTTACCAACTGACCATTATCAATGATCATTACCAGAAATGCAGCATTCTTAAATCCGGTCTTTGAGTGTAGTGTCAAAACCCCTGAACCGTCGGTTCCGAAAATCCCATATGACATCTTAAGATGCTTCATGCGATTAGCCGTAGTATCAACCAACCGCAATTTATAGCGATTGCCAAAACTAGATAATCCAGTATGTGCATCATTATCATAACGAATTTCCACTGCTAAAGTTTTACCATCCTTGCTCAATCTAGTATGACCCAAAGATAATTGTCCTTTAGATTGTCCACCCCAAAGTGGTAAGTCTTCTTCATACTTCATTGAGCTTGCCATTATCTGCGCACGATACACTGCAGCATTACTCTGTATCCAAAAGAAGCCAACAAGCATCAAAAAAACTGATATTACTAATGTGATTGGCATATAGTAAAACAATTTGACATCACTTGGTGTTTTATACAGTTTTTTTCTTTTCTTCTTGCTTTTGTGTTTAGATTTAGACTTTAATTCGCCATTTTTTTGTCTTTTGCCAAATAATTTCACTTAAATTAACCCCTAAGATTAACAGTGTACTAGCTGTTACAAGTGCAACGGCTTGATACCACAAAGGGTTCATTAATCGTACATCACTAAAATGCATAGTACTTAGCATATTAGCCATGCTTTGATAACTAAAATATTTTAAATTTATTAGCTTATAAAATGCTTGTTGTGCCACATAAATATTAATCACTGTAAGTTCATAAGGAAAAGCAGCAATGAAAAGCCACCAATTTGACTTTTTAAAGGCATTCCTTAACTCATACAGATTAAATATAAATGCTGCAACCATAACTGCATAATAAGCTATGAAAAATACTTTAGTATTTTGAACCGCCATCTTAACTGCTACTGGTGTCTTACCTGTAGCACTGATGAACAATGGTATTAGACTTACAAAAAAAGTAGCTATCGGATAAACAGAAAAAGAATTGATTAACTGATAATATTTGATCTTTCGTGTTACTAGCCATAAGACTAATGCAACTACTGGAGAAATTAACCAAAGCAATATCATTACGGCATCAGAAACAGAATGAAATTTAAACGGATCCGTACCTACACGTTGTCCGATGTTCTGCAACATTAATCCGATTAAAACAATGCAAAAAGTTGGTATTAACCAAGTGATCAATACTGAAAAGCTCACAGAAATTAAGTGCTTATATTTTTTTTGATTAAATGTTAAACGCATAATTTCCTTTGCTATTAATAACCCACCACTGTCCCAGTATGTTGTTTTTCATACCACACACAGACCTTTATCACCTAAAGCAGGTCATTAAAACTTAAATTTATTACTTTCTTTGCATATTTCAGCTACATTTTTTTAGCGAAAATGTAGCAAAACTGGAAGGATCAGTTTATAGTTAACTGTCAACTGCCTGCGTCTATGCATAATTGCATAACAGGCTCTCCGCTTAAGAGGGATGCTTACCCCATTAGGATTTTACCTATGACTACATGAAAACATGTAGCAGCGGTTCGGGTTTGATTTTCGACTAAAAGACCTCGCGTACCCAGTCCTCAGACTGTGTTCAGATTTAAGATTGAGTCATCCTGTGACTCACCCGGAAACTTAATCACGCTGTATCTACTCTTTCGAGCTAAATTGTCAATGTACTATCCCTTTTCAGGGTAAAACGGTCAAGGCATCGAAGCCTTGCAAAGGTCTTCCTTATGGGCAATAGCATTAGACCACCCGTCAATGATTTACTTTTTAGTGAGAGTGTAAATTGTAATATAAACACTTATTTTGGAGGAAATGTTTATATTTTATTACTGCTTTTTAACAACACCCGCAAGTAAAGGTCGGTTCAGCTTTCTGCGTTTGGCAAATAGCCGCCTGTTGAGAGTCCAGGCAGAAGTAACTAACGGATAAATTGCATGCAATGACATACTATGGTCGCCTTTAACCGTGAAAAATAAACCATTTTGGTGATTGATATAGTTATCACCAGTACTAATTCGCACTCTGTACGCACGGTTAAGCAGCTCCTGCTCGTCAACAACATGATTTTTTGTCTTAAAAAAAGTGTGATTTCCTGTCATAATGTACATCCATCCCTAATTCATCCATATCAATTACTCTAATTGTGTTATTAATAGCAAGTAAAAAGCCGAATGTCGGCATTTTCAAAATAAAAAAGAGCCAATGGCTGATAAACAACCATTGGCTCGAGGTTAATTTCGTTATTAAAAAGTATGGGCTATAAAAGCTCAACTCCTATGCTCATCATCTTTTTGGTAAATAACAAAAAGCGTAATTAAAATCTTGCGTATTTTTGCTATAATGTAACTGATGGTGAGTAAAAATTTACCATCGAGCAAGGTTGCTTTCAAGTTCCAGTTGAAAGCATTTATTCAAGAGATATTGGTAGTATCTTTTGAACCTTGCTTTTTTTATTAAGAAAAATATTTGCAGCCGACACTCGGCTCTATCTCTATTTTATAACATTTTTTAAACATAGTACAGATTTGAAGCAAAAACTATAAGCTTTTTTAAAGCTTCAAAAAATGAGGTGCAATTTAAATATGAGCAATTATCAGGCTTTAGTAAGCGCAATCAAACAAACTGATCCTACAACTAGAAAAAACAATTTCAACAAATTGATTACAATCAGAATTAATCATGTAACTAAAGGAGAATTAATTCTGATCAAAAAGCAGCTACGACTTAGTTCATACAGCAAAATTGTGCGTTACACGATTAGAGAATTAAACAACTCATTTCCCGTCTTAACTTATCGTCAAATTTTAAAAAATGAGGTTGAACCCCAGTCAACAGATACTGAGATTAGATTTCTAGTTAATAAAGATTTAGAACACACGCTAAACTTACGCATAAAGCAATTACATACCACGCAACAAAACTTAGTTAATTTGATATTAAAAGTTTTCATTGATCATTATAAAAAAGCTAGAAAATATTACGTTAATCAGCATTCATAGCCTTTTGGGTAGTAAAATAAAGTCAGTATTTGAAAGTGAGATGTGCTGAATTGAAACAAAAATATAAATTAATTTTCAAAGCTGCGTGGATGGCTATTAAAGAAACATGGTTTCCTAACGCACAAGATACATTTCAACAAAACAAAAAAGTTAAGCCCAAAATAGACTATGAAAAATATGCTATGCTCGTTAATGATCTTGGACAACCGAGAAAAAAATATGATCGAATAATGGTGTCAAAAAGTTATGATAAGATTCAATATCCAAGTGGGTACTGCGTAAATATTTATTACTATGACCCATATGCTGATTTTCTCTCTATTTTGACTCCAGATGATTCAGTTGATTTAACAGAATTAAAAGATACAGTTTTTAATAATCCGAATGTAAGACGGGTTGCTAAGCAAATTCCAGATGAACTCAAATTTAGGTAACGTAAATCCTTAGAAATTATTTCTAGGGATTTTTTTATTGCCTTATTTTTTACTTACGAGTATCTACTAAGTATCTATGAGTATCTACTAAGTAAGATATATTATTAATAGTGTTTGAAAATCAAACGTCCTTGTGGCAGTAAGGCTGAGGGGCATTTTTTTGGACGTTTGAAAATCAAACGTCCTTGTGGCAGTAAGGCTGAGGGCACTTGGGGTGGACGTTTGAAAATCAAACGTCCTTGTGGCAGTAAGGCTGAGGGTACTTTATTGTTGTAAATGCAACGATAAAGTATATATAAATTAGTATAAATATATAAAAATAAAAACAAACAAAATTCCTTAAATATCCGAAAAATCGAAAGGATGTTTGCTTGTGGATAACTTGATATTGCACTATGTTTAAGGAGGTGAGAAAAATTAGGAGGAAAAGAAAGTGAGAGTAATTAAAAAAATGGTAGCTATTATGTTAGCTGCTGGATTAGTTGTATCTTCTGTAGGAATATCAGAGACTAGTAATAGTTCTACCGTGCAAGCAGCAGTTCACGGTAGAAAAAGACATAAATCTAATAAGTCTTGTCCTGCTTTTAGGCGCAAAATGATGAAGGCTTTGAAAGCAACGAACAAAGATACTAGAAATTTAGTTAAAGCAATAAACAAATATGATCATATTGACTTCAAAATGTGTTATATGAATAAAGGCAGTTGGGGCTGGAGACTAGCTACATCAAATAAAAACAATTTGATATATAAAGTCCAACCATCTCCTGAAACAGCGATAACCGTTCATCAATTTGCTAAAAAGAATAAATTGAATAGCTTACAAGTAAAAGGCATTACGTCTCTGCTCTCAGGCTTTATCGCTTATCCATATGAGAATTTTGATTATTTGTATGCTACAGTTCAAGATGCTAAGTTGCATAAAAAGAATGGAGTTTACTATTTAACAGCAACTGTTACGATTCATAGTAAAGACAAGATGGGCAATTTAGATAAAACAGGAATAGGAAGAGCTGATCTATGGTAGACGGCTTGGTAAATAAAAGACGTGCATCCCTTAATGGGCGCACGTCTTTACTGTTTATGCTATTTACTATTTAACAGCATCTTTTAAACTTTTGCCTGGTTTAAATGCAGGTACTTTTGATGCAGGAATTTTAATTTGAGCACCAGTTTGTGGGTTGCGACCATTTCTAGCGGCACGGTCACGAACTTCAAAGGTACCAAAACCAATCAATTGTACTTTCTCTCCGTTGCTAAGTTCTTGCTTAATGCTATCAAAAACAGCATTAACAATAGTTTCAGCATTTTTCTTAGTTACATTTGACTTCTTTGCTACTTCAGTTACTAATTCAGCTTTGTTAGCCATTATAGTTACCTCTTTCTTTAATTTTTCTGAGTAAATATAGTGTATAATAAATAAAAGAGTTGTGAGATATAAATCAAGATATTTGATAAAGTTGTTATTACCTTACAACACACAGCTTTATCTCTTTCTGTTGTATTTTGAAGAAATTCTCATAGCTGAGTCTGATATGCCTGTATCAGGCTCTTTTTTATACTATTTAGCTAGTTGCTCACGACGATGCTGAATAGCTTTTTTTAATTCTTGCAATTCGCTTAGAGTCGCTACATTTTTGATAGCATATAAAGCTCTGTCAACTTGATGGCTAGCATTATATGCTTCACGCTTAGCGATTGCTTCAGCATCCCCATCATTAATTTTCTTGTTCCAGTTGTCCCAATACTTTCTAACGGCTTTTCTATTATTCTTACGTTCAGTCTCCAGTGATTTAATAGCCTTTTTATCACCTTTTTTAGCTTTGTCTTTGATTCGAGCACGTGATAATCGCTTGCTTTCACGTTCACGGATGACTAATTTTTCAAACTTTTTAGCAGCTTCTTTGTCTCCAGCTTCAGCTTTAGCCTTTAAGTCAGAACGATAACTCATTATTTTGCCTCCTTCGTTAGTTCATTAATTCTTTTATCAATCAGTTCTTCAAGCTTATCTAATAATTCATTGTCAGCATTTCTAATGTGAAGATAGGTCGCATTAATATAATCGTTATGCTTTTTAGTCTCAAGCTTGTTCTGAGCTTCTTGATCCCCATTATCAGCTTTAGCCTTTAGACTTTGATAATGCTCTCGGCTGTATTGCTGGTGATACTTTCGTTCACTCTCAATTACTTTTAAAGCTTCAGGATCTCCTTTTTCAGCCGCTTCTTTAACAGCCGCTCTTTTTTTAGCCATTTGTTCACGATTTACTTTTCGATGTTCTTCTTTGCTTTGCACCATAGTGATATAAACCTTTCTAAATCCAAAATAAGTACATTTATATATTACACTTTAATAATATAAATGTCAATATAAGCGAGAACGATAAAAGCTCATAACTAACAGAATCAGCTATGAGCTTTAGTGCATGAACTAAAAAGCTTTTTGACCAACTAGATTGTAGTCTAATCATTTTTGCTTAATTTTCGCTTTAATTGGCTTTGTCTCAACTTCAAAAATTTTACAGAAAAATTCAATGTTTTTTGCTGACATAGCAAGCCAAATTTTGAATAGATAGTATGCAATTGACAAAATAGCATTGATAGTCATTGACGCGTCAATTTTCCCAATAGATCGCATCCATACCAGTACTGCTAATTGATATACAATCAACCAAACAAGATTTACTGCAGTCTTGTTAATTTGCTTAGTAGCAACTTCTTTGATGCTTTTAATTTTAGCGGCTAGTTCTGTTTCCTCGCTAATTGGTTTTAAAGCTATGGAGGTTATATCAGAATAGCCAAAATAATCTGCTGGTGAAATGCTGGTTAATATTTGCATAAATAAGCCCCAACTAATTAATTCTGCTATCCAGGCAAAAAGCAACTCAATTCCACTGAATTTAGTCCCGAATGGAAAAGCAAAGCCACTAGAAATTGCAATAACTAGCGTTGGGATACTGTAGAGAAATCGATGATTCATAAAAAAGTGAATAACTCTACCATCGGAATTTTCAAGAGAAATCATCGGTACACAAAACAATGTATCATCTTGTTTGAAATTATTATCTGTTTCTTTCATCGCTTATTCCAAAGATAAATTCCTAAATAAATTGCTAATAAAACTAGTCCCAATACTACTAAAAGTATTGCAAAGGCTGTTGAACCTCTGGCAGCCCCAGCAATACCAATGATAATACCACTTATAATCCAAATGATCCCCATTAAGAGGACTGAAATATATTTACTCATGTTCTTCTTTCTGTTTTGACAAAAGGGATGTACCTGCATCCCTTCTTACAAATTTAGCATGCTTTCTGGTACAAACCCCAGTCATTAATAAATTCTGCTACATCACTACTAATCCATTGATCTACACTGTCTTGTGCCCTGTCTAAGTCTTCTGGTTCATAGCCGTTGACATCAGAAGCTAAGCTTAATAGATCATCAATTGAAAGCACAACGGATTTATTAACTCCATTGACTAAAAATTTCACAATTACGCTACCATCAAACTGCTCATACATACCGAGATAGGCACACATGTAAGTTTGATCTTTAACGTTTAACAACTGACCTGTAAACTTTTTATCTTTGGTTAATAACATTTTCTAAATCCTTTCTGTTTGCTTAGGGATGTGTATCTGCATCCCTTAATCACCTTACATTTATATAATACACTTTAATAATATAAATGTCAATAAGTATTTTAGGATAAATGTGTCACAATATCACAAATTATTGACTAATGAAGAAAATAAATGTATTCTGCTTTTAATCAATGAAATGCTCAGTTTTGAGCCAGGAGGACAGGTACATTTGTTACCTGTCCTTTTTTGTGAATTCAAAAATAAAAAAGGCTTAAAAACTAATTATTTACGTTTTTAAGCCCTTTTGCTCTGAACATGGGTATTTATACACTTTGTGCTCGAGAGCGGCTAGAATGCGCCTTAAATTGGCTGTATGGATGAAATACAACTAAAAAAGACTAAGCAACGATGTGCTTAGTCTTTTTTTTGCTAATTTTAAAGTTCTAATTCTAGTGCATAATCAAGGTTTTGCTTAACTAGTAGAAAATCTTCTGGGCGTAGCTTGTCAGCAATTTCAGGTGAGACTAACCGCTTTAAAGAAAAACTGTGAATTTGATTGCAATTAACTCGACCGTAAACCTTGTAGCCAGCTAAGGGAACATAACCAGTAAAGTTATTACCATGAGAAGTAATTGGACACACGATGATATATGCTGTCTTTTCATTATATGAATTAGAAGAAACTACTAAAGCTGGATGTTCTCCTTTCATTTCGTTACCGACAGCAGGAGAAAAATTTAGTTTAACAATATCTCCTTGTTTAATTTTCATTTCTGATCTCCTTTGACGACTCTATTTCAAAAATTTCATTGTCATCTGCTGGCTCAAATTTTTGTGAACTTTTGTAAGGGTTAGGAAGCTTAGGAGTCATAATAAATGCACCGCTCTTAGTTTTGACTATGATGTATTCATTATTAGCTTCTGGTGATAATTCCTTGGGAATTGAAATCATAATTGAATTGCCTACCTTACGCATTCTGGATTGTAACATTTTGAATAAGTCCTTTCTGTATAATTAGGTTATACATCGTATAATCTAATTATACATGATGAAGTGCTAATTTTCTAATTTGTGCTGTGAAATGCTAATTTCAGCTAGAAGCCCCTCAATATAAGCGTCATCGTTACCTAGAATTTGACTTGAGTTTTCGTCTGTATCGTACTGCAAACTAAGGCAATTCTTAGGATATGAGACTGCGTCTTCATAAATTTCAGATAGAACTTGCTGACTAGCCTTTTTTAATCCTTTTTTTGCACTGTCTAATGTTGAATAGACCCCTTGCACATATTGGTATGCGCCATCACCTAGGTCTGTATAACCACTGACTACATAGATTGTTTTGCTCATAATAAGATCCTTTCTGTTTACTTAGGGATGTACCTTCATCCCTCACCTTACATCTATATAATACACTATAATAATATAAATGTCAATAGAAAGACTACAATTTGCTTTGCTTAATATACTTATTTATTAAATATATTTAAAATTATTACGTATAATTCTTAGACTTAATGTATATTTATAAATTATAATTACATTTTACAAATACAAATAAAAAGTACCCATAATATGCTTCTTTGAATTGATTAACTACTTAAGGCTGAATAGACAAATTAAAAAAGCTGTCGCTGCTGCGACAGCTTTGATAGTTATGTAATAGCTTTGTTAGAAAAGAGGGATCTCATTTTTCTTAACTTCTTTTAAAAACTTCTTTGCTAAAGTTTCTGAATCTGTTTCAACAACTAGAGCGTCAGAAGACCATTCATTAAGATAATTTTCGTAAATAATAATATATTTACGTGGCTTATGCTTACGTCCTAAAATCGTCCCTTGTCCTTTATTAGCATTGACGTTTTCAAAAAGATAGTTATCATTTAATGAACCAGAAAAGTAGTCTACCAATTCAGTATCAGCATATTGATTTTCAATAATTGGACTTAAAGCTTTGTAAGAAGTTTCATGTTTTAACGTTTTTAGCATTTTAAAGATCCTTTCTGTTTACTTTGAGATGTGCCTGCATCTCTTTAATCACCTTACATGTATTATAATACACTTAGATTATATAAATGTCAATATGAATAAAAGTGCAATTTATAATTATAATGTTTATTTATAAATTGTATTTAGCCATCTTAAATATAAGTAAAAAGCATTTACCTAAAAGGTAAATGCTTTTATAGCTAAATCTAAATCCACGTAGTAAAGCGATGAGATGCTTTAAATGACATATCATCCTTAGTTTCAATTTTTAAACCATTGTCATTGAACTTATACCAATTTCTTTTTTTATTGTTCCAATACCATTGATTATTTTTAAAATAATATTTTTTGCCTGAATAATCGTAAAAATAATATTGATTTTTGCGGAAGTCCCAAAAATCATGATATGCAATTTTGCTATAATTTTTCATTTTCATTATTTTTCAAGTTGCTTAACTCGCGTAGCTAAATCTTTAATAAGTGATTGTGTGTCTTGCTCTTGACTTGCTTGAGCTATTTTAAGCTGCTCATTAGGTGTTAATACTTGCCATGAGTGATTACAAATAAGGTTAAATCCCCATGGATTAGCAACGTCATTTACTGCTTCAACATTAAAGAGGCAGCCAGTTGCTTCGCGCAATCTTTTACCAACGTATTCAAACTTAGTTTCAATATTTAAAATCTCATCTTTTTTAAGAGTCATCAAAATTCACACTTTCTATTCATTAGGGACGTGCCTGCATCCCTCAATCACCTTACATAATTATAATACACTAAGATAATATAAATGTCAATAAGAAAAAGATGAAAGTGAACACGATTAAAGCAAATATTAGCCCATTTAAGGGACTTTAGTTTGCTGATGGACAAAATATAGCTAGGACAAAATAAAAAAGCTCACCATAGAGTGAACTTTTTGTTTTTAGGCGTTAATTATTTCTTTGTTGCGAATGATTCCTCGCTTGGCATATAGAGTAATAACTCCATTGTGACAGCTTTTACCTAGCGGAAAGCAAACAGCGGAACTTTTTACAGATGGATAATGCAAAGCATGAATCAATTTAACGGCGTTTGTGTGAGAATGCTCGCTTTTAGGCGCGATGTGTTTGTCTTCTAACAATTCATTTAGCATTTCTTGAGTCATGCTTAGCTGATAAATAAGGCTAAGCTTGTTAACAGCCTTAAATACTCGGTTGACTTCGCTTAAGGTGCTGTTTACAAAGTAAAAGCCTTTAACAGACTCTAATACCTGAAAACCATAATTTGAATATTTTTCCTTTAAAGAATGATTAAAAACTCTGAGATTGAGGGGCAGTGTTACCTTTTCAGTAGCAATTTGATTTAGTTGTTTATCTAAAATTTTTACTAAAGCTTGTGCTTGCATTATTTAAATCCTTTCTGTTTACAAGGGATGTATCAGCATTCCCTAACTCACCTTACATTTATATAATACACTAAAATTATATAAATGTCAATATAAATGAATGAAAATAAAAAAGCTTTGTACAACACAAAGCTTTTTTAACTAATTACTTTCTCTAGCTTGCTTTTTTTGCTCTTTTTCTGCTTGATATTGTGCTTCAACTTGATTAGAGATAGCTGTAATCCAGCCAGACATATTAGGCTTACCATTACGTGAAGTGTATCCATAGCGCTTAGCTTGTCTTAAAAGCTGTTCTTTGACAGGCTTTGTGAAAGACAGCGTAGTTGCCTCAGCATAGTTGCGCTTCTTTTTAGTTTTCTTAGGAATAGCAATTTTGCCAGCGACATTAGTCTCTTCTACTGTTTCTTTCTTTGCATTTTCTTGTTTATTAGTTGAATTTGAATTGCCCAGAGTTCTAGCAATCATTTTTGCTTGTTTATTATCGTCCCAAGCCATTGTGTTATCTCCCCTTTTAACTTAAATATAAATCTTACTGTAAATTATAACATATAATTTGTACGTAAACATTATATTTTTATTTAGTACATACATTAAATATTTAAACGCTATAAGTATAATTAAAGCATATCAGTAATATGTTCAAAATTTTGATTAGCTTTGTCAAAAAACTCTTTGTGGGCGTTGTAAACTGATCTTTTAGTTTGCAAGTCTGATAGCGTTTGAGCGTCTTCTACAGTATGTTCAAGAAGGGTAATTTCAGGAAACATTGCAATACAGCCAGCATCATGATTTTCTTCTTGATCTCTTTGTAGATTTTTTAAAAATCGCTTAGTGGAAGTTCGTCCTTTTTCGATTCGATTTCCGATGAAATACAAGTTAGCAGTTACATATGATTGCATAGTATTGAAATCTAACGTCTCATCTTTAAATGTAGTAAATCGCGTTTGTAGATCGAATTTTGCATTATAGCCAAACTTATCAGGCGTAATAGGACTTAAAATGTCGTGACTAATTACGATAGCATTTTTTGTAACAGTTGAAAATGCTGGTGGTGTGTCTAGAACTACATAGTCATATTGATTGATTAAGTCGCTATGCTGAGTTAGCCAAACGAAAAGAATCATAAATTTATTAGGACGATTTTCAATAGTGATTTCTTTTTCACCAAGCTTAAGGTCGCCAGATATTAAATCAATATTTGGCTTAACGTGATGTACTTTTACATTAGGCTCTTTAATAGCGATATCAAATAATTCACCAATTGTATTATTTTGATCGTAGATGTCATATGTGGCGGTTAAGTTACATTGACTATCGAGGTCGATTGCTAGGACTTTAAAACCTTTATTAGCTAACCAGCCAATGTAATTGTAAGCAAGGGTAGTCTTACCTACTCCACCTTTTTTTGCTGCGAAAGTAATGATTTTCATAATTAAATCCTCCTAAAATAGTATTTTAATAAAAAAAGCGGTTGTTTAACCGCCTTTGTCTGTAATTACTCAAAAAACTTTCTAAAGAAATTCATGTGTCTTTTAATGAATTTGCCAGTCATCATTAAAGTTACTAGATACCAAAAAAATGGATTTTGCAATAATTCATGAATGTAAATCATCCTAAGCCTCTTTCTATGTAGATAGAAGCTTATACATATGCTATAATAAAAGCGGTTAAAATTTAATAAAGCAAACATATAAGCTTATGACTGTATTTTGTGGTTGTAAGCTTTTTTGCTTACACAATTATCATATCATATTATTTATAAATTGCAAGTAAAAATTATACATATAATTAGTAAATATTATTTATAAGTATAATTTGTAAGTATATTTAAAAAAGACGGATGTGTGTGCCTTTAAAAGATATATTTCATAAATAAACTTAATACTTATAAAATATATGTAAACTTTTAAGACTTAAATAGTATTTATATTTATAAATTACACGTAAAAGATATACATATTATTTAAAATTAGAATTTTTAAATAAATTTAGCATAGAGTTAATACTCAAGTATTATACTTACAAGTTCTAAATATACTTATTAAGTAAAGATAGTAAGTAACAGTGAAACGCTAAACTATAATTGATAAATATATACATAACATTTAAATACAACTTTGACTTTAAATTTAGGCGGCTTGCATCGCTTTAAAAATTAAGCTTTAAATTTATATTTAGTAATTAAAGTTCTTACATATAAATAATAAATAAAAGCTATACATATAATTTGAAAGTAAAATTAGCAAATTGCAATAATATGCAAATTTATAGTGATTACTCTAATTATGCATTTAATTAAGTAATATTTATAATTATATTTAATACGCATAATTAGTACGCATGAATTAAACACGGTAAATACAAAAAGGACAGAGACAATATCTCTGTCCTTTTTGTTTAGCCCTCTCTAAGCCGATCATAGACATCGTATGCAGTTTGAGGATTGCTCATACTATTATCAAACAAATCGTCTAAGAAACTCATTTCATGGCGTCTGGTGGTAGCACTATAATTCCAATACTTGCCTACATGCAATGTGTTTGCCGCCTTATCATAAACGCAAATCAAAGTATCATAACTAAATAAGGCAGTATAGCGTCCCTCTGTTGCTTTTTTAGCTTTGCCATAGAAACTAAGGCGGTCGCAATGTTTGAGATTAACTCGCTTGCTGAAACTGTAAGCCTTGTCTTTTAGTGCGATGCTATCTAAATCAGTATAAATAATAACTCTTGAATTTCTCATTATTGAAACCTTTCTGTTTACTTCGAGATGTGCCAGCATCTCTTTAATCACCTTACATATATTATAATACACTTAAATTATATAAACGTCAATAGTAAATTTGAATAAATAAAAAGGTAGATTAAAATTTGTCCCCCATAAAAGCAAAAAAATATAAAAAGCAGAAAAATAACTATTTTTTAAGATAAATAAAAATTTAAAGGTAAAAATATAAAAAATAAAAGTATCAAAATAACACAATTTTATAAAATAAATAAAAGTATCAAAACGATACACATAAAAATAAGTATGGAGATACAAAAGTAGCATTTTAGGACAAATATAAGAAGCCCTATGAGCTATAGCTCATAGGGCTTCTTATATTTGTC
>ERZ1643250.310-NODE-310-length-55707-cov-9.050349_pt1 | contig 55707 bp, 47 predicted proteins | sample MGYA00579262_ERZ1643250 | MGnify/ENA primary metagenome ERZ1643250 (study PRJEB29033, sample SAMEA4952265) | chicken gut metagenome | biome: Broiler Chicken; feature: Gastrointestinal Tract; material: Caecum | place: Ireland | collected 2018 | study: Broiler...
TCGATCAGCAGAGGGATTGCGCTGTTGATGACCGGGATCAGGCGGGGAACGACGACATTTTTGCTGCTCAGTGCAATCGCCGTGTGAAATTCAATGTCTTTCTGGGTGTGGTCCTGCCCCAGCTGGACAAGGTCCTCGACTTCCTGACAGAGGCGGCGAAGGAGAGCGATATCTTCTTCGGATGCGTTCTGCGCGGCAAGGGAAGCAATCGCAGGCTCCAGGAGAAAACGGACTTCCAGGGAGTCCTGTGCCAGTTTCTGTTTGTCGGCGATAAAAGAAAAGCCAAGGGGATCATCCACCATTCCGGGTGTCTGGGAGATGTAAGTGCCGGATCCCTGGCGGATCGTGACGATATTTCGGGAGGCAAGCAGCTTCATCGCTTCCCGGATGCTGCTTCGTCCGACGCCCATCTTTTTCGCCAGGATGGATTCGTTGGGAAGGCGGTCACCGGGTTTCAGGTTTTCGCTGCGGATATAGTTCAGCAGTTCTTCGGAAAGTTTGCTGGATAAAGGTTTATCCTCGGGATAAGTCATCATATGAATTTTGCTCCTTTTTGACTGAGATAGTTTCAGCATAGCGAAAAACGGACGGTGTGTCAAGGAAACTTTCGGAAGACGTTCCGCAATATGCAGGAAAAGAAAGGTGTGTTTTGGGAACGTTATTGACGATTGATACAGATATTTTGTATTGAATCCAGAGAAAAAATACGATACAATGAAATCATCAGATGAATTTTGAGAAATTGTAAATCGCAGGATGTTTTTCAATTTATTCTATGACAGAGGAAAGGGGAAATACAGAAAATGGAATTAAGAAGCCAGAAATTAAGGGAAATCGCTCCGGAACTGGATCCGCTCCGTCTCGGAACCGGTTGGAAACTGGAGGATCTTTCAAAACCACAGATCATCATTGAGAGCTCTTTCGGTGACAGCCACCCGGGCAGCGGTCATCTGCTGGAACTGACGGAGGAGGCGTGCGCGGGGGCAGCCCGGGCAGGAGGACATGGAGCGCGGTATTTCTGTACAGATATCTGTGACGGGGAAGCTCAGGGACACGATGGGATCAATTATTCCCTTCCTTCCAGGGATATGATGGCAAATATGATGGAAATCCACGCAAACGCCACGCCTTTTGACGGAGGAGTATTTATCGCAAGCTGTGATAAGAGCGTGCCTGCCCACCTGATGGCAATCGGCCGTATCAACATTCCGTCGATCATGGTGACCGGAGGGGTTATGGATGCAGGACCGGATCTGCTGACGTTGGAACAGATTGGTATGTATCACGCGATGTATGAACGGGGCGAGATCACAAAGGAACAGATGGATTTCTACAAGCACAATGCCTGTCCGTCCTGCGGGGCATGTTCGTTTATGGGAACCGCATCGACGATGCAGATCATGGCAGAGGCGCTTGGGCTGATGCTTCCGGGCAGCGCGCTGCTCCCGGCTACCAGCAGCGACCTGCGGGAGTTTGCGGGAAAAGCCGGGGAACAGGCAGTCTGGCTTGCCGAGCACGATCTGACGCCCGACAAGATCGTTACGATGAAATCTTTCGAAAACGCGATCATGGTGCATGCGGCAATCTCCGGGTCCACCAATTCCCTGCTGCATCTTCCGGCAATCGCCCATGAATTTGGAATCGAGATCGACGCGGATACCTTCGACCGGCTCCACAGAGGCGCCCATTACCTGCTGAATATCCGGCCGGCGGGACAGTGGCCGGCACAGTTCTTCTATTATGCCGGCGGTGTGCCGCGGATCATGGAAGAGATCAAGGATATGCTCCATCTGGATGTGATGACGGTGACTGGAAAGACCCTGGGGGAAAATCTGGAAGATCTGAAGCAGAGCGGATTTTATGAAAAATGCCAGAGTTATCTGGATCGGTGGAATCTGAAAAGAGAAGATGTGATCCGTCCGTTTGACCAGCCCTTTGGAACAGATGGAAGCATTGCGATCCTGAAGGGCAATCTTGCGCCGGAGGGGGCTGTGGTCAAACATACCGTAGTTCCAAAGGAGATGTTCCATGCGGTGCTGAGAGCCCGTCCTTTCGACTGCGAGGAGGAGGCGATCCATGCAGTTCTTACCCATGAGATTCAGCCGGGGGATGCGGTGATCATCCGGTACGAGGGACCGAAAGGCAGCGGAATGCCGGAAATGTTCTATACAACGGAAGCCATAGCCTCGGACGCAACGCTGGGCGCTTCGATCGCTCTGCTGACGGATGGAAGATTTTCCGGCGCTTCCAAGGGACCTGCCATCGGGCATATCTCACCGGAGGCTGCACAGGGCGGTCCGATCGCCCTGGTGGAAGAGGGAGACCTGATTGAGATCAGCATTCCGGACCGAAGGATTGAGATCGTAGGAGCCAAAGGTGTGAGAAAGACACAGGAGGAGATCGAGGCGCTGCTGAGAGAAAGAAAAGCCGCCTGGCAGCCAAAGCCGAACCGTTATCAGAAAGGCGTGCTGAAACAGTTTGCGGACAAGGCGGTATCTCCGATGAAAGGTGGATACATGGAGTAAATCCATAAGTGTAAATGGACAACCGTTCCGCTGGCGGAACGGCTGCGCAAACGGCTCCCGGAAAGGATCAGAGTGAATGCTTTCCGGGAGCCGTTTGCTGCCGGGAAATCCGGCTCGGGCGAATGTTTTTCTGTGCTTCTGTTTTTGTCAGCGCATCTGAGGCTGTGACAGAATGGATTTTACGTGTTCGATCTCCTGCGGGGATGCTTTGGCCGCAGGAATGTAGTAGCTTTTTCTGCGCGCAAGTTCATACATGGTTTCCTGAGACATTTCCGCCTGATTGCGGATCTGCTTCAGGCACTGTTTTAACTCCTGGTTTTCTGTCTGGGCGATCATATCGCCAAACATTTTCAGTTCACCGTTGATTCCGACCAGAGCGTCGGTTACCATTGTTTTTTCATCCATGTTCCGTTCCTCCTATAAAAATCTCATCAGTTCCTGCTTGTTTTTCATTGCAGAGTTCGCGGCATCCTGAAACAGTTTTTTGACTTCCGGATCCTGTGTCTGAGAAGCGTAATCGGTCATTTTGCAGTGTGTCGTCGTGTAGCCTCCGATCAGATGACGCAGATTCTGCAGATCAAGAACAGAAATTTCATGCATGGCAGTTCCTCCTTCAAAATGTATCTTTTTATGAAACATTGGTTTCAGAGATAGTATGTCAAGGAAACAGAAATTTATTCCGGAATGTGGGAACGGTTTACAGGAGAAATTTTTTTTATCCACGGATGCAATACATTCTGAATTGTTATATACTGGAAATAAAACCAGAGTGTGTTTGAAAACTTATACAAGTTTTGAGAGAAAAAGGAGAGGATTACATGGAACAGTTATCATTGTTTGATCAGGCCGGGGATCTCGGCGCGCCTCTTGCCAGCCGTCTGCGTCCTCAGTCACTGGATGAATTTGTGGGCCAGAAGCATCTGCTCGGCGAGGGGAGGATGCTGCGCCAGCTCATCGAGAGAGATCAGATTTCTTCCATGATTTTCTGGGGACCTCCGGGTGTGGGCAAGACGACATTGGCAAGGATCATTGCCCGGAGAACGAGAGCGGAGTTTATCGATTTCAGCGCCGTCACCAGCGGAATCCGGGAGATCCGCCAGGTGATGGAACAGGCGGAGAACAGCAGAAAGATGGGAATGCGCACCGTTGTGTTTGTGGACGAGATCCATCGCTTCAACAAAGCACAGCAGGATGCGTTCCTTCCGTTTGTGGAAAAGGGGAGCATTCTTCTGATCGGGGCTACCACGGAGAACCCGTCTTTTGAGATCAATGCGGCGCTTCTTTCCAGATGCCGTGTGTTTGTGCTGAAAGAACTGACGGAGCAGGAGATCATGGAACTGTTGGAGCATGCACTGTCAAATCCCAGAGGATACGGAAACCAGAGGATCGGGATCACCAGACAGCAGCTGGCTGCGATCGCGGCTTTTTCCAACGGAGACGCCAGAACGGCGCTCAACACCCTGGAGATGGCGGTGATGAACGGTGAGATCACCCCGGAAGAAATCCGGATCACCGACGCGGTGATGGAGCAGTGCATTACCAGAAAGTCCCTTCTGTATGATAAAAATGGGGAAGAGCACTATAATCTCATCTCTGCGCTCCACAAATCCATGCGGAACAGCGATCCCGATGCCGCGATCTACTGGCTGATGCGGATGCTGGAGGGCGGAGAAGATCCGCTGTATATTGCGCGCCGCCTGATCCGTTTCGCCAGCGAAGATGTGGGAATTGCGGACAGCCAGGCGCTGCAGGTGGCGGTGGCGGCTTACCAGGCATGCCATTTCAACGGGATGCCGGAGTGTGATGTGAATCTGGTTCATGCCGTGACTTATCTTTCCCTTGCGCCAAAATCCAACGCTCTGTACCGTGCCTGTGAGGAATGCAAGGCGGATGTAAAGCAGCGAAGGGCGGAGCCTGTGCCGCTGTGGCTGCGCAATGCCCCCACCGGGCTGATGAAACAGCTTCATTACGGGGAAGGATATGAGTATGCCCACAATACGGAGGAGAAGCTGACGCATATGCAGTGTATGCCGGAGGGAATGGAGAAGGTCAGATATTACCGGCCGGACGGACAGGGAAAAGAAAAGGAAGCGAAGCAGAGGCTGGAAGAAATCATGGAATTCCGGAACAAGTAATATTCGGATATGCTTTAGAGCGTGTTTGAAAATTTATTCCTGAAATCTATTCTTTCAGCATCACCTTGCGATGAAAAATATCCAGATCAGGCATTCCTTCGAAAAACCATTTCTGCATTTGTTCGGAATAACGGATCAGTACCGGAACCCAGACCTGGCGCACGGACAGATACAGATACTGTCCGGAAACCACGGGAATCTGTTTTCTGCCGTACGCCTGTATGAGAACTACCTGATTGTTTTTGTCTAAAACCAAGATTCCAGTCATATGGATACCCCCTTATTTTGAAAATGACAGGAACGTGGATCGAGTGTTGTCTGTTCCATGTTCCTGTGGCAACGCTTCACAATATCTCAGGATATGCAGAACGCCGTGAAATGATTCTGAAATGCATACAAAAAATAGGAATTTACTGAAATTCCGTCATATGTTCCCGCATCCAGAGCGGCAGAAAATTGCGCTGGCACCGGTAATTCTCTCTTGCCTGTATGCTGACGGAGCGGAAAAACCCTTTCCATAGTTCCGGATACGGATCATCCTTCCGGTCAGGAATGCTCAGACGGGAAAATTCTTCCGGATCCAGCCGGGTGAGATAAAAGTCTTCGTCCTTTGGATGGACAACCGCTGTCCGCCGGTTATCATCGATGATCATCCAATGTTCCGAGGGAAGACGGTCGGCGAAATACGGGGCGGTCAGTGTGAGTACGTCGGATCTGGGGGAAATATGGCTGACCAGAACATCGCCGGGAAAGCTGGAAAACCGGATGAATTCCCGGTAATGATGGACTTCGTTGGTCACCCGGCGGTCAAGCGCGAAAAATTCCATCACAGCAGGTTCCTGCAGCATCTCCAGCGCGCGCCTTCCGTAGGCAAAGCCGTAAAGGAGAAAACGATAGATGATATCCGGCTTTTCCGGTACGCAGGACATGGCGCAGCTGTAGACCATCTGCCAGGCTTCCGCGGAGATCTTTTTCCGGATGGAGCGTATGACTTTTGAAACTTTTTCGGAATCCGGCTCTGTATGGATATAATCGCAGAAAAGCTCCGGTTCCAGGACCGGTTCCAGCATCAGGCGGAGGTTCCGGTGTCCAAGCTTGGACGCCCAGGCGTCATAGATACAGGTCAATATTGCTTCTAGGTTGTTTTCGCAGGTAAAAACGTTCATCATCCATTCCTTTCTATGTGAAAATCATCAAACAGGGAAAGCTGACGGCAGGCATCCGGGTGTTCCAGTTCCCAGGATTTCCGGCGGTCTTCTCCGATGAGCTGCCGTGTGATGAAAGCCTCTTCGACGGGGATCCGGTACATCATCTTTCCGCTGCAGGTAATAAAATATTTTGCCCTCTTCAGGACGACTCCTATTTTTTTCAGATGTTCGAATGTCAGACAGGAGGTCCGGCGGCTGTTTACAATACGCATGGCGGATTTGACACCGATCCCGGGAACTTTCAGAAGTTCGGAATAGTCCGCCCGGTTGATCTCCACCGGAAACAGCTCCAGATGGCGCAGCGCCCAGTCGCACTTGGGGTCCAGCAGTACATTGAAGCTTGGACGTTCCTCGCTGAGCAGGTCGGATGCCTGAAATCCATAGTAGCGCAGAAGCCAGTCCGCCTGGTACAGCCGGTGTTCCCGAAGAAGCGGCGGGGGCGTATCGGGAGCGGGAAGTTCCGGGTCTTCGTTCAGTGGGATATAGGCGGAATAAAAGACGCGCTTCAGATCATAGGCCTGATACATATACTGGGTGGTGAGCAGCAACTGGTAGTCCGTTTCTCCGGATGCGCCGACAATCATCTGTGTGCTCTGCCCCGCCGGAACGAAGGGTTTGCCCTGGGAACTGAACGGAGCGGAGGAAGCGGTTTTCACGGGAACCGCCTTTTTTTCCAGACGCTGTTTCGGCGCGGTTTCAAAAATTGTGCCGGAGAGATACCGGTTGGTACGGTGACGTTCCATTCGCCGGTCCTTTCCGATGGACAGCCGGTAGTCTTCAATTCCATGCTGAATCTGGGCGATGGGCTTCAGGATGGAAGCCGGGCTTTTGTGGGGAGCCAGGCGGCGCAGGCTTTCGGTGGTCGGAAGTTCCAGATTGATGCTCATCCGGTCGGCAAGATAACCAAGCTGCTCGATCAGTTCGGCAGGGGCATTGGGAATCGCTTTCACATGGATATATCCGTTGAAGTGATAGCGGGTCCGCAGAAGATACAGCGTCCGGTACATCTGCTCGGCGGTATAGGCGGGGTTCCTGACGACACCGGAACTGAGAAAAAGCCCTTCGATGTAGTTGCGCCGGTAAAACTCCGTGACAAGAGTGCAGATTTCCTCCGGAGTAAAAGTAGCGCGCGTGGTCTGGTTGGAGACACGGTTGATGCAGTATTTGCAGTCGTAGACACAGTCGTTGCTCAAAAGGATCTTCAGCAGGGAGATGCAGCGGCCGTCGGCGGAAAAACTGTGGCAGATGCCGGCGGCAAGGGAATTTCCAAGGCTTCCCTTTTGTCCTTTCCGGTCGACGCCGCTGGATGTGCAGGCGACATCGTACTTTGCCGCATCCGCGAGAATATTCAGTTTTTCCTGCAGACTGAGACTTTGATGTTTGATTTCCATGATAAACCTCCCGTTCCATGTTACGTTTCTTCTTTCTGTATCATAACATAAATCGAACATATGTTCAACAGGAAAAGAATAACCGTTCCAAACAAATGTTCCAAACAACTTTAAATTGCTTTCTGTAAGGTTTGTAATTTTTCTCTTCCTATGATAAAATAAATTACATATTTTCCGGAGCGGGGCGGAAAACCCCGCTTTTTATATTTCATAGGAAATTGCTTTCCTATGAAATAGAAACGCTCCGCGAGGATCGCACTGCGGCGGAGTGGAAGATGTCGCTTGTGCGACCCGCCGCAGGCGGAGAATCCTGCAAAGCAGGATTCTTTCTTGTTGAATACAGCGGAAGACCGGCGAAAAAGCAGCGCCGTTTCAAAGCTGTAAATGTAACCGAAGAACAGAAGAGAAAGGGGAGTCGTGATGATAGCGCTGATCGATTACGATGCAGGAAATATCAAAAGTGTGGAAAAAGCACTGCAGAAGCTGGGACAGGAAACGATCCTGACCAGAGACCGGGAACGCCTTTTGGAGGCAGACAAGGTCATCCTTCCGGGAGTGGGAAGTTTTGGGGACGCCATGGAAAATCTGAAAAACTTCGGACTGATTCCGGTGATCCATGAGATCGTTGAGAGAAAGACACCGTTTCTCGGAATCTGTCTGGGACTGCAGCTCCTGTTTGAGAGGAGCGAGGAGTCGCCGGGCGTGGAAGGCCTTGGCATCCTGCCGGGGGAAATTCTTCGGATCCCCAGGGCGGAAGGACTGAAGATTCCCCATATGGGATGGAATTCGCTGAAGCTTACCGGAAACGGAAGACTCTTTCAGGGGATTGAGGAGGATCCGTACGTTTATTTTGTGCACTCCTATTATCTGAAAGCGGCAGATCCGGGAATCGTGAAGGCAGTCACCGAATATGGCGTGGAGATCCACGCGTCGGTGGAAAAGGATCATGTGTTTGCCTGCCAGTTCCACCCGGAAAAGAGTTCGGAGACGGGACTTGCGATCCTGAAAAACTTTGCGGAAATCTGATGGAGGTGGCAGCATGTTTACGAAGAGAATTATTCCATGTCTGGATGTCGATAACGGAAGAGTTGTGAAAGGAGTTAATTTTGTCAATCTGAAAGATGCCGGCGACCCGGTGGAGATTGCCAAAGCTTACGACCGGGAAGGGGCGGATGAGCTGGTATTTCTGGATATTACCGCTTCCTCCGACAACCGGAAAACAGCGGTTGAGATGGTGAGGAAAGTGGCGGCAAACGTCTTTATTCCTTTTACCGTAGGCGGAGGCATCCGTACGGTGGAGGATTTCCGCAGCCTTCTTCGGGAGGGAGCGGATAAGATCGCGGTCAATTCCGCCGCGCTGATGAATCCGGAACTGATCCGGGAGGCGGCGGACAAGTTTGGCAGCCAGTGTGTGGTTGTGGCGATCGATGCCAGAAGGCGTCCGGACGGAGGCTGGAACGTCTATAAAAACGGCGGCCGCGTGGATATGGGCCGTGATGTGGTGGAATGGGCGCAGACGGCGGAACGGCTGGGTGCAGGGGAGATCCTGCTGACCAGTATGGACTGTGACGGGACGAAGGCAGGATACGATCTGGAACTGACCCGCACCATCGCGGAGCATGTGGACATTCCGGTGATCGCATCCGGAGGCGCAGGAACCATGGAGCATTTTTACGATGCGTTTACGGAAGGGAAGGCGGACGCAGTCCTTGCGGCGTCTCTGTTCCATTTCCGGGAACTGGAGATCCGTCAGGTGAAGGATTACCTGGCAGAAAAAGGAATTCCGGTCCGCAGATAAATCAGAAGAAAAAGGAGTGATTGCTTATGCCGCCGATCAGCGGGAGCTGGGAAAAGGCTTTAAAAGGAGAGTTTTCCAAGGATTATTATAAAAAACTGTTTGTCAAAATTCAGGAGGAGTATCAGACGAGAACCATTTATCCTCCTGCAGATGATATTTTCAATGCGTTTCATTTTACGCCGCTGGAGGAAGTGAAGGTGGTCATTCTCGGTCAGGATCCTTACCACGAGCCGGGACAGGCCCATGGGCTTTGTTTTTCCGTCAAGCCACAGGTTCCGATTCCGCCGTCTCTTGTAAATATCTATAAGGAACTGGAGGATGACCTGGGATGCTATATCCCCAACAACGGATATCTGGAGAAATGGGCGCGGCAGGGCGTTCTGATGCTGAATACGGTTCTGACCGTAAGAGCGCACCAGGCAAATTCCCACAAAGATCTTGGATGGGAGCAGTTCACAGACGCGGCAATCCGCGTGCTGGCGGAACAGGACCGACCGATGGTCTTTGTCCTTTGGGGAAAACCGGCGCAGAGAAAGAAAGAGATGATCCATAATCCGAAGCATCTGATTCTGGAATCGCCCCATCCGAGCCCGCTGTCTGCCTACCGTGGATTTTTTGGCAGCCGTCCATTTTCAAGGATCAATGCCTATCTGGAACAGAACGGCCTGGAGCCGATCGACTGGCAGATTGAGAATATTTCGGAGAACGGAAGGACGATACCATGAAAAAAAGCTCACTGTTGAGAAACACGTCCATCCTGATGATCGCTACGATCGTCTCCCGGGTAATCGGCCTTCTGTACCGAAGCCCTCTGGGGGCGGCGATCGGCAGCGAAGGTCTGGGATATTATGGAACGGCAAGCAATGTCTACGTCATCCTTCTTTTGATCTCCTCCTACAGCATACCGATGGCTGTCTCCAAGATTGTTTCGGAACGGCTGGCGCTGAAGCAGTACCGAAACGCCCAGAGAGTGTTTCACGGTGCGCTGATTTACGCAGCGACGGTCGGTGCGCTGGCGGCGCTGCTGGCTTTTTTCGGAGGAAAATATCTGCTTGCCTATAACCAGCAAAATGCGCTTCCGGCGCTGCGGGTACTTGCGCCGACCATCTTTTTCTCCGCGATCCTGGGTGTTCTGCGGGGATATTTTCAGGCGCACAATACGATGGTTCCCACTTCGGTGTCCCAGATTCTGGAGCAGATCGCCAACGCGGTTGTCAGCATTCTGGCAGGTTATCTGCTGATCTCCGCGTTTGCCACGGACAGTACTTCCAAAGCCATTTTGGGATCTGTGGGCGGAACGATGGGTACGGCTGCCGGAGTTCTGGTCGGGCTGCTGTTTATGATATTTGTCTACCGGGTAAACCGCAGAGGAATCCATAAGAAAATCCAAAAAGACCGTTCGCATACAGAAGAGAGTTACGGAAATATTCTGAAGATCCTCTTCTTTATGGTGACGCCGGTCATCTTTACGACCTTTATCTATAACGCCAATGCCTACGTGGACAATTACATTTATTCCAGCCTGATGGGCTGGCATGGCGTTGACAGCAGCGTGATCAATGCCGCTTACGGGGAATTTTCCAATTACTATGTTACGCTGATCAATGTTCCGCTGGCTCTTGCAAGTGCTTCCGCATCGGCGATGATGCCGGAGGTTTCCGGGGAATTTGCGGTTGGAAATTACAGGGAGGCGAATACCAGGATCCTGCAGACCATACGGCTGACCATGTTTCTCTCAATCCCTGCGGCAGTAGGACTTGGTGTACTTTCGTTTCCAATCACTGGCGTCCTGTTTCCTGCGAGCACAGAGTTGTCTGCATGGCTTTTGCTGGGCGGTTCCGTATCGGTGGTATTTTCCGCGCTGTCAACCATCACCAACAGCGCGCTGCAGTCGATCGGCAGACAGAAGACAGCTCTTCGGAACGCGGCGATTTCTCTGGGACTGAATGTGCTGGTTGTCACCGTGATCCTGCTTGTGTCAGAGAAGCCGGGGATTTATGCGGTGCTGATCGCGAATATCGCCTTTTCCGTAAGCATGTGCTTTTTGAACAATTTGTCCATCCGCAAGTATCTCCGGTTCCGCAATGAAATCCGGAATACGTACCTGAAACCGCTGGCAGCAGCAGCGGGAATGGGTGTTGTCACGTGGATCGTATATTACGGGCTGTATCTGCTGACGAGGCTGGAAGCGTTATGTCTGCTGGCGGCGATCGTTGTGGCGGTTCCGCTGTATCTGATCCTGTATGTGTGGATCACGCAGATACCGGAGGAGGAGATGCGGAGATTTCCGATGGGAACAAAGATCGTGAAAGTTCTGAAACTGCTGAGAATTTATACTTGAAGATGATTCCTGAAGGGGAAAAGGAGTGTAAGAGAAACATCCTTTTGACAGAATAATTTCTGATGAATAAAAGCAAGAAAATACAAAATCAGGGCGTATCTGAACATTTCTTTCTGCAATGTTCAGATACGCCCTGATTCTGTGTCTCTTATTTTTATGATCGAATCAATGAAATCTGTTCCTGATCAGGCGTCTTTCTGCTCTTCCTGTTCCAGGTTTTTCACCGCGGTGGAGAGCATCAGCTTGATACGGTTCAGCTGATTGACCTCAGAAGCGCCAGGGTCGTAATCGACGGCAACAATGTTTGCCTTCGGGTACTCCTTGCGGATCGCCTTGATAACACCTTTTCCGACGATATGGTTCGGCAGGCAGGCAAACGGCTGTGTGCAGACGATGTTGAAGACACCGCTGTGGATCAGCTCCATCATCTCTCCGGTCAGGAACCATCCCTCTCCGGTCTGGTTGCCTACGGAAACGATCGGGGAAGCATATTCCGCAAGATCCTCGATCCGCGCCGGAGGATCAAAGTGACGGCTCTTCTTGAATTCTTCCACAGCAGCGCTGCGCAGCCAGTTGATCGCCTTCAGCCCGGCGTTGGAGAGCAGAGCTGTGGATTTTTTCGCTCCCAGATACTCAGCCTTGAAGTTGGAATTGTAGAAGCTGTAGCAGAAGAAGTCGATCAGATCCGGAACAACGGCTTCCGCCCCTTCTTTTTCCAGCAGTTCCGCCAGATAGTTGTTGGCTGCCGGAAGGAATTTTACCAGGATTTCTCCGACGATGCCGACTCTCGGTTTTTTCTCATCGGTGATCGGAATATTGTCAAAGTCGCGGATCATCGTGCGGCAGATCTGTTTGAAACGGGTGTGGCTTATACGTTTTGAGGAGACAAAGTCAATACAGATTTTTTCCCATTTTTTATGTAAGCGGTTGGTCGTGCCTTTTTTCTGTTCGTAAGGACGCATCCGGTAGGTACAACGCATCATGATATCACCGAATTCCGCTGCGTAGCACAGACGGCGCGCAAGCTCCGGCGTAATCTTGAAACCAGGGTTTTCTTCCAGTCCGCTCAGGTTGACGGAGATGACTGGGATCTGTCCCATATCTGCTTTTTCCAGCGCTCTTCGGATAAATCCAATATAGTTGGAAGCACGGCATCCGCCTCCGGTCTGGCTCATGATGACCGCCACGCGGTTCAGGTCGTATTTGCCTGAGAGCAGAGCCTGCATGATCTGTCCAACGACCATCAGGGATGGATAGCAGGCGTCGTTGTTGACGTATTTCAGTCCCACATCCACCGCTTCTTTGTTATCGTTCGGAAGCACTTCCAGGTTGTAGCCGCAGGCATTGAAGGCGGGCTGAAGAAGCCGGAAATGGATTGGTGACATCTGCGGGCAGAGGATCGTGTAATCCTTGCGCATTTCCTTGGTAAATACCGGTTTTTTGATGGATGCCGGAAGAATGTCTCTCGGTTCGTCTTTCTTTTCATGGGCGCGGATCGCAGCCAGAAGAGAACGGACACGGATACGGGCAGCTCCCAGGTTGTTGACCTCGTCGATCTTCAGGCAGGTATAGATCTTTCCGCTGTGGGTCAGGATCTCATATACCTGGTCGGTGGTCACTGCGTCAAGGCCGCAGCCGAAGGAATTGAGCTGGATCAGGTCCAGATTCTCCTGCGTCTTCACAAAGTTGGCTGCCGCGTACAGCCGGGTGTGGTACATCCACTGGTCGTTGACGCGCAGCGGACGTTCCAGCGGAGCCAGGTGGGAGATGGAATCTTCCGTCAGCACACACAAACCGTAGGAATTGATCATATCCGGGATTCCGTGATGGATTTCCGGGTCAATGTGGTAAGGACGTCCTGCCAGGACGATGCCGCGGCGTCCCGTTTCTTTCATATAGCGAAGGGTCTCTTCGCCTTTTTTCTGAATGTCCCTGCGTGCGTGTGCGAGCTCCTGCCATGCGGCATGGGCAGCGGCGCGGACTTCCTGTTCGGAGATACTGGAAAATTCTTTTACCAGTCCGTCGGTGACGGTCGCTTCACTAGCCAGAGACAGGAATGGATTGCGGAATACGATGGTCGGATCGTTCAGCTCATCCACATTGTTCTTGATGTTTTCCGCGTAGGAAGTTACGATCGGGCAGTTATAGTGGTTGACCGCGTCAGGGAATTCATTCCGCTCGTAAGGAATGCAGGGGTAGAAAATAAATTTAACGCCCTGTTTCAGCAGCCAGGTCACATGTCCATGAGCCAGCTTTGCCGGATAACATTCGGATTCGCTTGGGATAGACTCAATGCCCAGCTCATAAATCTTCCGGGTGGAAGTAGGCGAGAGCACAACCTGATATTTCAGTTTGGTAAAGAACGTGAACCAGAACGGATAGTTCTCGAACATGTTCAGGACACGGGGAATACCCACTTTTCCGCGGACCGCCTCATCCTCCGGAAGCGGCGTATAGCCGAAGATGGTTTTGTACTTGTAATCGAACAGGTTCGGGATATTGTCCTTGTTCTTTTCTTTTCCGATTCCGCGCTCACAGCGGTTGCCGCTGATGTACTGACGGCCGCCGGAGAATTTGTTGATGGTCAGACGGCAGTTGTTGGTACAGCCCTTGCAGTTTGCCATCGTCGTGGAATATTTCAGCGTATTGATCTTCTCGATCGGAAGCATCGTTGTTTCTTTTTCCGGACTGTAGCGTTCCCGGGCGATCAGAGCCGCGCCGAAGGCACCCATGATTCCGGCGATATCCGGACGGATGGCTTCACAGTTGGCGATGCGCTCGAAGCTGCGGAGGACTGCGTCATTGTAGAACGTACCGCCCTGAACAACGATGTGACGTCCCAGTTCGGTGGCGTCGGATACCTTGATTACCTTGTAAAGGGCATTTTTGATTACGGAGTAAGCCAGTCCGGCGGAGATATCCGCAACGGACGCGCCCTCTTTCTGCGCCTGTTTAACCTTGGAGTTCATAAATACCGTACAGCGGGTTCCGAGATCGATCGGATGCTGCGCGAACAGGGCTTCATGGGCGAAATCCTGTACGCTGTAATTCAGGGACTGGGCGAAGTTCTCAATAAAGGAACCGCAGCCGGAGGAGCATGCCTCGTTGAGCTGTACGCTGTCCACAGTGCCGTTTTTGATCTTGATGCATTTCATATCCTGTCCGCCGATGTCCAGGATACAGTCCACTTCCGGGTCAAAGAATGCTGCGGCATAATAGTGGGAGATTGTCTCTACCTCTCCCTCATCCAGCAGAAGAGCTGCTTTGATCAGCGCTTCGCCATATCCGGTGGAACAGGAATAAGCGATGTGTGCGCTGTCCGGCATCTGTGCGTAAATCTCCTGGATGGCGCGGATGGAAGTCGCCAGAGGATTTCCGTTGTTGTTGCTGTAGAAAGAGTAGAGCAGAGAACCGTCCTCGCCTACCAGCGCCGCTTTTGTGGTCGTGGAACCGGCGTCGATTCCAAGATAGCAGTTGCCTTCGTAGGTGGCAAGATCAGAAGTCGCCACATTGTTGATGCTCTGGCGTTCCAGGAAATTGTCATAATCCTCCTGGGAAGCAAACAGAGGCTCCATACGTGCCACCTCGAAATCCATGGTGATCTTTTCTTCCATACGTCTCTGGAGAGCCGTCAGAGAAACGGTCACTTTTTTGTCCGCGTTCATGGCAGAACCCATCGCTGCGAAAAGATGGGAATTTTCGGGAGCGATCGTATGCTCGTCATCCAGCTTCAGTGTCCGGATAAATGCTGCCTTCAGTTCGGAAAGGAAGTGGAGCGGTCCCCCGAGGAAAGCAACATGTCCGCGGATCGGTTTTCCGCAGGCAAGGCCGGAGATCGTCTGGTTGACCACCGCCTGAAAAATGGAAGCGGCAAGATCTTCTTTGGTAGCGCCGTCATTGATCAGCGGCTGGATATCTGTCTTGGCAAAGACACCGCAGCGTGCGGCAATGGGATAGATCGCCCGGTAATGTTTGGCGTATTCGTTCAGTCCTGATGCGTCGCTCTGAAGCAGAGAGGCCATCTGGTCGATGAAAGAACCGGTACCGCCGGCGCAGATACCGTTCATTCGCTGTTCCACGTTTCCTCCCTCAAAATAGATGATCTTTGCGTCCTCGCCGCCAAGCTCGATGGCAACGTCTGTCTGAGGCGCCAGAGCCTTCAGAGAGGTGGAAACGGCGATGACTTCCTGGACAAAAGGAATCTCCAGATGTTTGGCAAGGGTGAGTCCGCCGGAACCGGTGATGACCGGATGCAGATCATGCTCGCCCAGCTGGTCATATGCTTTTTTCAGCAGATGCGCCAGTGTTTCCTGAATGTTGGCATAGTGACGCTCGTAATCAGAAAACAGAAGATTCTGTTCTTCATCCAGAATAGCAATTTTTACGGTGGTGGAACCGATATCGATTCCAAGACTGTATGTTGTTTCGTTCATAGAATCATTCTCCTTACTGAATTTCTTTACAATAATTATGGATTCCCCACAAACGGTACCGTATATCCTGCAGAAAATGATTTTCCGATATACGTTCGTTCGCTGTACGGGGTTACATACATTTGAATAAGTAGGAATCCATCACATTATACGACAAAACCTGCGGAAATACAAATGGAAAAACCCGCAGGCAAATGCAAAAAAATATAAAATATGCATAAAAACATGACACATATCTGACAGAAAGAAATTTTGAAACACGCTCCGGGAAATTGAAAAGTCAAAAACCCCGCAGCAAGCTACGGGACATCAAATTTGTAGCGCTGCAGAGCTGCGGGAATAAATGCATGCCAGATGACGCCGGATTTTTATTTTTTGATGTACTGGTTGAAAAAAGGATGCCGGAACGTTATAATAGAGAGCGTGTAATTTTCAGAAAGGACGGAACAGATGGGAAAATATAGAATTTTAGCGGAAGAGGGGCGTGCGAAGCGTGCCGAATTTGAGACGGTTCACGGAACGATCCAGACTCCCGTTTTTATGAATGTGGGTACGGCTGCAGCGATCAAGGGCGCAGTTTCCACCATGGATCTTCAGGGGATCAAGACGCAGGTGGAACTTTCCAACACATATCACCTTCATGTACGGCCGGGAGACGAGGTCGTAAAAAAGATGGGCGGACTTCATAAGTTTATGGTATGGGACAAACCGATCCTGACGGATTCCGGCGGGTTTCAGGTGTTTTCACTGGCTGGTTTGAGAAAGATCAAAGAAGAGGGCGTTTATTTCAATTCTCATGTGGACGGACGCAAGATTTTTATGGGACCGGAAGAAAGTATGCAGATCCAGTCAAATCTTGCATCTACCATCGCGATGGCGTTTGATGAATGTCCTTCCAGCGTTGCGGACCGGAAGTATGTACAGGATTCCGTGGACCGTACCGCCCGGTGGCTGATGCGGTGCAAAAAGAAAATGCAGGAGCTGAATCAGCAGGAAGATACGATCAACCCGCACCAGATGCTGTTTGGTATCAATCAGGGCGCCATCTATGCGGACATCCGGATCGACCATGCGAAGAGAATCCGTGAGATGGATCTGGACGGCTATGCCGTCGGAGGCCTTGCCGTCGGGGAGAGCCATGAGGAAATGTATCATATTCTGGAAGAAGTAGTGCCTTATCTGCCGAAAGACAAACCTACCTACCTGATGGGCGTCGGAACCCCGGCAAACATCCTGGAAGGCGTAGAACGCGGCATCGACTTCTTTGACTGCGTCTACCCGAGCAGAAACGGCCGCCACGGACACGTCTACACCAACGCAGGAAAGCTGAACCTGTTCAATCAGAAATACGAACTGGATCCTCGCCCGATCGAGGAAGGCTGCCAGTGCCCGGCATGCCGCCATTACAGCAGAGCTTATATCCGCCACCTGCTGAAAGCAAAAGAAATGCTCGGCATGCGCCTGTGTGTACTCCACAACCTGTATTTCTACAACAACATGATGGAAGAAATCCGCACCGCACTGGAAGAAGGCAGATTTGCGGAATACAAACGCGCAAAACTGGATAGAATGCAGAATGGACAGAAGTAAGTACGAAAATGCTAACTAACGTTTATCAATAAATAGAAAACAGCCCCGCGCAGACCGCATGTGTGTATGAGGGGCATTTGCGGGGCTGTTTTCGTCCGGTTCATAATAACACGTAAGCAAAACAACCCCCATTTTTGAACAAAATTCCAGAAAAGGCTTGCTGAAATACCAAATATTGTGTATTATGGTAGTAGTTTTTTCCAAGAGAAAAAGCAAGTTGTATAAAATAATCAGGAGGAATGAAAATGTTAGTAGCAAGCGGTTCTGCTGCCGGCGCAGCAGGCATGGGTTCTATGCTGATCTGGCTGGTGGCTATGGTTGCTATGTTCTATTTTCTGCTGATCCGTCCGCAGAAAAAGGAACAGAAGAAGATGCAGGCAATGCTCAGCGAGATGGCTGTAGGCGATGCGGTTGTTACAAGCGGAGGTTTTTACGGAATCGTGATCGACATTACTGAAGATGACGTAATCGTCGAGTTTGGAAACAATAAAAACTGCCGTATTCCGATGCGCAAAACAGCGATTGCAGAAGTTGAAAAGCCGGAACTGGTATCTTCCGAGCCAAAGGAAGAAAAGAAAAAAGAAGAAAAAAAGAAATAATACAGTAAAATGCAGAATGGCGCCACGAATTTTTCAGTATCGTGGCGCCATATTTGCTTTTTATACAAATTTTTATTGAAATCACCGTAAAAATGCCGTATTATATTACCTAAGAATTATTTTCAGGAAAGAGGTAGAGATTATGGAGTTTCGGATTGGTTTGATTCGCGGAGACGGCATAGGACCGGAAATTGTCACGGAGGCAAAAAAGGTTCTCGATGCCGTCTCTTGTGCATATGGGCATACATTTCACTATACAGACCTTCTTCTGGGCGGCGCGTCTATTGATGCGTGCGGGGTGCCTCTGACGGATGAAACGGTGGCTGAGGCGAAGCAGTGCGACGCGGTTTTGATGGGATCCATCGGCGGGGATGCGAAAACTTCCCCATGGTATCAGCTTCCGCCGGAAAAACGTCCGGAGGCGGGACTGCTGCGGATCCGCAAGGAACTGGGGCTGTTTGCCAATCTCCGTCCGGCTTATCTGTATGAAGAGCTGAAGGACGCCTGCCCGCTGAAAGAGGAGATCATTGCAGACGGTTTTGATCTTGTGATCATGAGAGAACTGACCGGAGGCCTGTACTTCGGAGAGAGAAAGACCGTTGTGGAAGACGGGATCAGAAAAGCGGTAGATACGCTGACCTACAATGAAAAGGAAATTCGCCGCATCGCTGTCCGTGCCTTTGATATCGCACGAAAGAGAAGAAAGAAAGTGACCAGCGTGGATAAGGCAAACGTGCTGGATTCTTCCCGTCTCTGGAGAGCGGTTGTGGAAGAGGTGGCAAAAGATTATACGGATGTTACTCTGGAACATATGCTGGTGGACAACTGTGCGATGCAGCTGGTTCGTGATCCGGCACAGTTTGATGTGATCCTGACGGAGAACATGTTTGGCGACATTCTTTCCGATGAGGCAAGCATGGTGACCGGTTCCATCGGTATGCTGTCCTCCGCCAGCCTGAATGAGAGCAGTTTCGGTCTTTATGAACCGAGCCATGGATCCGCTCCCGACATTGCAGGAAAAAATATTGCCAACCCCATTGCCACCGTGCTTTCCGCGGCAATGATGCTCCGCTATTCACTGAATCTGGATCAGGAAGCGGATGCTGTGGAGCAGGCGGTGAAACGGGTGCTGAAAAAGGGATACCGTACCGTGGATATCATGTCGGAAGGCTGTACCCGGGTTTCCACCACGGAGATGGGAGATCTGCTGGCAAAGGAAATAGAAGCGTGAAGGACCAAGGAGGAGAAGAAGATGAAAAGTGATGCAGTAAAAAAAGGGATCGCCCAGTCTCCGCAGCGTTCACTGCTGCGCGCTCTGGGACTGTCCGAAGAGGAATTGAAAAAACCGCTGGTAGGAATCGTCAGCTCTTACAATGAGATCGTTCCCGGCCATATGAATCTGGATAAGATCACAGAGGCGGTCAAAATGGGAGTTGCCATGGCAGGAGGCGTGCCAATCGTCTTTCCGGCGATCGCTGTATGCGACGGAATTGCCATGGGACATATCGGAATGAAATATTCCCTGGTAACCCGCGACCTGATCGCGGATTCCACCGAATGCATGGCGACGGCTCACCAGTTTGACGCGCTGGTATGTATTCCCAACTGTGATAAAAATGTGCCGGGACTTCTGATGGCGGCGGCAAGGATCAATGTACCCACCGTGTTTGTAAGCGGAGGCCCGATGCTTGCAGGACGTGTGAAAGGCAACAAAACCAGTCTTTCCAGTATGTTTGAGGCCGTTGGCTCTTATGCGGCGGGAACGATGACGGAGGAGGACGTGCGCGAATTTGAGTGCAAGACCTGTCCGACCTGCGGCTCCTGTTCCGGTATGTATACCGCCAACAGTATGAACTGTCTGACGGAAGTGCTTGGTATGGGACTGAAAGGAAACGGTACGATCCCTGCAGTATATTCCGAGCGTCTGGTGCTTGCAAAACAGGCAGGTATGAAGGTGATGGAACTGCTGGAGAAAAATATCCGGCCAAGCGATATCCTGACGGAAGACGCGTTTATGAACGCACTGACGGTGGATATGGCGCTGGGATGCTCTACCAATAGTATGCTGCATCTTCCGGCAATCGCTCACGAAGCTGGTGTTGAGCTGAATCCGGAGATCGCCAATGCGATCAGTGAAAAGACCCCGAACCTGTGCCACCTGGCACCGGCGGGCCATACTTATATTGAAGAATTGAACGAGGCAGGCGGTGTTTATGCAGTGATGAACGAGCTGAACAAGCTGGGCCTGATCCATACAGACTGTATGACGGTGACAGGAAAGACGGTGGGAGAGAACATCCAGGGATGTGTGAATAAAAATCCGGAAGTCATCCGTCCGGTAGAAAATCCATACAGCAAAACCGGCGGTATCGCGGTGCTGAAAGGAAATCTCGCGCCGGAGACAGCGGTTGTCAAACGTTCTGCTGTTTGTGACGAAATGCTGGTACACGAAGGACCGGCACGTGTTTTTGATTGTGAGGAAGATGCCATTGCGGCGATCCGCGGAGGGAAAATTGTTCCGGGAGACGTTGTGGTGATCCGTTATGAAGGTCCAAAGGGTGGTCCGGGCATGAGAGAGATGCTGAATCCTACTTCTGCGATTGCAGGAATGGGTCTTGGCGATACGGTTGCACTGATCACAGACGGACGTTTTTCGGGAGCATCCCGCGGCGCGTCCATCGGACATGTCTGCCCGGAAGCGGCGGTGGGCGGCCCGATCGCTCTGGTAGAGGAAGGCGACCGGATCAGCATCAATATTCCGGAGCATAAACTGGAACTGTTGGTGGATGAGGAAGAACTTGCCCGCAGGAGAGCAGAATGGAAACCGCGCAAACCGGCGGTGACCACAGGTTATCTGGCGAGATATGCGAAAATGGTGACAAGCGCCAGAAGAGGAGCGGTTCTGGAGATTCCTGACTGAACAGCTGCCGGAAGATAATTTGATTGAGAGGAGAGATGCACCATGCAGTTAACAGGTTCACAGATTGTTATAGAGTGTTTGAAAGAACAGGGTGTAGATACCGTATTTGGTTATCCGGGAGGAACGATCCTGAATATTTACGATGAGCTTTACAGCCATCCGGAAATTCATCATATTCTGACATCCCATGAACAGGGCGCCGCCCATGCGGCGGACGGCTATGCCCGTGCGACCGGAAAGGTAGGCGTATGTATGGCGACCAGCGGTCCCGGAGCGACAAACCTGGTGACAGGTATCGCGACGGCGTATATGGATTCGTCGCCGGTGGTGGCGATCACCGCTAACGTAGGAAAATCCCTGTTGGGAAAGGACAGTTTTCAGGAAGTGGATATTGCAGGCGTTGTGATGCCGATTACGAAACATAGTATGATCGTCAAGAATGTTGCGGATCTGGCGAATACTCTGCGCCGTGCTTTTAGAATTGCACAAAGCGGACGTCCGGGTCCTGTGCTTGTGGATATCACAAAGGATGTCACCGCGGCAAAATATGAATATGAATACAAAGAACCGGAAAAAATTGAGCGTCAGGTGAATACCATTACAGAGGAGGCTCTTGAGGAAGCTGCTGCGCTGATCCGGCAGGCGAAACGCCCGTACATTTTCGTCGGAGGCGGCGCGGTGATCTCCGGCGCTTCCGACGAAGTGCGGGAGCTTGCGCATAAGCTTCAGGTCCCGGTCTGTGACAGCCTGATGGGAAAAGGAGTGTTCCCCGGCGATGACCCTCTGTATACAGGAATGCTGGGCATGCACGGAACAAAGACTTCCAATCTCGGTGTGACGAAGTGTGATCTTCTGATCGTGCTTGGAGCACGCTTCTCTGACCGTGTCACGGGAGATACCAGCAGATTCGCGAAGAAGGCAAAGATTCTGCAGTTCGATATTGACGCGGCTGAGATCAACAAAAATGTTGTTGTGGACACCTGTGTGATCGGAGATCTGAAAGAGTCACTGAAGCGCCTGAATGAACGCCTGGAGCCAAAGGAATATCCGGAATGGCTCGAGGAAATCAGGGAGCTGGAAAAACGTTATCCGATGAAACACGAGGATGGATTGACCGGACCGGCAGTTATGGAAGAGATTTACCGCGTGACAAAGGGCGACGCGGTGATCACAACAGATGTTGGCCAGCATCAGATGTGGGCGGCACAGTATTATGCTTACAAAGAACCGAGACAGCTTCTGACCTCCGGAGGACTTGGAACAATGGGCTTTGGGCTCGGAGCAGCCATGGGCGCGAAGATGGGAAGACCGGATCAAACGGTGATCAACATCGCAGGCGACGGTTGTTTCCGTATGAACATGAATGAGATTGCGACCCTTTCCAGATACCGGATACCGGTGATCGAAGTGGTGATCAATAATCATGTGCTTGGAATGGTACGCCAGTGGCAGACCTTGTTCTATAAACAGCGCTATTCCTATACGGTTCTGGACGATGCGACAGATTTTGTAAAAGTGGCGGAGGCTCTGGGCGCAAAAGGGATCCGTGTGACAAAGAAAGAAGAGATTGCTCCAGCCATCGAGGAAGCGATCGCATACGGAGGGCCGGTTGTCATTGACTGTCAGATTGACCGGGACGACAAAGTATTCCCGATGGTTGCGGCAGGCGCAGCGATCGAGGAAGTATTTGATGCGGATGACCTTGCAGAGTAATTTGAGAGAAAAAAGGTTGACAGAAACTTAACAGCGTTGTATCATTGTTTTATCACGGTAAAGCAGTGATGCATTACCAGAAGAAATACGGTTTTGCGGCCGTATTTCTTCTGCAAATAAGCAAAAAGACGCGAGGAGGATGTGTGAAGTGAGCAGAGTTTACAATTTTTCCGCAGGTCCGGCGGTACTGCCGGAAGAGGTTTTAAGAGAAGCACAGGAAGAAATGCTGGATTACCGCGGCTGCGGCATGTCGGTGATGGAAATGAGCCATCGTTCTTCTGTTTTCCAGCAGATCATTGATGAGGCGGAGTCAGATCTTCGCCAATTGATGAACATCCCGAAAGAGTATAAAGTGCTGTTTCTCCAGGGCGGAGCTTCCCTGCAGTTTGCAATGATCCCGATGAACCTGATGAAAAACCGTGTGGCAGATTATATCGTCACCGGCCAGTGGGCAAAAAAAGCTTACCAGGAAGCTCAGAAATACGGAAAGGCAAAGAAGATCGCGTCGTCCGAGGATCAGACGTTTTCTTATATCCCGGATTGTTCGGATCTTCCGGTGAGCCCGGATGCGGATTATGTATACATCTGTGAAAACAATACCATCTATGGCACAAAATTCAAAGAACTTCCAAACACCAAAGGAAAACTTCTTGTATCCGACGTATCCTCCTGCTTTCTGTCTGAGCCTGTGGATGTATCCAGATATGGAATCCTTTATGGCGGCGTTCAGAAAAATATCGGACCGGCGGGCATGGTGATTGCCATTGTCCGTGAGGACCTGATCACCGAGGATGTGCTGCCGGGGACTCCGACGATGATGATGTATAAGACCCATGCGGATGCGGGGTCCATGTACAACACACCGAACTGCTGGAGTATCTATATGTGCGGCAAAGTGTTCCAGTGGCTGAAACGGATGGGCGGCCTGTCTGTGATGAAGGAGCGGAATGAGGAAAAGGCAAAGATCCTGTACGATTTTCTGGATTCCAGCAAAATGTTCCGCGGCACGGTTGTACCAAAAGACCGTTCTCTGATGAATGTCCCGTTTGTGACGGGAGACAGTGAGCTGGACGCAAAATTTGTGAAGGAGGCGAAAGCCGCCGGATTCGAAAACCTGAAGGGGCACAGGACTGTGGGCGGCATGAGAGCCAGCATCTATAACGCAATGCCAAAAGAAGGCGTGGAGGCGCTGGTGGCGTTTATGAAAGAATTTGAGGAGGCGAATCTGTGATGTATCAGTATTATTGCCTGAATCCCATTGCGGAGGTTGGGCTGGGAAATTTCAGCGATCAGTATCAAAAAGCAGAGCAGCTTGAAGAAGCGCAGGCAGTCCTGGTGCGCAGTGCATCGATGCATGAGATGGAGTTTCCTGAAAATCTGTATGCGGTTGCACGGGCAGGCGCCGGAGTCAATAATATTCCGCTGAAAGAATGTGCGGAGCGGGGAATCGTTGTATTCAACACGCCGGGAGCCAACGCCAACGGCGTCAAGGAACTGGTGATCGCCGGAATGCTTCTGGCATCGAGAGATATCGTCGGCGGCATTTCCTGGGTCAGGGAAGAAAAAGACAATCCTGAGATCCAGAAGCTGGCGGAAAAGAAGAAAAAACAGTTTGCCGGCTGTGAGATCAGCGGAAAGAAGCTGGGGATCATCGGTCTTGGCGCCATCGGCCAGCTGGTAGCAAACGCGGCGATCCCTCTTGGAATGGAAGTTTACGGGTATGACCCCTACATCTCCGTGGACGCCGCGTGGAATCTGTCCCGGGCAATCCGCCATATCCAGAATGTGGAGGATATTTACCGGGAGTGTGATTACATTACGATCCACGTTCCGCTGCTTGACAGCACCAGAGGAATGCTTGACGAAAAGGCGGTCTCCATGATGAAAGACGGCGTGGTCATCCTGAACTATGCGAGAGATCTTCTTGCCGACGAGGATGCCATTCTTAAGGGGCTGGAGAGCGGAAAGATTAAACGTTATGTCACGGATTTTGCAAATCCGAAGGTAGCCGGTGCCGAGGGCGTGATCGTAACCCCGCATCTGGGCGCATCCACGGAAGAATCGGAAGATAACTGTGCGATCATGGCAGTGAAAGAGATCCGGGATTTTATGGAAAATGGAAATATCCGGAATTCGGTAAATTTCCCCAACTGTGATATGGGTATGTGTTCTGCAAAGGGCCGTATTACCATCTGCCACAGAAATATCCCTAATATGCTGAGCCAGTTCACCAAGGTTATGGGCGACGCAGGCGTCAACATCTCCGACCTTGTGAACAAAGGAAAAGGCGATTACGCTTATACCATGATGGATCTGGAAAGCCCTTCGACGGAAGAGATGGCAAAGCTTCTGGAGCAGGTGAAAGGCGTGCTTCGGGTACGGATTGTAAAATAAAAAATGTTTTGAGAGCTGCCGCGGGAGGTAATATGCGGCGGCTCTTTTCGTCTGCTTAAGGAGATTACTTTGACTGTTTAAGTGTGTCAGTTTCTCTTGTGCAGGTTCAGGAAAAATGGTACAATAAATGAAAACCAACCGGCGAAGGAGGTCGTGGTCACAGATGGAAGACAAATTATATGAAATGATGGATTGGGCGGAGATTGAAGCGGTGGTTTATTCGGAAGAAAATCAGCCGAGAAACATTCTCGGGCCCCACAAAACGAAAGACGGAATTGTTATCCAGGGATACTTTCCGGACGTTGTGGAAGCGTCAGTCAAGCTCCTTTCGGATGAAAAAACAGTTCCGATGGTCCAGGAGGACGAGGGCGGATATTTTGCCGTTCTGCTGCCCGGGACAAAGATTCCTGAGTACCGTTTTGTAGTCACAGGACCGGACGGGGAGAAGGAAGAATTTTACGATGCCTATGCGTTTCCTTGCCAGTTAGATGAAAAGGCGCAGAAACAGTTTGAAGCAGGAATCTGCTACAATGTCTATGAAATGCTGGGCGCGCATCCGGCAGTGATCGACGGTGTGCGCGGCACCTGTTTTGCCGTGTGGGCGCCAAATGCGATCCGTGTCAGCGTTGTGGGCGATTTCAACCACTGGGACGGAAGAATGCATCAGATGCATCTGCATGAATCCGGTATTTATGAATTGTTCATTCCGGAAGTAGGCGAAGGCGCGCTGTACAAATATGAGATTAAGGCCAAAGGAGGACTGGTATATCTGAAGGCGGATCCGTACGCCAATGCCTCCCAGCTGCGCCCGGATACGGCAAGTGTGGTAGCGGATCTCGGCAAATACCGCTGGCAGGACGGCGACTGGATGAAACAGCGGAGAAAAGTACAGGGGGACAAGACCCCGATGTATGTCTACGAAATGCATTTGGGTTCCTGGAAAAAGCCGGAGGATGACCGCGTATTTTACAATTATCGGGAAATCGCTCCGATGCTGGCGGAGTACGTAAAGGAAATGGGATTTACCCATGTAGAACTGATGCCTGTGATGGAGCACCCGCTGGACGAGTCCTGGGGATATCAGGTGACCGGCTATTATTCGCCGACCGCGAGATACGGAACTCCCGATGATTTTAAATACTTTATGGACTATATGCATCAGCAGGGAATCGGCGTGATCCTGGACTGGGTACCGGCACATTTTCCAAGAGATACGTTTGGACTGTCAGCCTTTGACGGAACCTGTCTGTATGAGCATCTGGACCCGAGAAAGGGCGCGCATCCTCACTGGGGAACGCTGATCTATAATTACGGAAGACCGCAGGTGACCAACTTCCTGATCGCAAACGCGCTGTTCTGGGCGAAAGAGTACCACGCAGACGGCATCCGGATGGATGCGGTTGCCTCCATGCTTTATCTGGACTATGGAAAACAGGACGGCGAGTGGGTTGCAAACATTTACGGCGGCAATGAAAACCTGGAAGCGATCGATTTCCTGAAACACCTGAACAGTGTCTTCAAGAAACAGATCCCGGACGCAATGCTGATCGCGGAGGAATCCACCGCATGGCCGAAGATCACCGGAGATCTGCAGGACGACGGTCTGGGCTTTGACTATAAATGGAATATGGGATGGATGAATGACTTCATCGAGTATATGAAAAACGATCCGGTGTTCCGCGGCGCTCATCATGATCAGCTTACCTTCTCGATGATCTATGCCTACAGTGAGAAATTCCTGCTCAGTATTTCTCACGACGAGGTCGTTCACATGAAAGGATCTCTCTATACCAAGATGCCGGGCGACGACGCGCAGAAACTTTCCAATCTGCGTCTGGCATATGGATATCAGGTAGCGCACCCGGGTAAAAAACTCTTGTTCATGGGACAGGAATTCGGCCAGATCCGGGAATGGAGTGAACAGAGAGGCCTGGATTGGGAACTGTTGGAGGAAGACGGACACAAACAGCTGCAGAGTTATATGAAAGAGCTCCTGAAACTGTACAAAACGTGTCCGGCGCTGTATGAAAATGATTTCAATTCCGACGGCTTTGAGTGGATCAACTGTATGGAATGGGAGAAAAATCTGCTGATCTTCCTGAGAAAAACAAAAAAGAGGGAAGATACGCTTCTGGTTGTGTGCAATTTCTCCAATGTGGAATACGACGACTTTATGATCGGCGTTCCGTATCAGGGAAAATATAAGGAGATTTTCAACAGCGACGCCGCTGCGTTCGGCGGAACGGGAGTTGTAAATCCGAGAGTGAAGATGTCAAAGAAAGTGGAATGTGATGAACGGAAAAATTCCATCACGGTAAAGATTCCGCCGCTTGGTATCTCTGTCTTCAGCTACACTCGTCCGGCGGAAAAAGCAAAAGACAACAAGACGGCAAAGACAAGACAGAAAAAGACCTCCGCAACCGCGAAAAAGAACCTGAAAAAAGAACTGGAACAGAAATTTGAAACAGAGGAAAAGTAATACATGACATTTGTGGAACAGATTTATCTCTATCTGGAAGGAAAACTCGGAGGAGTTGTGGACTTTGTTCTGAAAGCTCTTCTTGCACTGATCATTTATTTCATTGCCAGAAAGCTGATTCAGAAATTATGTACAATAATCAAGAAGAACATGCTGAAATTCCGTGCGGATGAGGCGATCACCAGCTTTACGGTATCATTGGTCAAGTACTCTTTGAATATTCTTCTGGTGCTGACGATCATTGTCCAGCTGAATATTGTGAAAGAATCTTCCATCACCGCGGCGATTGCCTCTGCAGGCGTGGCGATTTCACTGGCGCTGCAGGGCGGACTTTCCAACTTTGCCGGAGGTGTGCTGATTCTTCTTCTGAAACCTTTTAAGGTAGGAGATTACATCGTCTTTCCCAATGAAAACCAGGAAGGCACGGTACTGAAGATCGAGATGTACTACACGACGATCAGCAGTGTCGATAACCGTACGATCATGATTCCCAACGCGAATCTTACCAACAGTACCATTGTCAATGTGACGGCGATGGAAAAAAGAAAGCTGGAGATCAAGGTGGGGATTTCCTATAACTCCAATCTCCAGACGGCGAAGGGAATCCTCCAGCGGCTGGTGGAAGAGGAACCGCGTTTTCTGGAGGACGAGAAACAGTTTTTTGTTGACAATCTGGGGGAAAGCAGCATCACCGTAGGCCTGAGAGCCTGGGTGCTGACGGAAAATTACTGGCCGGTGAAATGGGAAATGAATGAAAAAATTAAAGCAGAGTTTGACAATGCCGGGATAGAGATTCCATTTCCTCAGCTGGATGTACATGTGAAATCCGCAGAGGAATCATAAAATGCTGCGTGCATCTGTTTTGTCCCCTGCCAGAAGGCAGACGGATAAATGGACGCACGCAGCATTTTTTGCATCAGCGGAGGATTTTATCCATGGATTTTCCATTTGCCAGCTCATCGATCAGCTTGTCAAGATAACGGATCTCCCGCATCAGAGGTTCCTGGATGTTTTCCACCCGCACGCCGCAGACGACACCCTTGATCAATGTTCTGTTGGGATTCAACTCCGGGGCGTGACGAAAAAAGTCCCCGTAACTGACCGAACTTTCCGCTGCCGCCTCGATCTCTTCCGTCCGGTAACCGGTGAGCCAGCAGATCACCTGGTTGACTTCCTCCACGGACCGTCCCTTTTTCACCGCCTTATTTACCAGCAGCGGATAAATCTTCGAAAAACTCATACCGTATACTTTCTCATTGTTCATTTTGTATTCCCCTTTCCTGAACATGAACCGTCCATACGAATATGACTCTTATAGAAAATATCATAGCATCCTGCAGGGAAAAATAGAAGATGTTTTTCGTCGGGAAGCAACAAAAGGCTGAACGGCAGCGAAAAGAGCGTAACACTCCGGCTGGCTGAACGGCAGTGAGAAGAGCTTATTTCTTTGATAAAAGCCTTGCATTTCGGGAAAAGTAGTGCTATACTAAAGATGTTAAATAAAGTAACTGGCTAAGGAGTGGACGAAAACGTCCACTCTTTCTTTTGTAAATAAGAAGAGAATCCGGCCTGTCAGCAAAAAGGATTGATGGCAGGAACGGATCTTCGCCGGAGAAAAAAAGGTGGTGAGGATTTGAGCAAAAAAGAAACCTATGAACAGAAAGCAGAGGAAATGATTCTTCCGATCGTGGAGGCGAACGGCTTTGAGCTGGTAGACGTGGAGTATGTGAAAGAAGGACAGAACTGGTATCTGCGGGCATATATCGACAAAGAAGGCGGTATTACCGTGGATGACTGCGAGATCGTCAGCCGGGCATTTTCTGATAAGCTGGATGAGAATGATTTTATTGAAGACGCCTACATCCTGGAGGTAAGCTCCCCGGGACTTGGACGCCCGCTCAAAAAAGAGAAGGATTATCAGCGCAGTATGGGAAAAGAACTGGAAATCAGAACGTATCGTGCTGTGGACAGACGTAAGGAATTTTACGGGGTTCTCACCGCATATGATGAAGACAGCGTGACCATCGAGGAAGAAGACGGCACGCCGCGGACTTTTGCAAAGACAGACATTTCTTTGATACGGTTAGCATTCGATTTTTAGTACAGGAGGAAGAGAAAAAAATGAACACAGAATTAATGGAGGCTCTGGAAGTTCTGGAAAAAGAAAAAAATATCAGCAAAGAGTCACTTTTGGAGGCAATTGAACAATCCCTGCTTCAGGCATGTAAAAATCATTTCGGAAAAGCCGATAATGTAAAAGTAGTCATCAACTCGGAAACCGGTGATTTTCATGTGACAGCAGACAAAGAGGTTGTGGAAGAAGTGGAAGACCCGGTGATGCAGATCAGTCTTGCTGATGCACAGGCATACGATTCCCGCTATGAACTTGGCGATATCGTGCCGGTGGAGATCAAGTCCAAAGAATTTGGCCGTATCGCCACACAGAACGCGAAAAACGTGATCCTTCAGAAAATCCGTGAAGAAGAGAGAAAAGTTCTCTATGATCAGTATTTTGAGAAGGAACACGATGTGGTGACCGGTATTGTGCAGAGATATTCAGGCAAAAACGTCAGCATCAATCTTGGCAAGGTAGATGCCACCCTGACAGAAAATGAACAGGTGAAAGGCGAAGTGTTCAAGCCAACCGAACGTATCAAACTGTATGTGCTGGAAGTCAAGAATACTCCAAAGGGACCGAAGGTGCTGGTTTCCCGTACCCATCCGGAACTGGTAAAGCGCCTGTTTGAGGCAGAGGTGACCGAAGTCCGCGACGGTATCGTGGAGATCAAGAGCATTGCCCGTGAGGCAGGCTCCAGAACCAAGATGGCTGTTTGGTCCAACGACCCGGATGTAGATGCGGTCGGCGCATGTGTCGGAATGAATGGAAGCCGTGTCAATGCGGTGGTGGATGAACTGAGAGGAGAAAAGATCGATATTATCACCTGGGATGAAAACCCGGCGCTGCTGATCGAGAATGCGCTGAGCCCTGCGAAGGTAATCTCCGTTATGGCAGATCCGGATGAGAAGACCGCGAAAGTCATCGTCCCGGATTACCAGCTCTCTCTCGCCATCGGAAAAGAAGGACAGAACGCAAGACTTGCGGCGCGTCTGACAGGATTCAAGATCGATATCAAGAGCGAGACCCAGGCAAGAGAAGAAGGCGACTTCGATTACTTTGAGGAGGAAGAGGATTATTCCGACGAGGAGTATGAAGAACTGCCGGAGGAAGAAGCTTTTGAGTACAGCGAGGACGCGGAAGACGAAGAAAGCTTTGCCTACGAAGATCAGCCGGCAGAGGAAGAAGGAGAGAGCATTTGAGTACCGTTCGTAAGGTGCCACTGCGTAAATGCATTGGCTGCAATGAAATGAAGAACAAAAAGGAAATGATCCGCGTGGTGAAAACCTCGGACAACGAGATCATCCTTGATACGACCGGCAGAAAGAACGGCCGCGGCGCATATGTGTGCTGTTCCGAATGTCTGGCGAAAGCGATAAAAAACCGGGGACTTTCCCGTTCTCTGAGCGCGGAGATCCCGGAAGAGGTATATGCGAAACTGAAGGAGGCGTTTGCGGAACTTGAACATTAAGAAGGCCTGCGGCATGCTTGGGCTTGCGATGCGGGCAGGAAAAGTGGCAAGCGGTGAATTTGCGACAGAAAAAGCAGTGAAGGAATACAAAGCGTATCTTGTGATCGTTGCCGCGGAGGCTTCAGAGAATACGCAGAAGAAATTCCGTAATATGTGTCAGTTTTATGAAGTCCCATATCTTGTTTTTGGAACGAAGGAAGAACTGGGCAGTATCATCGGAAAGGAATACCGGGCCAGCCTTGCGGTGTGTGATGAAAATTTTGCGAAAGTGATTCGAGAGCATCTTGCGTAAGCGTAGCTGAAGTTTCAGATACGCTGTGACAGTGAAATGGAAAGGTCGGTGTATCAATGCCAGGAAAGAGAGTTTACGAACTTGCAGGCGAACTGAACCTTAGCAACAAAGAGGTCCTGGACTTTTTAAGGTCGAAAAATATCGATGTAAAAAGTCATATGAGCAGTCTGAAAGAAAACGAGGAAGTTATGGTGCGAAAAGCACTTGGTTCAAAAGAGGAGAGAAAGCCAGTGGAGAAGAAAGAGACAGAAAACAGAGAAGTACAGAAGAGGGCAGGAGAAGAGACGAAAGCGGAACGCCCGAAAAAGAAAAACATTATTTCCGTTGTACGTCCGCAGAATGCCACAAGCAAAGAGGCAAGAGATTTTGCCAAAAATCAGGGACAGAAACCGGCAAGAGGCAGCCGTCCGGCACGCCCGAAGAGTGACCGTCCCCAGGGAGACCGCCCGGCGCGCGCACAGGGAGACCGTCCGGCCGTGAGCGCTCAGTCCGCCCAGAGCCGTCCGGCAGGCGGCAATGCAGGACGCACCCAGAACAAAGAGGGCCGTCCGCAGGGAGACCGCCCGGCACGTCCGCAGAACAGAGACGGACGTCCGGCTGGAAACAATACCGGCCGTCCGCAGGGAGACCGTCCGGCGCGTCCGTCCGGAGAGAGAAACGGGGAGAGAGGATCTTTCAGCCGCGGAAACGGCAATGGAAACGGAAGACCGGCACGTCCGGACCGTGGACCGAGACCGTTCAACAAGGATGAGGACAGCAGCACCCGCCGCCCGTCTTCTGATGGAAGAAGAGGCCAGAGAGGGGCGGATGGACGGAAATCCGCAGGTGCTGATACCATCGATCTTGGCATCAAGAAGCCGGGACGTGATACCGGCAGAAAAGAAAAAGATAAGACCAAGGACGACCGCAGAGACAATAAGTTCAGCGATGACCGCCGTTCCGGCAACCGTCCGAACCAGGGACACCGTCAGCAGTCCAGAATCCCGAAGGCACTGCAGAAGCCGGTCAATAAGCCGAAACAGGAGGCTCCGAAGGAAGTAGTCAAGGAGATCACCCTTCCGGAGAAGATGACCGTTCGTGAGCTGGCGGAAAAGATGAAGATGCAGCCGTCCGTGATCGTTAAGAAGCTGTTTATGGAAGGCATCATGGTTACGGTGAACCATGAGATTGATTTTGAGAAGGCGCAGGAGATCGCGCTGGATTATGATATTATTGCGGAACCGGAAGAAAAAGTAGATGTGATCGAAGAGCTGCTTCGCGAAGAGGAAGAGGATGAAAGCAGTCTGGTTCCACGTCCGCCGGTAGTCTGCGTTATGGGTCATGTCGATCACGGTAAAACGTCCCTTCTGGACTGCATCCGTCATACCAATGTGACAGACCGTGAGGCGGGCGGAATTACCCAGCATATCGGTGCTTATACCGTTTCCGTCAACGGACAGAAGATCACGTTCCTGGATACTCCGGGCCATGAGGCATTTACTGCAATGCGTATGCGCGGTGCAAACGCGACGGATATCGCGATCCTGGTAGTCGCAGCGGACGACGGTGTGATGCCGCAGACGATCGAAGCGATCAACCACGCAAAGGCAGCCGGTGTTGAGATCATCGTTGCGATCAACAAGATCGACAAGCCGGGCGCGAACGTGGAACGTGTAAAACAGGAACTTTCCGAGTACGAACTGATTCCGGAAGACTGGGGCGGAAGCACAGTATTTGTGCCGGTTTCCGCGAAAACCCACGAAGGCATCAGCGATCTGCTGGAAATGATCCTGCTGACATCGGAAGTGCTGGAACTGAAAGCAAATCCGAAACGCCGTGCGAGAGGCCTTGTAATCGAAGCACAGCTGGACAAAGGAAAAGGTCCGGTTGCGACGATTCTGGTACAGAAAGGTATGCTGCGCGTCGGAGATTCCATCGCGGCGGGCGCATGCTCCGGAAAAGTCCGTGCCATGATGGACGACAAGGGACGCCGTGTGAAAGAGGCAGGCCCGTCTACTCCGGTAGAGATCCTGGGACTTTCTGATGTTCCGAATGCGGGAGAGATCCTGGTGGCTACCGAGACAGATAAGGAAGCAAAGAACTTTGCGGCAACCTTTATTTCTGAGAATAAGAAGAGTCTGCTGGAAGAGACCAAGACAAAAATGTCTCTGGACGATCTGTTCAGCCAGATTCAGGAAGGCAATCTGAAAGAACTGGGCATTATCGTAAAAGCCGATGTACAGGGTTCTGTGGAGGCAGTAAAACAGAGTCTTGTGAAACTGTCCAACGATGAAGTGGTTGTCCGTGTGATCCACGGCGGCGTAGGAGCGATCAATGAGTCCGACGTTACGCTGGCTTCCGCGTCCAACGCGATCATCATCGGATTTAACGTGCGCCCGGATGCAACGGCAAAATCCACGGCAGAGCAGGAAGGCGTGGATATCCGTCTGTATCGTGTCATCTATCAGGCGATCGAGGATGTCGAAGCGGCGATGAAGGGTATGCTGGAGCCGATTTACGAGGAGAAAGTCATCGGCCACGCAGAAGTACGTCAGCTGTTCAAGGCGTCCGGCGTAGGTACGATCGCGGGAAGTTACGTTCTGGATGGTGTCTTCCAGAGAGGCTGCAAGGTACGTATCACCCGTGAGGGTACACAAATCTTCGAGGGCGCCCTTGCATCCCTGAAACGTTTCAAAGACGATGTGAAGGAAGTGAGATCCGGATATGAATGCGGACTTGTCTTCGAAGGCTTCAATGATCTGCAGGAGCTCGACCAGGTAGAAGCGTATATCATGGTAGAGGTGCCGAGATAAAGAATAAGGTGTGATAGAAAAATGAGAAAAAACAGCATTAAAAATACCCGTATCAACGGGGAGATTCAAAGAGAGCTGAGTAATATCATCCGTACAGAGCTGAAAGATCCGCGGATCGGGATGATGACCTCTGTGACTGACGTGGAGGCTGCTCCTGATCTCAAAACCTGTAAGGTCTATATCAGCGTGCTGGGAAATCAGGAAGAGTCGAAAACAACCATCCAGGGACTTCGCAGTGCGGAAGGATTTATCCGCAGAATGCTGGCGAAGAATCTGAATCTGCGAAACACGCCGGAACTTACCTTTGTATTGGATGAATCCATCGCCTATGGCGTTGCCATGTCAAAACTGATCGACGAGGTGACCCATACGCACAAGGAGGAAGAGGATGATGAAGAAGCTTGATGAGATCCTGGAGGGTGTTCAGACTGCAGCGATCGCCGGCCATGTGAATCCGGATGGCGACTGCGTCGGGTCTGCTATGGGCGTCTATCTGTATCTGAGGGACAATTTCCCGCAGATACAGGCAGATGTTTACCTGGAGCGGAAGAAAGCGGATTTTGATTTTATTCCGGAGAGTTCCGGTGTCAAAACGGAGATTGAAAACGGAAAAATTTACGATTTGCTGATCCTTGTGGATGTTTCCAGTCTGGATCGGGTCGGCGTGGCGGGAGAATATATCACGACGGCGAAAAAAACGGTCTGCATCGATCATCATGTGACCAATGCTGGATTCTGCGAGGGAAATCATGTAGTTCCGGACGCAAGTTCCACCTGTGAAGTGCTTTATGATCTGATGGAGAAGGAAAAAATCTCTCAGGACTGTGCCATTGCACTGTATACGGGAATGGTCACAGATACCGGAGTGTTCCAGTACAGCAATACCACGCCTCATACGATGAGGATCGCAGCGTCTCTGCTGGAAAAAGAGATTCCGTTTTCAGATATCGTGGAGCAGGCGTTTTACCGGAAGACGTATGCTCAGAATCAGCTGATGGGAAGAACGCTGATGGAAAGCATTATGCTGATGGAGGGAAAATGTATCGTCGGAATCGTGCGTCAGAAAGAGATGAAATTCTACGGTCTGACTCCGGCGGATATGGATGGGATCGTCAACCAGCTCCGCAATACGGCGGGGGTTGAGGTCGCGATCTTCCTCTATGAGCTGGAACCGCAGACGTTCAAAGTCAGCATGCGTTCCGATAAGAAAGTGGATGTCAGCAGCATTGCCCGTCTGTTCGGCGGCGGCGGACATATCCGCGCGGCAGGCTGTACCATGAACGGAAATCCTTTCGACGTGGTCAATAACCTGACGCTTTATATTGAACGACAGCTTTTGGAAAGTGACGGAGAGTAACATGATACATGGCGTACTGAATGTTTATAAGGAGACCGGTTTTACTTCCCACGATGTGGTGGCGAAGCTGCGCGGCATTCTGAAGCAGAAAAAGATCGGCCATACGGGAACCCTTGACCCGGATGCGGTGGGTGTTCTTCCGGTCTGCCTGGGAAAAGGAACCCGGCTGTGTGATATGCTGACGGATGAGTCGAAAACTTACGAGGCGGTGCTGCTGCTTGGGCAGAGTACCGATACCCAGGATACCAGCGGAAAAATCCTGGAAACGGCAGAGCCGGAGACGGAGCCGGAAAAGATCCGGTCCTGCATCGCCGGTTTTGAAGGGGAATATATGCAGATCCCTCCCATGTACTCCGCGCTGAAGGTCAACGGTAAAAAGCTGTATGAACTGGCGCGGGAAGGGATTGAGATCGAGCGCAAACCCCGTAAAGTACAGTTTCACAAAATAGAAATTCTGGAGATTGCACCGCCGCGGGTTCGGATGGCGGTCACCTGTTCCAAAGGCACCTATATCCGGACACTGTGTCATGACATCGGCGAAGCTTTGGAATGCCATGGCTGTATGGAGCATCTGACCAGAACACGGGTGGGACGTTTTGAGATTTCTGACAGCAAAACCCTGTCTGAGATTGAGAAAATCGTCCGGAATGGTGGGTTGGATGAGATCCTGACACCGATTGATGAAATGTTTTCCGATTCTCCTTACATAGCGGTACGGCCGGAGGCGGATGCCCTTGCTTTTAACGGAAATCCGCTGAAAGAGACATCCCTTTCTTTTGCAGTGCGTCCGGATCGTACGCAGAGGATCCGTCTGTACAGCAGCGCCGGAATCTTTGTGGGAACTTATCAGTATGACGAGGAAAGAAAAATTTGGAAACCTGAAAAAATGTTTCTGGAGCGGCCATGAGATATATAAAAAATACATTATCATTTGAAACAGAGCGGAGAAGCGCCGTTACGCTGGGAAAGTTTGACGGGCTTCACCGCGGTCATATGCTGCTTGTGGACCGGGTTTTGGAACTTGGGAAGCAGGAAGGACTGGAGACGGTGGTTTTTACCTTCGCCGTTCCTCCGTCCAGCCAGGTGGCTCATGAGCCGGCACATCAGCTGCTGACCAATGAGGAGCGGCGGCTCCGCCTGGAAAACCAGGGCATGGATATGCTGGTGGAGTGCCCGTTTGATGAGGCAGTGATGCATATGGAACCGGAAGCGTTCATCCGTGAGATTCTGGTGGAAAAGCTGCACGCCAGCTGCGTCGTAGTCGGAACAGATTTCCGTTTCGGATACCAGCGGAGAGGTGATGCGGAAATGCTGAAGACTCTGGGCGCTTCCTATGGTTTTCGGACAGAGGTCATACAGAAAGCCCGGGAAAACGGACGGGAAATCAGCAGTACATGGATCAAAGAGGAACTGAGAAAAGGCAGGATGGAGACGGTGGAACACCTGTTGGGCTATCCATATACGGTGAGGGAAGAAATCGTACATGGACGGGCGCTTGGCAGAACCATCGGAATCCCTACCATCAATCAGGTTCCGGTAAAAGAAAAGCTCCTTCCGCCTTACGGGGTCTATGTATCAAAAGTCCAGGTGCGCGGACAGGAGTTTTATGGCATGACAAATATTGGCGTAAAACCTACGGTGCGCGAGAACTTCACCGGCGTGGAGACTTATCTGTTTGACTGTGGAATGGATCTGTACGGAGAAATTGCAGAAGTGTCTCTGCTGCATTTCCAGCGCAGGGAAAAGAAATTTCCATCTGTGGAAGCGCTTCAGGAACATCTGAAACTGGATGAGGCGGAAGCGAGAGCGTTTCTGAAGAAGAATCGCTGATATGAAACGTAAGTAAAAGGAAGCGGACAGAAAAGAGGAGTTTGAATGGTTAAGCCACAACAGGGAAAAAGGATTTCAAAGGTTGATATGTATCTCAACTGTGCCGAAACCTTTGCGTATAGGAGTACTTGTTTGAAGCGGAAGTACGGTGCTGTAATCGTTAAGGATGATGTGGTCATTTCCACAGGCTATAATGGTTCTCCTAGAGGCTTTGATAATTGCTGTGACTTGGGTCGATGCCCGAGGATGGAAAGAGATATGCATCAGGGAGAAGGGTATGGGATCTGCCGGGCAATTCACGCAGAGGCCAATGCTCTTTTGAATTGTTCCAGACAGCAGACGATCGGGGCAGACCTGTATTTGACCGGAATCAATCCTACGGACAACTCCATTCATTGTGCAAAGCCTTGTCCGATTTGTGCGCGAAGTATCATACAGGCGGGAATTCGGAACGTGATTATGCGTACCGGAGACGGTCCGGACCTGTATCGAGTGGTTCCGGCAGAGAGTTTGGAATGGTATCTGGAAGAATAGAAGTCAGGATCCACAGTGTGATTCTATCAATAAATAAAGTCAATCACAACCACCGGCTAAGCCGGTGGTTGTTCGTTAATAACTTTGACCGCCCTTTTCACTTCTTTCAGTTTATCATAATTCCGAGAGCACGGAAAGCGTCAGTTTTTCTGCCAATTTCCCAGCGTAGTCATTACCCGCGATCAGTCAGACATTTAAGAAGCTTTAGTATTTTAGACGGCCAAATGGTTACCAAAAGTTACTAAGATCATACATCCTACCCCCTTGACAAGAAAAAAGATTTTGTTATAATAACTTCGTAACAAAAACGTAATATATGTAATAAAAAAGTCAAAAAATGTCATGGAGGTATCTATGTTACTGAAAAAATCACTGTTTTCGGCGTTTATGGCTGCAGGAATCCTGCTGTCGGTTTCTGCACTGGAAGTACAGGCAGATCCGCAGGAAACAGGAACGAAAGCAATGCAGGAAACTCAGGAAAGCGCACAGGCAGCCAATGCCGGGGATCTCACGGAAAGCAGTATGAAAAATTATGCCGTTGCATCCGTCAGCGAAGGCTCCTATGTTAACGTCCGGGAGAATGCCGGAACAGAATATCCGGTTGTAGGAAAACTGGAAAATCACGGACTGTGCTATATCCAGGAACAGAGCGGTGAATGGTACCGCGTCGTTTCCGGAGAAGTGGAAGGCTATATCCGCTGCGACCTGTTAAAGACCGGCGAGGAAGCCTGGATGGAGGTACATGCCAGCGGCGAGGAAAATATGCCGGTAGCTTCGGTTTTGAATACAAGAGAAGAACTGGTGGCATACGCCTGTCAGTTTGTGGGAAATCCCTATGTATGGGGCGGCACCAGCCTGACCAACGGCGTGGACTGCTCCGGATTTACCCAGCAGGTATTTGCCAACTACGGAATCAGTCTTCCCCATTCGTCCAAGGCCCAGGCAGGCTATGGAACCGCATTGGATGTTCAGGAAGCCCAGCCGGGAGACCTGATCTTCTACGCAGATAACGGAAGCATTTACCACGTAGTAATCTACATCGGAAACGGTCAGGCAGTACACGCCAGCAGCGCAAAGACAGGAATCAAGATTTCAGACGTACAGTATGACAAAGCATCCTGCGCAGTAAGTCTTTTGTAATTCGAAAAAAGTAAAATATGATATTTACATTTAAAATCGGATATGCTATACTTACAAAGTGTTTGGGATGAGATATCCCTGCCCTGATTCAGAAGACGGACGACTCCGACCGCTTCTTAATCTGCGGCGTAATCAAAATAACAGGAGGAAAAGAAAATGATTTCTAAAGAAAAGAAACAGGCTATTATGGCAGAGTATGCGAGAACAGAAGGCGACACAGGATCACCGGAGGTACAGGTTGCTATCCTGACAGCCAGAATCAATGAGCTTACCGAGCATCTGAAGGTACACCACAAAGATCACCACAGCAGAAGAGGTCTGCTGAAAATGGTAGGTCAGAGACGTGGCTTACTGGATTACCTGAAGAAAACTGATATTGAAAGATACCGTGCATTAATCGAAAAACTGGGAATCAGAAAATAATCAGCTTGTCAGCGGGCGGGAAACATTTCCGCCCGTTTCTTTTAAGAGAAATTGCAAGACCTTCGGCGAAAGTGTCCGGGACCACTGAAAAGGATATCGGCGGCGGGTGGGTGAAACCAGGAATGCCAGGACAGCGGGTGTGTTTTTCAGTAGTTTCGGAAGAACTTTATACGCCGGAGAGAAAAATAAAAAAGGAGAGCAGTTTTATGTACAAGAGTTTTTCCATGGAACTGGCAGGAAGAACCCTGACAGTTGATGTAGACCGTGTGGCAAAACAGGCCAACGGCGCGGCTTTTATGCATTATGGCGACACGGTAGTCCTGTCTACCGCTACAGCGTCCGACAAACCGAGAGACGGGATTGATTTCTTCCCGCTGAGTGTAGAATACGAAGAGAAAATGTATGCCGTAGGAAAGATCCCTGGCGGATTCAATAAAAGAGAAGGAAAGGCAAGTGAGCATGCGATCCTGACCAGCCGTGTCATCGACCGCCCGATGCGTCCGCTGTTCCCGAAGGATTACCGCAACGACGTTACCCTGAACAATATGGTAATGTCCGTGGATCCGGACTGCAACCCGGAGGTTGTTGCGATGCTGGGTTCCGCGATCGCAACCTGCATTTCCGATATTCCGTTTGACGGTCCGTGTGCAATGACCCAGATCGGTATGATCGACGGCGAGCTGATCGTCAACCCGACACTGGCACAGAAAGCAGTTTCCGATATAAACCTGACCGTTGCATCCACCCGTGAGAAAGTAATCATGATCGAAGCGGGCGCCAATGAGGTTCCGGAAGCAAAGATGATCGAGGCAATCTACAAGGCACATGATGTAAACCAGGAGATCATCAAATTCATTGATAAGATCGTTGCAGCATGTGGAAAGCCGAAACACGCCTATGAAAGCTGCGCGGTGCCGGAAGAGCTGTTTGCTGCAATCCGCGAGATTGTTCCGCAGGAAGAGATGGAAGAGGCGGTATTTACCGATGACAAACAGACACGTGAGGAAAATATCCGCGTGATCACAGAAAAACTGGAGGAAGCATTCGCAGACAACGAAGAGTGGCTGGCGGTGCTTGGAGAAGCGGTTTACCAGTACCAGAAGAAGACTGTCCGCAAGATGATCCTGAAAGACCACAAACGTCCGGATGGACGTGCGATCAACCAGATCCGTCCTCTGGCGGCAGAGATCGATATCATTCCGAGAGTTCACGGTTCTGCAATGTTTACCCGCGGACAGACCCAGATCTGCAACGTTACCACACTGGCTCCGCTTTCCGAAGCGCAGAAGCTGGATGGACTGGATGAGTTTGAGACTTCTAAGAGATATATGCACCAGTACAATTTCCCGTCTTATTCCGTAGGAGAGACAAAGCCGTCCCGCGGACCGGGACGCCGTGAAATCGGACATGGAGCGCTGGCAGAGCGTGCGCTGATCCCGGTACTTCCTACAGAGGAAGAGTTCCCGTATGCGATCCGTACTGTTTCCGAGACTTTTGAATCCAATGGTTCTACTTCTCAGGCAAGTATCTGTGCGTCCACAATGTCTCTGATGGCTGCCGGCGTACCGATCAAGAAGCCGGTTGCAGGTATTTCCTGCGGTCTGGTGACCGGAGATACCGACGATGATTATCTGGTTCTGACCGATATCCAGGGTCTGGAAGATTTCTTCGGCGATATGGACTTCAAGGTAGCCGGTACTCATGAGGGTATCACAGCGATCCAGATGGATATCAAGATTCATGGCTTGACCCGTCAGATTGTGGAAGAGGCGATTGCGAGAACCAAGGAAGCGAGAGAATATATCCTGACCGAAGTAATGGAAAAAACCATTGCGGCTCCGCGCCCGACCGTAGGACCGCTGGCTCCGAAGATCATTCAGATCCAGATCGATCCGCAGAAGATCGGCGATGTTGTTGGTCAGAGAGGAAAGACGATCAACGCTATCATCGAAGAGACAGGCGTTAAGATCGATATCTCAGACGACGGAGCGGTTTCTATCTGCGGCACAGATCAGGCGATGATGGATAAAGCGGTGGATTACATCCGCATTATCACAACTGAGTTTGAAGCCGGACAGATCTTTACCGGAAAGGTGGTAAGCATCAAAGAGTTCGGTGCTTTCCTTGAGTTTGCACCTGGAAAAGAAGGACTGGTTCACATTTCCAAGATCTCCAAAGAGCGCATTAACCGTGTGGAAGATGTTCTGACCCTTGGTGATGTTGTGAAAGTTGTCTGCATGGGCAAGGACAAAATGGGAAGAATCAGCTTCAGCATGAAGGATGTTCCGGCAGAGGCATAATCTGCCGATCAAGTCAGATACCCCCGAGGCAAGCTACGGGGTATCTGACCCTCGCGGCAGTCGCCAAATGACATGCAAGCATGTCCGCTTGGCTCGTTGCCCGCGGGAATGAAAACAAAGGCTTTGGGATGGGGCGTGAAGCCTTGTTCCGAAGCCTTTTTCTTTCACAGGAGAGTCTTGCGGACTTCTCCGCAAAAAGTAACAGCGCAAAAGATAAGCCGGAAAACAGAGAAGCCAAAAGCGGATGGCGTCCGGTATCATCCATATCAGGATGAGGTAAGGTTTGCGGAAGAAAGGGAGAAGGAAGTATGAGATATCACAATATTACAAAGGATGACATGTTGAACGGAGACGGACTGAGAGTGGTATTGTGGGTGGCGGGCTGCAGCCATCACTGCAAGGGATGCCAGAACCCGATCACCTGGGATCCCAACGGAGGAATTCCGTTCGACGAAGCGGCGAAGCAGGAGATCTTTGAACAGCTGGACAAGGATTATATTTCCGGAATCACTTTTTCCGGAGGGGACCCGCTCCATGCTGCCAACGAGGCGGGTGTGACGGCTCTCGCAAAAGAAATCAGGGAGAAGTATCCTTCCAAAGATGTCTGGCTTTACACCGGATACCGGTGGGAAGAAATCTGTGATCATGAGATCATCCAGTACACCGATGTGCTGGTGGACGGACGTTTTATTCTTGAGCAGCTGGATGTGACACTGCCGTGGAAAGGAAGTCCGAATCAGAGAGTGATCGATGTCAGACGGACTTTGGAGAAGGGAAAGATCATACTGTTTGGAGAGGACGAAAAAGATGGAAAAAATTAAGATACAGTATCTGAACGATGAAATTGAGAGACTGCGCTATATCGACGGAAAATCCGACTGGATCGACCTGCGCGCGGCGGAGGATGTGGAGATGAAGGCAGGAGAATTCCGGCTGATCCCGCTGGGTGTGGGCATGAAACTTCCGAAAGGCTATGAGGCACATATTGTTCCGCGGAGCAGTACCTTTAAAAATTTCGGGATCATTCAGACCAACCACATGGGTGTGATCGATGAGAGTTACTGCGGACCCAACGACTGGTTTTTCATGCCCGCCTACGCGCTTCGCGATACCGTGATCCATAAGAATGACAGAATCTGTCAGTTTCGGATCCAGAAACATCAGCCGGAGATCGTCTTCGAGGAAGTGGAACGCCTGGAAGGAGAAGACCGCGGCGGAATCGGAAGCACCGGTGTGAAATAAAAAAATTTAAATAGAAAAGGGATTCCCTGATCAGACTGCCAGGACACAGAAAACGGCAGTTTAGTTGGGGATTTTTTCTGCTCTGCGAAACAAAATTGAACTAATTGAACTTTTTATAAAAGAAGGAACAAAAAGAAACTTTTTGGTTGATAAATCTTTCTGTACGTGTTATTATGAGTTCACGGATTTTGAAAGAAAGTTCAAAATAAATGAAATAACCTGAATAAAATTGAACTTTTCAAAATTCTGACGTAATCCGCAGGATTGATAAGGAATATTATTGAACTTCCGGATTTCTATTATGACAGACAGGGAGGATCACATATGTCAAATGAAGTATTTGCGCAGAGACTGAGAACTGCAATGGAAAAGCATCAAATGAAGCAAGTGGATCTGGTACGGGCAGCGCAGGAACAGGGAATGAAGCTTGGCAAAAGCCATGTCAGCCAGTATGTAAGCGGGAAAACGGTGCCGCGGACAGAGATTCTGAACTTTCTGGCGGCAACGCTTCAGGTGGAACCGGATTGGCTGATGGGAAAAGAGATGGAGACAGAAAACGGCGGCCTGAAAGAGGCGGCTTCCGAGAGCGCGGATCCGGAAAGTGGAAGTCCGGAGGGAGAGGACAATATTTGTATTTTCCGAAAATCCACGAAACTGGATCATGTGCTGTACGATGTCCGGGGACCGGTGGTTGAGGAAGCGGAACGTATGGAACAGGCGGGTGTCCGCATTCTGAAGCTGAATATTGGAAACCCTGCACCTTTTGATTTCCATACACCGGATGAGGTAATTCATGATATGCAGCAGCAGCTGACCCGATGCGAGGGCTATTCTCCGGCGAATGGGCTTTTTGCGGCGAGAAAGGCGATCATGCAGTATGCGCAGCTGAAAAACATCCCGAATGTATCCGTTGACGATATCTATACAGGAAACGGTGTCAGCGAACTGATCAATCTCTGCATGTCGGCGCTTCTGAACGACGGCGATGAGATCCTGATCCCTTCCCCGGATTATCCGCTCTGGACGGCATGTGCGACCCTTGCAGGAGGCAAAGCCGTTCATTATATCTGTGATGAACAGTCCGACTGGTATCCGGATATGGCGGATATCCGAAAGAAGATCACTTCCAGGACGAAAGCGATCGTTATCATCAACCCGAACAATCCTACGGGAGCGCTGTATCCAAGGGAAGTGCTTCAGCAGATCGTTGACATTGCAAGAGAACATCAGCTGATGATTTTTTCCGATGAGATTTATGACCGCCTGGTCATGGATGGGGAAGAACACGTTTCCATCGCGTCGCTTGCGCCGGATCTGTTCTGTGTGACCTACAGCGGACTGTCAAAATCTCATATGGTCGCGGGATTCCGGATCGGATGGATGATCCTCAGCGGGAACAAACGGATCGCTGCCGACTATATCGAGGGAATCAAGATGCTTTCCAATATGAGACTTTGCTCCAATGTGCCGGCACAGTCGATCGTACAGACGGCATTGGGAGGGCATCAGAGTGTCAGGGATTACATTGCTCCCGGCGGAAGGATCTACGAACAGAGGGAGTACATCTATCAGGCATTGACGGATATTCCGGGAATCACTGCGGTGAAACCGAAAGCAGCCTTTTATATCTTCCCGAAGCTGGATATCAGAAAGTTCCATATCAAAGACGATGAGAAATTTGTGCTGGATCTGCTGAAAGATAAGAAAATCCTGCTGATCCACGGCGGTGGATTCAACTGGAACCAGCCGGATCACTTCCGCGTGGTATATCTGCCCCGTCTGGAAGTGCTGAAAGAATCGGTGGAAAAGATTGCAGATTTTCTGTCCTATTATCATCAGTAAATAAGATGAGACGGATTCCAGAATCACTTTACGGTGATCCTGAGATCCGTCTCATCACTTATCTGCGGTCTTCAGAAGAATCCGGCAAGATCCGTTTTCTGCTTTTACAGATCCAGCTGGTCTGCTACGCGCAGATCTTTGTAGTAGTATTCCAAGTCACGGTCGGTGATTTCCCGCAGTACCCGGCAGGGATTTCCTGCGGCAACGCAGTTTGCCGGAACATCGCGAAGGACAATGCTTCCGGCTCCGATCACGGAATTTTCCCCGATGGTAACACCCGGACAGATGACAACGTTGCTTCCGATCCAGACATTGTCTTTGATGGTTACTTCAAACGAATACATTTCTCCGTGGGTGCGCAGGCTGTGATGCACCGGATGGCCGGTGGTGGTGATCACAACATTTGGAGCGATCAGTACGCCGTTTCCGATGGTAATCTTATAATCGTCCACCAGGGTCAGGTTGGAATTGATATAAACATTGTCGCCCAGGGTGACGGTTTTGCCGACGGCAACCATCAAAGGAGGCTCCATCCAGGCGTCTTTGCCGACGGAACCAAAGATTTCCGGCAGCATTGCCGCACGCTTTTCCCGCTCTTCCGGGCGGAGATGGTTAAAGTCGTAGCACAGCCCTTTGGCCCTCGACTGGAGTTGGAAATATTCCCGGGTATCTGTCCAGAGATATCCGCGGGCTTTTCTTTCTTCCATTTTTCTGTAATCATCATTCATTGTTTCTTTCCCTTTTTATATATTTTTGGTTTTCTTCTTTCATCTGTTTGGCTCTTTCATCTGTACGGTATTGTTGGAAATCCGGAATTTCTTAAAGCTGTTGATGAAACTGGAAATCCTGCTGTAGCCATACTGCTTGACATCGAAGCCGCTGAAATGGCTGCGAAGGGCTTCGTGGACGATGCTCAGATTGTCAACGCGCCCGTTGTTGTTCTGAATAAACTCCGTCAGGAATTTCTCGATTTCCGGTCGGGAGACGGTGCTGTGTTTTTCTCTGACCAGATAGTTGTGTCCGGCTTTCAGAAGTTCAATATCATCCATGCTTTCCAGAAAGGTGGAAAGCTTGGAATATCCGTAGTTGCGGACGTCAAACTCGGAAAATTTCTTCTGAAGAACGTTTCCAACTTCGCTCAGTGTGGTATTTTTTCCGTGATCGTTGTTTTCCGTCAGGATTCTTGAAACTGTGCGTTCGATTTCCGCCTTGCTGGTGATTGCAGGAGTTTCCTCCAGCGAACTGCCGTAGCGGACGGAGGAATCGGAGATCACGTTGCTGGACGGTGAAACATCGTCCTCGTTCTGGGAAATAACTTCCAGGATCTTGAAGGCGTCACAGGCGACACGGAACGAGGAGGGAGTTTTCTGTTCTCCCATGCCAAGAACATACATTCCGGATTCTCTGAGGCGCTGTGCCAGTTTTGTAAAGTCAGAATCCGAGGAAACCAGACAGAATCCTTCCACATGGTTGGAGTACAGGATATCCATCGCGTCAATGATCATCGCGGAATCGGTGGAGTTTTTTCCGTTTGTGTTGCTGTACTGCTGAATGGGATTGATCGAATACTGAAGGAGCTGTTCTTTCCAGCTGCGCTTTGAAATGTCTGTCCAGTCTCCATAGATCCGTTTGTAGGTGGCAACCCCCTGGTCGGAGACCTCATCGAGAATGTATTTGATGTATTTCGGAGATACGTTGTCGGCATCGATCAGCACGGCAAATCTTCTGTCTTTCTGCTCCATAAGTCTGTCCTTTCTCGAAAATGATTTTGCATCTGTTTCCAGTTTAGTATAAATTGACAGTATGGTCAATGGACAAACCGATGTTTTTGCAGATGGTTTTTTGGATGTTTTTTTGATTTCATTTGAAACCGCGCCGCGTCTATAGTAAACTGAAAGATAAGATTTCTGCAAAGGAGGAAGAGAGAATGCTGGAGAAATTTCTGAGCGCTGCCAGAGAGGAGGGACTGCTTCCATACGGTATGGAGCTGCGAATGGATGACATTGTTGCTGAAAGCTGGGAACAGACGCCGGGCAGGCGGTATCCGGTCTATTCCGCGGCCAAGAGTTTTACCGCCTCAGCAGTGGGAATGGCTGTAGATGAGGGCAAACTGAGTCTGGAGGATCCTCTGGAGCGGTATTTTGAACCGGAACTGAATCAGACCGGCGGGGATACCGGGAAGTTCTGGAGGCAGGTGACCATTCGAAGACTGTTGACCATGACGATTCCGGGGCTGCCGTTCCGGCCGTCCGGAGACGACTGGCTGGCGGACTGTTTCTCAAAAATGCCGGATATGGAGCGCGGCGTGTGTTTTTCTTACTCCAATCTTCCCGCGTACCTGGCGGGCGTAGCGGTGGAACGGGCGGTTGGTGAAAATACAGTGGATTATCTGGAACGAAAGCTGTTTCGTCCTCTGGGGATCGATCATCCTACGGTGCAGTTTTGCCCTAAAGGACATTTCTACGGTGCCACCGGAATGGAGCTGACAGCCCATGAACTTGGAAAATTGGGACAGTTGTATTTGAATCGAGGGGTCTGGAAAGGACAGAGGATTCTTTCGGAAGCCTGGTGTCAGGAAGCGGTCAGCTGCCAGGTAGATAACCGGGAAGGCGGATACGGATATTTCTTCTGGATGCGCCCGGACGGAGGTTATACGATCCGGGGGAAATGGGGGCAAAGGTGTTATGTATTCCCGAAGGAACAGACGGTCGTGAGCTGGGTTTCTCACCTGCCGGAAAAAGAGGACACCGACCGGCAGGAAGAATTGTTTCAGAAATTGCTGGTTCCGGAAATCAGAGCAGCAAGAAAAAAGCAGTAAAATGGAAAAATTGCGCAGAAAAAGAAAAGAAAAAAGCCGTCGGTTAAGGTATACTTTTAAAACGTGAATGAAGGGAAAGGGGAAAACAAATGAATCAGAAAGAGAGAATGCTGGCGGAACTGCCATACCGTGCATGGCTGGATGGACTGGCAGAGGAACGTCAGGAGACCAAAAAGAAAGTGTTTCAGTTCAATCATACCAGTCCAGAAGAGCAGGAGACGCTGGACCGGTTGATCCGAGAGATCATCGGCGTGCACGGGAAACAGCTGACAGTGGAGCAGCCGTTTCACTGTGACTACGGCAGCAATATTGAGGTTGGGGAAAACTTCTTTGCCAACTATAATCTGACGATCCTGGATGTGGCGAAGGTTGTGATCGGAAGCAATGTGCAGATTGCGCCGAATGTGTCCATCTATACAGCGGGACATCCACTGGATCCGGAGGCGAGAAATTCCGGTTATGAGTACGGAATCGGGATCACCATCGGGGATAATGTGTGGATCGGCGGCAATACGGTCATCAATCCGGGTGTCCATATCGGCAGCAATGTGGTGATTGGCTCCGGAAGCGTGGTGACGAAAGACATTCCCGACAATGCGATTGCAGTTGGGAATCCATGCAGAGTACTTCGCTATCTGACGGAAGAGGATAAGAAGTATTACTACAAAGACCGGGAGTTTGATGTAGATTACCGGGAGTAGTGAGTTCAGAAATGTATTGAAAAATCAACAGATCAGTCAGAACGAGGGAGAGCCGCCGGGTCACAGAGAGGATCCGGCGGCTTTTCGCTGCACCCAGTCACAAAGGGAGGCTGTGATTCTCTACAAGGCTTTGCGGACTTTTACAGCCACAGCTTTCCAGTTTTCTTTTGTATGCCAGCAAAGTGTCTCATTTCGGAGTTCAAGCTCCGGTAGATTATCAGAATAACTTCCCGCTATGGCAAATTCACATCCTTCCGGCAGTTTCACATAAGGATCTTCGGTCAGTTCCCCGCCAAAGGTATGAAATACCGCGAATCCCTCCGTTCCATCCATTCGAAGAATTCCCTGCCATCCTTTCAGATGCCGCCAGCTGGTCTGTTCTGTTCCGAAAAATCTGGTGACGCCGTGTCTGATCACCGGAGCGATTTCGTGATAGAACGCAATTCCGTCTTCGATCGCCGTCCACTGTTCTGACGTCAGATTCAGGACATCTCCGGACAGACACATACGTCCCAGGAAGGTTGCCGCCATGGAATAGACGATCCTCTGACGGGAATCGCACTCACGGATCACCGCCCAAATCTGGCTTTGACGGGGAAGGATCGCCCGGTGAAGATTTGCCGCGATCACCGGTATCTCGAGACATTCATGGGCATCGGAAAAAGATGCCATACTGCAAAGCTCCATCATCAGCGGTTCCATCTTACTGCCTCCGGATGCACAGTTTTCCAGAACGATCCCGGGAATTTCTTCTTTCACTTTTTCAATGAATTTCCTGGATGCCTCCATATTCCGGCGCAGACCCTCGCCCAGGGATTCCGCTCCATCGCATCCGACGCCGATTGTATCGTTGTAGTCCATCTTCATATAACCGAAGCCATACTTTTTCAGAGTTCCGATGACAACCTCTGATAAATACTTTTGTACCCAGGGATCTGTCATCTTCCAGAACCTCCGTGAGTCAGTTTCCAGCACACTGCCGTTTCTGTAAAGCAGATGGTCCGTTTGGTTCCATGCGTCGGCTGCACACCCCACATTGTCAATCTCAAACCAGATTCCGGGGACCATCCCAGCTTCACGGATTGCTTCAACGGTTTTTCCCAGTCCCTCCGGAAACAGCTCCGGGGAAACGGCATAATCACCCATGGAAGAATACCAGGGAATTCCCTCCCGTTTATACCATCCGCAGTCGATGACAAAATATTTCAGACCTTTGCCCTTTATCTTTTCCAGAATTTGAACGATATTTTCATGGGACGGGCAGCCCCAGGTCGTGCAGTATTCGTTGAACATCACCGGAAGTTCCTGTTCGCACTCCGGTCCCTGTTCGCAGGCGCTGTCCATCGATCTGGTCATTCTTTGAGAAACACTGTCCACATCTCCGCAGGCAACGGTCAGGATCGCTGTCGGCGTCTGAAAACTTTCTTCAGGCAGAAGTTCCTTTTTCCAATGTCCGAAGTCATAATCTGCCAGGCCTCCGGACAGCGACACACTGTCATCTTTCCGGAAGACCTCCATCTGCCAGGACGCGTTGTGCGCGAGCATTGCACCCCACAATACACCGTTTTTTCTGTCCTCCATCATCAGCCATGGAAAAAAATGGTTCACCGCCATGGAACCGACCTGTCCGAATCGTTCGCATCGGATTCCGTGTCCCGACCAGGATGGTTCCAGGTTCAGCTTTTCCAGCGGATCACTTTCCAGTCTTCCTTCCATGCTCCAGTCTGAGCGCAGCCGGTGCAGCACCAGATGTTTCGGCGCGTCCCCAGGCGCAAAAGGAGTAATTCCTCCGATGGAAAAACTCTCGAGAAGTTCCAGACCACAGATGGACGCGCTTTGATTTCGGAATACAACGAAGGATTCCAGAGTTTCCGCTCCGTTTTTCCAGATCAGATGATGGTCTGCCTCATAGCCTCTGTCATCCCGGCAGCAGGTGATAATTTCCGTATGAGACGGATCTTCCGTTACTTCCTGCCGTTCAAATTTCATTTTCTGTACACTGCCGCTCTGACGCATGGTCTTTCCGCCGGCATACGCTCCCGTGTATACATCTCCCTCCAGCTTCAGCTGAATCAGCGCGTCGATTTCCTGATGTTTCTCCGTCCATGTCAGCGGTTCCATCTCCGCCGGTAAAAGCATCAGTTCTGCCAGACGTTTTTCATCATCCAAGAAATACAGCGCTTTCATGTCCCCAAGCACGTAGCTTTCCAGTAATTTTACTCCCATTTGCTACCTCCCGTAAGATCATTTGAAATTATTTTATTAAAACTTCTTTTTTTGGAGTTCGATCCATTGATTCAAAGGTTTTTGAACGGGCGGCGAGATTTTTTGGGGGATTTCGTTGAGTGCAAAAAATTTCAGTTCTTCCACTTCGTTTTCCTGTCTTCGCAGTGTTCCGGTGTAGTCCCGGCAGATGTAAACGATATCGATATTGGAAACCTCGTCTCCATTGGGATAAATATAATGCATATCTTTTCCGGAAAATATACCGAACAGTTCCAGACGCTCTGCCGTCAGACCTGTTTCTTCAAAAAGCTCTCTTTTTGCAGCGTCTTCCACATTTTCATCCAGTTCTACAGAACCGCCCGCATATCCCCAATAGTGGTTGTCACTTCTTTTCTGCAGAAGAATCCGTCCTTTTTCATCTTCCACAATTACACTGGCACCGACCTGCAGCAGTGGCCTGTGACCAACGATTTTTCTCAAATCCATAATATAATCGGACATATTAGTTCCTCCTGGCTTAATTTTATAACTTTTTTCAAATTATAACACACACGCTCAGGAGGGCACAAGCTTTCGTAAAAGGCGTAGACCTGGTGGAAAGAAATGAAAAAAAGTATTCAGCATCCATATGTTTTGTGGTATGATAGGATGGAATATGGAAAAAGGAGCATGAAATACAAATGAGTATCCGGATGATCGGAATTGACCACAGCCTTGCAGGACTGGACGTCAGGGCGAAGTTTTCGTTCACAAAGAAGAGCGCTGCGGAGGCGATGGAGCAATTCAAAGAACTGGAGGGAGTGAAGGGCTGTGTCCTGCTTTCCACCTGTAACCGCATGGAACTGTGGGCGAGCACCACAAAGGAATGCGAGCAGGATCTTCTCGTATGGCTGTGCCATTACAAAGGACTGGCGCCGTTTGAATACGACCGGTATTTTGTAAAAAGAGAAGGAAGGGAAGCGGTGAAGCATTTGTTTTCACTTGCCTGCGGACTGAAATCCATGATCCTGGCGGAGGATCAGATTCTGACGCAGGTGCGGGAGGCGCTTTCTCTTTCCAGAGAAAATTACTGCGCGGACAATGTGCTGGAGGTGTTGTTCCGAAGCGCAGTGACGGCGGCGAAGCGGGTGAAGACCGAGGTGGTTTTTACCCACGCAAACAATACCGCCATGGACCGGGCCATTGCCATGCTTGCGGATACAGGGTACAGCCTGAAAGGGAAAACCTGTATGGTGATTGGAAACGGAGAGATGGGACGGCTGGCGGCGCTGACGCTGAAACGTGCCGGAGCCGATGTGACGGTTACGGTGCGCCAGTACAGAAGCGGTGTCGTCAACATTCCGGAAGGGTGCAGAAGGATCAATTACGGGGATCGGATGGAATTGTTTCCGTCCTGTGATCTGGTGGTGAGCGCTACTTCCAGTCCTAATTATACGATACGGAGAGAGCTGCTGGACGGAATCGTCCTGGAGCACCCGATGATCCTGATCGATCTTGCGGTGCCTAGGGATATCGAGCCGTCACTCAGTGAGATGGAACAGATTTCTCTGTACGATATTGATGCCTTCCGTCTGCGGGGGGACGAGGGCAATGAGGCTGCGCTGCAGAAGGCGCACAGGATCCTGGACGAAGAAATGGGGGATTTCTATCTCTGGTATGAAGGGCGGGACCTGGTACCGCGGATCAAACATGTGGAGACGGAGGCTGTGGAGGATCTGAACCTCCGGATCCAGAAGATCCTGCGGAAACTTCCCATGGAGGAACAGGAACAGACGATGCTGAAACAGCAGATTGATACGGCAGTTGAGAAGGTCGTCAACAAGATGATGTTCGGAATGAAAAATTCCATGGAACGGGAAAACTTTATCGCCTGTCTGGTAAGCCTGGAAAAGCTTTATCAGAAGGACGAATAATATCGCCGTAACAGTTCAGCCAGATGAACTGTTACGGCATCCACCCATGAAAAATCGCTTCGCGATGGGGTGGATGCCCATAAACACTACGTTTTCATACGGTCTGCGCAGCAAATGCGCAGACCTGGCTGAATAATTACATATTGCAGCCATTCAGCCGGCTGAACGGTTGCATAATATCACTTCAGGAGGAGAAACATATGGAAATTCGGATTGGCAGCAGAGAAAGCCGCCTGGCAGTGATCCAGAGTGAGATGGTTCAGAACTGGCTGAAAAGCCGCATGCCCGAGGTGGAGGTCTCGATCGTAACGATGAAAACCACCGGCGATATCATTCTGGACCGCCCGCTGGCGCAGGTGGGAGGAAAAGGATTGTTTGTCAAGGAGCTGGACCGGGCGTTGATGGATGGAAGGACGGACCTTTCCGTTCACAGCCTGAAAGACCTGCCGATGGAAGTTCCGGAAGAACTGCCTGTCGTGGCATATTCCGCCCGGGAGGATGAAAGAGATGTCCTGATCCTTCCGGAAGGGGCAACGGAGATTAACTTTTCGAAACCCATAGGGACTTCCAGCCTTCGGAGAATCCTGCAGTTGAAAAAACTGTATCCGGAGGCTTCCTTTGAGAGTGTGCGGGGAAATCTGGTTACCCGTCTTCGCAAGCTGGAGGAGGGAAATTATTCTGCTCTGATCCTTGCAAGCGCCGGGGTGAAACGGATGGGGCTGGAACACCGGATCAGCCGGTATTTCTCTGTGGACGAGGTGATCCCGGCGGCAGGCCAGGGAATCCTTGCGGTACAGGGAAAACTCGGGCAGGATTATCGTTATCTGGAGGCGTACGACGACAGGAACAGCCGCTTTGCAGCTCTGGCGGAACGGGCTTTTGTGCGGGCGCTGGATGGAGGATGCTCGTCTCCTGTGGCTGCGCATGCAGTGATCGACGGGGAACAGCTGACTCTGACCGGTCTTTATTACGGCGGAGACGGGGATCATTATGAGACAGCTGTGCTCCGGGGAAAGGTTTCGGAAGCGGAAAAGATCGGAATGAGGCTGGCAGGACAGTTCAGAAAGGATATACGGGTAGAATGACGAGACAGGAAAAACAGGAGAAAACAGAACAGACGGGAAAAGTCTGGCTGGTGGGAGCCGGTCCCGGGGACGCAGGGCTGCTGACTCTGAAAGGAGCGCAGGTGCTGGAACAGGCACAGGTGGTGGTCTATGACAGTCTGGTGGGGGACGGCGTGCTGGCGATGATCCCGTCCGGTGCAGAGACGATCAACGTGGGAAAACGTGCGGGAAACCACACAATGCCTCAGGAGCAGATCAATCAGGTGCTGCTGGAACAGGCGCAGAGAGGGCGCCGCGTCGTGCGGCTGAAAGGCGGAGACCCGTTTCTGTTTGGCAGAGGCGGCGAGGAACTGGAGCTTCTTGCCGCTCATGACATTCCTTACGAGATCGTTCCCGGGATCACATCGGCAATCGCGGTTCCGGCGTATAATGGAATCCCGGTGACCCACAGGGACTTTTGTTCTTCTGTCCATGTGATCACAGGGCATCAGAAGAAAGGGGAACCGCTGAAGATTGATTTTGAAGCGCTGGTCAGAACCAGGGGAACGCTGGTGTTCCTGATGGGGATCTCGGCGCTTCCGGCGATCATGGAGGGACTGCTTGCGGCGGGTATGGATCCGGAAATGCCCTGTGCGGTACTGTCCCGGGGAACAACAGCGTTTCAGAAATGTCTGACCGGCGCGGTGGGAACCATGGAACAGACGGTGAAAGAACATGGTGTTGTGACACCGGCGATCATCGTGGTGGGAAAAGTCTGTGGACTGCATCAGGAATTTGCGTGGTACGAAAAGCTTCCGTTGGCAGGCTGCCGGGTGGTGGTGACACGGCCAAAGGGACGTTCCGGCCGGATGAGCCGTCTGCTCCGGGAGAAAGGGGCGGAGGTGCTGGAACTGCCGTCCATCGAGACCGTTCCGGCACAAGATTGCTCCGCACTGCAGGGTGCGCTGGAGCAGATTTCCAGGTATCACTGGGCTGCGTTTACCAGTCCGTACGGCGTGAAGGTGTTTTTTGATGAACTTCTGAAAAGCAGACGGGACACGCGGGCTCTGGCTCATCTGAAATTTGCGGCGATCGGAGAGGGAACGAAGAAGGCGCTGGCGGAACATGGGATTCTGGCGGATCTGCTTCCGGAGGTCTATGACGGGGCGCATCTGGGAGAGGCGCTGGCAAAAACCTGCGGTCCGAACGAAAGGATTTTGATTCCGCGGGCAGCGATCGGTTCCGAAGAACTTATCCGGGAGCTGTCTGTCCGGGAGGATCTTCAGATTGAGGATGTGCCGATTTATGAGACGAACTACCTTACGCCAAAGGTTCTGGAGGAAGAAAAATTATTTGAGGACGGTGCGGTAACGCTTGCCGTATTTACCAGCGCCTCCACGGTCAGAGGTTTTCTGGCGGCAGTGCCGCAGATGGATGTGCGCCGGGTGACGGCCGTATGCATCGGACCGCAGACGGCGACTGAAGCTGAGGCGGCAGGAATGCAGACGGTGACTGCGCCGAAAGCAACGATGGAATGTCTTGCTGCCTGCGTGGAACAGGTGTATCTGGCGCAGGTACAGGACAATGCAGGAAATTAGAGGTTCAGACACACTGTGGAGCAGGACATGGATTCCCGGCAGCGGGGAAGAACATAAAAACAGGAGAGAAAGCAAGTATGAAGACGGAAAGATCAGAAAAATTATACGAAGAAGCAGTCAAATACATCCCGGGCGGAGTCAATTCTCCGGTCCGCGCTTATGGAAATGTAAATATGAGCCCACGGTTTATCCAGGGAGCAACGGGAGCGTATGTGTTTGACGCGGACGGCAACCGGTATGTGGATTATATCTGTTCCTGGGGTCCGATGATCCTGGGACATAACAACCAGGAGATTCTGAAAGCGGTAGTGCGCGCCTGTGACAGCGGGCTGAGTTTCGGAGCGGCGACCGAGATCGAAGTGGAGATGGCGAAATTCATCTGTGAGAGAGTGCCGGCAATCGAGATGATCCGTATGGTAAACTCCGGAACAGAGGCAGTCATGAGCGCTGTCCGTGCGGCAAGAGGCTTTACCGGAAGAAATAAGATCATCAAATTTATGGGATGCTACCACGGACACAGCGACTGCCTGCTGGTAAAGGCAG
>ERZ1643250.313-NODE-313-length-55088-cov-32.134683_pt1 | contig 55088 bp, 44 predicted proteins | sample MGYA00579262_ERZ1643250 | MGnify/ENA primary metagenome ERZ1643250 (study PRJEB29033, sample SAMEA4952265) | chicken gut metagenome | biome: Broiler Chicken; feature: Gastrointestinal Tract; material: Caecum | place: Ireland | collected 2018 | study: Broiler...
CAGAAGAGGATTACCGGTCTTTTTATATGGTTTTCTATACAGTGAATCTTCCGATACCGACCTAAAGAAAAAGCAGTGTCCGATCAGGCCAGGGCTTCGTCCAGGTGGCGGCGGATCTCCTGCAGGAACTGCAGCGAGGTCACCTTGCGGGCGGGGGCTTCGCCTTCCCACATGGCGCACAGGTCGCCGGTCATCACGCCGGATTCGATGGTGTCGATGGTAGCCTTTTCCAAGGCATCGGCAAAGCGGACCAGGGCATCGATGCCGTCCAGTTCGCCGCGCTTGCGCAGCGCGCCGGACCAGGCAAACAGGGTGGCCACCGGGTTGGTGGAGGTCTCTTCGCCCTTGAGGTACTTGTAATAGTGACGGGTAACGGTGCCGTGGGCAGCCTCATACTCGTAGTTGCCTTCGGGCGAAACCAGCACCGAGGTCATCATGGCCAGGGAACCGAAGGCGGTGGAGACCATGTCGCTCATCACGTCGCCGTCGTAGTTCTTGCAGGCCCAGATAAAGCCGCCCTTGGAGCGGATCACGCGGGCCACCGCATCGTCGATGAGGGTGTAGAAGTACTCGATGCCCAGGGCTTCGAACTTCTCTTTGTATTCGGCGTCGTAAATTTCCTGGAAAATATCTTTGAAAGTGTGGTCATACTGTTTGGAGATGGTATCCTTGGTGGAGAACCACAGATCCTGTTTGGTATCCACCGCAAACTGGAAGCAGGACCGTGCAAAGGACCGGATGGAGCTGTCCTTGTTGAACTGGCCCTGGATCACACCGGCGCCGTCAAAATCATTGATGGTCTCCCGGAAAGTGGTGCCGTCCGCGCCGGTAAAGACCAGTTCGGCCTTGCCGGCACCGGGTACGCGGTATTCGGTGGCGCGGTAAACGTCACCAAAAGCGTGGCGGGCGATGGTGATGGGCTTCTGCCAGGTGCGAACCACCGGGGAAATGCCCTTGACCATGATGGGGGCGCGGAACACCGTGCCGTCCAGAATGGCGCGGATGGTGCCGTTGGGGCTCTTCCACATCTGGGAGAGATTGTACTCCTTCACGCGCTGGGCGTTGGGGGTGATGGTGGCGCACTTGACCGCTACGCCGTACTTTTTGTTGGCGTTGGCGGCGTCCACGGTCACCTGATCCTTGGTTTCTTCCCGGTGGACAAGGCCCAGGTCATAGTACTCGGTTTTCAGGTCCACGTACGGCAGGATGACTTCGTCTTTGATCTGCTTCCACAGGATGCGGGTCATCTCGTCGCCGTCCATCTCCACCAGGGGAGTGGTCATCATGATCTTTTCCATTGGCATTTCCCTCATTTCTGTCAAACTGGCAGGGCCGCGGCCCCGCGTGGTCGGTACAGGTCCCCCCGTTCATACCCTCGCCCCGGCGGGGCGGCGTTGGTACAGGTCATTCCATTTTCCGATACATCTTATTATAATGCGTGCGGTTCGATTGCGCAAGCGGCAAACCGTGGCTTGCGCCGGGGAACGTACGGTGTTATACTCACCCTATCCCATACAGACAGGAGAAACTCCATGGAATATACAACCATTCAGGAAGCCCGCTTTCTGACCCGGCCCAACCGGTTTGTGGCCCGGGTGGCGCTGAACGGCGCCGAGGAAACCGTCCATGTAAAAAACACCGGCCGCTGCCGGGAACTGCTGGTGCCGGGGGCGGTGGTCTACCTGGCCCAGGGGGATAACCCCAACCGCAAGACCCGGTACGACCTGGTGGCGGTGCAGAAAGGGCCGCTGCTGGTGAATATGGATTCCCAGGCCCCCAACAAGGTGTTTGCCGAATGGGCCCGCGCCGGGCAGTTCCGGCAGGGGCTGACCCTGCTGCGGCCCGAGACGTTCTGGGGCAATTCCCGCTTTGATTTTTACTGGGAGGCCGCCGACGGCCGCAAGGGCTTTGTGGAAGTAAAGGGTGTTACGCTGGAAGAAAACGGCCACGCCCGTTTTCCCGACGCACCCACTCAGCGGGGAGTCAAGCATCTGGAGGAACTGCTTCAATGCCGGGTCCAGGGATACGAGGCCGCCGTCTGTTTTGTGCTGCAGATGAGCGGCATGGTGGATTTTGCCCACAATGATGTGACCCATCCCGCCTTTGGCCAGGCGCTGCGCCGGGCTGCCGCCGGCGGGGTGGAGGTGCTGGCCGTGGAATGCCGGGTAACGCCCGGCAGCCTTGTAATGGACAAGCCCGTGCCGGTATGCCTTTGAACGAGACAGAATGAACCGAAAAGAACGGCGAAACGAAAAAAATAGAGGCGCCCAACCGCGCACTCCGGCAAGACCCTGACCATTTGGTCAGGGTCTTTTTGTATCTTCTGCAAAATGGGGAAAGATTTCGGCAGATTTCTCGGCCGCCGGGCAGTACAGTGTATATACATTTTCGGCAGGCGCCGTAGCGGGCCGGGGAGGAGAATACCGATGAACATACTGTTTGCCGGACCGTGGGACCTGGTGGGAAAAACCACGGCGGAACACTTTTTGCGGGAAGGCCACGACGTCTGCTGGCTGACGGAAGAACCCAAGCGCACCCTGTGGGACAAAAAATTGCACGGAACCATCTGCCGCGGGCAATATAAGGCGGCGCAGATTGTACCCATCCTGCGCAGCCACCGCATCGATGCGGTGATCGTGCTGACCGCCGGTCTGCGGGAAGGCCCCGATGCGGCAGCCGATGTCCGGACCGAACCGCTGGGGGAACTGCTCACTGCGCTGCGGGAATATCCCGTGCGCTGTTTTGCGTATCTCTCCTCGGTGGAACTGGCCTGGCAGGGGCCGCTTACCCCGCGGCAGGCGGTGCTGGCCGGGGCCGAACTGCGCTGCCGCGCCAGCCGGGACACCGACGGTCTGCCCCTGCTGGTGGTGCGCCTGGGCTGGTTGTACGGGCGGGCCGCGCCGGAAGATCTGGGCACTGCCGGGATGGCGCTGCAGGCCATCCGGGAAGGACGTTCCCTGCGGTGTCCTTACAGCCCGGAAGACTGTGTGGACGCGGTGGAAGCAGGGGATGCGGCGGCAGCGCTCTACCGCATGATACTTCACGGTGTGACCGGCAGTTACCAGCTGGTCACAGGGCATCCGCTAACCATGGAAAACTGGTTCCACTGCCTGGAACGGGCTGCGGGACAAAAAGCAAATATCCAGTGGGAAAACAAACGCCATACCATGCCCGCCGACCGGTATGCTGCAGAACCGCTCAAAACTGCCACAGGGTGGATGCCCTACACGCTTCTGGAAGAAAACGGCTGGCAGATGATGAAGGATATCCCCGACGCCCGCCGCACAGATCAGGAACGGACCGCACAGGCCCGGAGGGGCAAATCCCACCCGGCGCTGCGCAGCACGGCGGAAATGCTGGGGCTGTTTGGCATCACACTGGTGCTGCTGCGCTTTTCCAAAGATGTGTCGGACCTGAAATATGTGGATATCCGGCTGATGTTTGTGGCGCTGGTGGCCAGTTGCTACGGCAGCGGCATGGGGCTGGCAGCGGTGGTGTTGGCGTCCCTTTCTTACTTATACAGTCTGGCGGTGTCCTATGTGGATATCAGCTATCTGCTTTACAGCGTGGATACCTGGGTGCCCTTTGTGATTTATGCGGTCACCGGTTCGGTGCTGGGGTACCAGAGCGGACGGCGGCGGGAAGAACGGGAGGCATTGCGCCGCCAGAACTGGCAGCTGCAAGAAAAATGCAGCCAGCTGCAGGCCGTGCAGGAAGAGACCATCGAGATCAAAAGCCGGCTGCAGCAGCGCATTGCCGCAGAACGGCACAGTTTTGCCAACCTGTACCGCATTGTACAGGAACTGGACGCTTTGGACCCGCCCCAAATTTTGCAGCATACGGTGAACATTGTGGAAGATCTGCTGGGGTGTGAGCGGGTGGCGGTCTATCGTATGGACCCCGACGGCCGCGGGGCGCATCTGGCGGCTTGCACGACCCCTATGGAGGGGCGTGCCCCCATGGTACCGGACGGCAAAAGACTGGCAGCCCTGCGGGCGGTGTTTGCGCACCAGCCGGTATTTGCCAACACCGAACTGAACCCCGACCGCCCCGACCTGGCGGCGGCGATCCGGTGCGGCGGGCGTCTGTACGGTATTGTGGCAGCCTATGATCTGGAACCGGACCATTTTACCACCTACTATCAGGACCTGCTGAAAGTGGTGGTGGGATTGATCGGGCGCAACCTGGTGCGTGCGCTGGACGATCCCCGGCAGGAAGCGGCCTGCGCCGGGGAGGCGGCACTGTGACGGCCGGGACCATGGCCCTGGTCGGGGGGCTGTATCTGGCTTTCAGTCTGCTGTATGCCTGGGTGGCGGCACGGCAGGCGGGCAGCCTGCAAAAGGGGGCGTTGTGCCTGGTGTTTTGCCTGGCACTGCCGGGGGCGGGGCCGCTGCTGGTCTGGTTCTGTGACTGCCGGGCCCGCAGCGAATCCCCGGAAGATTACCATGAATTTTACCGGGGAGAGGTGTTCCACCCGGACGACGTGCGCCGCCTGCAAAAGCCCGATGTGGCCGCCGAATGTGACCGGGTCTCCATGGAGGAAGCGCTGCAGCTGTCCGACCGGTCGTACCGCCGTCAGGCGGTGATGCGGCTGCTGGACGTGGAGGACCCGCTGGTCTACCTGCCGGTGCTGCGCCGTGCTCTGGCCAATGAGGACGGGGAAACCTCCCACTATGCCAGCGTGGCCATCATGGAACTGCGGCGCAAGGTGCAGCAGCGGCTGGATGAAGCCGAAGCCTGTTGGCGGCAGGACCCCCGGGACAGCGAAGCCTGTGCCGTATGGGAAGACCTGCTGTACAGGGCTTTGCAGACCGACCTGTTCGATGCCGATGTGCGGCGCCGCCAGCGGGGCCGTTATTTGGCCCTGAGTGACCGTATGCTGCGGGCCGATCACCCTTCGGAACCATGCCTGCACCACCGGATTCAGCTGGAACTGCAGCAGGGGGCCGGGCAGCGGGTCCAGCAGCTTTGCGCGCGGTATCTGGTGCTGTATCCCCACAGTGAGCAGGCTGTGCAGGATCAGCTGGCGGCGTGCGTACACGCCAAAAACGGGGCAGGGTTGCAGAATTTTCTGCATGGCCTGCGTGACCGCCCGGTACTGCTTACCGCCCGTACGCTGGCTTGGGTGCGGGCTTTCAGAAAAGAGGATTTTTCGTGAACAGAGATCGTAAAAAACTGACGGCGCTGCTCTGCCTGTGCGTGGCTTTTGCGGTGGTCATTCTCATCAGCAACAACGGCCTTGCCCTGCAGGGGCTGGTCCGGCGCCCGGCGGTGCAGGCCGTTACCCTGCTGGAGGAACCGGTCACGGCGGCTTTGCAGGTCACCCAGGACACCACCCCCCGGGCGCTGGTGCTTTACAGCCCCGGGCGGGAAGATTCCCTGGGGTATGAAAAAAATATCCGCCTGGCGCTGGAACACCTGCGCATCCGGGCGGATTCCCTGGACCTGACCCGTACCCAGAGCGTCAGCTATACCGACTATGACATGGTGATCCTGGCCACAGCTTACTGGGAGGACGAAATGACCGAGTCCTGTGCCCGGCTGATGAACTATGTGGAAGAGGGCGGCAAACTGCTGCTGGCCACCGTGCCGGAATCGCTGGGGGCGCAGTTTGACACCGGATACCGGCGGATGGGCATTGTGGATTTTGGGGATTACCTGCCCTACGATACCATCTCTTTTGAGCAGGATCTGCTCCCCGGTATGGCGGGCCGGACTTTCTCGGGAGAAACGTTTTCCGATGTGGCTCTCTCGGTCACCCTGGAGGACAGCGCCTGTGTCTATGCCTGGGCCGAGGATGCCGCGGGCCGCCGCACCCCGCTGATCTGGTCCTACGACTGCGGCCGGGGACGGGTGGCGGTGTTCAACTCCACCTCCGGCAAGGGGGATTTCTGGCGGGGCATTGTGGCGGGGTGCGTCAACACCCTGTCCGATACCGTTATGTATCCGGTGGTCAATGCGCTGTGCCTGTTCATCGACGATTTCCCCTCGCCCCAGTATGAGAGCGAGAGCGACGTGGTGCGGGATGAATACAATCGTTCCGCCAAGGAATTTTACCGGGATATCTGGTGGCCCGATATGCTGCAGATCGCCAAAGCATACGGCGATGTGTATACCGGGCTGTTTGTGGCTACCTACAATGATGAGACCGACCCGGCCAGACAGACCTATACCGAGTCGGCCACCGAACTGTATTTCGGCAACAGCCTGTTGGAAAACGGCTGCGAGATGGGCGCCCACGGCTACAACCATCAGCCGCTTACCGGTGCGGGCGGGACCCCCGCCGATATGCACTACCAGCCCTGGGCCAATGTGGCGGATATGACCGCCTCCCTGACCCGGCTGAAAGAGATTACCGGGCAGATGTTCCCGGCGGTCACGCTGCGCAGTTATGTGCCGCCGTCCAACTATCTCAGCGCCGAAGGCCGGCAGGCTGTCCGGCAGGCTTTGCCCGACCTGGAAGTGATCTCGGGCATTTACACCAACGAGGAGGAGGAAGGAGACGTGTACGTGCAGGATTTTACTGTGGCGGAGGACGGCATTGCCGAGTTCCCCCGGGTAACCGCCGGTATGGCGCCTGATGATTACGAGCAGATGTCGGCTCTCAGTGCGCTGGGGCTGTACGGAACATTCTCTCACTTTATCCATCCCGATGATGTGTTCGACCCGGATCGCAGCGGCGGCAAAAGTTGGGAGGAACTCTACCGCGCCTACTGTGCCTGGATGAAGGATATCCACACCAGCTATCCCTGGCTGCGGTCCCTCACGGCCACCGAAGCCGGCAACGCCCTGCGCATCTGCGACGCGGCGGACCCCCACCTGATTGTGGCACAGGACGAGATCCGCGGCAGTGTGGAAAACTTCCTGGGCCCCGTCAGCTTCTACCTCAAGACCGACCGTACCCCAAAACCACCGACGAAAACTGTACGATTCGCCGCATCAGTGCCGGCAAGGGGATGGGGTATTATCTGGTCACGGTGGAAAGCCCCAATTTTTCCATAAGGCTGGTGGCGGCATGAAAATCTGTCTGATCGTGGAGGGGTGTTACCCCTATGTGGTGGGCGGCGTGTCGGCCTGGGTACAGATGCTGGTGCAGCGGATGCCCGAACATCAGTTTGTCATTGTATCCATCGGGGCGGAAAGCCGGCAGCGGGGGCAATTCCGCTACTCCATCCCCGCCAATGTGACCGAAATCCGGGAATATTTTCTGGATGAACCCATGGTACCGGACGCGGCGCCATCGGCGGAACGGCCCCTTACCGATGCCCAGCGCCGGGCGCTGCTGGACCTGGTGCGGGGCACCGCCCCCGACTGGAGCCAGCTGTTTGAACTGTTCGGCGGCAAAAATCCGCTGCCGGTGCAGCAGTTCCTTATGTCGGAAGCGTTTCTTTCTCTGGTACAGGGCCTGGCGGAAGGTCCCGGGCGCAACACGCCGTTCAAGGATTTGTTCTGGGCGCTGCGTTCCATGCTGCTGCCCGCGTTGGAACTGCTGCGCTGCCCGGTGCCGGAGGCAGACCTTTACCATACGGTGGCTACCGGCTACGCGGGGCTGCTGGGGGCCAAGTTCAGCTACTTTGCCCAGAAACCCTACCTGGTCACCGAGCACGGCATCTATACCCGGGAACGGGAGGAGGAGATCCTCAAGGCCGACTGGGTGCCGGGGTATTTCAAACCCACCTGGATCGGGTATTTCCGGGCATTGAGCCAGGCGGCCTACCGGCAGGCGGGCACCATCGTGTCGTTGTTTCAAGGGGCACGGGAACTGCAGATCGGCCTGGGTGCCGAGGAACGCAAATGCCGGGTCATTCCCAACGGCATCGATGTGGGACGGTTTGCCGCCATGCCGCCGTTGGACCCGGCACCCCATCCGCTGCATATCGGGGCGGTGCTGCGCATTGTGCCCATCAAAGATGTGAAAACCATGATCTACAGCTTCCACCGCATCAAGGCGGCCCGGCCCGATGCCACCCTGGACCTCATCGGCCCCTGCGATGAAGACCCAGACTATTACGAGGAGTGCAAAGCGCTGATTCGTCGGCTGGACTGCCCGGACATCCGGTTTGTGGGCCGGGCTGATGTGACGGACTGGCTGCCGAAACTGGACCTGGTGCTGCTGACCAGCATTTCGGAGGGGCAGCCTTTTGTGCTGCTGGAAGCCATGGCTGCCCGCCGCCCGGTGGTGGCAACCAACGTGGGGGCCTGCCGGGAGATTATCGAGGGCGCAGGCGACGGCCTGGGCCCGGCGGGCCGGGTGGTGCCGGTGATGAGCCCCGCCGCCATTGCGGACGGAATTCTGGAAATCAGCCGCAGTCCGGCGCAGCTGCGCGCATTGGCCGAAAACGGCTACCGGCGGGTGGTGCGGTTCTACCAGGACAAGGACTTTCTGGCTGCTTACCGCAGCCTGTACCGGGAAGCGGTACAAAACACACAGCAGGAGGTGAACTGCCCATGGCGGGCATCGGCTTTGAACTGAAAAAGGTATTCCGGGACGACAGCGTCTTTGCAGTGCTGCGGGGCTATTCCCTGGCTGCCGTTGTTACCGAGGGCCCCATGATGCTGATGATCGTGCTGCTGGTGGCCCTGCAGCGATTGATGACGGGCTTCGGTACGCCTTACCGGGTGCGGGAGCAGTTCCTCTTTTTCATGACCTATGCCATGGTCTTTTCGCTGCTGCTGGCCGATACGGTGCTGCTTTTTCTGGACCGGTTCATCTCAGACTGCATCTACCGCCGACGCCTGCAGGATGTTATGCCTGCTCTGTACGGTGTGGCGTTCTTTTTGCTGCTGCTGGGGGCCCCGGTGGCAGGGGCCTACCTGTGCACGCTGCCGGTAGGGGGGAACGTGCGGCTGGCGGCAGGGCTTCTGTTCTGTGTGCTGCTGGTGCTCTGGGTGCAGATGGCCTGCCTTTCCGCCGTCAAGCGGTATGAGTATCTGTTGCTGGGGGTCCTGGCAGGCACCGCCACGGCGCTGGCGCTGGCCTGGGTCTTTCTGCGGCTGGGGGTTGCGCCGCTTTCGGCGGCCCTGTGGGGGACGGCGCTGGGCTTTTTGGTGCTGCTGTTTCTTTACATGGGGCAGCTGCTGGCCTGCTACCCCTCCGGCGGCTGGAACCTGGTGGTGTTTTTTCCGGCGCTGCAGCGCTACGCCGGGCTGCTCCTTACGGGACTGCTGCTGGGTGTGGGGCTGTACGGGCACAACTTTGTGTTCTGGGCCAGCGCATACCGGGGGCAGGTGTTCCCCACCGGGGTCTACTGTGCCCGGTATGATGTGCCCGCCTTTTTTGCCACCCTGACCATCCTGCCCATGCTGGTGCAGTTTGTGGTCAAGCTGGAAACCCGCTTTGCCGTGCGCCACCGCGCCTACTTTGACGCCATTCTCTACGGCGGCCGGCTGGAAGATATCCGTGCCGCCAAACAGGAGATGGAAGCGGTACTGTACGCGGAACTTTCCCACATGCTGCAGATGCAGCTGATCGTGGCCATCGGCTCGGTGGCGTTTCTGGGCAATTTTTTGCAGACGGTGGGGCTGGACGAAACCATGGCCGGTACCTTCCGGGTGCTCTGCTTCGGGTACTGCCTGTACGGGCTGGTCAAATGCGGCACGGTGCTGCTGCTCTATTTTGACGACCGCGCCGGGGCCTGCCGGGCGGCGGCATTGTTTGCGGTGTTGAGCGTGGGAGGCTCGCTGGTGACTCTGGCCCTGGGGCCCGATACCTGGGGCGCGGGCTTTCTGCTGGCGGGCGCTGTGACCGGTTTTTGGGTGCTGCGGAGGCTGCGGCAGTATCTGGAACAGCTGGAATACCATGTTTTTTGTGAACAGCCGCTGTTTGCCGCACCCCAGGGCGGTGTGCTCTGCCGTGCCGAGGAAGAACTGGCCCGGATCGACCGGGCTTTTGCGCAAAGGAGGAAACCCCGTGAACAAGATCGGGAATAAAATCGAGATTGCCCTGTTTGTGCTGCTGGTTGCGCTGGCGCTGGGGGTGGCCTTCTGGTGGAAGCCTTCCGCCGACCCCGGGGACAGCATTGGGGAACCGGCGGCGGAAAACACCCTTACGCCGGAGACTGCCCAGGATATCAACACCGTGGGCATGACGGAAAACAAGAGCATCTACAGCGAGGATGACCCCCAGAGCCTGGTGTATTTTTACGTCACGGTACAGCGGGGAGACGCCGGGTCGGATACCGACCACACCTTTGCCGAGGTGAACAGCGCGGTCCGTTTTGTGGAGGACAGCCATGTGGCCAACGATATTTTTGCCCGGGCCATTGTGCAGGTGGGCAACGCCGAAGGCCCCCAGCCCGGTATGCTGGGGTATGACGCCACCACCAGCAATGCCACCATCCGGGTGCGGGGCAATTCCTCCTCGGTCCGGCCCCAGAAATCCTACAAGCTGGCCCTGGATGATGAGGCGGGGCTTTGGCGGGGGCAAAGCAACATTGCCCTGAACAAACATAACTTTGACGCCACCCGGATGCGCAACAAACTCTATTTTGACCTGCTGCGCCCGGTAACGGGTATTTCCAGCCTGCGCACCCAGTTTGTGCGGCTTTACATCAAAGACGAAACGGCGGGGGAGACCACCTTTACTGATTACGGCCTGTTCACCCAGGCCGAAGTGCCCACCAAAAAATACCTGGCAAACCACGGGCTGGACTCCGAAGGATACCTGTACAAGGCCATCAGCTTCAATTTCGAGATGTCGGACGGGCTGAAAAACTTTGATGATCCGGCCTTCGACCAGGCAGCCTTTGACAGCATCCTCAGCTGTAAGGGCCGGAAGGACAACCAGAAACTGATGGATCTGGTGAATATGATCGCCGACCGCAGTGTGGATATCAACAAGATCGTGGGGGAGTACATCGACCGGGATAACTACCTTACCTGGCTGGCCTATAACATCCTGATGGGCAACAATGATACCACCGTGCAGAACTTTTATCTGTACAGCCCGCTGAACAGCCAGAAGTGGTTCTTCATCCCCTGGGACGGCGACAACTGCCTGCACTGGCAGGAGGACACCGTGGAAGGGATTGCCGGGAACTACGGCAGCTGGGAACACGGGGTAGCCAATTACTGGGGCGTACTGCTGCACCAGCGCTTTTTGAAAAACGAGGCCAACCGTGCGGAACTGGCCGCCAAAGTGGACGAACTGCACGAGCAAATCAACGGGGAAACCGTCAACGCCCTGGCCCGCCAGTACGACGCTGTGGTGCGGCCCTATGCCCTGGCCATGCCCGATATCTACTACCTGGGCAATACGCCGGAAGAACGGGACGCTATTGTGGCCGGGTTGGGGGACCAGGTGGAACTGGCCTACCAGCAGTTTTACGACAGCCTGCATGAACTGATGCCCTTTTTTATGTATGCACCGGTCACCGAAGGGGAGACTGTCCGCTTCTGGTGGGAGGATGCCTACGATTTTGACAATCAGCCCATTACCTACCGGCTGCGGGTGGCTGCCACGCCGGACTTTGCCGCCCCGGTGGTGGATGTAAGCGGGCTGACCACCACCCAGTACCTGGTACCTGCCGCTGATCTGCCGGCGGGAACCTGGTATTTTGAAGTGACCGCCGTTACGCAGGATGGCCGCACGGCGCCGTCCATGAACAAGATCCAGGTGAATGATGTGTATTATCCCGGTGTGGACCGGGTGGAGGTGACCGGATGACCCCCGCATATCGCAACGAACTGAAATTCCTTGTCAACCAGGCCGAGTACCGGCAGCTGCAAACGGTGCTGCACTCCCTGCTGGGACATGACGCCCACGCGGGACCGGACGGCGGCTACCATATCCGCAGTTTGTATTTTGATGATTTGTACCACACCGCCTACCGCCAGAAAATGGCGGGGGTGGAAGTGCGCAAAAAATACCGGGTGCGCATCTACAACTGTGCCCGGCAGCATATTGCCCTGGAATGCAAGTACAAAAACGGCGCTTATATCTATAAAGAAGCGGTGCCCCTGACCCTGCAGGAATACGATGCCCTCTGCCGGGGGGACTGCGGGTTCCTGCTGGGCAAACCGCAACCGCTGGCCCGGCAGTTTTTTGTGGAAGCCCGGGCCAACATCATCCGGCCCAATGTGATCGTGGCCTATGACCGGGAAGCCTTCGTCAATGACGTGGGTACGGTGCGCATCACCTTTGACAAGACCCTTACGGCCATGGACCCACGGCAGGACCTTTTTGACCCGGCGGCACCCGGCTACCACGTGCTGCACCCCGGCCAGATGATCCTGGAAGTCAAGTTTACCGGTATTTTGCCGGAGTATATTCAAAGTATCTTTCGCGCCTATTCCTTTGTCAGGACGTCGGCCTCCAAATTCTGCCTTTGTGTGGATCAGGTCCGGCATACCCTGCACTGAAGGGCGCATGGCAGGAGGATTTATTGTTATGACCTTTCAAGACCTGTTCAAAAAGTCGGCCCTGGAACTGTTCCCCAATCAGATTGAACCCCTTACGCTCATTCTTACCCTGGTCATCGCCTTTCTGGTGGGCATGGGCATTTTTGCGGTCTACCGCCGCTGTTTTATCGGTGTGGTGTATGACCATGCCCTCAACCTTTCACTGGTCATCATGACCCTGCTGGTGGCGGTGATCATTGTGACCATCAGCACCAACATTACCCTCTCCCTGGGCATGGTAGGCGCTCTCAGCATCGTGCGCTACCGCACCGCCGTCAAAAATCCGCTGGACCTGATGTTTCTGTTCTGGGCCATCACCTCGGGCATTGCCATCGGCGCCCAGTATTATTACATAGCCTTTGTGGCCTGGGTGGTGGTCACGCTGGCGCTGGTGTTTCTCAAACGGATCAAGGGCGGGGCAGGCACCTATGTGCTCATTGTGACCTACCGTTCCGACCCCGATGTGGAGGAGGCTGTCCGCCGCTGCCTGCACAAACAGCCCGGCAAATTCCGGTCCAAGGTGGTCAAGGGCGGGTCCACCGAACTGACCATGGAACTCTACCTGAAAACCGACAATCTGAACATCACCCAGCCGGTACAGAACATCGACGGCGTGCAGGATGTCACGCTGGTGGAGTACCGGGGCAACCTGGAAGCATGACCCGGGCCCGCAAGTTGCTGCCGCTGCTGTTGCTGGGGCTGGCACTGGGGGCCGTTGCCCTGCTGCGGGTTCGGATTCCCCTGGTGTCGGCAGAGATTCCGGCGGGGGCTAAACCCGTCACCAACCCCATGAAAGGGCTGGTGGCCTGGGGCGAAAACTACCGTCAGGACCCCTATGTGGCCTTTGCCTATGTGCCGGTGTACTGGAATGAACTGGAACCCCGGCAGGGAGAATATGACTTTGCCGCACTGGAAGAGCGCTGCCATTTTGCTCAGTGGAGGGCCGACGGGGTACGGCTGATCCTGCGGCTGGTACCGGACACCCCCACCGGGGAAAGTCACATGGATATTCCCGGCTGGCTTTACGATGCCATGGACGGGGCCGGTACCTGGTACGACGGGGACTACGGCAAAGGGTTCAGCCCCGACTATGAAAATCCCGTCTTCCGGCAGGCCCACCGGGAACTGATTCAAGCGCTGGGGGACCGCTATGCCGATGACCCCCAGGTGGCTTTTTGGGAACTGGGCAGCCTGGGCCACTGGGGAGAATGGCATATGGATACCGGGGCCGGTATTCAGCCGTTCCCCACCCAGGCGGTCACCGACGTCTATGTGCAGGACTATCTGGCAGTGTTCCGGCCGGAACAGCTGCTGCTGCGCCGGCCTTACACCATCGGGCAGGAACAGGGGCTGGGACTGTACAATGATTCCTTCGGCCTGCCGGATTCCCATACCCAGTGGCTCTCCTGGATCGCCGACGGTTATCAGTCCGACCAGAACGGCGAATGGCTGCCTGCCATGCCGGATTTCTGGCAGCGGGCCCCCTCCGGAGGTGAGTTCTCTCCCCGGGAGGAAGACGGCTGGTATTTTACGGGGGAACAGTTTGCCACTACGCTGGAACTGCTCCGTCAAAGCCATACCACCTTTCTGGGACCAAACGCCCCGGTATACGGCGAACTGACCGGTGCCCAGGGGGAAAACCTGCGCACCCTGCTGGCCGAGATGGGCTACACTTTGGGCGTGCGGCGGTGTACTCTGTGGCGGACGGTGTTTTCATCGGTATGGCAGGCGGAACTCACCTGGGAAAACACCGGCCTGGCACCGCTGTATGCCGACTGGCCCATCTCCCTGGAATTGCGGGCAGAATCGGGGCAGACTGTCTGGTCCGGGCAAATCCGGGCGCCCCTCTCCGACTGGGGGCCCGGCAGCCACACCATCCGGCTGACCCTGGACGATGTGGGAACATTGCCGCCCGGCCTGTACAGCCTGTGGGTGGGCATTGTGGACCCGCTGACCGGGCAGCCGGGGGTGGCTCTGCAGATGGATGTTCCCCGGGATGCGTTTCTTTATTGTGCGGCTTCCTTTTCTCTGTGAACCGCCTTGACGAAGCGAACGGTACACCGTATACTTTCTTTGGCAAGTATACGCCCGGGCCTTGTTCCGCCCGGGCAAATACCCGGAGAAAGAAGGCAGTGGCATGCCATCCACCCGAACATCCATCCTGTGGGCCGTTCTGGCAGCGGCTTTTTACGCACTGAACGCACCGCTTTCCAAATGGCTGCTGGCGGATATTCTCCCCACCATGATGGCCGCGCTGCTCTATCTGGGCGCGGGCACAGGTATGACGGCGGTGCGGCTGATCCAGCGCCGTACCGGTACCCGCCCACACGAAGCTCCGCTGACCCGGCAGGACCTGCCTTATACAGTGGGCATGGTGGTGCTGGACATTGCCGCACCCATCTTTTTGATGATCGGCCTTACCAAAACCACGGCTGCCAATGCCTCGCTGCTGAATAACTTCGAGATCGTGGCTACGGCCCTGATCGCGCTGCTGGCCTTCGGGGAGGTGATCTCCCGGCGGCTGTGGGCAGCCATCGGGCTGGTTACCCTTTCCAGTATTCTCCTCTCGGTGGAGGATGCAGGCAGTTTCTCCTTCTCGATAGGGTCGGTGTTCGTGTTGCTGGCCTGCACCTGCTGGGGGCTGGAAAACAACTGCACCCGCAGCATTTCGGATAAAGACCCGCTGCAGATCGTAGTGATCAAGGGCTTTGGTTCCGGCGGCGGTTCGCTGGTCATTGCCCTGCTGCAGGGGGAACGGCTCACCGACGGTCTGGCGGCCCTGGGCGCGCTGGCGCTGGGGTTTGTGGCCTACGGGCTCAGCATCTTTTTTTACATCTACGCCCAGCGGGGGCTGGGAGCGGCCAAAACCAGCGCCTATTACGCGGTGGCGCCCTTTTTGGGCGCGGGCCTTTCGCTGGCCATTTTCCGCCAGGCACCCAGCCCCATCTTTCTGGTCGCGTTGCTGCTTATGGCAGCCGGGGCCTGGCTGGCTACGGTGGACAGCCCGCCTGCCGAATCTTCCTCCTCATAAAAGCAAAGACCTCCTGCCCGTTGGGGCAGGAGGTCTTTTTGTGTTCAAAGGGCACCGGCGGCCGATTCGTTGCCGTAGTTTTCGATATAACGGAAAAACAGATATTCGCAGATAATGAGCAGCTGTACCCGGGACAGCACTTCCAGGTCGGCCTTGATGAAGTTGGTGGACGTTACATACAGGTTTTCGTCTGCGATGCTGCTGAGGGTATTGATGCCCAGATTGGTGAAAGAAACAAGAGCCGCCCCCTTGCTTTTGGCCATGTTGGCAGCGGAGATGACCAGGCTTGTCTCGCCGGAAATGGACAGCGCCAGTACCAGGTCGTTTTCGGTCAGCTGCCGGGCACTGATGTTCATGAGGGTACTGTCGTCGTAGCAGAAAGCTGCCTTGCCGATGATCTGAAACCGTTTGGCCAGTTCGGCGGCCGGCATCCGGCTGCTGCCCACCGCGTAGATCTCAATGCGGCGTTTGGTGTGGATCAGTTCCAGAACACGCTCCACCGTTTCTTCCGATACCATCTGGATGGTCTTTTGGATATCCCGGAAAAAGTCGGTAGGGCGGGAATCCTGCTTCTGGGTGCCGGGTGTTTCGCCCAGTTCCATCCGCAGCGAAGCCTTGAATTCCGCAAAACCGCTGAAACCCAGCTTTTTGCAGAACCGGATCACCGACGCAGGGGAGATAAACAGTTTGTCGGCCAGTTCGGTGACCTTCAGCCGGGCTACCTGTTCGTGATGGCGTACACAGTAGGAGAGGATCTCGTTGTCAGACCGGTTCAGCTGGGGCGTGTGTTCCGCAATACGGGTAAAAAAATCCATGGGTTCCTCCAAACAGAGACTTCCGCCTGCGGTATCCGCTGCCGCTGTGAAAAAAGTTTCAGAAAATGAAAAAAATTCGGAATCGGCATAATGTTCCAAAAACGGCGAAAACTCTTTTAAAAACTGGTAATATTGATTATATTATAGCTGTTATCCGGAGCGCGCGCAACAAAATTCAAAAACCACTGCGAGGTACATCAATATGGATGGATTTAAAGTTGTCATCGTGGGCGGCGGTTCCAGCCACACCCCGGGCATCATCGAAAGCCTGGTCAACAACCTGGACCGTTTCCCGCTGAAAAAGCTGGTCTTGTATGATATTGATCCCGAACGTCTGGAACTGGTGGATACACTGTGCGGTTCCCTGATTGAAAAACTGGACCCGGAGTGCACCTACTTTACCACCACCGACCCGGAAAAGGCCTATACCGATATCGACTTCGCCTTTGCGCAGATCCGCCAGGGCGGCATGGAAATGCGGGAAAAGGACGAGAAGATCTCTCTGGAATTCGGCGTGGTAGGGCAGGAAACCTGCGGCCCCGGCGGCATGGCCTACGGCCTGCGTTCCATCCCGGCGGTATGCAAGGTCATTGATGATGTGCGTACCTACGCCCCCGAGGCATGGATCATCAACTACTCCAACCCGGCGGCCATCGTGGCCGAAGCCACCCGCCGCAAGTACAACAACTACAAGATTCTGAACATCTGCGACATGCCGGTGGCCATCATGCTCTCCTTTGCCAAGATGCTGGGCCTGCAGAAGTACAATGATCTGGACCCGGTGTACTTCGGGTTGAACCACTTTGGCTGGTGGACCAAGCTCTACGACAAGAGCGGCGTGGACAGAATGCCGGAACTGAAAGAGCAGATCATGCAGTTCGGTCTGGCGGCTTCCCACGACAAGCACCATTCCGACCCCTCCTGGCGGCACACCTGGGAAAACTTCAAGGAGATCCTGACCGACTTCCCCGAGTATCTGCCCAATACTTACCTGCAGTATTACCTCTACGCCAAGGAGAGCGCCGAGGATATGGACATCCATTATACCCGCGCCAACATGGTCATGGACGGCCGTGAAAAGGATATGATCGAGCAGGCACGCTTGATCCGGGAAAGCAACGGCGCCTACAAGGCCAACCTGAACCTCTTCAATGCATTTGGTGATTTTATTGTGGACGTGGCCTGTTCCATCGCCTACAACAACGCCGACCGCTACCTGGTGATTGTGGAAAACCAGGGTGCGATTCCGCAGCTGCCCTATGACGCCATGGTGGAGGTACCCTGCTACCTGCGCAAATGGGGCCCCGAGCCGGTGGTCATCGGCAATATCCCGCAGTTCCAGCTGGGCATGATCCAGCAGCAGCTGGCCTCTGAAAAGCTCATTGTGGATGCTTACTTTGAGCAGTCTTACCAGAAAGCCCTGGAAGCGCTTACCATGAACAAGACTGTTCCCTCTGCCAAGGTGGCGCGCAAGATTCTGGACAAGATGATCGAAGCAAACAAAGGCTACTGGCCTGAGCTGCACTGACAAAAGCGGGAGGAATAGATGATGTCAAAGAAGTTTACCTTCTCCCAGTTCCAGAAGCTGGGAAAAGTTTTGATGACGCCTGTCATGATCCTGCCGATCGCAGGCATCCTGGTGGGCATCGGCTCCGCCTTTACCACGGCAAACATGGTGGAAATGTTCCCCGTTCTGGGAACGACCTACGTAAAGCTGTTCTTCAACCTGCTCAAGGCGATGGGCAACAGCATCAACAACTATCTGCCGATCATTTTTGCGGTATCGGTAGCCATCGGATATGCGGAAAAAGAAAAAGGCATTGCGGCACTGAGCAGCGTCATTGGCTACCTGGCCATGAACAACGTTATGAACATTCTGCTGACCAGTCTGGGTATTCTGGATACCGCCAACATGAAAACCGGTCAGTCCATGGTTCTGGGCATTGCCTCGCTGGATACCGGCGTTTTCGGCGGCATTCTGGTGGGCTTGCTGGTGGCAGCCCTGCACAACCGGTTCTATAACATTCAGCTTCCCCCGATTCTGGGCATCTTCTCCGGCACCAAGTTTGTCCCGATGATCTCGCTGCTGGGCTGCTCCGCCCTGGGCCTGGTCATGGCCTTCGCCTGGCCCCCGGTCCAGAATGCCCTGGGCCTGATGGGTGAACTGATTTACGAGACCGGCGCCGTGGGCAGTGTGATCTACGGCCTGAGCGAGCGCGCCCTGCTGCCCTTTGGCCTGCATCACTTTATTTACACGCCCTTCTTCTTTACCAACCTGGGCGGTTCCATGACCATCGATGGCCAGCTGTATGAGGGTGCCGTGAACATCTACAACGCCATGCTGGCTTCCCCCGATGCCATGTTCGACATCAACATCAGCCGCTTTGTCATGAACGGCAAGGTCATTTTTGCCATGTTCGGCATGCCCGGTGCGGCACTGGCCATGTACCACACCGCCAAGCCGGAACACAAAAAGCAGGTCAAAGCGCTGCTGATCGCGGCGGTCATTCCCGCTGTGTTTACCGGCATTACCGAGCCCATCGAGTACGCCTTCCTGTTTGTGGCACCGCTGCTTTTTGTGGTGCATGCCGGCTTTGCGGGCCTGGCTTACCTGCTGACCTATATTTTCCAGGTCAACGTGCCCGGCCCCAGCTCCTTCGGCGGGCCCTTCCTCAGCACCATCTTCAACGGCATTATGCAGGCGGACAAAGGCTCCCACTGGATCTGGATCTTCATTCTGGGCGTGGGCTTCTTCTTCCTGTATTACTTCACCTTCCGGTTTATGATCCTCAAGTTCAACTACAAGACCCCCGGCCGTGAGGACGAAGGGGAAGCAGTGGAACTCAAAGGCAAAAAAGTGGACGATGAAACCATGGCTGTGATTGTGGAAGGCCTGGGCGGCAGCGACAACATCCTGAATGTGGACGCCTGCTTCACCCGTCTTCGCGTCAAGGTCAAGGACAAGAGCCTGGTCATGAGCGACGATGACTGGAAGAAAAAGACCGGCGCCAACGGTGTGGTGCGCGTGAACGACGGCGTACAGATCGTTTACGGTACCAAGGCCGATATCTATAAAAACAATCTGAAAAACGTTCTGGGCATGGAGTAAAAGCAAGCGCTCTTTTTGCCCCGGAACCGGGAAAAAACGGAAAAACACGCCGAAGCCTGTGCTTCGGCGTGTTTTTTTTGCTGCCGTGCGGCAGATTCCCGCTTTACAGAGATTTTCCCGCGGGGGACGTGGGGAGATGAGGAATCCATCCGCGGATGATTGCCGACAGTATGGGATGTGTTGTTATATAAAACAAAGAAATGTGATAAAGTGAATGAAATGTTGTCATATAAACTATGGTCATCGAGCCATCGGCGCGGTATACTGAAAGCAGAAATCACACAGGAAAGGGAGCACCCCAAAATGAAAATCGTCATTGCCATTGACTCTTTCAAAGGAAGCCTGTCTTCCCTGGAAGCCGGCGAAGCCATTGCCCAGGGGGCGCTGCGGGCTTTGCCCGGCGTGGAAGCAGTGGTGCGGCCGTTGGCGGACGGCGGCGAGGGAACAGTGGAAGCGCTGGTGGCCGGTATGCAGGGCACACCCCAGCGGGTCACGGTTACCGGTCCCATGGGAACCCCGGTAGACTGTACCTACGGTATTCTGCCGGATGGCCGTACAGCTGTGCTGGAAATGGCAGGCGCGGCAGGGCTTCCCCTGGTGGCGCCGGAACAGCGGGACCCGCTGCGTGCCACCACCTACGGGGTAGGCGAGGTGATCCGGGATGCCATTGGTAAGGGATGCCGCCGTTTTATTGTGGGTATTGGCGGCAGCGCCACCAACGATGGCGGCGTAGGCATGCTGCAGGCGCTGGGATACGGATTCCTGGACCGGACCGGGCAGCCCATTGCCTGGGGGGCGGCAGGTCTGGCGGGCCTGTGTACCATCACCACCGACCAGGTGATGCCGGAACTGGCAGAGTGCGAATTCAAGGTCGCCTGCGATGTGACCAATCCGTTGTGCGGGGCGCAGGGCAGCAGCGCCGTTTATGGCCCGCAGAAGGGGGCCACGCCTGAAACCATTGCCTTGATGGACAGCTGGCTGGCCCGGTATTCGGAACTGGCGGCCCGGCAGTTCCCCGGCCGGGCAGACCCGGAACGGCCCGGCGCCGGTGCGGCGGGCGGCCTTGGGTTTGCCTTCCTGAGCTTTACCCGGGCGGAACTGGCTTCCGGCATTCAGATCGTACTGGAAGAAACTCGTCTGGCCGATTACCTGCAGGATGCGGATCTGGTAGTCACCGGCGAAGGCCGACTGGACGGCCAGACCGCCATGGGCAAAGCCCCTGTGGGGGTGGCCAGACTGGCCAAAACCTACGGTAAACCGGTGGTTGCGTTTGCAGGCAGTGTTACCGCCGATGCTGCCGCCTGTAACCACAGCGGCATTGATGCATTTTTCCCCATTCTGCGGGGGATCTGTACGCTGGAAGAAGCGATGGAACCCGGCAACGCCCGCCAGAACCTTGCCGCCACGGCGGAGCAGGTGTTCCGCCTGTGGTATGCGGGGCAGCAGGCTGCCAAAAACCGGTAATGGCGATAATTGCCGATGGCAAAAGTACGGAATCTTTGAATAACAAAAACAGGACAGACCTTGATGTGAGGTCTGTCCTGTTTCGTTGTTGTGAGAAAAACGGGTGTATAAAACTAAATGGTGGTCACTGATTTTGCAGCAGGTAATAGACGGCACCCACCAGCCCGGCGTCGTTGTGCAGGGCTGCGGCGGTGATGGTCAGATCTTCGGCAAAGGCGGGCATGACGGCTGCCTTGACTTTGCGTGCCAACGGTTCGATCAGCAGCTCTTTCTGGGCGCTGACACCGCCGCCTACCAGAATGCGCTGGGGGTTGAAAATGTGTACCATGCCGGCCAGTCCTTCGGCAATCTCGTCGATCCAGCCGTCCAGCAGGGCCAGCACATCGCTGCGCCCGGCAGCAGCAGCCTCAAAAATGGCCCGCCCGTCCTTGAGTTTCGGGTCCATGGCTTTGGCGGCGCGGACCAGTGCCGTGGTGGAGGCATACCGCTCCCAGCAGCCTTTGGCACCGCAGGTGCAGGGGACGCCGTCCCGGGCGTGGGTGCGGTAATGACCCATCTCTCCGCCCAGGCCCCGGGCTCCTTCCAGCAGGCGGCCGCCGGTCAAAATGCCGCCGCCGATGCCGGTGCCGATGGTAATGCCGATCACATCGGTACAGCCTTGGGCGGCACCGACCCACACTTCCCCCAGGCACATGCAGTTGGCGTCGTTGGCGACGGTGACAGGCAGGTGATAGTCCTCCGTCAGCCGCTCTTTGATGGGGGCGCCCACCCAGCCGGGCAGGCTGCCGCAGGTGCCGGCCACCATACCGCGGCGACTGTCGATCTGCCCGGTGGCCGACACACCGATACCGGCGATCTGTTCCCGCCGCCCGGCGGTAAAGTCTGCGGCGGCAGCCTGTACGGTGTCCAGAATGGGGGTGCGGTAGTCATCAAAACTCACGCTGCGCTCGGCGCGGTCCAGTACGGCGCCGGTTTCGTCCACCAGACCCAGCTTGACCGCCGTACCGCCGATGTCGATGCCCAGATAGATCTTGCTCATGGCGGCTCCTTTACTGGCAGTCCTTGATGGCTGCGGTGAACCGGGCCGTGATCTCGGCCGGGCGTGTGATGGCACCGCCCACCACCAGGGCATAGGCGCCGGCTTCCAGGGCTTTGCGCGCCTGTTCCGGGTAGTGGATGTGCCCTTCGGCAATGACTTTGGCCGGGCATTCTTTGGCCAGTTTGGCCACAAAGTCAAAATCGATGTCGTTGATGCCGGTGGTTTCCGGTGTATAGCCCCGCATGGTGGTGCCCACAAAGTCGGCGCCCGCCTCGGCACAGGCCATGGCCTCCTCAAAGGTGGCAATATCGGCCATCAGCAGCTGGTCGGGGTATTTGGCTTTCACTTCCCGGATGAACTCCGGCGCGGTTTTGCCGTCGGGCCGCAGGGCGCTGGTGCCCTGCACGGCCAGAATATCCACGCCGCAGCCCACCAACGCATCCACTTCCGCCATGGTGACGGTGATGTACATGGGGGTACCGGGATAATCCTTCTTGATGATGCCAATCACCGGAAGGTCTACCACCGCTTTGATCTGGGTGATGTCCCGCACGGTGTTGGCACGGATGCCCACCGCACCGCTCATGGCGGCGGCTTTGGCCATCAGCGGCATCACGCCGCCTTCGGGGGTGTAAAGGGGCTCGTGCTCCAGCGCCTGGCAGGAGACGATCAGCCCGTGATGAATCTGTTCAAAAATCTGCTCTTTCTGCATGGCAAATGTGCTCCTTTTACAGCATTTCAATTTTGACCACCGCTTTGCGCAGCCGGACACAGTCCGGGGTGCGGCAGCTGGGTTTGTGGGGCTCACCCGGCAGGAACAGGGCGAACCGCCCGTCTCCCAGGGTGCCGCCGGCCTCCTCGGGACCGGTCACAAAACCGATGTCGCCCGCTTCATCAAAGGGCTTTTCCTCGGTGCCGCGGACGGCCCAGCCCCAGTGCTCGCCGCCTGTCAGGTCCAGCTGCAGGTCGGCATAACGGCGGTGGTACTCAAAGGCGGCACCTTCGCCCTCCCGCAGGTCGGCGTCCATCACGTTGATGAAAACGGCGTTGCCGGCAATTTCGGTGCGGCCATTGGGCAGGGCGGCGGGATCGTGGGTCTGCAGCCAGGCAATGGCAATATCCAGATTTTTATGCAAGCCGCGGTAGAGCGGCAGGTTATGCAGGGTATCGGTGATCATGAGGTGTTCCTTTCCGGGACGTAATCCCTGAACAGAGGACAGGCTTCCCCGAATATGGGGAAGCCTGCCGCCGTCTTATAACGTTTTGACCTCGGCCAGTGCGTCCTCGATCATCTTCTGGGCGGCGGCTACCACCGCCTCGTCAGACTCTGCCAGGTTGGGCAGCGGTGCGCGCACGCCGCCCAGTTCCAGGCCGTACATACGGCGCAGGATCTCCTTCTGCACGGCATACAGGTTGCCGTGGGCTTCGCACATCTTATAAATGATGCGGTCGGCCAGATACTGCACATGGCGGGCGGTGTCAATATCGCCCTTGGCCAGGAGTTCATCCATCTTCAGGAACAGTTCGGGCATGACGGCGTAGGTGCCGCCGATGCCGCCGTCGGCGCCCATCACCCGGCCGGAGACAAACTGCTCATCGGGACCGTTGAATACCGCAAAACCATCCTTGCCGCGGGCGGCGATGCCGGCATCCTTGAACATCTGAATGTCCTGCACGGGCATGGAGGAGTTCTTGACGGCCACCACGTTGGGGTTCTTGAGCATTTCCTGCAGCAGGGGCATGGTCAGGGCGGTGCCCGCCAGCTGGGGAATGTTGTAGATCACAAATTCGGTGTTGGGGGCCGCGGCGCTCATGGCGTTCCAATACGCGGCAATGGCGTAGTTGGGCAGGTGGAAATAGATGGGCGGGATGGAGGCAATGGCATCCACACCGCAGCTTTCCGCATGGGCGGCCAGTTCCACGCTGTCGGCGGTGTTGTTGCAGGCTACATGGGCAATGACGGTGATCTTGCCCTTGGCTTCGCTCATAACAGCTTCCAGCACGGCCTTGCGCTCGGCTACGCTCTGGTAGATGCACTCGCCGGAGGAACCGCCCACATAGACGCCCTTGACGCCTTTGGCGATCAGGTGGCGGGTCAGCGCCTTGACCCCTTCCACCGAAACGGCACCCTGCGAATCATAGCAGGCGTAGAATGCCGGGATCACGCCGCGGTATTTGTTGATATCTTTCATGTTGATACGCTCCTTACCTGAATGCTGTATTTTCTGCCGCCGCAGCGGCTGCTTCCGGTGGTGAACAACCCGTCTATCGGGTCGGATTTGTCTGTACTTTCAGTATACCAATCCGGCCCGCAGGGTGTTAGAGAAAAAACGCCAATCTATAAAACAAAACGCGCGCAAAATAAACGAATTGTTTACACAGATACATCAAATCTGTTATAATAAGAGCGGAAAATGCAAATCTGCACCGGAAAGGAGCCTTTGCCATGGAAGCTATCTATTCAGACTATTATCCGATCTTTATTTATGTGGATAAGTACCGCTTTTCCAAAAACTGGGTCTACCCCAGTGCGCCGGTACCCTATTCGCTGATCCGCTATGTAGTTTCCGGCACAGCGGTCTTTTCCCTGGACGATACCTCTTATGAAGTGGGCCCCGGCGATGTGTTTTACATTCCCCAGGGCAAGGTGCTCAGCTGTGCCGCCCGGGAGGAAATCGTCTTTATCAGCATCCGGTTCATCGGTTCCATTCAGCTGGAGGGGGCCGATATGCTCAGCATGTTGTGGAACGTACCCATCCGGCACAACTTCGGGCAGGTCCCCGAAGTGCGGGATTTCTTTGAACGGATCTATGCCAGCGCTTTGACACGCAGCACCTTCAAAATGCTGGAGATCCGCGGCTATCTCAACCTGATCCTGGCCCACATGGCCTGTGTGTCCAAGGAAAACTTCAACCGTGACACCACCCTGGAGGAGGACCGGCGGGAGACCGAAGCACACTTTGACCTGCAGAGTATCCGCCACCGGGCCGAAAAAACCGCCCGCACCAACAAGGACCCCCGCATCACCATTATTGTGGATACCATCGTCACCTACCCGGAAAAAAACTTTACCAGTAAGGAACTGTGCGAGCTGGCCGGTTTCAGCGAGAGTACCCTGCGCCGCCTGTTTAAGGAGCAGACCGGCAAAACGGTATATGATTTTATAAAGGATATCAAAATGACCAACGCAGCCCGCAAGCTGCTGGTGACCAATGAACCCATCTCTTCCATTGCGTATGCCCTGGGGTATGAGACCCCCAGCTATTTTGCCAAATGCTTTAAGGAAGTGTTCGGTCTTTCCCCACAGGAGTACCGCCGCACCTCGCACGACGTATAAGCGTAATTCGTCAAAATGAACAAAAAACAAACGAATAGTTGTATACTTTGGAACAATACAATCAGAAAATAAGCGGATTGTTGCATCTTTGCCCGGGTTTTGGTCTGGAAAGATGCCCCCCGGCCCCGTATAATAAAATCAACGGGAACGCCCCGATCAAGGCGTTCAAAAAGTAACGGACATCCAACGCTCCACAGGCCGGCACGTGGAAACGAAGGAACCTATTCATCAAACAAGGAGGATACAAACACATGAAAAAGGCAATTGCTACCCTGCTGGCTGTTGGCCTCGCTGCTTCGCTGTTTGCGGGCTGCGGCGGAAGCGAAACCAGTTCCGCTCAGACTGCAGAAGGTGCTACCAGTACGGCGGCGGAAACGGATGCCCCGCTGGAAGGCGAGATTACCTTCTGGCATTCCTTTACGCAGGGCGCGCGCATGGATGCCATCCAGAAAGCTGCGGACGCCTTCATGCAGGAAAACCCCGGCGTCAAGATCAACATTGAAACCTACTCCTGGGGCGACTTCAACACCAAGTGGAACGCAGGCATCACCACCGGTGACCTGCCCGACATCAGTACCGCCCAGGGCACCGGTGAAGTGGTCGAGATGATCAACGCCGGCGTCATCAACCCTGTGGATGACATCGTGGACGAGATCGGACGGGACCGCTTCTCCACCAACGCTCTGGCAGATATGACCATGGACGGCGCCGTGTACGGCATCCCGTACTATTCTCATGCACAGGTCATGTGGTACCGCACCGACCTGCTGGAAGCCGCCGGGCTGGAAATCCCCCAGACCTGGGACGAGTTCTATGATGCCGCTGTGGCCCTGACTAAGGACGGCACCTACGGCGCCGCTTTCTCCTGCAGCCCCAACGACCTGCTGTGCAGCCGTTACCTCAACTACTACGTGGTCAGCGCCGGCGGCAGCCTGCTCAACGATGACCTGACCGCCAACCTGACCAGCCCCGAAGCCATCGACGGTATCAACTTCTGGGTCAACGTTTACAAGAACTGCTCTCCCGCCGAGACCATCAACTACACCGTCAACGACCACGCCACCCTGTTCTACCAGGGCACCACGGCCTTTGACTTCAACTCCGGCTTTATGATCAGCGGTGTGCAGAGCAACACCCCCGAGATCGCCGAGTACGTGCGCTGTGCTCCGCTGCCCCGCATGAACGCCGATGATCCCGTCTACAGTGCCGAAACTTCTCACATTCCTCTGGTGGAATGGAGCAACACCGAGCATCCCGAAATCTGCAAAGCATTTATTGAATACTTGTATCAGGACGATAACTACATCGAATTCATCCACGCCGTTCCGGTCGGCATGCTGCCCGCTCTGAGCGACATCGCCACCAACGAAGCTTACCTCAACGATCCCACCATCCAGGAATACTCTGATTGTGTGGACGTCATTCAGGAGGCTGTGGACAACGGCCACGCCATCGGCTTCGAGCACGGCCCCACGCCGCAGGCCAGCTATCTGACTTCCCAGGGCGTTATTGAGGAGATGTTCCAGGACATCATCACCAATGGCACCGATGTGGAAACCGCTGCCAAGGCTGCGGAAGACCGCCTCAACGAGATCTTCGATACCATGATCGCCTGACGTTGAAACGCCGTGAGGGGGAAGCAGCGTCTTCCCCCTCTCCGTCTGGCGGCCCGTAGCAGGCGCCGCCTGCAGGCCACGCGCTGACAGGGAGGTTACATTTTGAAAGGCATAAAGACCGGGGCTGCATCCGTTTACCCCAAAAAGGATCGCAACCTTACGCGGTGGCTGTTTGTCGGCCCCGCCATGCTGGTGGTGCTCTGCTTGCTGGTCTACCCCCTGGGGTCCACACTTCTGTACAGCTTCACCAACAAAACACTCATCAAAACTACATACAGCTTCAAAGGGCTGGAAAACTACATCAAGATCCTGTCCGACCCGGATTTCCTGCGTGCCTTCGGCACCACGCTGGTCTGGACTTTCTCCAGCCTGCTGGGCCAGCTGCTGGTGGGCTTTACCGGCGCGCTGGCACTGAACCGCATCAACAACCGGATCACCCGCCCCATCTACCGCATCTGCATGATCATTCCCTGGGCGTTCCCCTCGGTTGCCATCGCTCTGGTGTGGAAGTGGATGCTCAACGGCATCCAGGGTTACATCCCCACCATGCTGATGAACCTGGGCCTGAGCGACAGCATGATCCAGTTCCTCAGCGACCCCAAACTGGTTCTGCCTACCCTGGTGTTCATCAACATCTGGTTCGGCGCACCCATGATCATGGTCAACGTCTATGCAGCTTTGCAGACGGTGCCCCGTGACCAGTACGAAGCCGCCGTGATCGACGGTGCCAATGCCTGGCAGTCCTTCATTCACATCACGGTGCCCCACATCAAGGTGGTTGTGGGCCTGCTGGTGGTTCTGCGTACCATCTGGGTGTTCAACAACTTCGATATCATCTTCATGACGACGGCAGGCGGCCCCGCAGGGCGCACCACCACCATGCCCATCTACATCTATGAGCTGGGCTGGACCAACAAGCTGGTCGGTCGTGCCTCGGCTGCGTCGATCCTGCTGCTGATCTTCCTGATCGCAGTCTGCCTGATCTACTTCGCCGTCATCACTCACTGGGAGAAGGAGGACCGGGCATGAAAAAAGGCAAACGCGTAGGCGACATTCTATGCAATGTCTACCTGATCATTCTGGCAGTGTTCGCAGTCTTTCCGCTGCTGTGGCTGCTGGTCTCCTCCTTCAAGAGCAGCAGTGAGATGCTCAATAACCCCACCAAGATCCTGCCCATCCAGTGGACGCTGGAAAACTTCAAAACCGTTCTGATCACCCTGAACTTTACCATCAACATCCGCAACAGTGTGATCATTGCCGCCGCCACCACCCTGATCGCCATTGTGATCTCTTCGCTGGCCGCCTACGGCGTGGTGCGGTTCTTCCCCAAACTGGGCGATGTGATGACCAAGGTCCTGGTCACCACCTACATGTTCCCGTCCATCATGCTGGTCATTCCCTACGCCATGGTCATGGCCAAGCTGGGGCTTACCAATACCCGCATCGGTCTGGTACTGGTTTACCTCTCCTTCAGCGTGCCCTACGCGGTGTGGATGCTGGTGGGCTTCTTCAAAACGGTGCCCATCGGCATTGAGGAAGCGGCCCGGATCGACGGCGCCAACAAACTGCAGGTGTTCGTGCGGGTGGTGCTGCCTCTGGTAGCCCCCGGTATCGTATCCACTGCCATCTATGTGTTCATCAACGCCTGGAACGAATACCTCTACTCCATGATTTTGATGAGCAGCTCCGACAAGACCACCATCTCGGTGGCGGTCAAAACCCTGGAAGGTGCCGACATCCTCAACTGGGGCTCCCTCATGGCCGCCTGTGCCATCGTGGTGGTACCGTCCATCATCTTCTTCTGCTTCATCCAGAGCAAGCTGGCCGGCGGTCTGTCGGACGGCGCAGTCAAATAACCTTTCCACAATCCAACTTTACACATACATATAAAATAAGGAGAATGTTATTATGAAAACCATCGGTTACGGAATCGTCGGTACCGGTTACTTCGGCGCAGAGTTGGGCCGCATCATGGCTCAGAAAGAGGGTGCCAAGATCGTGGCAGTCTATGACCCCGAAAACGGCAAGACCATTGCCGAGGAGCTGGGCTGCGATGCAGAGAGCGACCTGGACAGCCTGTGCGCCCGCGAGGATGTGGACGCGGTGATCGTGGCCACCCCCAACTACCTGCACAAGGAACCCGTTCTGTGCGCTGCCCGCCACAAGAAGAACGTCTTCTGCGAGAAGCCCATCGCTCTTTCCTACGCGGACTGCGATGAGATGGTCAACACCTGCAAGGAGAACGGTGTGGTCTTTATGGCCGGCCATGTTATGAACTTCTTCCACGGCGTGCGCCTGGCCAAGAAATTCATCCAGGAAGGCAAGATCGGCAAAGTGTTGTATGCTCATTCCGCCCGCAACGGCTGGGAGGAACCGCAGCCTTCCGTCAGCTGGAAGAAACTCCGCGCCAAGTCCGGCGGCCACCTGTACCATCACATCCATGAGCTGGACTGCATCCAGTTCATCATGGGACCTGCCACCCGCGTTACCATGACCGGCGGCAACGTGGCCCACTCCGGACCGCAGTTCGGTGATGAGGACGATATGCTGCTCATCAACCTGGAATTCGGCAACAACACCTACGCTCTGTGTGAGTGGGGCTCTGCCTTCCACTGGCCGGAACACTACGTCCTGATCCAGGGCACCAAGGGCGCCATCCGCATCGATATGTGCAACACCGGCATGACGGTGAAGCTGGCCGACGGCACCGAGGAACACTACTGCGTGCACGCCAACAAGGAAATCGACGACGACCGCACCCGCATCTACCACAGCACCGAGATGGACGGCGCCATCCAGTACGGCCACCCCGGCAAGAAGCCGCCCATGTGGCTGAACAGCATCATGAACGACGAGATGGACTTCTTCAACGGCGTGATGCACGGTGCCGAGATCACCGACGAGTTCCGCCCGCTGATGACCGGTGAGGCCGCCCGTGCCGCCATCGCGACTGCCGATGCTGCCACCCTTTCCCTGCGTGAGGACCGCAAAGTCAGCGTTTCTGAGGTAACCAGCAAGTAAGTTGCTGTAAGAATCGTTTTTCTCCCGAAAAAGCGCGTTGAGACGAAAGTCTCAACGCGCCTTTTTGTGTAGCTTTTTCAGATTTGTGCCGCTTGTCTGGCAACGGCCAGAAATTCTTTCAGCAGCCCGTTGGAGGAAGAACGGTTGTAGCTCATGCCGTAGGGCAGCAACTGGGTGCCCTGCAGCGGCCGGTAGAGCAGGCCGTCCCGGGTGTCGGGGGATTGGGGCAGGATGCAGCAGCCATACCCGGCCCGCACCAAAGCCAGGGCAACCTGGGGGTTCTCGCTGACATAAATGTTCTCCGGAGTGATGTGCTGGGCGACCAGATTCTGCAGTTCCACCGCCTGGGCGGGGATGGTGTAGGAATTGCAGGCGACCAGTGACTCCGTGAACAGGTCTTCGACCCGGATGGATTCTTTTTCCCCATAGGGGTGGTTCTGGGGCAGCACGCAGCACAAAGGAACTTGCCGCAGCTCGGTAAAAAGGATTTCGTTTTTGATGGGCAGATGTTCCCGGAACCCGAACAGCACATCCAGTTCCCCCTGATAAAACAGGGTCATCAATGCCCGGTGGGGAATGACCTTCAGAAAGGGATGAAAAGCATGGATGCACGGGCGGCAGTTTTCCAGAATTTCACTCAAAAACAGTAAGTCCGCCTGGCTTTCGCAGCCGATGCGCAAGATCCGGGCAGTCAGGTTGCTGCGGTGCTGGATTCTGGCCGTGGCGATCTGCAGCTGGCCCAGGATCTGCTTGGCGTGTTCCAGAAAAATGATCCCCTCGGGCGTCAGGGTGACGGTACGGGTGGTGCGGTAAAACAGTTTGGTGTCCAGTTCTTCCTCCAGGGCGTGAATCTGGCGGGAAACTGCCGATTGGGTCACATTCAGCAGTGCAGCGGCATGGGCAAAATTCAGGTTTTCCGCTACCTGAATAAAGCTTTCCAGTTGTTGGGTGTTCAAAGCCGTCCTCCTTGGATTATTGCGTTTTACGCATCAATAATACCATTTTTTCACTTTTTTTTCAAACTGAATCATGGTTTAATACTATATATATGGTCGAATTCTGGCGGTATCGGTCGAAAGGCCCTGCCGCCTGCGGCCTGCCGGGCTTATCCCGGCAAAAACTTGTGCAACCAGCAGAAAGAACGAAAGAAAAACCATGACAGAGCATCCCACAACACAACAATTCAGCCAGGGACTGGCGGCGGGCATCGATATCGGTTCCACCACCACCAAAGTGGCCGTCCTGGACCCGGAAAATGGCAACCTTCTTTACGCAGACTACCGCCGCCACCACGCGGACCAGGTCCACAGTGTGGTGACCATTCTGGAAGAACTGGAAAATGCCTTCCCGGGGCAGACTTTCCGTATCTGCCTTACGGGGTCCGGCGCCAAACCCATTGCGGAGGGGCTGGACCTGCCTTTTGCCCAGGAGGTGGCGGCCAATGCGGCGGCCATCCGCCAGCGGTACCGTAAGGTGGGCAGTGCCATCGAACTGGGTGGCCAGGATGCCAAAATGATCTTCTTCCAGACGGACCCCGGCACCGGTGCCATCAATGTGGCGGATATGCGCATGAACGGCAGCTGTGCCGGCGGTACCGGCGCTTTTATTGATGAGATCGCCACCTTGCTCAAGGTCCCGGTGGAACGGTTCAATGACTTGGCCGCCCAGGGCAGCTGTGTGTATGATATTTCCGGCCGGTGCGGCGTCTATGCCAAAACCGACATTCAGCCCTTGCTGAACCAGGGCGTCGCCAAAGCGGACCTGGCACTTTCGGCGTTCCATGCCATCGCCAAACAGACCATCGGCGGTCTGGCCCAGGGGTTGGAGATCACCCGGCCGGTAGTGTTTGAAGGCGGTCCGCTGACCTTCAACCCGGTTCTGGTACAGGTCTTTGCCCAGCGCCTGCAGCTGACCGAGGAAGAAGTGCTGATCCCGCCCCGTCCCGAACTGATGGTGGCCTGCGGCGCGGCAGTCTGTGCCGAAACCATCTTCCGCGGCGACTGTGTGCCCACTCTGCCCGGGGAACTGCGCAAACGGCTGCAGAACGGCAGCTTCCGCACCGGGCAGAAAAACGCGCCGGTGTCCCGTCCGTTCTTTGCATCGCCGGAGGAACAGGCCGCTTTTGAGAAGCGCCATGCCAAGCCGGTGCTGACACCCCATGTTCCCAAACCGGGGGAGGAGGTCCGGGCGTATCTGGGCATCGACTCCGGCAGTACCACCACCAAATTTGTGCTGATGGACGACCAGGAAAACCTGCTGGATTCCTTTTATGCGTCCAACGCCGGGGAACCGCTCAAGGTGGCTAAGCGCGCATTGCTGGCCCTGCGGGACCGTTACCGGGCGGCAGGCGCCCGGCTGCAGATTCTGGCGGCAGGCACTACCGGGTACGGTGAGATGCTTTTTGCCAAGGCGTTCGGAGCCGAGTACCACACGGTGGAAACGGTGGCCCATGCCCGGGCGGCCAAAAAGTATGTGCAGGACGCTACCTTTTTGCTGGACATCGGCGGGCAGGATATGAAGGCTATGTGGCTGGACCACGGCATCATCACCAACATTCTGGTGAACGAAGCCTGCTCCTCGGGCTGCGGTTCCTTCCTGGAAAACTTCGCCTCCTCCCTGGGTATTCCCACCAAAGAAATTGCGGGGGCGGCTTTTGCCTCCCGGCAGCCTGCGGTACTGGGCAGCCGCTGCACCGTATTTATGAACAGCAGCATCATCACCGAACAGCGCAACGGCAAAAGTGCCCAGGACATTATGGCCGGACTGTGCCGTTCCATTGTGGAAAATGTCTTTACCAAGGTCATCCGTCTGTCCAACCTGGACTCACTGGGGGACCGCATTGTGGTACAGGGCGGCACCTTTGAGAATAACGCTGTCCTCCGGGCGCTGGAAGAATATACCGGCCGGGAGGTCATCCGTGCGCCGTACCCCGGTCTGATGGGTGCCATCGGTATGGCGCTGATCACACGGGAACGCTACCACGAACATCCAGAAAACCGGACTTTTCTGGACCTGGATACGCTGGATGATTTCAGCTACCATCAGGAGGAAAACGCTCCCTGTCCCTTCTGCACCAACCACTGCAAACGCACCATCCTTCGTTTTTCCAATGGCAATTCCTGGATCACCAACAACCGCTGCGAGCGGGGCGAGATTCTGGGGGACCCCAGGGACGCCGCCGTGCGCGAACAGCTGCAGGCGCACCGCCAAAAGGCCGACGCCGTCCCCAATCTGTACCGGGAACGGGAAAAACTGCTGCTGCAGGATTATCCCTGCCCGGCACCGGCCAAGGACCGGGGAATCACCATCGGCATCCCGCGGGTACTTTCTTTCTGGGAAACGCTGCCTTTCTGGCGCACCTTCCTGCGGGCCTTGGGGTTCCGGGTGGTGCTCTCTGACCCCAGCACCCGCGCCCTTTACGAAAGCGGGATCTCGGCGGTCACGTCGGATACCGTCTGCTTCCCGGCCAAGCTGGTGCACGGCCACTTGCGCAATCTGGCGGGCAAAAAGGTGGACCGCATCTTTATGCCGGCAGTTACCACCGTGCCGTCGGAAAATACCCAGCAGACCAGCCGTTCCATGTGTGCGGTGGTCAAGGGGTATCCGCTGGTGGTGGGCAATTCCGACAATCCCGAAAAGCTGTGGGGCATCCCGTACGATGCGCCGCTGTTCCACTGGTACACCGAAGGGGACTGCGAAAAACAGCTCAAACAGTATATGAAAGATACCTTCGCCATCCCGGCGGAGGAAACACTGGCCGCTATCCGTGCGGCGCTGGAAGCGGAAAAGTCTTTCCACACGGCGCTGAAAACGCGGGGCCGCCAGGTATTGGACCAGGTCACCCGGGACAACCGCTTTGCGGTGGTGCTGGCTTCCCGCCCGTACCAGAACGATGCGCTGGTGAACCATGAACTGCCCGAACTTTTTGCGGGGATGGGGATCCCTGTGCTGACGGCGGATGCCGTGCCCGGCGTGGAGGATGTGGACCTGAGCATGAGCCGCCTGGATATTGTGAACAACTTCCACGCGCGGATGCTGGGGTCTGCCATCCAGGCTGCCCGCGACCCGCACCTGGAATATGTGCAGATCGTCAGCTTCGGCTGCGGTCACGATGCCTACCTGTCGGACGAGATCACCCGCATGATGAAAGAAATCTCGGGCAAGATTCCTCTGATCTTGAAGGTGGATGAAAGCGATATCCAGGGGCCGCTGCGCATCCGGGTGCGCTCCTTCCTGGAAACGGTGGCCATGCGCCGCAGCCGGGAGGAAGTCTGCACGCCCCGGCCGCTGAGAGACCCCTACCCGGTAAAGTTTGAAAAGAAGGACCGCCAGAAAACCGTGCTGGTGCCCAACACCTCCCATGCTTTCTGCCGGCTGCTGTCGGCGGTGTTCTGCACCCAGGGCATCCGGGCGGTGCCGCTGGCCGTGGGCCGTGAGGATGCCATCCGCATGGGCAAACGCTATGTCCACAACGATATCTGCTTCCCGGCACAGATCGTCATCGGGGAAGTACTGGCCGCCCTGCAAAGCGGTCAGTATGATCTGGACAATACTGCGGTAGCCATGGCCAAATATATTGGCGACTGCCGCCTGACCCATTACAGCGCCCTGCTGCGCAAGGCGCTGGACGATGCCGGTTTTGCCCAGGTGCCCATCCTGACCAATGACGACCAGGATGCCCACCATATTCACCCCGGCTTCCGGCTGAACCTGTTGTCCTCGGTGCGGATCGCTTTCGGCCTGCCCATGATCGACGCGCTGGAGGAGTTGCTGCGCAAGATCCGTCCCTATGAACTGGAACGGGGTGCGGCCAACCGTGCTTTTGATGAGGCGATGGATGCCCTTGTCGATGGCATGGAACACGGCGGTGTGCGCGGCGCGGCGGAAGGGTTCCGCAAAGGCATTGCCATTCTGAAAGCGGTGCCCTATGACCGTTCCATGCTGCGCCCCCGGGTGCTGATCGTAGGAGAATATCTGCTCAATTTCCACCCCGGTGCCAACCGGGATATTGAGGCCTACCTGGAACGCAACGGATTCGAGATCATTGAGGCCCGCATGACCGATGTGATCCAGAAAACCTATTTCTATCAGGACAGTCAGATTCGGGAACAGCATGTGGGCCGCCCGGTAACCGAGAAAGCCTGGTACCGCACGGCGGACCGGCTGTTTGATATGGCCCATGACCTGACCGACCGCATAGCGGCGGACCATCCTTTGTACGAGAAACCGGCCCGCATCCAGGATCTGGCCAGAATGAGCGACCCCATCATTCCCCATACCTTTGATGCGGGGGAAGGCATCCTGATCCCCGGCGAGATTTTGCATCATGCCGAAAAAGGCTGCCGCGCTTTCGTGATTCTGCAGCCCTTCGGCTGCCTGCCCAACCATGTGGTGGGCCGCGGTATTACCAAAAAAATCAAGGAACAGTACCCGGACGCCCAGATTCTGCCCCTGGACTATGACCCCGATGTGAGTTTTGCCAACATCGAAAACCGACTGCAGATGCTGGTCATGAACATCAGGCGGGGATGACCCCTTGACAGGGCTGGGGAATCGGTTATAATAGGTAATAGGTTACTTAATGAGGAGGGGAGAATGCCATGCCGGGTAAAATGCCCTTCGGGCTGAAAATTGCCATCATCAACCGTGCGTTCCGCAAACGGATGGATGAGAAGGCAGCCGACATGGGTCTGACGTCGGTACAGCTGCGGGTGCTGGGGTCGGTCAGCCGCCTGGAAGCGGCGGGGGAGACCGAGATTCACCAGAACGACCTGGAGCGCATCGAACATGTGACCCATCCGGCCATGACCAAGCTGCTGCAGCGGTTGGAAAGCAAAGGTTTTATCTGCTGTGTGCCAAGCAGCAGGGACCGCCGTTACAAAAAAATCACCTGTACCGAGCGTTCCCGGGGCATCCACAACCTGATTTTGGCCCAGGACGAAGAGGTGCTGACAGAGCTGTGTGCCGGGTTTACCCCGGAACAGCGGCAGATGCTGCTGCAGCTGGCAGACCGGCTGTTGGAGAATATCGACGCAGATTGAACAGGCAGACGGGGGAGACCCTTTCCCCAGGCAGTGTACCGGGAATTTCCCGGTTCCACTGCCTGCTTTTTTGCCTCTAATAGGTAACTAGTTACGCAATAAGGAGAGAACGAATGATGGAAAATGAACATTCCCCAACCAAAAGCCCCTTTGCCACCGAACCGGTGGGGCGGCTGATTGCCCGATTTGCCATACCCTGTGTGATCTCGCTGCTGGTCAACTCACTGTATAACATTGTGGACCAGATATTCATCGGCTGGGGCGTGGGCTACCTGGGCAACGGTGCCACCAACGTAGTGTTTCCCATCACCATTGTGGCCCTGGCCCTTTCGCTGATGATCGGTGACGGCGGTGCCGCCTACCTGAGCCTGAAACTGGGCGAAAAAGATGTGGAAAACGCACGGCGCGGCGTGGGCAATGCCATTGCCATGGTGGTGCTGGTCAGCGTGGTACTCACGGCGGCGTTCCTGGTCTTTCTGGACCCGGTGCTGACGCTGTTCGGCGCTACCGATGTGCTGCGTCCCTACGCGCTGGAATACGGGGTTGTCATCGGCCTGGGGTTGCCCTTCATGATGATCCCAGCGGCTGTCAATGCCATGATCCGCGCCGACGGCAGCCCCAAATATGCCATGATGTCCATGGTGCTGGGTGCAGTCATCAATACGGTGTTTGACCCCATTTTTATCTTTGGATTCCACATGGGGGTGCGCGGCGCCGCCATTGCCACCGTTATGGGGCAGGTGGCTACCTTTATTGTGTCTGTGGTGTATTTGTTCCGGTTCAAGAACTTCCGCATCGCGCTGGGGGATCTGCGTTTGCGCCGCCGCACCTGCCTGCAGGTACTCAGCTTTGGCATCAGCAGCTTTATCACCCAGATCGCTATTACAATTGTCATGGCGCTGTCCAATAACCTGCTGGCGTCCTACGGCGCCCAGTCTGTCTACGGTTCCGAGATCCCGCTTACCGCTATGGGCATTGTGATGAAGGTCAACCAGATTCTGATCTCCATTCTGGTGGGTATTTCCACCGGTGCCCAGCCCATCATCGGTTTCAACTACGGCGCCAAGGACTACCACCGGGTGCGCAAAGCCTTTGATATTGCCCTGGTGGCGTCCGAGATCGTTGCAGTGATCGGCTTCTGCATCTTCCAGTTTGCACCCATGAGCGTGGTGTCGCTCTTTGGCTCCGAGGATGCGCTCTACAACGAATTTGCGGTGCGGTCTTTCCGTACCTTCCTGTTGCTGTGCCCGCTCACCGGTTTCCAGACGGTGGCGGCCATCTATCTGCAGGCGGTGGGCAAACCGGTCAAGTCGGCGATTCTGTCGCTGTCCCGCCAGATCATCTTTTTTGTGCCGGCAGCCTTGCTGCTGCCCCGGTTCCTGGGCGTTGCAGGGGTGCTGTGGACCGGCCCCGTGGCAGATGGCCTGGCCTTTGTGCTGGCTCTGGGCCTGATTCTTTATGAACGCAAACAGCTGAAAACCGTACCCGAAGCCCGGTAAAACGCCCTGAGCCTTCGGAAAGAAAGGAGAGCTTTTCCCATGAAAAACAGAGTCATCACCATCAGCCGCGAGTTCGGCAGCGGCGGCCGCACCATTGGCAAAAAGGTGGCCGAACAGTTGGGGATTCCCTGCTACGACAGTGAATTGATCCAGAAAATTGGCGAGGAAAGCGGATTTGACGCCAAGTTTGTACAGGAAGCGGGGGAGTATGCCCCCGGCGGCTTTTTGTCCAACCTGTCCAGCCGGACCTTTGGCCCCACCAACGAGGATTATCTCTGGAAAATCCAGTACCAGATCATCAGCCGGCTGGCCGGTCAGGGCCCTTGCGTGATTGTGGGCCGCTGCGCCGATTACATTCTGCGGGACAAAGCCGATTGCCTGCGGGTATTTATCCACGCCGATGCCCAGTTCCGTGCCCGGCGTATTGTGCAGGAATACGGCGAACGGGCCGAATCCCCGGAACAGCGCCTGCGTGACAAGGACAAACGCCGTGCTGCTTATCATCGCTTTTACACCAACATGAAACGGGGCCACGCCCAGAACTATGACCTGACGCTGAACAGCGGTACACTGGGCATCGACAGGTGCGTGGAGATCATCCGGGATCTGTACTGAACCAGGGGCTGCAGAACAGATTTAGGGTAAAACAAATTGTAAAAATATATAAAATTATACAAAATGTAATTACCTGCCCGCGCAGATACAGAAAGCCGGCCTCCCCAAACGGGGAGACCGGCTGTTTTTGTGGGAATTTTGCAGCGGTATACCCCGCTGGGGGACGGCCGGACCGGAGAAAAAACTCAGTTCTGCCCGGGCACCTTCGGCAGGCGGGCAAAGCTGGCTTCCAATTCTTCGTCGGTGGGGACGGTATCGGTCATCAGGCCGTCGTGGAATTTCTCGTAAGCCACCATATCAAAGTAACCGGTGCCGGTCAGGCCAAAGAGGATGGTTTTTTCCTCACCGGTTTCCTTGCAGCGCAGGGCTTCGTCAATGGCCACCCGGATGGCGTGGCTGCTCTCCGGGGCGGGCAGAATGCCTTCCACCCGGGCAAACTCTTCCGCCGCTTCAAAGACTTTGGTCTGCTCCACGGCCACCGCTTCCATCAGGCCGTCGTGATAAAGCTGGGCCAGCACGGGGCTCATGCCATGGTAGCGCAGGCCGCCCGCGTGGTTGGCCGACGGGATAAAGTTGCTGCCCAGGGTGTACATCTTGGCCAGGGGACAGACCATGCCGGTATCACAAAAATCATAGGCAAACCGGCCCCGGGTAAAGCTGGGGCAGGAGGCAGGCTCCACCGCAATGAACCGGTAGTCTGCTTCGCCCCGCAGTTTCTGGCCCATAAAGGGGGAAATCAATCCGCCCAGGTTGCTGCCGCCGCCGGCACAGCCGATGATGATGTCGGGTTTGACACCGTATTTGTCCAGGGCGGTCTTGGCTTCCACGCCGATGACACTCTGGTGCAGCAAGACCTGATTGAGCACGCTGCCCAGCACATAACGGTACCCGGGGGTGGTGGTGGATTTTTCCACCGCCTCGCTGATGGCGCAGCCCAGGGAACCGGTGGTGCCGGGGTGTTCGGCCAGGATCCGGCGGCCGACCTCGGTTTCCATGGAGGGGGACGGGGTCACCGAAGCACCATAGACCCGCATGACTTCCCGGCGGAACGGTTTTTGCTCATAGGAGCATTTGACCATATACACCTTGCAGTCCAGCCCCAGGTACGCGCAGGCCATGGAAAGGGCCGTGCCCCACTGCCCGGCACCGGTCTCGGTGGTAACGCCTTTCAGGCCCTGCTGTTTGGCGTAGTAGGCCTGAGCAATGGCGCTGTTCAGTTTATGGCTGCCCGAGGTGTTGTTGCCTTCAAACTTGTAGTAGATTTTGGCGGGTGTCTGAAGTTTTTTCTCCAGGCAGTAGGCCCGTACCAGCGGCGAAGGACGGTACATCTTATAAAAATCGCGGATCTCATCGGGAATGGGAATCTCCCGGGTGTCGTTGTCCAGTTCCTGGCGGATCAGTTCATCACAGAATACCGGCCGCAGATCCTCATACCCCATGGGTTGGCCGGTGCCGGGGTTCAGCAGGGGGGCGGGTTTGTTTTTCATGTCGGCGCGCACGTTGTACCAGGTGCGGGGCATTTCCTCTTCGGTCAGGTAGATCTTGTACGGGATTTTCTCTGCTGCCATGATGCGGCTCCTTTCTGTGCGCCGAGGGGAACAAAAAAGACCTTTGTCCCACAGGGCTGTGTAAAAATACCCTTTGGGACAAAAGTCTTGTAACTTCTGCGGTGCCACCCAAATTGACGAAGCCGTGCTTCGCCCGCTCATTCGATGTGCCAACACACACCGTTCCTGCTAACGGGGGAAATCCGTCGGCTCCTACTGGGGTTTGCAACCCGTTCGGCCCGCCCTCGGCAGTCCATTCGGCAAAGGTGCTTCCGCCGCGCTCTCACCACCCGCGGCTCTCTTTGAGAAAACCGTTCTTTGCTTACTCCTCTGCGTCATCAGTTTGACGATTCAACGATTTAGACCGTTGAATTGCTTCGCAATATACCAGAAATACCGCGCTCTGTCAAGCTGGCAAGAAACTTTTTGGGGTTTTGACCAAAAATAAATTCGCAATTTTGTGCTATTTCACGATGGCACGGTCAGCGGCTGCCGCACAGCTGTTTGCGGTATTCTTTGGGCGATACCCGTTTGTATTCCCGGAACTTGCGGATGAAATAGCTGAAGTTGTCAAACCCTACAGCCACCGCGATTTGAGAAACCGAAAGATCCGATTCGGTCAGCAGTTGGGCAGCCTGCTGGATGCGGTACTCGTTCAGAAAACCGATGGGGGATTTGCCGGTTTCCTTGCGGAAATAGTGGCAGAAATAGGTAGGGCTCAGGTAGGTCAGGTCGGCCAGTTCCTGCAGGGTAAGGGGCTGGGTGTAGTGCTGCTGCATGTAGGTGATCACGTTTTTCAGTTTGTTCAGGTTTTCTTCCTCACGGGCAGAACCGGCACTTTCCACCAGGGCGTTGCAGCGGTACAGCTGTTCCAGCACCTGCAGAATATGGATTTTGATACTTAACGGGTATCCCGGTGTACGCTCGTGGTAGAGGCGGACAATTCCCTGCAAATGGCCCAGAATGGCCCCGGCAGCTTCGGCGGGCAGTATCTGCGCCGGGGTGGGAAAACTCAGCCTGTGGCTGGTCACGGGTCGGATGAACTGGTGCTGGCAGGTGTCGTACAGCTCAAAATCCAGAAAACTGGCCCGGAACACCACCGCGTGGTGGAAGGATTCGCCTGTGGAGCGGATCTCGTGCAGCTCGCCGGAATTGACAAAGCAGAATTCCCCCGGGTGCAGCAGATAGGATTTGCCGCGCACCGTCAGTTCCAGTACACCGGTTTCCACATACACCCATTCCAGTTCTTCGTGCCAGTGCTGGGCAACGCTGTAAAAACCGTCCTTGTCGTGGTGGGAATACACCTGCAGCGGGAAGGTGGTGGTGCCGTGGGTATGTTTTTCCTGCAGCGTGGGCAGCATGGTCCGCCTCCTTGCAAATCGAAAAATTGTGTTATTTTTTGGCAAAATTATGGAAGAAGCCCCTGTTGCTTTTGATTATACTGGAAATCAGAAAAAAGCACAAGGGAGCGTGGTAAGATGGCGGAATCCTGGTGGAAAAAAAGTGTGATCTACCAGATTTATCCCCGCAGCTTTTGCGACAGCAATGGTGACGGCGTCGGTGATCTGAACGGCATTCGTTCAAAATTGTGGTATCTGGAAAAACTGGGTGTGGATGTGCTCTGGCTCAGCCCGGTATACCGTTCCCCCAATGCGGATAACGGCTACGATATCTCGGATTACTATGATATTTCACCGGAATACGGCACCATGGACGAGATGAAGCTGCTGCTGCAGGAATGCCGCAAACGGGGCATCCGCATCATCATGGATCTGGTGGTCAACCATACTTCGGATGAACACCGCTGGTTCCAGGACGCGCGCCGTAGCAAGTCCAGTCCTTACCGGGATTTTTACATCTGGCGGCCCGGTAAAAACGGCGGCCCGCCCAACGATCTGCAGTCCAATTTCGGCGGCAGCGCCTGGGAGTATACCGAGGAAACCGGCGAGTATTACCTGCATTTCTACGGCAAAAAGCAGCCGGATCTGAACTGGGAAAACCCCGCTCTGCGCCGGGAAATCTGGAAGATGATGAACTACTGGATCGATCTGGGCATCGGCGGTTTCCGCATGGATGTGATCGATCTGATCGGCAAGGTACCCGACCGGGGCATCAAGGAAAACGGTCCCCGCCTGCATGAGTATCTCCAGGAGATGAACCGGGAGACCTTCGGCCGCAAAGACCTGCTGACGGTAGGGGAATGCTGGGGCGCCACGCCGGAGATCGGGCGGCTGTACTCCGACCCGGCTCGCCACGAACTGAGCATGATCTTCCAGTTTGAGCAGATCCAGCTGGACAAGCAGCCCGGCGGTCACCGCTGGGACCTGAAACCCCTGGAACTGCCGGAACTGAAAGCGGTGTTCAACAAATGGCAGCAGGAACTGGAAGGCCATGGCTGGAACAGCCTGTTCTGGAGCAACCACGATCTGCCGCGCATCGTGTCCCGCTGGGGCAACGATCGGGAATACCGGGTAGAGTCGGCCAAAATGCTGGCCACCGTGCTGCACGGCATGAAGGGAACCCCCTACATTTACCAGGGCGAGGAATTGGGCATGACCAATGTGCCTTTCGCTTCCCCTGATGATTTTACCGACGTCGAGAGCCGCAATGTCTGCGCCGAACGCCGTGCCGCCGGTTATGCGGAGGCAGACATCCTGGCTTCCCTGCAGGCCAAAGCCCGCGATAATGCCCGCACCCCCATGCAGTGGAACGCCACCGCCCAGGCGGGCTTTACCACCGGAACCCCCTGGTACCCGGTGAATCCCAACTATACCGCCATCAATGCCGAGCAGGCGTTGGCGGACGAAAATTCCATCTTCTACTATTATCAGGCACTGATCGCTCTGCGTAAAACACAGCCGATCCTGACTCAGGGCAGCTTTGAACCGCTGCTGCCGGATGATCCGGACATTTACGCCTATCTTCGCCGGTGGAACGGCAAAACCTGGCTGGTGGTGTGCAACTTCCACCAAAAGCAGGTCACCTTCTGCGGCAAGGGTCGCGGGCGGACCATTCTGTCCAACTACCCGCAGCCGGAACTTGCCGACCTGCAACAATTGTCTCTGCGCCCTTATGAGGCGACGATTTATGAAATTTTAGAAGGAGAGGAATCATCATGACAAAAGAAGAACGCTACCAGGCTACAGCCGAGCAGCTGCTTCAGCTGGTTGGCGGGCCCGAGAACATCATCAGCGCGGCCCACTGCGCCACCCGCCTGCGTCTGGTGCTGAAGGACGAATCCAAGGCGGATGTGGACGGCATCCTCAAGGTGGACCTGGTCAAGGGCCAGTTCGCCAATGCGGGCCAGTTCCAGATCATCATCGGCAGCGGCACAGTGGATGAAGTGTACAAGCGGTTCATCCAGCTGGGCGGTATTGCGGAATCCACCAAGAGTGAGGTCAAAAAAGCAGCCGATAAAAAGATGAATCCGGTACAGCAGCTGGTCAAGATGCTGTCCGATGTGTTTGTGCCGCTGATCCCCGCCCTGGTGGCCAGCGGTCTGATGATGGGTCTGAACAACGTGCTGACCGCCAGTGGGCTCTTCTTCCCCGGGCAGTCTTTGGTGGAAGCTTACCCCGGACTGGCTGATCTGGCATCCATGATCAACACCTGTGCCAGCGCCGCCTATTCCTTCCTGCCCATCCTCATCGGCTTCTCCGCTGCCAAAATGTTCGGCGGCAACCCCTATCTGGGCGCTGTCATCGGCATGATCATGGTCTCCGGCGATTTGCTCAACGCCTACAGCTACGGTGATGCCGTCAATGCCGGTACTGTGCCGGTGTGGAACATCTTCGGACTGACCATCGACAAGGTGGGCTACCAGGGCACCGTGCTGCCGGTGCTGGTTTCCGCCTTCCTGCTGGCTCAGATCGAAAAATGGCTGCACAAGCGCGTGCCCGAAGTGCTGGACAACCTGGTGACGCCGCTCTTCTCGGTACTGATCACCGCATTCCTCACCTTTACCGTGGTGGGCGGCGTGATGCGCACTGCCGGCGACTGGATCACCAACGGTCTGCTGTGGCTGCATGACTCCCTCGGCGTGGTAGGCGGTATGGTCTTTGGTCTGATCTACTCGCCCCTGACCATGACCGGTATGCACCACAGCCTGCTGCCGGTGGATATCCAGCTGGTGGCAGCCGGCGGTTCCTTCCTGCTGGCCATTGCTTCCTGCAACAACGTGGCCCAGGGCGGCGCCACGCTCTGCGCCATGCTGCGCACCCATGACAAAAAGCTCAAGAGCATTGCGGCCACTTCCGGTGTTTCGGCGCTGCTGGGCATCACCGAACCGGCTATGTTCGGTGTCAACCTGAAGATGAAATACCCCTTCTACGCGGCGATGCTGGGTTCTGCCATCGGCTGCGGTTACGTGACCCTGACCAACGTGCTCAACGTGGCACCCGGTTCCGCAGGCTTTATCGGCTTTGTCTGCGTGCAGTCCGGTGATATGCTCAACTTCCTGATCGGTACGCTGCTCTCGATGGTATCTGCTTTTGTGATCACCTGGGTGTTCTCCAAGAGCAAGCGGCTGAACGCGGAACTGGCTGCCGACAGCGAAACCGCTGCTGCCTGATTGCGCCTGTTTTGGCGGATTCTGTTGCTTTTTCCTCCCGGCGCTCTGGACGTACGCTCCGTCCGGAGCGCCCTTTTTGGCGAGAATACAAAATGTAATATAATTCAGAATATGACGAATTGAATATTTCTGCTCGGACTCGGTGCGGTGCGCCGTGGCGCAAAAGAAAAACAGCCCGGCCGGGAAGGTCGGGCTGTTTGGGTTAGGGAAAAGTCTGCCGGCGGAATCTGTGGCAGGGCAGGGGATTACCCGGCTGCCTGGGCGGGGTTCACGTGGATCATCACGTGTTTTACTTCCGGGAACGCCTGTTCCACTTCGGTGTGTACCTGTTCGGCTACTTCATGGGCTTCCCGCAGGGTCTTGTCGCCGTCCACCTGAATCTCCAGGTCGATGTACACTTTGTTGCCGAACATCCGGGTATGCAGCAGGTCCACCCCTTCCACGCCGGGGCGGGCGGCCACATAGGTCCGCAGTTTTTGCTCGTATTCCTCCCCGCAGGAGGTGCCCAGCAGCTTGTTGATGGCGTCCTTCAGAATGTCGTAGGACACCTTCAGAATAAACAGACAAATCACCACGCTGGCTACCGAGTCCAGCACCGGGAAGCCCAGCATGGCACCGGCAATACCGATGAGCGACCCGATGGAGGAGAAGGCGTCGGACCGGTGGTGCCACGCATCCGCCATGAAGGCCGAGGAATGGATCAGCAGGGCATAATGGCGGGTATACCAGTACATGGCCTCCTTACCGACGATGGAGACAATGGCGGCGGCAAGGGCGATGGGCCCGGGCGCGGCCAGGGTCTGGTAATTGCCGGAAAAGATGGTTTCCGGCCCGGTCTTGCCGATGCCCAGCCGGTGAGCAGCAGCACGCCGCCCAGCAGCAGAGAAGCGATGCATTCCAGCCGCTCATGGCCATAGGGATGTTCCTCATCGGATGCCTTTTTGGACACCTTCACACCGATCCAGGCGATCAGTGTTGTGAGCACATCCGAGAAGGAGTGGATGGCATCGGAAATCATGGCGCTGGAATGGCCGGTGATTCCGGCAAACAGCTTGAAGCCGGAAAGGACCGCGTTGCCAATGACGCTGACCAGCGACAGTTTGCGGATGACTAATGCCTCGTTGATGGGGGCTGTTTTGGGTTGGGTTGCCATACAAGAAAACCTCCTGTTGTGACCGGGGCAAAGGCCCCGGCGGTGTGATTGCTCTTGTGTGCACCTTGTTCGAGAACGGTAGTTCCCAGGTCCCAAAAAGTATAGAAAAAGGCACCTGTGGAACATACAACTGTCCCACAGATGCCGTTGCCTTCATCTGCTGCCGCCGCGGCGGCCCGGCCCCATGCCCTCGTCGGGGGCATCGCCTGCTCAGTTTGTACTGGAGATCTCGCACCCCGGTTGGGGGATGTAATGCAGTGCAAAGAGATCTAGTATTATATCCCATCCTATGCCGCTCGTCAAGAAAAATTTCTTCGGGCGTCGGTCAGTTGTAAAATTTACGGATTTGGCGGTATATTGCCGAAAAAGAGTAATAAAAGGCATATCCTGCCCTTGCGGGCGGTATCTCCGGCTGGTATACTGGAATTACGACGCGGAAGGCGGCCAACCCTACCCGCTTCCGTGAGAATGGCCTTGGAAAAGGAAAGGAGGAACCCTTGATGATTTGTCCCCGTTGCGGAAAACCTGCCGAAGAAGGCATGAACCATTGCCCCTATTGCGGTGCCCCGCTGCAGCAAGACTCGCAGCAGGCATCAACACCCCGTTACACGGCGGCCCCCACACCCGGCCCGGCCCCGGCCGGCAACTCCGCGGAACCGCCGGTGATTCAACTGATGCGCCGGATGGCCCGCTCGCCCTATTTTCTGGTGCCGGCTATCGGCTTTACCTGTATGGTGGCATTCAACCTGGCGGCAGGTCTGTTCAATGCGTCCCCGGCCGTATTAGAAAGTTATTTGGCCCCGCTGTACGCCTACAGTAACGATGCACAGATGGCATCCATTGCCGATACTCTTTCTGTTGTGCTTACGGCATCCGCCGGCGGCGCACTGCTGGGGCAGATCCCCGCCATTTTGGTGGCGGTGAGCATCTGGATGATGTACGCCACGGCGGTGAATGAATCGGGCAAACCTCTCCAGACGGCCGGACTCACCATCATCCGGGTGCTTCAGATCATCAGTCTGGTGCTGGTCTGTCTGACGGCACTGCTGATCGTAGTGATTTTTGGCCTTGTATTCGTGTGGCTCGGTCAGTTTGATGATGCGGGGGCGGCAATGGCCGTGATGGCCGTGGTGCTGGTGCTCATTGCCGTGATCTTCGCGCTGGATATTGTCTACTATGTCAAACTTGTGGGGTTGCTGAACAATTTGCGCCAGACGATCTGGACGGGTACGCCCCAGGGTAAGATCTCCAGTTATGTGGCGGTGTTGTCTATTCTGGGCGGTGTGGTTTCGCTGGGCACCTTCCTGACGGGCAATGTGTTCAGCGGCCTGGCTGGTGTAGCCAGTGCCGTGTCGGGTATCGGGTTCGGTATCTTCCTGTTCCAGTACCGGGATCAACTCCGGGCGCTGGAACCGCAGAATGCGGCAATGCCCGACGCCTATTCCTATGAGTACCGGTCCTGAACCGGCAATACCCGATATGATCCCTGAAACAGAATAAAACAGCAAACGCCCTGTTCCGTTCATCGTGCGGAACAGGGCGTTTTTATGGAAGAAATGCTTACAGAATGTCGATGTGTTCGCCGTTCAGGGCTTTGTTCATGCTGCGCACGGCGCAGAACTTGCCGCACATGGAGCAGGTGTCGTCATGCTCGGGGGAACGGTCCGCCCGGATGGCCTTGGCGGTCTCGGGGTCCAGGGCGCAGGCCCACTGGGCTTCCCAGTCCAGGGCACGGCGGGCATCGCCCATCTTGTCGTCGATCTCCCGGGCACCGCGCACACCTTTGGCGATGTCAGCGGCATGGGCGGCGATCTTGCTGGCGATGATGCCCTGCTTGACGTCCTCCAGGTTGGGCAGGGCCAGGTGTTCGGCGGGGGTCACATAGCACAGGAAGGCCGCACCGTTCATGGCGGCAATGGCACCGCCGATGGCTGCTGTGATGTGGTCGTAACCGGGGGCAATGTCGGTGACCAGGGGGCCCAGCACATAGAAGGGGGCACCCATGCAGATGGTCTGCTGCACCTTCATGTTGGCGGCGATCTGGTCCATGGGCACATGGCCGGGGCCTTCCACCATCACCTGCACATCCTTCTCCCAGGCGCGCTTGGTCAGCTCGCCCAGCCGTACCAGTTCCTCAATCTGGCAGACGTCGGTGGCATCGGCCAGGCAGCCGGGGCGGCAGGCGTCGCCCAGGGAGATGGTCACGTCGTATTCCCGGCAGATGTCGAGAATTTCGTCATAGTATTCGTAGAAGGGATTTTCCTCCCCAGTCATGCACATCCAGGCAAACACCAGCGACCCGCCCCGGGACACAATGTTCATCTTCCGCTTGTGCTTGCGGATCTGGTCAATGGTCTTGCGGGTGATGCCGCAGTGCAGCGTCACAAAGTCCACGCCGTCCTGGGCATGCAGCCGCACCACGTCAATGAAGTCCTTGGCGGTCAGGGTGTCCAGATCCCGCTGATAGTGGATGACGCTGTCATACACCGGCACGGTTCCGATCATGGCCGGGCACTCGTGGGTCAGTTTCTGGCGGAAGGGTTGGGTATTGCCGTGGCTGGACAGGTCCATGATGGCTTCGCCGCCCATTTTTACCGCGGAGAGTACCTTCTGCATCTCCACATCGTAGTCCTTGCAGTCCCGGGAAACGCCCAGATTCACGTTGATCTTGGTGCGCAGCATGGAGCCCACGCCCTCGGGGTCCAGGCAGGTGTGTTTTTTGTTGGCGGGAATCACCACCTTGCCGCTGGCTACCAGCGGCAACAGTTCCTCCACGGTCATCCGTTCCTTTTTGGCAACGATCTCCAGCTGCGGGGTCACGATGCCCTTGCGTGCCGCCTCCATCTGGGTGGCATAGTTCCGTTCGCTCATGATGTGTTTGCTCCTTTTGTATGGTATTCAGTCCGCTTCTTCGGCGTAACGTCCCGTCAGGGTCCAGGCGTGGTTCATGGGGCCGCTTCCTTTTCCAAGGTCCAGCCCGGCGGCAAGCGCGCCCGAAAGATAGTCCTTCGCCCGCTGTACAGACTCAGGCAGGGTAAAGCCCTTGGCCAGGTTGGCCGCTATGGCGCTGGACAGGGTACAGCCGGTGCCGTGGGTGTTGGTGGTGGCAATGCGCTTGCCGGTAAACCACCGGGCACCGCTGCCGTCCAGCAGCAGGTCGTTGGCATCGTTGATGCAGTGGCCGCCTTTCAGCAGCACGGCACAGCCGTACCGGTCACGGATGACACGGGCGGCGGACTCCATGGTTTCGGGGCTGTCGATGGTGCACCCCGCCAGCAGTTCCGCTTCGGGGATGTTGGGGGTCACCACTTCGGCCAGGGGCAAAAGCTCCCGGGTCAGGGTCTCCACCGCTTCGGGGCGGATGAGCCGCGCACCGCTGGTGGCCACCATGACAGGGTCCACCACGATATGCCCGGCTTGGTAAAACCGCAGCCGTTCCGCGATGGTTTCGATCAGCGCGGGGGAGGAGACCATCCCGATCTTCACGGCGTCAGGCCGGATGTCGGTAAATACCGCGTCCAGCTGCTGGGCCAGAAATTCGGGGCTTACTTCGGAAATTGCAGTCACGCCGGTGGTGTTTTGTGCCGTCAAAGCGGTGATGGCGGTCATTCCGTAGACGCCATTCATCGTCATGGCTTTGAGATCGGCCTGAATACCGGCGCCTGCGCTGGAATCGCTTCCGGCGATGGATAATGCTGTTCTCATACAAATACCTCGCATTACTTTTGTAAGGCGGCAGAGAGTGGTGCCCCCGGTCTGCCGCCCGCCGGTTCCCGGCGGGGAACCGACGATGGTGTTATGGGTTCAATGGGATTGGGTCATGGCGTCCGAAAGGGCGCACAGTTCCCGGCAGGCAGCGGTAATATCCGTGGCCGCAAAAATACCGGAAACAACCGCCACTCCGGCAACGCCGGTGCCGGCCAGCTGCGGCAGGTTGGTCCTGCTGATGCCGCCGATGGCCACCACGGGGATGGGAACGGCGTCGCAGATGGCTCGCAGGGTTTCATGGGAGAGGGGCGTTACATTGGTCTTGGTGGTGCTGCCGAATACTGCGCCCGCTCCCAGGTAGTCGGCGCCGCCTTCATAGGCGCGTCGGGCTTCCTCCGGGTTGTGGGCGGATACGCCCACGATCATCCGGTCGCCCACCCGGCGGCGTACCTCCGCCACCGGCAGGTCGTCCTGCCCTACGTGTACGCCGTCGGCACCGCAGGCCAGGGCTACCTCCAGGTCATCGTTGATGATCAGCGGTACGCCGTAGCGGCGGCAAAGTTCGCTCATGCTTTGGCCCAGGCGGATAAACTGCTCCCGGTCCAGCTGTTTTTCCCGCAGCTGCACACAGGTGGCGCCGCCCTGCAGAGCCGCTTCCACCTGCTGCTCCAGTGTCTGGCCGCGCAGCCAGCTGCGGTCGGTCACGGCGTAGAGCCGCAGACAGTTTTTATCGAAGTTCATAGCGCGCTCCTTTCTCCAGTTGTTCGGGGGTCAGCCGGCAGACCGCATCCAGAATATAGGTGCGCAGGCTGCCGTTGCCGTCGGCGGGGCCCAGGCGCTGGTGGGCAATCTCTCCGCACAGGCCCATGGCGCAGACGGCGGCGGCTGCGGCTTCCAGCGGATGGTCGGGGTTGGCGGCCGCAAAAGCTCCCGCCAGGCAGGAAAGCTGGCAGCCCGTGCCGGTGACCAGCCTCATCATGGGGTGACCGTTGCGGATGCAGAAAACCTGCTGCCCGTCGCTCACCAAATCCACCGCGCCGCTCATGGCTGCCACGGCACCGGTACGGCGGGCAAAGTCCTGCACCAGCGCGCAGCAGCCTTCCAGATTGTCCCGCGTGACCGTTTGGGCGGCATCCACGCCGTGGGCGCCGCCGTGGCCCCGGGCCAGGGCTTCCATCTCGGAAAGATTGCCCCGGATGACGGTGAGCCGGACCTCCCGCAGCAGCTGCAGGGCAGTTTCGGTGCGCAGGCGGGAGGCCCCGGCTCCTACCGGATCCAGCACCACGGGAATGCCCCGTGCGTTGGCGGTTTTGCCGCAAGCCACCATAGCCGAGATGGTGCCCCGGTGCAGGGTGCCCAGGTTCAGTACCAGCCCGGCGGCATGGGCGGTGATCTCCGGTGCTTCGTCGGGGTCATCGGCCATAATGGGGGAAGCCCCGCAGGCCAGCAGCAGGTTGGCGCAGTCGTTGGCGGTCACATAGTTGGTAATGGCGTGGACCAGCGGCCGCCGGTCCCGCAGATTCTGGAGCAGGGGTGCAAACATAGGCGTTTCCTTTTAATGAGAAAGAGTTTTCTGCATCCGGTTCAATGCGCCGGTGCTGCGCAGGGCGTAGACCAGCACGCCGGACAGAACGGAACCGGCGGCGGTGGACACCAGGAAGGGGATGATGTAGGCGTAGAAGGCAATGTCCCCGGCGGCCTGGCCCATAAAGAGGATGGCTACCGGATAGGCGCACAGCCCGCCCAGGATGGAGGTGCCGAACACCTCGGCAATCAGGGTCAGGGGCAGATTACGGGTGCCGGCGTAGGCCAGCCCGCAAAGCAGGGCGCCGAACATGCTGCCGGGAAAGGCCATCAGGCTGCCCAGGCCGGTCAGGTTGCGGATCAGGCTGGCGGCAAAGGCCACGCCGATGCCGTACCACGGCCCCAGCAGTACGGCGCAGAGAATGTTGACCATGTGCTGGATGGGCGCGCACTTGCTGCCGAACATGGGGAAGGAAAACAGACTGCCGACAACGGCAATGGCGCAAAAGATGCCGGCCAGGGCCAGCTTGTGAACGTTTTGATGTTTCATGACGATAACTCCTTTACATGCGGCGGGAAAACAGCTGTACAGCGACACTTTCCCGCAAAATTACAGGCAGGGACCACCCCTGCTAACGGAAAATCGGTCGAGGCTTGCTGGCCTCCTCTCACGCCGGAACACGGCTTCCCATCGCTGTACAAACCAGACACAGGGCGCTCCCCCTCTGCCCGCCGCGGCGTCGTCCGCGGAGCGTTTTCACTTCCTTTCCCTTCAAAAACACAAAAAAATCGGGAGACGCCTGAAACGGCGCCTCCCGAAAAAAGTACAATCTCCCACGACTTCCTACGGCGGCATTATCCGCATCAGGTATAAGGGTCGAAGGTGATTCCTTCCTCTCAGCCTGTCCACACAAGCTCCCCCGGTTGTTCTGTTTGGTTGTTATTATAGTCCCCTGCGGGGATTGCGTCAATGGATTTCGACAAAAAAAGTTCCCGTTACGCTTTGCCGCACTGCTCCTGCCAGAACTGCACCGCCTGGCCCAGCCAGCCCTCGGCGTCGGTGCCGATGCCCAGCCCGATGCCGTGGCCGCCGTGGGCGGGGAAGCGGCTGCGGTGGACAATCCCCCGGGCCTGCAGGGCGTTGTCAAAGACGCGGCTGCTCTGGACCGGTACGGTGGCGTCGTCCAGGCAGTGCATCAGGTAAACCGGCGGGTAATCCGAGTCCAGCTGTTCCGTAGGGCTGAAATCGGCCAGGGATTCCCGGGTAAAATTGCTGCCCGCTACCCGGGCCAGATACTGGCAGGTACCGCTGCGCCAGGCTTCGTCATCGGAAGTCTGCATGGCGTCAAACATCACTTCATGGGTGACGCTGGGGTAGGCCAGCAGCAGGGCCGCGGGACGGGGCGCATCATACCGGGCGTACCCCTGGGTTTTGGTGCCCCACAGGGCGGCCAGGTTGCCCCCGGCGGAAAAACCGCACACCGCATAGTTCCGGGTGGTAAACCGGCAGGAATCGCTCAGCGAGGCAATCAGCTGCAGGGCCTGGGCGGTGTCTTCCAGCGGTTCGGGCAGCAGCCCGGTCTTGCCGGAACGATACAGCAGAATAAAGGCGTGGTAGCCCATCTGGCTCAGCTGCCAGGCAATGGGGAAACCTTCCACCAGTGTCCACTGGCGGTTATAGCCGCCGCCCGGGCAGACCAGCGCAAAGGGCATTCCGGCCTTGCCTGCCAGGTACAGCAGCTTAACCTGGGCTTTTTCGGGGTCGCGGTCGGTCACGGCCTTGCCGTAAACGTCGAAGATCTGGAAGGTGCCGGCCCGCTCCGCCTGGCAGAAAGCGCTCAGGGCGGCGGAAATCCCGCATTTTTCCAGCCCGAACTGGGAAAGTTTGCGGCTCCACATATCCTCACTCATATGGGTGAACAGATAAGGGGAAAAGGTTTTGAGGACGGGCAGCTGGCACAGGTCGCCCACCGTCATATCCTCGTGGATGGATTCCAGCATTCCCAGGTCGGCAACCTTGCCCCGGTTCAGGTAAGCCTGCTTGTTCTGGGAAGGGGACATGCCGGTTACCGATTTGTATACCCGGTTGAAGTGGGTCACGTTGGAAAAACCCACCCGTTTGCTGATCTCGGTGATGGAATAGTCGGATTCCTGCAGCAATCGCTGGGCGTGCAGCACCCGCAGGTTGTGAATGTACTGGATGATGGTGCTGCTGGTGTAGCGCTTGAACTCGCGGCAGAGGTGGTACTGGCTGATATAAAAGTGATTGGCCAGCTGTTCCAGACTGATATCCTCGGTATAATGTTCGTGCAGATAGTTGATGATATCGGTGAGCCGGTTGCGTTGTTCTGGGCGGGCGGCTTCCGCGGAATTACGCACCAGCAGTACGGCCAGCTGGTTGAGCTGCAGGGTGATCAATTCGCGGGAATAGAGATCGCCCCGTTCCTGTTCTTCCAGAATATTCTGCATCAGCTGGTAGATAGAGTGGCTTTGGGCACGGGGCAGCTTGTACACCCGGGAACGCTCGGAGAGCGTACGCAGAATCTGTGCCGAGTGAATCGCCTCAGGGCTGAAGTAGAGCAGCAGTCGTTGGAAGGGAATGTCGTTCTCCTCAAAAGAATGGTGCATCACAAAGGGCGGGAAGATGATGAACTCATCTGGCTGCAGGATGTACTGGTTATCCTCGATGATGTGCTGCCGACGGCCCTGTTCCAGGTAGTAGATCTCGAAAAATTCATGGTAATGGGAGCGAACCATATTGTCGTTGACACCGGAAATCCGCTCGCAGGCAAAGGGGGTGCCTGCTGCCATAAAGAATGCTGCTTTGTCGATCATGTGGTTTCATCCTTTCGGAAGGTAAGGCCTAGCTTAGGGGAGGAAGATTGTGTTTATTATACCGGAAATTGCGCGGTATGCCAACCAAAAAAGGCAGGCCGGAGCCAATGGCTCCGGCCTGTAAGGGACAAGATCAGACCAGTCCCATCGCCGTGGGCAATGCCATGGAGATGGCCGGAATGTAAGTCACCAGCAGCAACAGAATGATCTGTGCGCCCACATAGGGCAGCAAGGTGCGGATGACTTTTTCAATGGGCAGTTTGCTGATGCCGCAGGACACAAACAGAACCGAGCCGACAGGCGGGGTCATGGTGCCCAGGCACATATTGAAGGTCAGCACCACGCCAAACTGAACCAGGTCCATGCCCAGGCTGGTGACGATGGGCAGGAAGATGGGGGTAAAGATCAGGCAGGCGGGGGTGATGTCCAGGAAGGTGCCCACGATGAGCAGTACCACGTTCATCAGCAGCAGGATGACATACTTGTTGGTGGAAACCGACATGATGGCGGTGCTGATGGCGTTGGGGATGCCGGTGTAGGCCATGACCCAGCTCATGGCGGAGGAAGCGGCGATCAGGAAGAGGATGATGCCGCTGGTGTTGGCGCTGTCCAGCAGGATCTTCATCAGCGTCTTAAAGTCCACGCTGCGGTAGATCAGCGAGAGGATGGCACAGTAGAGCACCGCAATGCCGGCGCCTTCGGTGGCGGTGAAGATGCCGCCTACGATACCGCCGATGACAATGACGATGAGCAGCAGGCTGGGCAGAGCGTCCAGCGTGATGCGGATAGCGTCCTTCATGGGTACTTTCTCGGAGACGGAGTAGTTGTGCTTTTTGGCGTAGAAGAAGGCGATGACCATGGTGACCAGACCCATCAGGATGCCGGGCACATAACCGGCCATGAACAGAGCCGAGATGGAAACACCGCCCGCAATGCTGGAGTAGACGATGAAGGCACTGGTCGGGGGGATCAGCAGGCCGGTGGGGGCGGAAGCAATGTTGACGGCGGTGGAGAAGGCGGGGTCATAGCCCTCTTCCTCTTCCATGGGGTTCAGGGTGCCGCCGATGGCCGCGGCTGCGGCAACGGCAGAACCGGACAAAGCGCCGAACAGCATGTTGCCCAGCACGTTGGTGTGGGCCAGGGCACCGGGGATGCGGCCTACGATCAGCTTGGCAAAGTTGATCAGACGCCGCGCAATACCGCCGTTGTTCATAATGTTACCGGCCAGTACGAACAGCGGAATGGCCAGCAGGCTGAAACTTTCCACGCCACTGTTCATTTTTTGCATGATGATGAAAATGACCTGATCCCAGGGCAGATTCATCAGAGTGGTGGCCAGGGAGGAAACGACGATGCCTACCGAGATGGGCACGCCCAGGAACAGCAGAACAAAGAAGATCCCGAACAGGACCAGAACCGAAAGAAGAATATTCATACAGCGCCCTCCTTATTTGATCTCCATGCCGGTGAAATCTTCCACCAGGTTGATGATCTGGGATACCACGGTAAATGCGCCGGCAATGGGCGCCATGGCATACACCAGGCTGCGGGGGATGCCCAGCAGGGCAGAAAACTCCTGGCGGGCACTGACGGCCAGCTTGACGCCGCCCACCAGCATGACAAAGATGGCGAACAGCAGGATCAAAACGTCGGAGAAGATCACCAGCGCCCGTTTTACAGGGGGCTTCATCTGGTTCTGCACAAACAGCAGGGCCATGTGCTGGCGGGAGTTGAAGGCGTACGCCGCGCCGATAAAGCAGATCCA
>ERZ1643250.321-NODE-321-length-54076-cov-5.708002_pt1 | contig 54076 bp, 53 predicted proteins | sample MGYA00579262_ERZ1643250 | MGnify/ENA primary metagenome ERZ1643250 (study PRJEB29033, sample SAMEA4952265) | chicken gut metagenome | biome: Broiler Chicken; feature: Gastrointestinal Tract; material: Caecum | place: Ireland | collected 2018 | study: Broiler...
GCATACGGGACTTGAACCCGAGAGTAAAGTGATGAAAATACAGTTAAATCAAGGGATTTAAGGTTTTGAAGTTGATTACATTTGATGACATTTTGGGCAGAGTGTAATCAAATTATTGGAGAAAGGAGGCGTTCCTGCACATGATGCTGCCGGTAAAACTGGAAAAGGATAAAATTAACTTATGTAAGGAGCAGAGCAGTATGAAATATAATATAAACTGTGAGATGGATAAAATATGGGATCAATTCTGTGAGAAAGAAGAACAGGCAGCGCCGCAGGAAGTACAGGAAGCATGGCGCAGGATGGAGCGGGCCTTTGATGAATATCTAGCAGCGGTCAGTGAGGATCAGTTTTGCAAAGGCTTCCGCTATGCGGTGAAACTGGCGGCAGAAGAAAAAATCTGAAATGGATCGAACAGATTTCGGTTTCGCAGCAAAGGAGAAGGCGCAGTGGTAAAAACTGCGTCTTTTCTTAGTTTCTGATCCAGAAAAGAGAAAAACATCTCCGCTGCCGAAGGCGATACTTTTTATCTGATAGGAGCAAAATATTATTTTGTATAAAATATAAATTTCTTGGTAGGATCTCGCGGGATGCTTATCCTGCTGCCATAGAAGCGTATAAACAGCGGATTTCCGGGCCAGTGATGGTTGGGGAGCGTTTACATGATGGGGAAATAGGAACAGAGGATAAAGGCTAAGATGTGTTAGACTCGCAGTGCGGATGAATTTGAAATTTTTTCGAACAGAAGGAAAACGCAATAGATTTTTTGCTGCTGATTCGGTATAATGAAAGGGTAAACAGAGTTTTGCATCATACTGGCAGGTGAAAAAAGAATGTTAAAATTAGAGATCAAAATGGATGAAAATAAAATCTGTACAGAAGGAAAATATACGACAGAAAGCATTTATCAGGCATTGGAAAAAACGTTTTCGCAGTATCAGCTTGAGAAAGAGGAAGGGACGGATGGATCTGTCTTTTTCTGCGGAACGGGTCAGGCAGGAGACTATGGAGCATTTGGTTCTATTATCACTACATTGAAAGAAAAGCCGTGGTTTATGGATTATGTGACCAGATGGATCTGGTACAACAGTGATGATGGAGAGAATGAAGAGGACTATGCAGTGGAAGATGTGTTATATCATTATACGAGGAGAGCAAGCGCGGCATAATGACAAAACGGGAAGCGAAACATTTGAAAGCACTCTACTTTGATTTGCGTGTAAAGGATTTAAAGCTGTATTATTCTGAAGTAAATCCTAACGGTGCTTATCGAAAAATCCATGATTTTTTATTAAAGCATAATTTTTCTCATGTACAGTATTCCGGATACCATTCTGAATATAAAACGACAGACCTGGAAATCTTTGATCTGGTACATGAAATGCGTAAGCAATTTCCATGGTTGGATAAGTGTTTGAATCATTTTGAGGTAACGAATATTGGAGCAAATCATGATCTGATGCAGTTATTCTCTGATAAGATATTGGAACCGGAAGAAGTGTAAATGATATAATAAAAGCAATGGGCAGTCGCAAGACTGCCTTTTTGTAACTATTTTCCGAAACGTCTTTTGGAATCCGTAACCCCCAGCAGATAGTCCACAGAACAGTCGTAGTATTCCGCCAGCCGGATCAACGCCCAGACGGGAATTTCCCGTGTTCCCTTCTCATACCGACGGTATACTTCCCGGTTGCATTCTAAAAAATCAGCAACATTCTGCTGAGTCAGATCATGGTCAATGCGCATATCCTCAATTCGTCTGAAATACATAGATTCACCTCTTGAATATGCTATCATTTGGTGGCATAATAGATTCAAGAATGCAACCATATGGCAGTAAAATACTGACAAAATGGAAGAAAGAGGGAGGTTACAGATGAAGAAACGAAACAGAATCATCAGTCTGATACTTTGCGGTGTTCTTATTCTTTCACTTGTGCCGCAGACGGTATTTGGGGCAGAAGTGGCAGGCGCTGGAAGCTCAGAAGATAACGATCAGAATCTAGTTCTGCAATCGGAAGAAGAATGCATTTGTGAAACACTTTGCACGGAAGGCAGTATCAATGCAGAGTGTCCGGTGTGCAGTGTTGAGGGGGCTGATTTCAGTAAGTGCCAGGGGGCAGCGGATCAGACCGAGGATGTACCAGATCCTGCGGTAACAGCAGTACAGGAGCAGCTGGATGTTTTGCCTACGGTAGAAGAAGTGGCAGGTATGGATCAGGAGCAGCAGCTGACGGTAAAGGAACAGGTACAAGCGGTGCAGGACGCTTATAATGCTTTGACGCAGGAACAGAAAGAGGAAGTTACCGGAGTGGAGATTCTGGAAGAACTGCTGGCTGCTATAGAAAATGGGACTGGAGCTGCGGAAGTAGTTGCTTCTGGTACGTTTGGGGAAGATGATTGCCTGTCATGGTCTTTAGATGAAAATGGGGTGCTTACCGTTACTGGTGTGGAAGATATGCCAGAATGCGGATGGAATAGCAATGGTGATTTACAATTATATAATTATCAGGAGCATATTCCGTGGAAACAGTATAGAGACGAGATTACGAAAGTTATAGTGAACGGTGGAATAACCTCCCTTCCAACGAAAGCCTTTTATGAGTTAAGGAATCTTAAAACGGTAACATTGTCAGATAAAGTAATAGCCATAGGAAATGAGGCGTTTGACAACTGTATAAATCTTGAGACGATTAATCTTCCGGATAATATGTGGTTTCTTGGAGGAGGAACATTTCGCAATTGTGAAAATTTAGTATTGACAGAGTTGCCAAGTAATTTAGAATTAATAGGAGGAGATTTTGGATATACATTTGAAAATTGTAAAAAAATTGAAAAGATTGTTATATCAGACAAGTTAACGAATATTGATAGTGGCATTTTTAAAAATTGTGTCAATCTGAAATCCATAGAGTTTAAGGGGACAGTATCTATTGATGGAGAGTCACTGGAAGGATGCACAAATATTGAGATGATAAAATTCTCAAATAATTCGGAATATAACCTTGGTGATCGACTCTTTAATGGATGCACAAAATTAAAAACAATAGAATTTCCAAATAATTCTCGATATTGGCTTGGTGAAGGAATTTTTAGTGGCTGTACAGGTCTTGAGACAATAAAATTTTCAAGTGATTCAGAGTATTCAATCGGCGCAGAAGCATTTAAAGATTGTACAAGCCTTGAATTGGCAGAACTTCCTAGCAACTTGGAATCAATTGGTGCTGAAGCATTTAGCGGCTGTACGAAGCTTGCTCTGACAAGATTACCTGTTAGGGTTACTTCTGTTGGAGCATACGCCTTCCAAGACTGTACGAACCTAACTATGATGAAACTCCCGGGTAACCTGGAATCAATTGATGAAGGAACATTTGCAGGATGCAGCAATCTTTCATTTGTAGAATTGCCGGATGGACTTCGATATATTGAGGAATTTGCCTTTGAGGGGTGTAGTAAATTATCCACGTTGGAAGTGCCTGACAGTCTGTTGCTCATCGGACAAAATGCATTTCGTGGATGCAGCGGCCTTACATCATTGGAACTGCCAAAGAATCTGGATTCTATCGAAGCTGGTGCTTTTGATGGATGTACCAACCTGGAAGAATTAACTTTTGGCGGTAAGGTTGCCCCGCTTCTGGCGGAAAATGAATTCGATGACTGTGAAAATCTCACGATTTATATTCCTTCTGGCGCGGTAGGTTACACAGAGGAAAACAACTGGCCAGAGGAATTGATCGCCCATCCGATTACCGTGCAGAACGATGGTAACGGAACCGCATCGGCTTCCCGGACTGCGGCAAAAGCCGGGACAGAAATTATCCTGATTGCAAAACCAGATGATGGATATCAATTTGATAAATGGGAAGTGGTTTCTGGCGGCGTTACGATTGAAGATGATACCTTCACTATGCCGATGGGAGATGTGACTGTAAAAGCAAGATTTGAAAAAACTCCGGATCAGGGACAGGAGCCAGAGAAAGACCGGTATTATACGCTGCATTTTGATACTAATGGCGGCAGCAGTTTAGGGTTTGTCTATGAGAAAGAGGATACGGCAGTCAGTCTTTTGCATTATATCCCGGTCAGAGCAGGATATCAGTTCACCGGATGGTATGAAGACGTGGAACTGACAAAGAAAATTACCTCAGTACGTCTGGATGAAAATATGATTGTTTATGCCGGATGGGAAAAGATTGAGACAGATACCAGAGAGGAACAGAAAATTTCCATGCTGAATCCGCTTCAGGTACGGGATCTGAAGAATGGATCCCGGACAACGTCCAGCAAAGTCTGCACCCTGAAGCTGGGCTTTGCAGCGGATGATCCGGATCTGGAGTTGACTTATACTACAAGTGATCCGTCGGTGGCTACTGTGAAGGACGGGAAAATTACCTATCAGGGAGTAGGGGAATGTACCATTACCGTAACGGCAGAGGAAACAGAAACCTGTAAGGCAGCCAGTCTTTCTATCACGGTGAAAGTAGGAGCATTGGGAACACCAACGTTTACCCCATCAGTGACAGCCAAGACCGCAAAGAAAGCTTTTACTGTTACATCCAATACGGTACGTGGTGTGGACGGCTATGAGGTACAGTATTCCATCCGGAAAGATTTCTGGAAACCTGTGACGAAAGATTTCCCAGATACAGGTGCGAAACTATACCGGAAGACTTGCCCTACGATGCAGTCGAACCGTACCTATTATATCCATGTAAGAGGATACCAGGTTATAGATGGTGAGAAGGTTTACAGCGACTGGTCACCGGTGAAGACCATTAAGACAAAATAAGAAAGCGGATAAGAGATTTTTGTGAATCTGATTTATGCATATTGCATTGTCAATTGGCATATGCTATAATGCCGATAGGCAAAAAAGTTATAACGTTCCAATATGAACGGAGAAACGAATCCCCGAACTGTACGCTACTACGGTTCAGGGATTCTTCTTTTCTTTTATAGTGGCAAAGCACCCACTAGGCTATTTGTTGTCCTTGCGGTCACTGTCTAACCATTTGATGATGTAGTGGCAGGCTACACCAGCCGCAACAGCGACTAAAAAAGTTATAACGTATCCCAATATAAACACCTCCTCCCGTTGCCGGGTATCGGTAGGACAACATAGGTATTATATCGTAGATGTTCTGTTCTGACAATCGGGGAAATTGCAACAATAAAAAATATTCAAAAAAGACTTGCATTAATGTGACATATGTGCTATGTTATATATAACAGGAGGGGATACTTGCGCAATTCTGTGAGTGTATACTTACCGTTAAGCAGCAAGCCATCCTGTGGAAACAACGTAACTTGTAAACCTGTACATCATTTCATTTTTACAATTTTATCAACTGTTCATATTTATCCCTGTATAAAATTCAATCAGATACTGTCAGAAGGGTATGGATAGTTTTCTGGTTTTCACATAGATGACAATTGAATATAGGAATAAAAAAATAACGAGAGGAGAGATTTTTATCAAAGTACCATTTAAAGAACAGATAGGACTGGATCATGCCGTTTTATCGGGATTCAGGATTACTGCGCTTGATTTTTCAAAGCTGGAGAAGCGTTCCAATGTAAGTTTTGAATGTGACGGAGAGTTTCTTTACTGGCTCGCAGATGGGAGAGGATTTCGCTGGCTGAAAATTGAAGATCCGGAACATTTTGGAACATTGATAGCAGGAGTCCGAAAAAGAGCAGAATTTAAGCAAGATTATACCAGGCTGGAGCTCAGAACCAGAGATCCTGCGCGGGGCAATCTGCAAAATTTAACAGTGGAGCAATATAAAGATTACCTGATTGACACATTTGAGTATTTATATGCAGAGTATGGAATCTTTGCTGAGCTGAGTAATATAAAATTTTCAATGCTGGAAATCAATTGTACATTTTCTCTCACACAGGAATTCAGGAAATATCATCGGGTATTACGTCTCCTGATGTTCAATTTACCGCAGAGTTTTTCGAAACTGGGACAGGTGCAGAAAGTAAATAAAGAGGGAATCTGCCTGGACGCGGAGACGTTTTACAGATCAAATTCATCTACAGGAATTAAGATTTACGATAAGAAAAAGCAGATGGAGGATACATCACGTTTTGTGCTCTCCGAACAAATCATGCGGATTGAAATTACTTTGAAGACGGCTCAGAAAGTTCAGGAAGTATTTGGTTCTAATCGGGTAATGGATTTGTCAGATGATAAGATCAATGAATACTTTTATCAACAGTTTGAAAAGCTGTTTGTAAAAAAATATCGGAAATGGCAGAAACAAAATGGGAAGTTTCTGCACAGGATGATTTTAAAGCACAAGGAAATGTACAAACGAAACTGGCAGAAAAATTTGCTGGCAGAATGCTCAGATCTGGAGCAGCGGACACAGATTCCCGTGTTGTTAGGAATCAATGAACTGTTGCCGCATATTAAAGCGCTGGATCAGCATAGGCACTATTCCCGGGTGGTCAAAAGCATCATGAAGTGTTGTGAATATAATTCTACATATCTTCAGAATGATGAGCAGAAAATAGAAGAAATTTTTCAAAAAGTTCATGCTGTATACATAAATTATTGCGAAAGCATGGAACTAAGAGGTCTGGAAGTTTCTCCACTGTCTGGCGATGTGGCATAGTGTGAGATTTTCCGGAAAAATTAATGGAATCAGGAAGGTTTTTATGGTTCCCATTCATTGAAATCTTCCTGGAATAACAATAGAAAAAGTTTTGTAAACATTGAATGCAAAAAAGAAAGAGAAAAAGAAGAGAAAAGGGAAATATTCAAATGATAGGAGCTATAATTCACATATATGACAGAAATAAAAGAAAAAACAGAATATAGAGAAGATGTCTTGCAATATGCCGTTGAACATAATATGATAAATTTGGCAGATGTGCAGGAAAAGATCAGAATGGAAAAAAGAGAGGAGATTTTAAGAAAACACAGATGGGCAATCAGCCTGGGTTCAGACGGCAGATGGATGACGTATCTCCCTGATCCGGAGCATGGAAGGAAGATGGTGAAAAAAGCCACCAGAAAGCAAGTGGAAGATATTGTGATTACCTACTGGCGGTCAGAACTGGAGAATCCAACCCTGGAAGAAGTGTTCCGGGAGTGGAACGACAGACGGCTGGAGCTGAATAAGATTGCAAAAGCGACGTATACCAGAAATTGTGAAATTTTTGAACGGTTTTTCGGTAAAGAGTGGAAGTACAAGAGGATTCGCAGCATTACGCCGGATGAGATGGCTGATTTTCTGGAAGAACAGATTCCCAAATACCAGCTTTCGGCAAAAAGTTTTAGCAACCTAAAATCGCTTGTCCGGGGATTCTTAAAAAGAGCAGGCAGGAGGAAACTGATTAATTGGAGCGTGGAGCGCATGTTTGAAGAAATAGATGTTTCAGAATGTGGCTTTAAACGGACAAAGAAACAGGATCAGATAGAAGTATTTACAGAAGAAGAGCTGCCTGTCATACTGGATTATCTGGTAAACCATCTGGACAGTCTCAATATAGGGATACTGCTGATGTTTTTGACGGGAATCCGAGTAGGAGAACTTGTCGCTTTGAAGCATTCAGATTTTGATGGGAATACCTTTCAGGTACAGAGAACGGAAACCAGGTATTCTCTGGAAAAAGGGAAGTGTGTCTATGAAGTCAGTGATTTTCCCAAAACGGAAGCTGGAATTCGTACCCTTGTGATTCCAAAAGATTACAGTTGGATCACGGAGAAAATCAGAAGGATGAATCCGTTTGGAGAATATATTTTCGTAACGAGGAATCAAAAGAGAGTGCTTGCTGCGACAGTGCGGAAACGCCTTTACAGGATCTGTGACAAGTTGGGATTTAAAAGGAAATCACCGCACAAGATCAGGAAAACCTATGGCAGCATCCTGCTGGATCATTCGATTGACCAGAAGCTGGTTACGCAGCTTATGGGGCATACGAATATTGCCTGTACGGAAAACTTTTACCATAAAGACAGGAAGAGTACGGAGCAGAAATTTAATATCATCAGCGGGATCCCGGAGTTCATGGCAAAATAAAAAATGCAACCAAACGAATGTTTGATTACACTTTTGATGACACTTTGAAGCTGCTAGTGAAGAAAACCCAGTAAAATCAAGGGTTTTCAAGTGGAGCATACGGGACTTGAACCCGTGGCCTCCACACTGCCAGTGTGGCGCGCTCCCAACTGCGCTAATGCCCCGTGCTTTATCATTGTACCATGTTTTTTTGAAAAAGCAAGTATTTTTTTCATGTTTTAAAATATTCCTTCAAAATGTTAACGGTAGTTGACGGAGCACTTTACACATTTCGAGTCACGACTGCATTTGAATTCCTCCACCGTATCGTCAAAACGGGGATCGGTACTCTGGGTAAACGTGACGGTATGGGTCACTTTGGAAGCGTCAACAGGGCATTGACCAGTAAAAATCTCAGTATATTCCATCTTCTTTCACCTCATACTGTAATTGATATTGTTATTATAGCGCGTGTTTTTTACAAAAATATGAAAAAAATTTAAAATTCAACTTTTTGTATATGTTTTTAATTTTTTATGCTATAATGTAGCTTGTTGAATTTTGTTGAGAAATGAAGAATTTGAGGATAACAGGTCAATGCAGGAATTAAAATCAGGAAATGAAACGGATAATCTTGAGGATCGGATCAGTCTTGCCATGGACAAGATTGTCCAGGAAACCATAGGGGATATCGCAGTATCGGATCAGATCGATCAGCCCAGTCCAAAGAAGAAAAATATTCTCGGGCGGGTTATCCTTTCTCTGGCAGGGATTGCGATTCTGGCAGGAGCAGGATTTTACGGGTACAAAACTTATTATTACAGGGACAAATTTTTCCCAAATACGCAGATTAACAATATCAAGTGCGGTGATCTGACTGCGCAGCAGACGGAGGAGCTGATCCGCAAAAATGTGGAAGAATACAGTATACAGCTGAACTTCCGCAATGATGTTTCGGCTTCCCTGGATGGGAAGGATTTTTCTTATGCCTATGCGTCGGACGGCAGCGTGGAAAAGATTCGCGAGGAACAAAATCCTTTCTTGTGGATTACCGGTTATATCAATCCGAAAAAGTATGAAGTGGCGGAAAATATTACCTATGATGAAGGAAGGCTGGAGGAACAGCTGATGGAGCTGGGGCCGATGCAGACGGATCAGATGGAAGATCCGGTAAACGCCTGGTACACTTTCCAAAACGGTCACTTTGAAATCATTCCCGAAGAAGAGGGAACAGCGCTGGATACAGCTGCCATGCTTGAATCGGTGAAAAAAGCAGTTTCAGAAGGACAGACACAGCTGTCTGCGGAGGACTGCGGCGTCTATGCGGAGCCGGAAGTGTTAAGCGACAGCGAAGCGCTGAATGCGGAAGTGGAAGAGCTGAATTCCCTGATGACGGCCAGCATTCATTACTGGCTGCCGGACGGGTCAGAAGAGGTTCTGGACGGAAATATTCTTCGTGACTGGCTTTTGAAGGATGCGAACGGCCACTATGTGAAGGATGAGGCTACTATCCGGGCGAAAGCGACAGAATACGTAAGCGGCCTGGCGGACAGAGTAGATACGGCTGGAAAGGACAGACCGTTTACCACTACCAGCGGTATGCAGATTACAGTCAGCGGCGGGGATTACGGCTGGAAGATTAATCAGACCCAGGAAGTGGAGGAGTTATTTAAAAATGTGATGGAAAATTCTCAGCTGGGCAGGGAACCTATTTATGCACAGCGGGAAGTATCCACAGAAAACAATGGAATCGGTAATACCTATGTGGAGATCGACCTGACGGCGCAGCATTTGTATTATTATCAGAACGGACAGGTTGTGGTGGATTCGCCCTTTGTTTCAGGTAAAATGACCAGCGACCGCTGGACGCCGCCGGGAATTTTCACTTTGACCTACAAGGAGAAGGATCGTATCTTAAGGGGAGAGAGACGTGCGGACGGCAGTTACTCTTATCAGTCCCATGTGAATTTCTGGATGCCTTTTAACGGCGGGATCGGTCTGCATGACGCCTCCTGGCGCGGAACCTTCGGCGGAACCATTTATAAGTACAGCGGTTCTCATGGATGTATCAACATGCCTTATGAAAAGGCGGAAGCGGTATACGACATTATCACAAAAGATGTGCCGATCGTGTGTTTCTATACGGAACCCTATGAATTGTATTAAAAAAGAGGCAGCTCTGTAATTTCACAGAACTGCCTTTTGGCATGTGATAGGAGTAAAATCAAAGCAGGCTGAGAAGATCAGCGGGACATGTGATGACGTAATCCGGGTTTTCCACAAATCCGAAACCATAGGAAGCAAAGATGAAAGGAATGGAATCGCCTGCAGATTTGACGGCCTGGTAGTCGCCGTCGGTGTCCCCCACATAGACGGGAGACTTTAGATGATGACGCCGTATGATTTCGCGGATATTTTCGGCTTTTCCCTCTCCGGTATCTCCGGGGCAGAGGTGATCTGTTATATAGGGTGCAAATCCGGTACAGTCAAGGAAAGTTTCGATATACCCGGCCTGACAGTTGCTGACTAAAAAAAGAGGCAGGCGCGCCGCCAGTTGTGTCAGTACGGATTCCAGCTGCGGATAGAGAGCGCCGCTTTTTTTTCGCAGCGCTTCCTCTTCTCTCTGACAGCACAGATCGATCAGCTGCAGCTGATTTTCTTTTGGCTCTTCCGGAAAAAGGATCGCTGCGATGTCCGGCATGGTTTTGCCGAAAAGGGTTTTTAGCTTTTGAGGCGTAATAGATAAATCAAGAGAAGTCTCAGAACGGACGACTTCGTTCCAGGCGTCGGCCACCACGTGGGTGGTATCCCAGAGAGTTCCGTCCACATCAAAAATAATGCTGTCCATAAATCGCTCCTTTTTATTCATTTGCTTTTCATTTTACAAAAAGAGGAGGAAGATTGCAATGACTTTTGGCGTTCCCAGGGCAAGATTTCCATGATATAATAAGTTAGGTTTCACAAAAGAACAAGAGGAAGGAAAAGAAAAAATGCACTTGAATGAAATCGTAGTTCCTCTGGTAAACTGGTATCAGGAGCATAAAAGACAGCTGCCCTGGAGAGAGCAGAAGAACCCATACTATATCTGGATATCAGAAATCATGCTGCAGCAGACCCGGGTGGAAGCGGTAAAGCCCTATTTTGACCGTTTTATCAAAGCCTTGCCCACAGTGGCGGATGTCGCCAGGTGTGAGGAAAGCCGGCTGCTGAAGCTGTGGGAAGGCCTGGGATATTATAACCGGGTAAGGAATATTCAGAAAGCGGCAGTGAAAATCATGGAAGAGTATCATGGAAATTTCCCGCGGGATTATGACAGCCTGCAAAAGCTGCCCGGAATTGGAGAATATACGGCCGGGGCGGTCGCGTCCATCGCTTTTGATGTCCCCGTACCGGCGGTGGATGGAAACGTACTGCGGGTTATATCCAGAATCCAGGAGAGCGAGGAAGATATTCTGAAACCGCAGACGAAAAAGCGGATTCGCCGGGAACTGACGGAAATCATGCCGGTGGAAGAACCGGGTGTGTTTAATCAGGCGCTGATGGATCTGGGCGCTATGATCTGTCTTCCCAACGGTCTGCCAAAATGTGAAGCCTGTCCGCTGCGAAAATTGTGTCTTGCACATCTGCATGGGAGAACCGATGAGATTCCGGTCAGGAAAAAGGAGAAAAAACGCCGGATTGAGGAAAAGACCGTTCTGGTCATTCAGGACGGGGATCATATGGCGCTGCGGCAAAGACCTGAAAAGGGGCTGCTGGCCGGCATGTATGAGTTTCCCAATTATGAAGGACGCCTCTGCGAGGAGGAGGCGCTGCATGTGCTGAAAGACTATGGGCTGATGGCGCTGCGGATCCAGCCTCTCCCGGAGGCAAAACATATTTTTTCCCATGTGGAATGGAGGATGAGCGGCTATCTGGTAAAGGTAGCTGCGCTGGAGGGAAAGGCAAGGAAAGATCTGGTGTTTGTCGATATACAAAACGCAGAAGAACATTATCCGGCTCCGGCTGCATTTGGCGCGTATGCTTCTTATCTGCACCTGCGGCTGGGACAGGAAAAATATACAGGAGGAAATGAAGGATGAAACTGCTGACAGTAGCCGTACCATGTTATAATTCACAGGATTATATGGCAAATTGTATCGAGTCGCTGTTGAAAGGCGGAAGCGATGTGGAGATTGTGATCGTAAACGACGGGTCAAAAGATGACACGGCCCGGATTGCGGATGAATATCAGGAGAGATATCCGGATATCATTAAAGTGGTACATCAGGAAAACGGCGGCCACGGAGAGGCGGTCAATACAGGACTTGCCAATGCGTCCGGACTGTATTTTAAAGTGGTGGACAGTGATGACTGGCTGAACGAGGAGGCCTTTTTGCGTGTGCTGGAAGTACTGAGGGAGTGTCTGCGGGGGCCGGAGACACTGGACATGCTGATCAGCAACTATGTGTACGAGAAGGTAGGGGCAAAGAACAAGAGGGTCATGCGGTATCCGGGTACCTTCCCCGAAGAGCGGATTTTCGGATGGGATGATGTGAAACCGTTGGGGAAAAGCCAGTATCTTCTGATGCACTCCCTGATTTACCGTACGGAACTGCTGCGCGAGTGTGGTCTGAAGCTCCCGGCGCATACCTTTTATGTGGACAATCTGGTGGCTTTCGTGCCCCTTCCCCATGTAAAACGTATGCGTTATGTGGATGTGAATCTTTACCGGTACTACATCGGACGGCAGGATCAGTCCGTCAACGAGCAGGTGATGATTTCACGGGCGGATCAGCAGCTGAAGATCAACCGTATGATGATCGATTGCATGGCGGAGACGAAAAATCTTCATAAAAATACCAGAAGCTATATGCTGCATATGCTGACCATGATCATGACAGTTTCTTCTGTGATCCTCCTTCGTTCCGGAACGCAGGAAAATCTGAAAAAGAAACAGGAGCTCTGGAAATATCTGAAGACTGCAGATGGGAAAGATTATTTTTCGATCAGGCACAGTCTTCTTGGCAGAGCGATGAATCTTCCGGGAAGAGGAGGAAGGCGTCTGTCTGTGACTGCCTATAAGATTGTGCAGCGTATTTACGGCTTCAACTAGGAAGCCGTGATACGAATCTGCTTCGATAGAAGAGAAGATAAGTAATCAATGCCAGCACGGCGCCGCCCAGCACATCTATTATGGAATGCTGTTTCAGGAAGAGGGTGGAGGCAATGATGGCCAGAGTGAGAATAAGGGAAGCCCATTTGATCCACTGATCCTGCTCCAGCATCTGCGAGCGGGCGATGGCAGTATGAATCGCCAGGGAATTAAACACATGAATACTGGGGAATACGTTGGTAGGTGTGTCGTGGTGATATAAAAGGATCACTACATCGGTAAACAGATTCCCGTGAACCAGATGATCGGGACGGATATCCACCATGTTGGGATACAGGTATGAGATGAGTAAAAACAAAGTCATTCCTGTGCCCAGGCTTAAAACCATCTGGTAATATTCCAGGCGGCTGGGGTTGATGAAGATAAAAAACAAAATGGCGATAAACATGTATACGAACCAGAAAATATACGGAACGATGAAATATTCACAAAAAGGGATCATCTGATCCAAAGGGGTATGGATCAGATGAAAGGTGACGTCTGTCCGGTGCTCCAGAGCATAAAAGCATCGGGTATAAAAGATGGCGTAAATCAATGCGATAAAACCGTGTCTGTACTTTTGAAGAAGACGCAAAATGATCACTCCTTTGTGTTAGTCTAAAAGTCCTGGTATACCGGCGGAACCGCAAGTCTGCCGGCAGCCTGCTTTAACCTGAGAGGATACGGGGCTGTTCCCGTAAGACAGATACCCGTACCCTGGCAGATACGCCGGCGGATTCTCCGTCAATGTGGACCGGAAGCGCACGGTCTGCCAGAAACTCTGCCTTTTGGCAGCGGATGATTTCAACGCCTTTAAATCTGGTGTGCAGGCCGAAAAAGGCGGTGGGAAGCAGCAGCAGAATCTTCAGTTTTGACATGCCGTGGATCAGAAACAGATGCAGATAGCCGTCATCGGCTGACGCCTGCGGGCAAAACTGAAAGCCTCCGCCTTCATATTTCAGATTCATGGCGGCAATGAAATAAACGTTTTCGAAAGTTCGTTTCCTTCCGTTATCTGTGATCAGCTGAAGGCAAAAAGGATGAAAGGAAATGAGCTGACGCAGCGCGAGAAAGGTATACGTCAGTTTCCCTGCCCGGATTTTATTCAAGGCTTTTTTCAGAGGAGAATGCAGCGCCTCATGACAGATCGCCGCGTCGAATCCCAGACCGGAGCTGATGACAAATCTTTTTGAAATCCGGTCTGTCTGACATTGACAGATATCCAGTCTGCGGATCGTTCCGGAACGGAAAAGGGGCGGGATCCCGCGGGAGAAATCTGTTTTCATTCCCATTCCCCGGGCGAAGTCGTTGCCGGAGCCGGTGGGGATATAGGCAAGCGTCCTGCGGGCCGGATCCTTCAGTCCGTTGATCACTTCGTTGAGGGTGCCGTCTCCGCCCAGGACGGCGATCACATCGCGGGAGCCGGTATGATCGCTAAGACGCGCAGCCAGGACGGCGGCATGTCCGCGGTACCTTGTAAAAAAGCGATGGTACCGGATGTGGTTGTCTGTCAGTGTTTTTCCGAGTCTGCGCCAGATCGCCAGAGCGGCTCCCGAGCGGGACTGGGGATTTATGATAAAGTAATACACCGTTTGTTCCTCCTGTCCAGTGTATTGTAACAGGTCGGGTGGAAATCCACAAGTGAATTAATTATAAACAAAGGAGTACAGCTATGATTTATGCAGCAGCTTATTTACTGATCATTAATCTTGTCACATTTGCCGTCTACGGAATCGATAAACGGCGTGCGCGGCAGGGCAGATGGAGGATCCAGGAAAGTACGCTGCTGCTTCTGGCTGTAGCCGGAGGGACGCCGGGAGCGCTGGCAGGTATGTTTGGATTTCACCATAAGACAAAACATCTGAAATTTATGGCGGGCGTGCCGCTGATTCTGTTCCTTCAGATCCTGCTCATCTGGTTTTTGTTTTTCAGATGAAAAAAATTTTTTTTGAAAATGTTCAGAAAAGATTGAAGTTTTTTGGAAAATATCGTATGGTGTATATATAGTTTGAGGCTATAAAGAATGAAAGGAGAATTGATATGGCAGACTTAAAAGGAACCAAAACAGAAGCGAACCTTCAGGCGGCTTTTGCAGGAGAATCACAGGCAAGAAATAAATATACGTATTATGCTTCCCAGGCCAAGAAAGACGGTTACGTGCAGATTGCAGCCATCTTTGAAGAGACGGCGGCCAATGAGAAGGAGCATGCAAAACTCTGGTTTAAAATCTTAAACGGCGGCAAGGTGGGCCCCACCGTGGAAAACCTGAAGGATGCGGCAGCCGGAGAGAACTATGAATGGACCGACATGTATGCGACCTTTGCCAAGGAGGCACGGGAAGAAGGATTTGACGATATCGCTAATCTGTTTGAAGGTGTGGCGGCGATTGAGAAGGAACATGAGGAAAGATATCTGAAACTTCTCGCCAATGTGGAGGGCGGCCTGGTGTTTTCCAGGGACGGCGATATGATCTGGCAGTGTTCCAACTGCGGTCATGTATGTGTGGGAAAACAGGCGCCGGAGGTTTGTCCGGTCTGCGCACATCCCCAGGCGTATTTCCAGATCAAAGCGAACAATTATTAATTCGGACAGGCAATGAATAAATGACGGTATTTCTGCCGGGCAGCATTATGCTGCCCGGTTTTTTAGCAATATTTATAAAAAACTGTGCAATTATTTATATTTACATTTTAAATAAGAAACTTTATAGTAAGATTAGCACTATCAACAGAAAATTACGGAAAACTTAGAGAAGAAAGGACGGAATTTATGGAATTAAGATTTGGAATGGTTGGCGGCGGAAACGGAGCATTTATCGGGGATGTTCACCGTCATGGAGCACAGATGGATGATTTGGCGGTTCTGACTGCCGGATGCTTTACCAGAAATCCGCAGAAAAACCTGGAAGCAGGAAGAAAATGGCATATTCATGATGAAAGCAGAATCTATCCCGACTACCGGACGATGGCGGAAGAGGAGGCAAAGCGGGAAGACGGGATTCAGTTTGTGGTGATCACCACCCCCAACGTCAGCCACTATGAAATCGCCAAATGCTTTATGGAGCACGGCGTGCATGTGATGTGTGACAAACCGCTGGCCTTTAACCTGGAACAGGCGCAGGAACTGGAAAAGATTGCGAAGGAAAAAGACCTGCTGTTTGGCCTGACTTATACCTATACCGGTTATGCTGTGATCCGGCAGGCCAGAGAGATGATCAAAGCGGGTAAGATCGGAGAGATCCTTCATGTGGTGGCGGAGTATCCCCAGGATTGGGTGATTTCTTCTCTGGTACAGGAAAAATCCGATCAGGCAAAATGGCGGTTTGATCCGCAGATTATCGGCGCTTCTTTGTGTACGGGAGATATCGGCACCCATCTGGAGCAGCTGATCGCCCAGTCCACCGGGCTGACCATCAAAAGAGTGCTGGCCAGATTTGATACCTATCCAAGGGATCTGCCGCTGGAGACCAATACGACGGTGCTGCTGGATTTCGGGGATAATATTACCGGAACGCTTTGGGCGTCTCAGATCGCCATCGGATATGAATGCGGCATCAAAATCCGCATTTTCGGAACGGAAGGTTCCCTGGAGTGGAGCCATGAGATGCCGGGTATCTTAAAATATACCAAAATCAACAGCCCTACGATGACGCTCTCGGCAAACCGGGAATATATGTGTCCGGAAAGCCGCAGACTGTCCAGGCTGCCGGCGGGCCATCCGGAAGGTTATTATGAAGCTTTTGGCAATATCTATCATTCTTTCTGCGAGTATTTGTTTGCGAGACTGGAAGGCAGAGAACCGGAAAGCTATACCTATCCCACTGTGGAGGACGGAGTTCACGGCATGAAGTTTGTAAAAGCATGCGTAAAGAGCAACGCTGAGGGGAATATCTGGGTGAATGTAGACTGAAAACAAAAAAGCTTGCAAAAGCCGATTGACAAAGCTTACTGCAAAGGGTATCATATTCCAGAATACAATATTTAAAGGAGGAGCAGGTTATGAAATTCAGAAAATTGACAAGCCTTGCTTTGGTTGCGGTTCTGGCGGTATCCTGTCTGGCAGGCTGCGGCGGCAAAAAAGCCGAGAGCAGTGAAGGCGGCGGAGACACCTTCAAAATCGGCGGCATCGGCCCCACCACCGGAAGTACGGCGGTATATGGTCTGGCGGTACAGCACGGCGCGGAGATGGCCGTAAAAGAGATTAATGAGGCAGGCGGCATTAACGGCGCGCAGATTGAATTTCAGTTTGAAGACGATGAGAACGATGCGGAAAAATCAGTCAACGCGTACAATACGCTGAAGGACTGGGGCGTTCAGATGATTCTGGGATCCGTTACTTCCACACCCAGTATTGCAGTGGGAGAGGAGACCTATAATGACAATATGTTCCAGCTGACCCCTTCCGGAACAGCAGTAGAATGCGTACAGCATGAGAATGCGTTCCGCGTATGCTTCTCAGATCCCAGCCAGGGTCTGGAATCTGCAAAATACATCGGCGAGAATAAGCTGGCTACCAAGATTGCAGTAATCTATGACAGCTCTGATACGTATTCTTCCGGTATCTATGAAGCATTTTCAGCAGAGGCCAAGAATCAGGGGCTGGAGATTGTGGCTGCGGAAGCGTTTACGGCGGATAACAAGACAGACTTTTCTGTACAGCTGCAGAAAGCAAAGGATGCAGGCGCCGAACTGTTGTTTATGCCTTTCTATTATCAGGAAGCATCTCTGGTGCTGAAACAGGCGCAGGGAATGAACTTTGATCCGATTTTCTTCGGCGTAGACGGTATGGACGGTATCCTGGATGTGGAGAACTTTGATCCGGCTCTGGCAGACGGACTGATGTTCCTGGCTCCCTTCTGCCCCACATCAGAGGATGAGGCGATCAGCACCTTCGTCAGCGCTTTCGAGGAAGAATATGGCGAAACACCCAACCAGTTCGCAGCAGATGCCTATGACGGAATCTATATTCTGAAACAGGCTCTGGAAAGTATGGATGCCACACCGGATATGAGTGCATCCGATCTTTGCGACGGTCTGAAGACTGCCATGACGGAAATTACCTACAGCGGTGTAACTTCACCGGAAATCAAATGGACGGCAGACGGCGAGCCGGAGAAAGCTCCCATGGTACTGCAGATCCAGAACGGTGAGTATGTAGAACTGCAGTAAAAAAATCAGATACGGGACATGCGTTGCGCATGGCCCGTATTTTTTTACAAAAAATTTATTTTTTATCTATTGACCTTCCCGGCAAAGTCAAAGATAGTATAGCGTAGAGGAGGTCTGTTATGAGTATATACAGAGAAACAGCCTGGAAGGTTCTTGAGGAGGCCAACCGGGTTATTTTGGGAAAAGAAGAAATAACAAAAGAAATCATGGCTGCGCTGCTGGCAGGGGGTCATGTGCTGCTGGAAGACATACCGGGCGTGGGAAAGACCACGCTGGCGCTGGCCTTTTCCAAAATGATGGGAATGGACTGGAAACGGGTACAGTTCACACCGGATGTGCTGCCCTCGGATCTTACCGGATTCTCCCTGTATCGCCAGGATGTGCAGAAATTTGTCTATCAGCCGGGAGCGGTATTCTGCAATCTTCTCCTGGCAGACGAGATTAACCGGACTTCGCCGAAGACGCAGTCTGCTCTTTTGGAGGTGATGGAGGAGCGGCAGGTGACGGTGGACGGGGTGACAAGACAGGTACCGTCCCCCTTTTTTGTGATTGCCACCCAGAATCCGCTGGGTTCTGCGGGAACTCAGATGCTGCCGCCGGCTCAGATGGACCGGTTTTTGATCTGCATGACCATCGGCTATCCGGATTTTAACAGTGAACTGGCCATGGCGAAAGGTGTGGCAAAAGGAGGCAGAACAGACGGGCTTCGTCCACTTTTGGGGATGCAGACACTACTGGAGATGCAGCAGGAGGCGCAGCAGGTATACGTCCATGACGCCGTCTATCAGTATATCGTCAGTCTGGTAACGGCCACCAGAAACAACAGTTATCTGGAAGCCGGCGCCAGCCCCAGAGCCACCATTGCCCTGGTGAAGATGGCCCGCAGCGCTGCCTGGCTGTCGGGAAATGATTTCGTCTCTCCGGCTGATGTGGCGGAACAGTTTCCGCTGGTAGTCCGCCACCGTGTTCTCATGAGTGTGAAAGCCAAGGTGGATGGACAAAGTGTGGACGATGTGATCCGGGATATTCTGACGCATACCAGGAAACCGGCGCTGGGGAGGAAAGGCTGAATGCGCCGGGTAATCTGTATTCTTTTTTTGCTGACAACTTTCTATCTGGCAGGCGTTTATCAATTGGAAAGTCTGATGATTTTTTTCATGGCTCAGATTGGGCTGCTGCTCATTTTGTGGCTGTATACCTGGTACATCGCATCCAGAGTGGAAGTTTCTCTGGCGCTGGAGAACGATACTGTGGAAAAGGGGGAGACGGCCCGGGGCAGCGTGCTGGTGAAAAACCGTTCCTGGCTTCCTTTGCTGCGTTTTCAGGTGCGGATTTCCTATGGAAACTGCCGGCAGCAGGAGATTTTCGCCCAATCTTTGGAAGGAAACGTATCAGGCAGGAAAGAGAAAAAGGCAGGTTTCTATGTAGCCTCGGATTACTGCGGCGTGCTGCAGATCCGCACAGAGCAAATCCGAGTGTGGGATTATCTTGCCTTGTTTTCCAGAAAACGCTGCTGCGGGGAAAAGGTAAACTTGCTGGTGATGCCCCGTGCGGATATGGTAATCGCTGACCTGCGCTCTGTCATTCCCCAGGGGAATACGCCTGGTGATTACAGTCAGCCGGACCGGCCGGGGGATCAGCCTCCGGAGATTTTTCAGATCCGGTCTTATCAGCCGGGAGATAATATGCGGGACATTCACTGGAAACTGAGCGCCCGGATGGATCAGCTTATGAGCCGCAGATATGCTGCGGAGAAGAAAAAACTGGTGGATTTTTTTCTGGATCTTTCTTCGGACGCGAAAGAGGATATCTACCGCATGGATGCATTCTGGGAACTGGCGGCGGCTGTTTCCAGAGAACTGGTGCGCTGGGAAATGATACACCGCGTCTGGTGGAGGGCGGCGGATACCGGAAATATGGTCAGCCAGGTTGTGGAGCGTCCCGATGAAATGCGCAGTATGATAAAAAATCTTTTAATCACCACGGGCAGTGTCAATCCAAAAAACGTTTCGAAAGATCTAAAGGAGGAGCTTTACCGGATCTGGCGTCCGGGGGAAAATCTTTTACGGCTCAATCTGAATCTGGAATTATACCGGAATGAAGAACTGGTCAGAAAATATACGCAGGAAGACTGCCAAAACGCAGCGAGGAGGGATGAAGTCTGAACAAAATACAGGATACAGGGATCCGGTTTTATAGAGAAAGCGTTGGGAAAATCAAAAAAGGGTACGGGGCGCAGATCCTTTTGTTCCTTTGTTATCTGTGCGGAGCGGAAGGAGTTTTGTATGCCTTGGATTTTGTTCTGTTTCTTGATTTCAGGCTGAAGGAAGCTGCCGCGGCCACGGCGGCGGTCTGCCTGATCCTGTGGCTTCTTGGCGTGCCGAGAGGAAAGGGGAGATTTCTTTCCTGGCCTTTGGCGGCGGCCGGCCTTTTTTGGCTGTGGCGGTGTTTGTCAGAGGCGCCCCGCCAGGCGCGCTTTTTTTATGAAACGGCGAAGGGAGACATCTGGGATCTGGCGAAGGAAGATATGACCGCAGCGGTGATTCTGTTTGCTGCAGTCTGCAGTCTCTTTTTATATCTGCTGACTTATGTACTGCGGATGACCGGTTTGTTTTTCATCATTTCCATCCCGATGGTATTCCTTGGGCCGCTGCTGGGGCAGAAACTGGATTTGGCGGAAATCAGTCTTCTGGCGGCCTTTCATATCGGGACATGGGTTCTGGGAGCGGGCTGTCACAGACGGGATCTGGGAATACGGGGCGAACTGGCGGGAGCCTTGCTGACGCTGGGTGTTTTCCTGGCTCTGATACCGGCGCTGGAACGGGGAAGCGCCCGCAGTGTGGAAGGGCTGATGGATCTGTCCGCGTCTCTTCAGGAGCAGATCCATCAGCTGGTGGATCTGACCGCCGGGAAAGAGGAGAAAGGAACGGTGAACCGCGGCAACCAAAGACCAACTGGTCAGGAACGGCTGGAGGTGGCTGTCTCTGAAATCCCCAAAGAGACGTTATATCTGAAGAACTTTACGGGAAGCCGTTACATGGGGGATTCCTGGGAAGAGGCTGATGAGGAAAAAGAAAAAGAGCCGTTGGCTTTCACCTGCCTTTTGGATGAGAAAGAGCCGCAGCTGTCTTTACAGACGCGTGATCTGACCGTCCCGGACAGCCCCTGGCTGACTGTGGATGCTTCTTTTCCGGGGGGAGAGGAAGGCGACGGGCATTACCGGCAGTATGCGGCGGAACATTATATGGAAGTTCCGGTAAGCAGCCTGCCGCAGATCATGCAGCTGTGCGGGGAGAATCCGTTGACGGAATCGGAAAGCGCCACGGATCACGTGCTGCGGCTGATCCAGGAGAGAATGGTCTACAGCCGGACGCCGGGACAGGTACCCCTGGGCCGGGATACCATAGAATATTACCTGTTCGAGAAAGGAGAAGGCTACTGTCAGCATTTTGCTTGTGCGGCGGCTTTAATGTATCGGATATACGGGATCCCATCCCGTTACGCCTCCGGCTATATTGCCAGGCCATCGGAATTTACGCAGGATGGAGAAAACTTTCATGCGGTGCTGACCGATGAGAATGCCCATGCCTGGGTGGAGATCTATCTGCCGGGGCAGGGGTGGGCAGTGGTAGAAGCCACACCGCCGGGCAGCGTAGTGGCAAATCCGGAAAATCCGCTGTCGGGCATCCAGGAGACGGCGCAGGAAGAAATCCCGCAGGTACAGACGGCTTCGCCCACGCCGGAGCGGCAGCCGGAAAGGACGCCGGACAGGGAGGAAGAGGAGCAAAGGTCAGCTGGAAGCGCAGGACTTGGTTCCTTGAAAGGACTGCGTCTGGTTCTGCCGGGGGCGCTGGCGGCGCTTCTTCTTGCCGCGCTTGTCTGGAAGCTGCTGTCGGTCAGAAGGATCCGGATGCGCAGACGCTATCCTGGATGGCGGGCAGAGCGGCTCTATGTCCGTATGACAGAAGCGCTGCATTTTGCCGGATTTCTGAAAGAATATGACGGACAGGAAAAGGAGTTCGTGAACGCGCTTGGTAACGTGATACCGTCGATTTCCCCGCAGCAGGCGCTTTTGGGACAGCAGGCGGCTCTGCAGGCCGCCTATGGCGCAGGCAGGCCGTCCAGAAAGCAGCGGCGCTGCGTATGGGAGCTGTATCGGGAAACCTGCCGCTTTCTGGCGCGGCAGCAAAAAGGAATACGAAAATTCGTTTTCTGCTACATCCGCGCTTTCTGGTAATCTTACAAAAAGTTTACTGTAAATTTACATCTGTCTTGTCAGTTGAAAAGACTCGTGCTATAATGGTCAGCAATATGGATTATAACAGGAGGACTGATGATGAATCAGATGGAAAAAATACAGGCATTAAAAAAAGAAAAGGATGCCGCGATCCTGGCTCACTATTATGTGCCGGAGGAAGTACAGGAAGCGGCCGATTATATTGGCGACTCCTATTATCTGGCCAGGCTGGCGGCCAGCCTTAAAGAAAAGACGCTGGTATTTTGCGGCGTGTCTTTTATGGGAGAAAGCGCAAAGGCGCTGAACCCGGGAAAAACGGTACTGATGCCGGACATCGGAGCCGACTGCCCCATGGCCCATATGGCGCAGCCGGAAAAAATAAAGAAGATAAAGGAAACTACGGAGGATGTGGCGGTGGTATGCTACGTAAATTCCACGGCGCAGTTAAAAGCCTGCGCCGATGTGTGCGTCACATCTTCCAATGCAGTAAAAATTGTCAAAGCGCTGCCCCAAAAGAGGATCTGTTTTATCCCGGACGAACATCTGGGACGGCATATTGCCGCTCTCCTTCCGGAAAAAGAATTTATTTTTAACGAAGGCTTTTGTCCTGTCCATGCGTCCCTTGCCAGCGCAGATGTGGCAAAGGCCAGGGACGCTCATCCGGGCGCCCTGGTGCTGGCTCATCCGGAATGTAAAAAAGAGGTGCTGGAAATGGCGGATTTCATCGGCAGTACATCGGAAATCATTTCTTATGCGTCGAACAGCAGCTGCGATGAATTTATCATCTGTACGGAAGAGGGCGTGCTGTATGAACTGAAACAGAAAAATCCGGATAAAAAGTTTTATACGCCCTCCTGCCCTATGTGCTGTGCCGATATGAAGAAAAATTCGCTGGAAAATATCATCCGCGTGCTGGAAACCGGGGAGAACGAGGTGGTTCTTTCCAAAGAGCTTGCGGAAAAGTCGAAGAAACCGCTGGACGCCATGCTGCGGCTGGTACAGGCAAAGGAGGGTGAAAAAAGATGAATACGGATATTCTCATTGTGGGCACAGGAGTGGGCGGCCTTTTCGGGGCGCTGAATCTTCCGCGGGACAAAAAAATTTTAATGATCACCAAGGATGAAATCGAAAACAGCGATTCTTTTCTGGCTCAGGGCGGTATCTGTATGCTGCGGGGGGAAGAGGATTACGACAGCTACTTTGAGGATACGATGAAAGCTGGCCATTATGAAAACCGAAAAGAGTCGGTGGATATTATGATCCGTTCCTCAAGAGAGATCATAAAAGATCTGATCGGATACGGCGTGGAGTTTGCAAGAGAAAACGGGGATCTGGCCTTCACCAGGGAAGGGGGACATTCCAGACCGAGAATCCTGTTTCATGAGGATATTACCGGAAGGGAGATCACGGAAAAGCTGCTGGCGCAGGTGAAAAAGAGGGATAACATTACGATCCTGGAGCATACCACAATGGTGGATCTGGTCTGCAGGGACAATGTCTGCTACGGGGCGGTCTGCCGCAGGAGGGACGGCAGTCTGGTGACGGTACAGGCCAAGGAGACCGTGCTGGCCTGCGGCGGCGTAGGCGGACTGTACGAGCATTCCACCAATTTCCCCCATCTGACGGGAGACGGTCTGGCCGTGGCCTTAAAACACGGGGTACGTCTGGAGAATATTGATTACGTCCAGATCCATCCCACCACCCTTTACTCCAAAAAACCGGGCCGCAGATTTCTGATCTCCGAATCTGTGCGGGGAGAAGGAGCGGTGCTTTATAACGCCGAGCATAAGCGGTTTGTGGATGAACTGCTTCCCAGAGATCTTTTAAGCGCGGCCATCCGCAGACAGATGGAACTGGATCACAAACCTTACGTATGGCTTTCCATGGAACACATTCCACAGGAAGAGATCAAAAGCCATTTCCCCAACATATATCAGAAATGTCTGGAGGAAGGGTATGACGTGACGAAGGAATGCATCCCGGTGGTGCCGGCCCAGCACTATTTCATGGGCGGTATCTGGGTAGACCGGGACAGCCGGACTTCCATGGAACAGCTTTATGCGGTGGGGGAGACCAGCTGCAACGGCGTCCATGGGGCCAATCGCCTGGCCAGCAATTCTCTTTTGGAGAGCCTGGTCTTCGCCAAACGATGCGCTGCGAAAATCAAATCGGAAATTTCCGGCGTCAGAGAAGATAAAAAAGTATGGGAAGAACTGGATCTTTCCCTTTACAGCGATTATGATAAGATAAAAGAAGATTATCGAAGATCCATTGAACAAGAAACGGAAAGGATGAGAAGACACCATGAACAATCCAATTACCATGAAGCTAAATGCGGATGAGCTGATTCTGCAGGCGCTGCGGGAAGATATTACCAGCGAGGATATTACCACCAATGCAGTGATGCCAAAACCATGCCAGGGGCAGGTGGATCTGATCTGCAAGCAGGACGGGATCCTGGCGGGGATCGATGTCTTCTGCCGGGTGTTTGAGCTGCTGGATGAGAACACACAGACAGAAGCTTTTGCAAAAGACGGTGATCCGGTAAAAAAAGGCATGAAAATAGCCGTCGTCACAGGGGACATCCGGGTGCTTCTTTCAGGGGAGCGAGTGGCGTTAAATTATCTGCAGCGGATGAGCGGCATCGCCACCTACACCAACAGTGTCGCCGCTTTGCTGAAGGGAAGCAAAACAAAGCTGCTGGACACAAGAAAAACCACGCCGAATATGCGGGTGTTTGAAAAGTATGCGGTGAAAGTAGGAGGCGGATGCAATCACCGGTACAACCTGTCCGACGGCATACTTTTGAAAGACAACCATATCGGCGCGGCCGGCGGCGTGAAGAAAGCCATCGATATGGCCAGAGAGTACGCTCCCTTTGTGCGAAAGATCGAGATCGAGGTGGAAAACCTGGATATGGTAAAGGAAGCGGTGGAAGCCGGCGCGGATATTATCATGCTGGACAACATGGATCCCGACACTATGAAAAAGGCGGTGGAACTGATCGGCGGCAGAGCGCAGACAGAGTGTTCCGGCAATGTGACCAGGGAGAATATCAGCCGGTATCTGGATGCGGGAGTGGACTTCATCTCCAGCGGTGCGTTGACACATTCGGCCCCGATCCTGGACATCTCCATGAAAAATCTCCATGCACTTTGAAATAGAAAAGATCCGGAGGGAAAGCGATGAATGGTGAGGAAAGAAGAAATAAGATCATAAAGGTGATACAATCCGGCGGACACCCGGTGTCCGGCAGCAGCCTGTCGGAAATGTTTGATGTGAGCAGACAGGTGATCGTGCAGGATATCGCCCTGCTGCGGGCGGCGGGCTTCCCCATCGTATCGACCAACAGAGGATATCTTTGCCGTTCGGATTCGGGAGCCAGCAGGGTTTTCAAAGTGTGCCATGCAAACGAGGATATCGTGGACGAACTGTATGCTATCGTGGATCTGGGGGGCAGGGTGATGGACGTCTTTGTCAATCATAAGGTTTATGGAAAACTGCAGGCGGATCTGGATATCGGATCCAGAAGAGAGGTAGAAGAGCTGATCCAGGGAATCCGCAGCGGCAAATCCAGTCCCCTTCTCAATGTGACCTCGGGCTACCATTATCATACTGTGACGGCAAAAAGCGAGGAAATTCTGGATCTGGTGGAGAAAGCGCTGCGGGAAAAGGAGTATCTGGTGTCATAGCACATAATTTTTTGTCTTGAAAAGAGACAGGGTACAGGGTATAATATATAAGATTATGAAAAATATACGACAGAGGGGTGTGCTATGAGCTTTTTATCCTATTTGATTAACGGCATCAGCCTTGGCAGTGTCTACGCGATCATTGCCCTGGGTTACACCATGGTATACGGCATAGCGAAAATGCTTAATTTTGCCCATGGTGATGTAATCATGGTCGGCGGTTATATCGCATTGATTTCCACCACCAGTTTCGGATGTCCTCCGCTTCTTGGCGTACTGGTTGCAGTAGTATTCTGTACGGTACTGGGCGTAGTGATCGAGCGGGTTGCCTACCGGCCTTTGCGGAATGCATCCTCATCGCTGGCGGTTCTGATCACGGCCATCGGCGTCAGCTATCTGCTGCAGAATCTGGCGCTGCTGATCTTTGGTGCCAACACGGTATCCTTCCATTCGGTGGTTCCGGTTCCCGCGCTGACGCTGGCTGGCGGCAAGCTGACCATCAGCGGTGAAACGATTGTGACGATTCTTTCCTGTATCGTCATTATGATCGGCCTTACCCTGTTCATTAACAGAACAAAATCCGGACAGGCCATGCTGGCGGTTTCCGAGGACAAGGGAGCGGCGCAGCTGATGGGTATCAACGTCAATAAAACCATCGGACTGACCTTTGCCATCGGTTCCGGCCTGGCGGCAGTGGCGGGCGTACTGCTTTGTTCCGCCTATCCGTCCCTGAATCCCTACACCGGTTCCATGCCCGGCATCAAAGCCTTTGTGGCGGCAGTGTTCGGCGGCATCGGATCGATTCCAGGAGCTATGATCGGCGGCATCCTGCTGGGAATCATTGAAATTCTCGGAAAAGCCTATATCTCATCACAGCTGGCGGACGCCATTGTGTTTGCGGTGCTGATTATCGTTCTGCTGGTGAAACCTACCGGTATTCTGGGCAAGAAAATTCAGGAGAAAGTGTAGGGGGGAAGAAAGGTGAAAAAGTTTAGTAAACAGACAAAAAGTAATATGATCACATATGGCATCGTACTTGGCGTGTTCGTCATCGTACAGCTGCTTTTGAGCACGGGGAACCTTTCCAGTCTGATGGAAGGGCTTCTGGTGCCCCTCTGCGTTTACGTGATTTTGGCGTTGTCTTTGAATCTGGTCGTGGGAATCTTAGGCGAGCTGAGTCTGGGGCATGCCGGATTTATGTGTGTCGGCGCTTTCGTCAGCGCGTTTTTTTCGAAATGCATGGAAAATGTGATTACGGTTTCCTTGGTACGGTTCATTCTGGCGCTGCTTCTTGGCGCGTTGGCCGCCGGTATTTTCGGAATCCTCATCGGGATTCCGGTGCTCCGTTTAAGAGGCGATTACCTGGCTATCGTGACGCTGGCTTTCGGGGAGATTATCAAAAATCTGGTCAATGTTCTTTATATAGGAAAAGACGCGGCGGGATTTCATTTTTCCACCCAAGATTCCATTTCCCTGAATCTGCAGCCGGAGGGAGAGGTAATCATCAACGGCCCTCAGGGCATCACGGGAACGCCTCAGGACTCTACTTTCCTGATCGGAATTATCCTGATCCTGATCACATTGTTTATCATCCTGAATATGGTACATTCCCGGGACGGACGGGCGATCATGGCAATCCGTGACAACCGGATCGCAGCGGAATCCGTGGGAATCAACATCACGAAATACAAACTGATGGCATTTGCCGTCTCAGCGGCTCTTGCTGGCGCTGCAGGTGTGCTCTATGCCCATAACCTGTCCACGCTGACGGCGCTGCCGAAAAACTTCGGTTATAATATGTCGATTATGATCCTTGTATTTGTGGTATTAGGCGGAATCGGAAATATGAGAGGCTCCATGATTGCAGCCGTCATCCTGACGCTGCTTCCGGAACTGCTGCGCGGTCTTTCTGATTACCGGATGCTGATCTATGCCATTGTCCTGATCCTGATGATGCTCTTTAACTGGGCGCCAAAAGCGCTGGAGTGGCGGGAAAAGCATTCGCTGAAACGGATGCTGAAGAAGAAAAAGACGGCAAAGGAGGCATAAGAAAATGGCATTATTGGATGTGAAAAATCTGGGCATTTCCTTTGGAGGTCTCCGTGCGGTCAACGGGGTAAATATGGACATCGAAGAGGGAGAACTGTACGGGCTGATCGGACCCAACGGAGCAGGGAAGACCACCATCTTTAATCTGCTCACCGGTGTGTATAAACCGGATGAAGGAATCATCCGACTGGATGGGGAAGACATCACGGGGAAAAAGACCATCGATATCAACAAAGCAGGGATCGCCAGAACTTTTCAGAATATCCGGCTGTTTAAGGATATGCCGGTTTTGGACAACGTAAAGGTAGGTCTTCATAACAAACACCATTATACGACGGTGGAAGGGATTTTCCGTCTGCCGCGGTACCGCCGGGTGGAAAAGGAAATGGACGAGAAGGCGATGGAGCTTTTAAGTGTGTTCGGCCTGGAAAAAGAGGCGGAGTACCAGGCGGCGAATCTGCCCTACGGCAAACAGAGAAAACTGGAGATTGCACGGGCCTTGGCGACAGAACCTAAGCTGATCCTGCTGGATGAGCCGGCGGCGGGTATGAATCCCAATGAGACGAAAGAACTGATGGAAACCATACAGTTTGTGAGGGAGAAATTCAAAATGACCATTCTCCTTATCGAACATGATATGAAACTGGTGTCCGGTATCTGTGAAAAGCTGACGGTATTGAATTTCGGGGAGGTTCTCGCCCAGGGAAATACCAGCGAAGTTCTGAATAATCCGGATGTCATCACGGCATATCTGGGAGAATAGGAGGAAAAAACGCATGGCAATGCTGGAGATAAAAGACCTGGAAGTCTATTACGGCGTGATTCAGGCCATCAAGGGAGTTTCTTTTGAGGTGAATCAGGGCGAGGTTATCGCGCTGATCGGCGCCAACGGAGCGGGAAAGACCACCATCCTGCATACGATCACGGGACTGATTGCTCCAAAAAGCGGAACAGTAACTTTTGAAGGGACAGATATTACCCATATGCCGGCCCACAAGATTGTGTCCATGGGCATGGCCCATGTGCCGGAAGGGAGAAGAGTATTTGCCGACTTCACAGTTTATCAGAATCTGAAAATGGGCGCTTTTACCAGAAATGATAAAAAAGAGGTGGAGGAAACGCTTCAGATGGTGTATGAGCGGTTCCCGAGACTGGAAGAAAGAAGGAATCAGCTGGCCGGAACGCTCTCAGGGGGAGAGCAGCAGATGCTGGCCATGGGGCGGGCGCTGATGTCCCATCCCAAACTGATCGTCATGGATGAGCCTTCCATGGGACTTTCCCCCATCCTGGTAAATGAAATTTTTGATATCATTCAGTCGGTGAGCGCCAGCGGCACCACGGTGCTTTTGGTGGAACAAAATGCCAAGAAGGCTTTAAGTATCGCGGACCGGGCATATGTGCTGGAGACCGGAAACTTTGTCCTTTCCGGAAACGCCAGGGATCTGATGAATGATGAATCGGTGAAAAAAGCATATCTGGGCGAATAGCCGGGAGGAAACAGTATGGAAAATATTGTAATTACCATAGCCAGACAGTATGGGAGCGGCGGAAAAACCATCGGAGAAATGCTGGCGCGCGATCTGGGGATTCACTGCTATAACAGGGAGATCCTGAAGATGGCGTCGGAAGACAGCGGCATATCGGAAAAGCTCTTCGGCAAGTCCGATGAGCGGCTGGATATCGGTCTGCTGCAGAAGCTGACGAAAAAAGTATACAGTGGTGATCTGATTAATCCGGAAAGCGACGGTTTCGTTTCCAAGGATAACCTTTTTAATTATCAGGCCAAAATCATCAAGCAGCTGGCTCGTCAGGAGTCCTGCGTGATCATCGGCCGGTGTGCGGACTTTGTGCTGCGCAACTTTGACAATGTGACCAGTGTGTTTGTACACGCGGATCGGGAATTCTGTCTGGAACAGGCCATGCTGCGCAACAGCATGACTCCCAAGGAAATGGAAAAATACATCACCAAGGTAGACAAGTACAGAGGGGATTTCTATCGCCATTATACCGGCAGAGACTGGAGCGATGCCAGAAACTATGATCTGTGTCTGAACAGCGGCAAGCTGGGATTTGAAAAGTGTGTGGAAGAGATTAAAAGTTATCTGAAAATCAGATATGAGTAGCAAAAAAGGCTGTTGCCGCAGGCAACAGCCTTTTGAAGGTCAGGGCAGAAATATGAGAGGATGAAAATGAAGAAATCAGGAAGGGAAAATCTGTGGATTGTCATTCCGGCATACAACGAGGAAAAAAATATCGAGACGGTGATCCGGCAGTGGCATGCGATCGTGGATAAGACGGGGGAGGATTCCCGGCTGCTGCTGGTGGATGACGGCAGCAAGGATCATACGCTGAACATTGCCCGGCATCTGCAAAAGACCTGTCCCCGCCTGGTGGCTGTAACCAAGGAAAACGGCGGACACGGTGCGGCGGTTCTCTTTGGCTATCATTACGCCGTCAGCCACGGCGCCGATTATATTTTCCAGACGGATTCCGACGGGCAGACGGTGCCGGAGGAGTTCTGGCCGCTGTGGGCGGACCGGGAGCTGGCCGGGCTGCTGCTTGGATCCAGAAGGCACCGTCAGGACGGATGGGACCGGATTCTGGTGACAAAAACCTTGAAGCTGATTGTCGCGATGATGTTTGGCGTCTGTATGGAAGATATCAATACGCCTTTTCGTCTGATGCGGGCGGCGGAACTGGAAAAAATCCTGAAGCTGGTGCCGAAGCATTATCATCTGTCCAATGTGATCATCAGCGTTCTTTATAAAAAAAGCGGCCGGACGGTTCGTTATTATCCCATTACCTTCCGTCCGCGTCAGGCGGGAAAAAATTCCGTTAATTTTATCAAAATCTGCCGGATGGGCAAAAACGCCCTGGCGGAGTTTTGGTATCTGCGAAAAAAGTATCGAAAAGTGTAGGAGGTTGCCATGGGCACGTGTTTGATTTGGTGGGGAACGCTGCTGATACTGGGCGCAGCTTTTATGCCTCTTTCCAGGATCGTGTTTCAAAATTTCAGAGACGGCGGATGGCTGTTTTCCAAAGTACTGGGGGTGGCGCTGCCGGGCTTCTTTCTCTGGGTGCTGGTCTGCGCGGGGATCCTTCCCTTCACGCCGGCTTCCTGCATCGGCGTCGCGGTATGCGGTATCCTGCTGAATATCGTAATATTCTGGCATCGCCTGAAGAAGGGCAAAAGCGTTTTCTGGCTGACAAGGGAGAACGGATATCTGATCATCGGCGAGGAAGTTCTGTTCCTTTTGCTGTTTCTTGGCTGGACTTACCTGGCGGCGTTTCATGCGGAGGCTTACGGAACGGAAAAATTCATGGATTATGGTTTTATGGCATCCATGATGCGCAGTACGCAGCTGCCGGCTCCTGACATCTGGTACGGCGGAGAAGCCATCAACTATTATTACGGCGGACAGTATTTTGCCGTCTTCCTTACGAAGCTGACCTTTACCAGGATCCAGGAGACGTACCATGTGATGAGAACGCTGGTGGCCGCGCTGGCCTTTGTGCTGCCCTTTGCCCTGGTGCGCCAGATCTGGGAGGACAGGAGTAAAAGGAGGCGTTCCCGGGCCGCGGCCCCCGTTGGCGTTCTGGCGGGAATGGCCGTCTCCATGGCGGGTAATATGCATTATGTACTGGCTGCCCATCTTCTGAAGTGGCTGCGGGGCTTTCTGGGACACGACAGCGATTATACCTACTGGTTTCCCAATTCCACCCGCTATATCGGCTATTATCCGGAAGGAAATGATAAAACGATCCACGAATTCCCGGCCTATTCCTTTGTGCTGGGGGATCTGCACGCCCATGTGGTCAATCTGATGTTTGTGCTGCTGGTGGTGGGGATGACGTATGCCTTTATGAAAAGGCCGGTGGTGACCGCGGCAAAAAGAAAGAGCATGAGCTTAAAACAGCGGATAATGCATGATTTCCTGCAGATTCACATCCTGCTGTTCGGCCTTTTTACCGGCATCTTTCATTTTACCAACTACTGGGATTTTGCCATCTATCTGGTGGTGATTCTGGCGGTGGTGGTTTGCCGTAATCTCTGGGAAGGAGATTTTTCATGGAAATACGCGGTAGGGAAGAGTTTTCTGCAGGGGATCTGGATATTCCTGTTGTCTACCCTGGCGGCGCTTCCCTTTACCCTTAGCTTTCAGACTATGGTATCGGGAATCGCACTGGCAAAAAACCACAGTTCGTTAAAACAGCTGGCTGTGGTGTGGGGGCTGCCCTTTGTCATGTGTCTGGTATTTCTGGTCAGCGTGACGTCAGTGGCCATAAAAAAACGGGGAGATATGGGACGTTTCCGCAGTATTTTCTGTAAAATGAGTCTGCAGGATCTCTATATCGCAGGTCTTGCCCTGTGTGCCATGGGGCTGGTGGTGATTCCGGAACTGATCTATGTGCGGGACATTTATGAGGAAGGGTTTGCCCGGGCCAATACCATGTTTAAACTGACTTATCAGGCATTCACCCTGTTTGGAATCTGCATGGCTTATATATTGATGCGCTTTTTGCTGCATCGCTCCCGCAGACTGTATGTCACCGGCATCGTGACCGGAGTCTGTCTGGTGTCCACCTTCGGTTATATCATCAACGCCTGTTCCGCCTGGTACGGAACCGATCTGTCCTTGAAAAACTATCCGGGGCTGGATGCCACGGCCTATCTGGAGGAGAAATTTCCGCAAGACGCGGCGGCCATCGACTGGCTCAATGAAAATGTGACGGGAAGTCCGGTGATCCTGGAAGCCTGCGGCGACAGCTATTCCGATTATGAGAGGGTGTCAGCCATGACAGGACTGCCCTGTGTACTGGGCTGGTATGTCCATGAATGGCTGTGGCGCGGCGATACCCAGGATCTCAACGAGCGGAAGGCGGATGTGGAGGCCATCTACACGGCGCAGGATGAAAAGACGGCCGGCCGGCTGCTGGACAAGTACCAGGTGAAATACATCTATGTGGGGACGCTGGAACGGGAAGCCTACGGCGTTTTGGATGATACCCTGCTGAAAAGCCTGGGAACGGTAGTTTTTGAAGAAAATGATACGTATATTGTTGAAATAAGCAGATAATTTCTATATAATAATCAGGATGTATAAAAAGAGAAACGGATAGGGAAGGGGAAAAACATGTTAAAGGGAAAGACCGTGCTTCTGGGTGTGTGCGGCGGAATCGCCGCCTACAAAACGGCGTCGCTGGCCAGTATGCTGGTGAAGCAGGAGGCGGATGTCCACGTGATCATGACGGAGCACGCGGTAAATTTTATCAATCCGATTACCTTTGAGACCTTGACGGGAAACAAGTGTATCGTAGATACCTTTGACCGCAATTTCCAGCACAATGTGGAACATGTATCGCTGGGAAAACGGGCAGACGTACTGCTGGTGGCTCCGGCTACCGCCAACGTGATCGGCAAGATGGCAGCGGGAATCGCAGACGATATGCTGACCACCACCTTTCTGGCCTGCCGCTGCCCCGTCCTGATCGCGCCGGCTATGAATACGGCCATGTATCAGAACCCGATCGTGCAGGATAATTTGAAAAAGCTGGCCGGATACGGCTGCCGGGTGATCGAAGCCGCCAGCGGATGGCTGGCCTGCGGCGATACAGGCGCCGGGAAAATGCCGGAACCGGAGGTTTTGTACTCCCATATTGAAAAGGAAATCGCCTGCCCAAAAGATATGCAGGGGCTGAATGTGCTGGTGACTGCAGGACCCACCAGGGAATCTCTGGATCCGGTACGCTATATCACCAACCATTCTTCCGGTAAGATGGGATACGCCCTTGCCAAAGCGGCTATGCTAAGGGGAGCCAAGGTGACGCTGGTCAGCGGGCCGGTTTCTCTGACGCCGCCTCTTTCGGTGAAGGTAATTCCCATCGTCAGCGCCCAGGATATGTACCAGGCGGTGACGGAGAATTTCCCGCAGCAGGATATCGTGATCAAGGCGGCGGCTGTGGCGGATTACCGGCCGGCTGTGGTGAGCAGCGAGAAAGTAAAGAAAAAAGAGGAACAGTTCCTGCTTCCCATGGAGCGCACCCGGGATATTCTGCAGTACCTGGGCGAGCATAAAAGAAAAGACCAGTATCTGTGCGGTTTTTCCATGGAAACGGAACATATGATTGGTAATTCCAGGGTCAAGCTTGAGAAAAAGCATCTGGATATGATTGTGGCGAACAATCTGAAAGAGGCCGGAGCCGGATTCCAGGCGGATACCAATGTGGTGACCCTGATTACACAGGAGGAGGAGGTCCCCCTCGGACTGATGAGCAAAGAAGAGGCGGCCCATTCCATCCTGGATAAAATATTAAGCAACCGGTAAACGCCATCGTAAGATGGAAGCACATGTATTGTATCCCCAAAGAGCGGGAACAGTAACAGGAGGAAAAAATGAATAACAAGGGAACGGCAACCATGTCACAGACAAAAGCCATGACGCAGGTGGCACTTTTCGCTGCACTGATTTGTATCATGGCCTTCACACCATTTCTCGGGTATATCCCGCTGGGATTTACGAGAGCGACCATCATCCACATCCCGGTCATCATCGGTTCGCTGATGCTGGGGCCCAAAAGGGGAGCGGCATTGGGATTTGTATTCGGACTGACCAGCTTTATCAACAATACCATCAATCCCAGCGTCACATCCTTCGTCTTCACCCCATTTTATTCGCTGGGTGAGTACAGCGGCGGATTCGGAAGCATCCTGATCTGCTTTCTGCCCCGGATCCTGGTGGGCGTGGTGCCTTACTACGTGTATCGGCTGGTGACAAAAATTGCCGGAAAATGGGAGAAAAAAGGTACGGCTGCCGGGCTGGCGCTGGCCGGGCTTTCCGGATCGCTGACCAACACGCTTTTGGTCATGCACATGATTTTGCTGTTTTTCGGCCATGATTATGCGATGGCCAGTGAGATCACCGGAAACGTATATCTGGCCATTCTGGCGGTGATCGGCATCAACGGCGTGCCAGAGGCCATCGTGGCGGCGGTGATCGTCATGTTGATCGGCAAAGTGCTGATGAACACCAAAGTAATGAAAAACATAGGAGTATAGGAAATGATTCTGGCAATCGACATCGGAAATACCAACATCGTCATTGGCTGTGTGGATGAAAAAAAGACATATTTTATCGAAAGGCTGGCAACGGTAAAAACCAAGACGGAGCTGGAGTACGCCATTGACATCAAGGTAGTGCTGGAACTGTACGGCATTTCCAGGGAAGACATCAAAGGCGGGATCATCTGTTCCGTAGTGCCTCAGATTACCAGCATCGTCCGTCTGGCTGCGGAGAAAGTGCTGCGCCGCCAGATCCTGGTGGTGGGTCCCGGCATCAAAACGGGTCTGAATATTCTCATGGACAATCCGGCTCAGCTGGGAAGTGATCTGGTGGCCGGAGCGGTGGCGGGGATCAATGAATATCCTCTGCCGCTGATCATCCTGGATATGGGCACGGCCACCACCATCTGCGTGATCGACGAGAAGAAAAACTATATCGGAGGCATGATTCTTCCCGGGGTGATGGTTTCTTTAAATTCACTGACGGCCCATGCTGCGCAGCTGCAGGGGATCAGTCTGGAACCGCCCAGGCAGATGATCGGGAAGAATACCATTGACTGTATGAAAAGCGGCATTATCAACGGAAACGCGTCAGTGGTGGACGGCATGATCGACCGCATCGAAGAGGAAATCGGCAAAAAGGCCACGGCGGTGGCCACAGGCGGTCTGGCCAAAGCCATCGTGCCTTACTGCAGGCGGAAGGTGATTCTGGATGACAATCTGCTGTTAAAGGGACTTTTGATTATTTACAACAAGAACAAGGGCTGAAAAAGATGAAATTAATCGAGGGAGAGAAAGGAAAAACTTATCTTGTGGAGCAGATGGATCTGCCCATGAATATTGACCGGCGTCTGGCCGCCCTGGGCATGACCGGGCAGGCCAGAGTCAGTGTGCTGAACAAAAAGAAAAAGGGAGCGCTGATCATCAACGTGCGGGGAACCCGCTTTGCCATTGGAAAGCATATCGCGGAGAACATCGAGGTAGAGGAGGATATGTCTGATGGGAGATAGAATTGGGGTGGGTTTCATGGGGAACCCCAATTGCGGAAAAACCACGCTTTTTAACGCGTATACGGGAGCAAACCTGAAAGTGGCCAACTGGCCCGGCGTGACGGTGGAGAAGGTGGAAGGCTCCATGAAGTTTCAGGGATACGATCTGCAGCTGGTAGATTTGCCGGGAACCTACAGCCTGACCTCTTATACCATGGAAGAAGTTGTGGCCAGGCAGTATGTGCAAAGCGACGAGGTGGATGTGATCATCGATGTGGCGGACGCCTCGGCGCTGGAGAGAAATCTTTATCTGACGCTTCAGCTGATCGAACTGGGCAAGCCGGTGGTTCTGGCTCTGAATATGATGGATATCGTGGAAAAAAGAGGCATGGAGATCGACCTTCACCGCCTGCCGGAAATGCTGGGAATCCCGGTGATCCCCGTCAGCGCCAGGAAGAAAAAAGGGCTGGACATTCTCATGCATGCGGTGATCCACCATAAGGATTTCCTGGAAAAGCAGCCGCTGATCCATCACCATGATACCCATTCCGCTCATCCTCATCAGCATCATAAGGAATTTGTCATGGTGTACAGCGATGAGATCGAAGATAAAATCGATCTGTTAAAAGAGCGTCTGCGGGAACGATATCCAAACCTGGAGAAGTACCGCTACTATGCGATCAAATACCTGGAGGATGACGAGGAGGTCAAAAAGCAGGTTCCCATCGACACAGCGGATATTCTGGAGAAAAGTTATGAAACACAGATTATCAAGGAAAAATATGATTTCATCGAGGAAGTGATCCAGGAGACGCTGGTGAACAAAGCGCAGAAAGCGGAGGCGACGGATAAAATAGACCGCTGGCTGACGGACCGGATCTGGGGACTGCCGATCTTTCTGCTGATCATGGCGCTGGTTTTCATCCTTACCTTTACGGTGGGGGACTGGCTGAAGGGATATATGGGCGTGCTGCTGGAAATGATTTCCGGCGGCGTCGGTACCTTTCTGGACAGCGTGGGCGTGGCTCCCTGGCTGATCTCGCTGATTGTGGACGGCATCATATCCGGTGTGGGCGGCATCCTTACCTTCCTTCCCAATATCTTCATCCTGTTTCTGGCGCTGGCTTTCCTGGAGGACAGCGGCTACATGGCCAGGGCGGCTTATGTGATGGACAGCCTGATGGGAAAACTGGGACTTTCCGGCCGCTCGTTCATCCCCATGATCCTGGGATTTGGCTGTACCGTGCCGGCGATCATGGCCTCCCGTGCCCTGGAGGATAAAAAAGACCGTCTGAAGACCATGCTGGTGACGCCCTTTATGTCCTGCAGCGCAAGGCTGCCGGTGTATGTGCTGTTTTCTGAGGCCTTTTTCGGCAAGTATGCGGCGGCGGCGGCTTTCTCCATGTATGTGCTGGGGATGGCGGTGGCCATAGGGGTGGCCTATCTGATCCATCTGCTGGACAGGAAAAAAGCCGAGAATAATCTGTTGATTGAACTGCCGGAATACAAGGCGCCCAGCGCCAGGACCGTATGGATTTACGTGTGGGAAAAAGTAAAGGATTATCTGACAAAAGCGGGAACGACGATTTTTATCGCTTCCATTTTCATGTGGTTCGTGCTGAATTTCGGCCCGGCCGGTTACGTGACGGATATTTCCCAGAGTTTCGGATCCGCCGTAGGAAAAGCGATCGTTCCCATGTTTACTCCCCTGGGTCTGGGACACTGGCAGCTGGTGGTTGCGCTGATTGCGGGAATTTCCGCCAAGGAAGTGGTGGTATCCAGCTGTTCCGTACTGTTTGGCATCAGCAATATCACAGCGCCCTCCGGGATGTCCATGCTGGCGTCCGCCCTTGGCAGCGCCGGATTCGGCCCGCTGAACGCTTACTGCATGATGACCTTCAGTCTGCTGTACATACCATGTATCGCCACGCTGGCAACGGTAAAAAGAGAGTCCGGAAGCACCAAGTGGATGCTGGGAACGGCGCTGTTTCAGCTGGCGGTGGCCTGGATCATTACCTTTATCATCTATCAGGCCGGAAGACTGCTGGGACTGTAAAATCAGGCCGGAAGAGCAAACTGGCATCAAAAGAGAGGAGAGACCAAAATGAGTTATCAAAAAGAAACGATCTGCGTACAGGGAGGATGGCAGCCGGGAAACGGTGAACCCCGGGTGCTCCCCATTTATCAGAGTACCACATTTAAATATTCCACCAGTGAAGAGATGGGAAAACTCTTCGATCTGGAAAAGGACGGATATTTTTATTCCCGTCTGCAAAATCCCACCAATGATGTGGTGGCACAAAAGATCTGCGACCTGGAAGGAGGCGTGGCGGCCATGCTGACTTCATCCGGACAGGCCGCAACCATGTTTGCCGTGACCAATATCTGCGAAGCCGGGGATCACATTGTGTGTGCCGCCAAGGTGTACGGGGGAACCTCCAATCTGCTGGCGGTGACGCTGAAACGGTTCGGGATCGAAGTGACGCTGGTAGATCAGGACGATCCCAAGGAGGAACTGGCGAAAGCCTTTCGGCCCAATACCAAAGCAGTGTTTGCAGAGACAGTTTCCAACCCCGCAGGCGTCATTTTGGATATTGAAAAGTTTGCAGCTTTAGCCCATGAACACCGTGTACCCCTGATCTGTGACAATACCTTTGCCACGCCCATTCACTGCCGTCCCTTTGAATTCGGAGCGGACATTGTAACGCACTCCACCACAAAATATATGGACGGACATGCCATGGCGCTGGGCGGCTGTATCGTGGACAGCGGCAATTTTGACTGGGATGGCAACAAGGACAAATATCCGGGTCTGACCACGCCGGACGAGTCCTATCATGGCGTCGTTTACACCGAGCGTTTTGGGAAAAAGGCTTATATCACCAAAGCTACTGTACAGCTGATGCGGGATATGGGAGCCTGCCAGTCTCCCCAGAATGCATTCCTGACCAATATCGGCCTGGAAACGCTTCACCTTAGAATGCCGCGCCACTATGAGAATGCGCTGAAGGTGGCTCAGTTTCTGGAAAATCATGAAAAAGTGGCCTGGGTGGAATTCTCCGGGTTAAAAAGCAGCAAGTATTATGAACTGGCTCAAAAATATATGCCAAATGGAACCTGCGGCGTACTTTCCTTCGGCCCCAAGGGCGGCAAAGAAGGCGCCATGCGGTTTACCAACGCGCTGAAGATGATTGCCATCGTCACCCACGTGGCGGATGCCCGCTCCTGTGTTCTGCACCCGGCCAGCCATACCCATCGCCAGCTCAATGAGGAACAGCTGCTGGAAGCAGGGGTGCTTCCAGATCTGATCCGGCTTTCAGTGGGAATCGAAAACGTGGACGATATCATCGCGGATCTGGATCAGGCGCTGCAGGCGGTATAAGGCAGAAGAAAAAACAAAAAGAGGAGGGAATGACGATGAGAATAAAGGCAGCCGATACCATGGCTTTGATCGTGGATTATCAGGAGAGTCTGATGAAGGTCATGTACCAGGGAGAAGAACTGGAGAAGAAGGCAGGGACGCTGATCCGGGGAATGAAAACCCTGGGTATTCCCATGGTAATTACTCAGCAATATACCAAGGGTCTGGGGAAATCCGTGGATACCATTTACGAGGCGGCAGAAACGCAGGAGTATATGGACAAGATGACCTTCAGCTGCTACAAGGATGAGAAGATAGCCGATGTGATAGATCGAAGCGGAAAAAAGAACATCATCATCTGCGGCATCGAGACCCATATCTGTGTTCTGCAGACCTGCATCGATCTGAAAGCGGCAGGCTATCAGCCGGTGCTGGTGACGGACTGCGTCAGCTCCCGCAGCAAAAGCGACAAAGAAACAGGGATCCAAAGAGCTATTCAGGAGGGCGTGCTGGTGACCAGCTGCGAGTCCATCCTTTTTGAACTTCTGGAACGGGCCGGAAGCGAGACCTTTAAGAAGATTTCCAAGTTGATTAAATAATGAGGAAAAATAACATGCTGGAAATAAAAGAAATGCTGCCTCAGGATGAGGCAGCGGTACTTCCCATGGTCAATGGGTTTTACCACAGCGACGCTGTGGATCATCAGGTGGATGAAAAGATTCTCAGGAAAACTTTTCTGGATGCAGTTTCCGGCGACTGCCCGGCTTTAAGAGGGGTTACCCTCTGGGAAGGGGAAAAAATGGTGGGATTCGCCTATCTGACAACTTTCTACGCCTGTGAAGTCGGAGGCGTCACCGTAATGCTGGAAGAGATCTATCTGGATGACTCCTGCCGGGGAAAGGGATACGGAACAGAATTTTTCCAGTGGATGTTCCGGGAGTATCCAGGGGCCGCCCGCTTCCGCCTGGAAGTGACGGGCGATAATGACCGCGCCGCCCGGCTCTATGAAAAGCTGGGCTTCACCTTTATGTCTTACCGGCAGATGATCAAAGACAGAATCCTTTAACCGGCAGTATGGATCCAGGCGGTAGCCCCCATCTGCGCAATACATCTGGCAGCCGTTTCGTTGGCAATGCGACCGCATTCCCGAAGGGGCTGCTTTTTGATGAGGCCGGAGAGAAAACCGGCGGCGAAATTGTCACCGGCTCCGGTGGTGTCCAGGCAGTGGACGCCGGGGACAGCCGGCACGATCAGCCGCTCATTTTTGCTTTTGATCAGGCACCCTTTCTTTCCCAGTTTGATGACGGCATGACCCACGCCGCAGTCCAGAAACGCATCCGCCACATCGTCGGGATCTTCCCTGCGGGTCACCATCCGGGCTTCTTCCAGATTGGGGAAGACGAAGTCAAGACAGGAGAGCGCTTCCCGGATGTCCTCCACGGTTTCCTGATTTTTGCATTTGGTCATATCGGCACACAGGATCATGTTCTGCTTTTTCGCTTCCCGGAAAATCCGGGCATAATCGTCCGGGGAGAAAAAGGGAAAGACAAAAATACTGGCAAAACACAGCAGGTCGGATTGGCTAAAGACGCTGATATCAATATCTTCCGGACGCAGCTGCCGCAGTCCGCCCCGGTTGCTGGTGATGAAGCTGCGCTCGCCGTCCGGTTCGATCAGGACGATATTGATCCCCGTATCCATGGACGGATCCGTGACGAAGGAATCCCGGTTGATTCCATTTCGGTCACAATGCTCCTGGATGAAACGGCCGCCCAGGTCGCTGCCGATTTTACTGATCAGTTTGATGTTATGTCCCAGGTAAGAGAGTACAGTGGCCTCGTTGATGGCGTCTCCTCCCACCTGGAAAGCCAGCCGTTCCACCGGATGGGAACCGCTTTGAAATACGGATGCATCCACCGGTCCCGCGGGAAGATCAATGATGGAAGCTCCGATAATAATTGCGTCAAATGCCATAGGGCAGTCCTCCTTATGTGATATACTGTAATGAATATTTTTATCATGCAGCATTATTATAGCAGTTTTTTGTGCGGTATGCCTCATTTTTCCATAAAAATGATTGAGAACGGCTGAAAAAAGAGGTATACTTATAGAAAATATGAAGGATAAAAGGAGAGATGAATCATGAAAGATCCAAATTGCGCATATTGCATGGAAGGCGATCTGGTCGCCAAATTCGGTATCAAAATCTGTGAACTGGACAATGCTCTGGTTTATCTGTTTAAAGAGCAGAGCCACAAAGGAAGATGTATCGTAGCTACGAAATCCCATGTGCCGGATATTACCAAGCTGTCCGATGAAGAGAGAAACGGTTATTTTGCAGATATGGCAAAAGTGGCCAGCGCGATCCAGAAAGCGTTCAACCCGGACAAGATTAACATGGGCGCCTACGGCGATACGGCCGGACATACCCATTTCCATCTGGTTCCCAAATATAAAGATGAATTCGAATGGACCCAGGTATTTGCCATGAATCCGGAGCGCGTATTCTTAAGCGATGGGGAATACGAAGAAGTGATCGCAAAAATCAAAGAAAATCTGTAAAGAAAAGGTCAACGAAAAAAGAGACGGTGAGTTTTCGTAAAAAGCTTGCCGTCTTTTTAAAAAGAGGAGTTTACGGAAATGATAATAGCGTTAATTATAATCATAGTGATCGTCGCGCTGCTGGCCATATGGGTGGCAGCTTCCTATAACGGGTTTGTAAAGCTGCGCAACAAGACGGAAGAAGCCTTCTCCGCCATGGACGTTTCCCTGAAAAAGCGATACGATCTCATCCCTAATTTTGTGGAGACGGTAAAAGGGTATGCCGCCCATGAATCAGCCACGCTGGAAAAAGTGATCGTGGCCAGAAATATGGCGGTGACTTCAAGGACGCCGGAGGAAACCATAAAAAATGACAACATTCTTTCCAATACCTTAAAATCACTGTTTGCCCTTTCGGAAAATTATCCGGATCTGAAGGCCAATCAGAATTTCCTGGATCTTCAGAACCAGCTGTCCCGGATCGAGGAGGAGATCGCCGGTTCCCGGCGCTTCTACAACGGTGTAGTCAACAAATACAATACAAAGACGGAGATGTTTCCGGGCAATCTGGTGGCCGGCGTCTTCGGTTTTCACAGGAAGCCCCTTTACGAGGTGAACGAAGCTGCGGAACGGGAACAGGTGACGGTTAAGTTTTAGGGGATGAGCTTATGAAAAAATTCAGGAATACGCTGTTTCTTGCGGCCTGGCTGATCATCGTTTTGCTGGCGTCCAATACCGGGGTGCTGGTTTCCATCTTTTCCCCGGAGGAAAAGGAGCAGGAGAGGGTAGAGGAAGATCCCTTCATGACCACCGGTTCCTACCAGGTTTCGCTGAAGGTGGAGAAAGATAATTCCTACATGGCGCGGGAGACGATAGCGGTTCGTTTTGACGAATACAGACACGGAATCTACCGTTATATTCCCGACAGAGGGCGGATCGTCCTGGCAAAGGAAGACGGAGAGCCCCGGTACATCCCCTATTACGCCGATGTGGATCTGATCATGACCAATGAAAAGGCGCAGACCGAGGAAGAAAACGGCAATCAGGTATTCCGGTTCGGCGACGAGGATCAGACGGTGACGGGTGGAGTTTATGATTTCGCTTTCCACTACCGGCCGGTTACCCAGGAAGGATACGAAGATTTCTACTATAATATCTTCCCTACCGGCTGGCAGAATGAGATACCGGCCGGCAGTTCCTTTGTCATCCGGTTTCCGGAGGAGTTTCCCCATGAACTGCTGGAATTTTACTGCGGAAGCTACGGAGAACAAAAAGCAGGTGAAGACGTGCTGACGCTTTCCTGGGACAAAAATACGGTGACGGGCGTGCTGACGGAATCGCTTCCGGTGGGAAGCGGTCTGACCGGCTATGCGGATATGCCGGAAGGATATTTTACGGACGTGACTTCGGCAAAGCATCTGTCGCTGTGGCTTGCTGCCGTTCCGGCAGTGATTCTGGCGGTGATCCTGCTGCTGTTTTTCCTGCTGGGAAGAGACGAACCGGTCTATCCTTCCATCCAGTATTACCCGCCGGATGATCTGGACAGCGCCGCGGTGGGGTACATCGTGGACGGCAGCGTGTCGGATCAGGATGTGATCTCTTTGATCGTATACTGGGCGGATAAAGGATATATGAAGATTCTGGAGGACAAAGGGGAGAAAATCACCTTTGTCAAAATGAAAGATCTGCCGGAGAATGCGCCGGACTATGAAAGAAAAATCTTCGACGGCATCTTCGGGAAAAAAGCCGCCGTCGGAAAACAAAGGGAACTGTCTTCGTTGAAATACCGGTTTGCACAGACATTGAGTACAGCCAAGGAACAGGTGAAAAAGTATGTCAAAAAGAACGGGGGCGTTTACACGACTGCATCCGTCAATGCCAGATGGATCAGCGTGATCCTGTCGCTGATTCCTTCCGGATTATTTCTGGCTGCATCGTCGGCCTGTTCCGTCAGTTTTGAAGCCGGATACCTGATCCTGTGGATTGTCTACGGAGTATCCGTACTGCTGCTATGTTTGACGGTGGATCAGTGGTATTCCAGAAAACAGAAATCAAGAAAAACGCTGGTGGCAGTCAGCGTCCTGTGTCTGGTGACCGGACTGGCGGGAATGATCTTTGCCTATCTGCATAACCTGAGCGAGGGGCGTACCTTCCGGCTGCTTTTGCCTCTGGCGGTGATGACGGCTGTATCTGCCGCCGCATCTTTGCTGGCGGCCTTTATGAAAAAGAGAACGTCTGTCTGTGTGCGCCGGATGGGTTATCTGATGGGACTGCGGGAATTCATCGAGACGGCGGAACTGGAGCGCATTCAGATGATGGCGGCGGAAAATCCCCAGTGGTTTTATCATATTCTTCCCTATGCCTATGTGTTCGGATTGTCTGACGTGTGGATCGGGAAGTTCGAGGAGATCGCTGTGCCGGCGCCCGACTGGTACGTAAACAGCACGGGAAGGCTGGATATGTTTGATCTTTATGTTTTTCACCGCTGTATGACCCATAATCTGCACACCATCCAGGACACTCTGTCGGCGCCAAAGCCTCAGAGCAGTTCTTCCGGAAGCGGAGGGGGATTTTCCGGCGGCGGAGGCGGCGGATTCTCAGGGGGCGGTTTTTCCGGCGGAGGCGGCGGAAGCTGGTAAAGGATTACCGGTGGACGATCTTTTGTACGTCTGATATAATAGGAGAGTCATGAATTACAGAATTACGATACAATACGATCCAGGGGCGGCTGGAAGAGGTCCTGGAGCGGATGGCGGGACAGGCAGTGGAGGTACACGGAGCCGGGCGCACCGATGCCGGCGTCCATGCGCTGGGGCAGACGGCAAATTTTCATCTGCAGGGAGAATGGGATCCCGGGGAAATACGGCGGTATCTGAACCGGTATCTTCCAGATGATATCGAGGTAACCGCTATCGATCGTGTTCCGCCGCGGTTTCACAGCCGTTTAAGCGCACGGGAAAAAGTATATCGCTATCGTATCGGAACCGGAGGGCGAAAAGCCGTCTTTGAGCGGAAGTACCGGTACCTTTATCCGGGAGAACTGGATGTGGAGGCGATGAAACAAGGCGCCGCCTTTTGTATCGGAACCCATGATTTTAAAAGTTTTTGTGCCAACCGGCACATGAAGAAATCCACGGTGCGAACCATCACGGAAATCGCCTTCGGGCAAAAAGAAGGAGATTTGGTGATCACCTTTACCGGGGACGGTTTTCTGTACCATATGATCCGCATCCTGACCGGCACGCTGCTGGAGATCGGATCGGGACAGCGCAGACCGGAGGAAATGAAAGAGATACTGGAGGGAAAAAACCGCGCTCTGGCCGGAAGAACGGCGCCTGCGCAGGGGCTGATGCTGGTGGCAGTGCGGTATGGAGATGAATATGAAGTATGATTATCTGATTGTGGGCGCCGGCCTGTTCGGCAGCGTGTTTGCCAGAGAGGCCTCCCAAAGGGGATACCGGTGCCTGGTGATTGACAGAAGAAGCCATATCGGCGGAAATATTTACACAGAAGAAATTGACGGAATCTGGGTGCACAAATACGGGGCCCATATTTTCCACACATCCAACCGGAAGGTCTGGGAATATATCCGGCAGTTCGGCGAGTTCAACCATTTTATCAATTCGCCTGTGGCGATATACCACGATGAACTGTATAACCTGCCCTTTAATATGAACACCTTCAGCCGCATGTGGAATATCCGCACGCCGGATGAGGCGAAGAGAAAAATCCGGGAGCAGATCGACAGCCTGAATATTCAGGAGCCGAAAAACCTGGAAGAACAGGCTCTGTCCCTGGTGGGACGGGATGTCTATGAAAAGCTGGTGAAGGAATATACGGAAAAGCAGTGGGGCAGAAAGTGCACAGAACTGCCGGCATTTATCATCCGCAGACTGCCGATGCGCTTTACCTACGACAATAATTATTTCAACGATCCCTATCAGGGGATTCCAAAAGAAGGATATACCAGGCTGGTGGAGCGGATGCTGGAAGGCATACCGGTGGAACTGAACACGGATTTTCGAACGTCGGATTATAAGAAACTGGCCGCAAAGACGGTCTATACCGGAATGATCGATGAGTATTTCGATTATTGCCTCGGGGTGCTGGAGTATCGTTCCCTGCGGTTTGAGGAGGAACGGCTTCCCTGTGAAAACTATCAGGGGAATGCGGTGGTCAACTATACGTCCCATGAGGTGGAGTATACCAGGATTATCGAGCATAAACATTTCGATTTCGGACAGCAGCCCACCACTGTGATCACCAGGGAATATCCCAAAACATGGCAGAAGGGGGATGAACCCTATTATCCCGTCAACGACGACAGAAATATGAAACTGTTTGCAGAGTATCAGAAGCTGGCCCAAAAAGAACAGAATGTGCTCTTTGGCGGGCGGCTTGGCATGTACCGCTATTACGATATGGATAAAGTGATCGAAGCGGCTCTTTCCATGGCAGAACAGGAATTCAGATAAGTTAGGAGATATGACATATGGACTTTACAAAACTTAAGGAGCAGCAAAAAGCACGGGAAGAAGAGATCCGTAAAGAGAACGAAAAAGAAAGTATCGCGCTGAAATGGCCGGATGATTATTATAAGGAGACGGATGCAAAGAAGCGCAGGACGCTTCTTTCCCAGGCTATGGAACAGGGCCTGGAGCCGCAGGAAAATAAAATCCGTATGGATTTGTGGGAGAGACGTTACGGAAGAAAAGAAGGCGTGGATGAATTCCTGGCCTCCTGGATTAATCTGATTTACTTTGCCAATGTGGTGAAAAAGGATCGTATTTCCATATGGCACAAGAAAGAGAAGGATCAGATCATGCGCAGTCTCTGTGTGGATATGCTGGAGGAAGGCGATGAGAAGGTCAGAGAACTTCTGTACCTGGAGATCTGTCATATGCTGGATTTCTATATGGATATCTGTAAGACAGATAAAAAATACAGCGGCCTGATCCTGGGACTTGGCTCCATGAGTAAGGATCGGGTGAGGGAAAAAATCGCGCTGGAATTTTATCATGTCTGTTATCATGTGCCGTCGGCGTTTACGCAGCTGGAGTCTTTCCAGATCCTGCGCAGATCGGCGTTGGACGCTTATTCTGCGAAGTTTCCGGGGCATGCCCATATTCTGCGGCATCTGATTGACCATAACGGCGAACTGCCGGCACAATGATGACAAAAAGCAGGACCGTGTATCTGTAGTGATACACGGTCCGTTTTGTGTCATTCATGATGCCCGTGGCGGTACCCCTTTCCGGATCCGCTTTCGTGCTCCGGGTGATGGCGGCGGTACCCCTGCTGTTTTGTGCTTTGAGCGGTAAGGGAAGCGATCCGGTCATAAATTTCCCTCATGGACATTTCATTTACCTCTTCCGGTGTAATGTCCGGATCCAGCGTCTGCAGTTCCTGGTAAGCCTTATATCTGCCGCAGGAGAGCCCCATGTTGTGCGCTTCGTGGGTCTCGTCGTCGGTGGCGGTATAGCAGTGGGTGCTTTCCTCGTGGCTTTTTGTGCAGGTTTGTACATTCTCCAGGATCCGGGAGCACTGTCCGTCATTGGATCCGCCCACGGCGATGGCCATCATCTCATCCTGGGACAGAAGATCTGTGATACGTTCATTTTCCATAAGTTCAGTTATGGCGTCCTGATAGTTCATAAAGCGGATATCCAAGGTATCGGCCAGCATCTTTCCGTCACTGTTATAGCCTTCCACGGAAATCACCCGGTCAAATCGGTTGATGCTAAGCTCCAGAGAAGGATTGATATCGATGCTGATGGTGGCAGTGGGGATGAAATAAAGATAATATCCGCCGCACAGCAGCAAAAAAACGGCGACAATGGCAGCGGGAATCACAAGCCTTGGCTGCCGGCTTTTTTGTGCCAGATAAGCTTTGGTCTGGTTTTTTAACTCTTCACTGGCGGTAACCTGGTCGAAGGCTTCTTTTATCCTGTCATACATGCGCATCACCTCCCAGCCGCTCCTTCAGCAGGTTCTTCGAACGAGCCAGAAGGGTATAGACGGTATTGGTGTTTTTCCCGAGTATTTCACTGATTTGCGGGGCCGTATATCCCTCATAGTAGTGCAGGTAAATCACCTCTCTGTATTTTCGCGGGAGGGAAATCACCGCTTCCAGTACCTCCCGGTGATCCTCCAGAAGCTGCCCGGGCTGCTCCATCAGCTGATCCAGCGAGACGGTCCGGCTGCGGAAAAAGCTTTTGATCAGATCTTTGCAGGCATTGGTGGTGACGCGGATGAACCAGGCTTTTTCATGCTCCGGACTCTCAAAGGAGCGGGAGGAGAGGGCGTATTTCAAAAAAACGTTCTGGAAGATTTCCTGTTCACTTCGCATGGTATCTCATCCGCTTCGTATTTTGTATTTACAGATCCAGTTTCATATCGCCTGGGCGGATCCATTTCTTTTTCCGCATAAATTCAGAGATGGCCAGGGACAGTGCGGCCGGCAGAATAAAGTGCAGGAGAAGGATTTTAAACAGCACCAGCGCCGGCGGTTCTGAAGCAGTCATAACCTGCCAGGTCATGATCTGTCCTACCAGGCCGGAAGTCCCCATGCCGGACCCGGTGGCGTTGCCGGTCATATGGAAGACAACCGTTCCGATGGGGCCCAGGATGGCGCTGGAGAGGATGGCCGGCAGCCAGATGACGGGTCTGCGCACGATATTGGGAACCTGCAGCATGGAGGTGCCAAGCCCCTGCGCCAGCAGCCCGCCGATTTTGTTTTCCCGGTAGCTGGCAACGGCAAAACCGATCATGTTGCAGCAGCAGCCGATGGTGGCGGCGCCGGCAGCCAGGCCGGACAGATCCATGATGATGCCAAGGGCGGCGGAACTGATGGGCAGCGTGAGGACGATTCCCATGACGACAGACACCACCACGCCCATCAAAAGAGGCTGCTGCTCTGTACCCCAGTTGACCAGGCTGCCCAGCCATACCATGAAAGAGGAGATGGGCGGCCCTGCCAGCAGTCCCACTGTGGAGCCGGAAATGATGGAAACCAGCGGCGTGACCAGAATATCGATTTTTGTTTTGCCGGAAACCAGATGTCCCACTTCGATTCCCACCAGGGCGGCGATGAAAGCGCCCAGGGGTTCGCCGGGGCCAGAAAGGGCGACGGTACTTTCCGTCAGCAAGGTTCCGGCCAGTATCTGGGAGGCAAAGGATCCCATCATGCCGGCGGAAGCGGCGGAGATAATGACCAGAGGACTTTCACGGAATTTGACGGCTACGCCGACACCGATGCCGGCGCCGGTCACAGCGGCAGCCATTTTTCCCATGATAAACAGGTAGTCTCCGATAGTTCCGCCCACCAGCGTACCGATCTGCTGGATAATCGTACCGATGATCAGCGTTGCGAAAAGCCCCAGGGCCATGCCGCTTAATCCGTCAATGAATATGTGATAAAAAATCTTTTTTACTGTTTTCATGATATGGATCCCCCTCGCATCAGATCACTGAGGGTAAACCAGACGGTCCGGCGTGATGTGTTCTAAGGTTTCCAGGTAACGGCGGGCCCAGAATTTCGCCATATCCAGATTCATATCCAGGTAGTTGCCGCAGTCTTTAGCACATGCGCCGGGGATCTCTCCTTCGAAGTCCCGCACAAAGGCGAAGGTTTCGATGACAAGAGGAAGGATATCCTCGGAAGTGTAATCGCCGGCTACCAGCAGATAAAAACCGGTACGGCAGCCCATGGGGCCCACGTAGACGATCCGGTCGCTCCAGGTTTCCTGATTTCTCAGATAGGTGGCGGCCACATGCTCCAGTGCGTGAACCTCCGCTGTGTTCATCACCGGTTCCTCATTGGGGGAAGTCATGCGCAGGTCGAAGGTTGTGATGGTTTCGTCGCCGATGTGATCCTTGCGGGATACGTATACGCCGGGCTGCAGTTTGTTATGGTCGATGGAAAAGCTGGGTATTTTTTTCATGGTTTTTCTCCTTTTTGATTCTCTCATATGTGTCCGTTCCATTATATATGGAAAAGTATGGTTTTTCAAGCAAAGCTTTGCGGTGATTTTGGATTCCCTTTCTTGACTTTCCATACCGGGAATGATACACTTCATGGAAAAAGGAAAACGAGGTAACCGGTTATGATAAATGATAAGAAAGTTTTGTTCAGCGGGATGCAGGCCACAGGCAGTCTGACTCTTGGAAACTATCTGGGCGCGCTGAAAAACTGGCTGACGTTAAGTGATGAGTATGAATGTTTTTACAGCGTGGTGGATATGCACTCCATTACCGTGCGGCAGGATCCTTCTGTGCTGAGAAAGCGGGCACGCGCCCTTTTGACGCTGTACATTGCGGCGGGACTGGATCCGAAGAAAAACTGTATTTACTACCAGTCCCACGTGTCCGGCCACGCGGAGTTAAGCTGGATCCTCAGCTGTTTTACTTATATGGGCGAGCTGAACAGGATGACACAGTTTAAAGACAAGGCGGCAAAACATGCAGACAACATCAATGCGGGACTGTTCACTTATCCGGTTTTGATGGCTGCGGATATCCTGCTGTATCAGGCGGATGTGGTGCCGGTGGGAATCGATCAGATGCAGCATCTGGAACTGACCCGCGATATCGCCATCCGGTTCAACAACCTGTACGGCGACGTATTTACGGTGCCGGAAGCCTATGTGGGAAAAGTGGGCGCTAAAATTATGAGTCTTCAGGATCCGGACAAAAAAATGTCCAAATCAGATGAGAATCCCAACGGCAGTATTTATCTGACTGACGACCCGGATACCATCGTACGCAAATGTCGGCGGGCTGTAACGGATTCCCAGGCCTGCATAGCCTATCGTGACGAACAGCCAGGGATAAAAAATCTGATCAATATTTACTGCGCCTGCACGGATACGACGCCGGAAAAGGCGATAAAGGAGATGGAGGGACGCGGCTACGGGGAATTGAAAACGGCAGTGGCGGAATCCGTTATTTCCATCTTAAAACCGCTGCAGGACGAGATCGCCCGGCTGGAGAAGGACAAGACCTATCTGGACGGCGTGATTAAGGAAAACGCACAAAAGGCCAATTATTACGCTATGAAAACGCTGCGCAAGGTGCAAAGGAAAGTGGGATTTCCGGACCGGATCCGGTAAATCCTGAGGGGACGTAAATAAAAACTTGAAATATAGATTCATATGGGATAGAATAAAACTGTTAATGTATCAGATTGTGTATTGTTAGGCATATAGGAATTGTTTTGAGAGATTGAAGTATAGCTGGAAAGGATAAGTGGAAGCAACATGCACAAAAAAAGAATATTCCGGGCACTGGCCATCGTGATCTCAGTGTCCATGCTGCTGCCTTTCTCATCAGCTGTCGGCGCGACGGCGGCGGACAGTAGTAATATTGCGTCCGAAAGTGCGGGGACACAGCCCGGCACGTCCCAGGAAACAGAAGAGGGATCAGATGAGACGGACAGCTCCGGCGAGGGAACAGATCCCGGCGAGCAGCCAGAACCCAGCGGGGAGCCTCAGCCCAGCGAGGAGCCGACACCGGAACCCAGCGGGGAGCCTCAGCCAACTGAGGAGCCGACACCGGAACCCAGTGTGACGCCGGAGCCAACCGAGGAACCGACGCCGGAACCCAGTGAAGAGCCTCAGCCCAGCGAGGAGCCGACGCCGGAACCCAGCGGGGAGCCTCAGCCAACTGAGGAGCCGACACCGGAACCCAGCGAAGAGCCTCAGCCAACTGAAGAGCCGACACCGGAACCCACCGCGACGCCCAGTCCATATAATTCCAACGAGGAGCTGGTGGCTTCCCAGGATATCATCATACCGCCGGTGATTGCGGAGAATTTCCGGTTCACCACGGTGGATAAGGTATACGCCGTCTGCAATGAAAAAGAGATGAAGATATACGAGGAGAAGTCCGCAGATGCCCGGACAGTGGGCGAAATGAAAAAGGACGGCCTTTGCTACATACTGAAAGAAGAAGCAGACAGTGAATGGGTTTACGTGGAGTCCGGCGTGGTCAGAGGTTTTGTGAAAAAAGCAGGACTGCTGACGGGGGATGCGGCGAAGAAATTCGTACAGGAGAAAAAAGAGGAGAACCTGCTCCTGGCGGAATCGCTGGTCGATCCGCTGGAGAATGCGGCGCTTACTTACACGAAGACCACCGTGCGCCAGACAGTTGTGGAAAAGGTTTACGCGCTGGCAAAAGAAGCGGAGGTATCCATCCTGGAGGAGCGAAAGGATGAGGGCGCCCGGGTGATCGGAACATTGCCGGAAAATGGACTTTGCTTTATCCTGGCGGATGATCTGGAGGGCTGGGTTTATGTGGAATCCGGCGATGTGAGAGGATTCGTAAAAGAGGATCAGCTGGTGGGCGCGGACGAAGCCAAAAGTCAGGTAGCCGCCCAGGGCCAGTGGACAACAGAGCAGGAAAAACAGTATCAGGATGCGGTCAAAGCATACCAGGACGCCGGGAAGGCGCTGGATGAAAATGACGCCGATCCGGATAAGACCCAGGAAAAGACGGAAGAACTGAATACGGTCTATACAAAGGCGAAAGAGGAAAAGGACGCGCTGGAGGAGCAGAAGCAAAAAGCGCTCGATGCAGGTGAGGCTTCCTATCAGACGGCGCAGGAGAAAATCAAACCGGCGGATAACGCAGCATGCTACTATACGCTGACTTCGGTAAAAGACGCCAGTGTGTCCAGCGCCATCGGAACCGCCATGGTGGAATTTGCCAAACAGTTTATCGGCAATCCCTATGTGTGGGGCGGTACCAGCCTGACCAACGGGGCGGACTGTTCCGGATATGTGCAGCAGATCTATGCCCATTTTGGATATTCCATTCCCAGAACCTCCCGGGAGCAGTCCCAGTACGGGACACAGATTCCTCTGGAGGAGGCGCAGCCGGGCGACCTGATTTTCTATGCCAACAACGGAACGGTTTACCATGTGGTAATGTACATGGGCAACGGACAGGTGATCCACGCCAGTTCCAGAAAGACCGGCATCAAAACTTCGGGAATCGATTACGCCCATGCCGTGTGGGCTACCAGGATTATTTCCGATGAAGACGGAGATAAGATCGAGGAAGTCAACGCCAAAGCCCAGGAAAGTTTTACCGCTTACACGCTGGCGGCCAGCGGGGAATACGGAGAGCTTTTAGGCAACTTCAAGCTGACAGCCTACTGTAACTGTTCCATCTGCTGCGGCAAATGGTCTGGAGGACCGACGGCCAGCGGCACGATGCCCACCCAGGGCAGGACGGTGGCCATGGCTGGCGTTCCTTTTGGAACGAAGCTGATCATCAACGGCAAGATCTATACGGTGGAAGACAGGGGTACTCCCTACGGACACGTGGATATCTATATGAACGATCATGATGAATGCAATCAGTTTGGCGTACAGTATGCACAGGTGTATCTGGCAAAATAACAGATAATTCCATAAAATTGTGAAAGATTTATTGCCAATCACGGGGGAATTGGGTATAATAAGGGCAACCAGGATTTTTTAGAAAAATCATGGAACAAAAGAAAGGATGGTATTGTTATGGCATTAGTTACAACAACAGAAATGTTTAAGAAAGCTTATGACGGCGGATACGCAATCGGCGCTTTCAATGTAAACAACATGGAGATCGTACAGGGTATCACAGAAGCCGCCGGCGAACTGAATTCCCCGCTGATCCTTCAGGTTTCTGCAGGAGCCAGAAAATATGCAAATCATACGTATCTTGTAAAACTGGTTGAAGCAGCTTTGATTGAGAACGATATTCCGATCGCTCTTCATCTGGATCACGGCGCAGATTTCGATATCTGCAAATCCTGTATCGACGGCGGATTTACTTCCGTTATGATCGACGG